>Ga0164292_10000121_pt1 | contig 51560 bp, 44 predicted proteins | sample GEODES117metaG_FD_111486 | JGI IMG/M metagenome (GOLD analysis project Ga0164292, IMG submission 111486) | Eutrophic lake water microbial communities from Lake Mendota, Wisconsin, USA - GEODES117 metaG | ecosystem: Environmental > Aquatic > Freshwater > Lake | place: USA: Lake Mendota... | reverse complement strand
CTGGCGACTAGAGCGTCAGGGCCACACCCGTTCCCATCCCGAACACGGTCGTTAAGCCTGATAGCGCCGATGGTACTCCGGGCGAGAGCTCGCGGGAGAGTAGGCCGTCGCCGGCACCCTTTGAACCCCCCGTCACTGTTCGCAGTGGCGGGGGGTTCGTCTTTTGTGTAGGCTTCACCCGCTTCTCCCCACTCATCGCCCCCGTCGCATGACCCGAGCAGGTATCGTCACCGTCGCTGGTTTCCCCAACGCCGGCAAATCCACCCTGCTCAATCGCCTCGTCGGCGAAAAGCTCGCCATCACCTCGAGCAAGCCGCAGAGCACGCGCCATCGCATCGTCGGCCTTCGCACCGAGGGAGAGGCGCAGATGGTCATCCTCGATACCCCCGGGCTGCTCGAGCCCAAGGACACGCTCCACAGCGCCATGCGCAATGCCGCGCTCACCGCGGTCCGCGACGCGGATGTCCTCGTGCATGTCGTCGATGCCACGGGACGCATTCCCGAGTCGTTCCAGAGCGCCGCGCAACTCGAGCACGCACCACGCGCCCGCGTCGTCCTCGCCCTCAACAAGGCCGACCTCCTCACCCCGGGACAGCGAGAAGACCTCGCGTCGCGATACCCCGACGCCGTGTTCATCGCGGCCGCGACGGGTGAGGGCATCGAGGCGCTCGTCGAGGCTGTCACCATACACCTCCCGGTCAGTCCGTACCTCTATCCCGACGATGACATCTCCACGCAACCGGTGCGGTTTTTCTGCGCGGAGTTCGTGCGCGAGACCGCGCTCGAGCAGCTTGGCGATGAGCTTCCCCACGCGCTCGCCTGCGAGATCGATGAGTTCCGCGAAGGCTCGTCACCGCTGTACATTCGTGCGGTGCTGCACGTCGAACGCGAAAGCCAGAAACGCATCGTGATTGGAGCCAACGGCCAACAGATCAAGAAACTCGGCAAGACCGCTCGCGAAAAGATCGAGCGCTTCGTCGGGCAGCCCGTTTATCTCGATCTGTGGGTGAAGGTACTCCCCAACTGGCGCAAGAACCGCAGCGCCGTGTTGCGGCTCGGTTACGGCGATCCCAATACGCGTCCGTAATGCGCGTTCGCCTGTCGCTGCGGTCCGGACGTCGTTTACGCGGAGGGGGAGAGTCAGAGCGGCGCGTTGCGCCCGGGCTCTGCCGCCTGTTGGCGTTCGGCGCCTGTATCGCGGGCCTGGTGATGCCGCGCGCCCTCACGGCGCAGAATGGTGGCCTCTTTCTCCTCGTGCCATTCGGGGCCCGCGCAGCCGGTCAGGGAGATGCCGTGGTGGCCGACACCACCCTCGGCACGGAAGCCATCTGGTGGAATGCCGCAGCGCTGTCGCGCCTTCCCAAGCGGGAACTCGCGATTCACCACTCGCAAACGGTGATCGCGAGTAGCGATATGCTCACGTTCGCCGTGCCGTCCAAGGTGCTGGGGACCCTCGCGGCGTCAGCGTACCTGGTGAACTACGGGGATCAGCAGGCGACCGACTCCCAGACGGGCACGCCCATCGGCACCATCACCAATCGCAACTACCAGCTCGCGCTGTCATACGCGACACCGGTAGGCTCGCGGTTCGCCGCCGGCCTGACCTACAAGTTCGTCATGCTGCGTTTCCAGTGCAGCGGCATCTGCGGCGCGATTCCCGTGATCAGTGGTTCCACGAGCGCGCTCGATATCGGCGCGCAGTACGTGCTGCCCACCACGGTGCCGGTCACTGTGGCGGCGTCGGTGCGCAATCTCGGGCCAGCGTTGCAGGTGAAGGACGCTGAGCAGGCTGACCCACTTCCGCGCATCATCCAGATCGGTGCCCGCACGCGCGTGCCGGTCAGGGCGCTCACGGCGGCCAAGGCGTCGCTCGAGGTGTCGGCCGACCTTCTGCGTGCGTCGGCGATCGGAGGGACGGCCGGCGGCGTGGGGCTGTCCCTGGGGTACCGGGAGCAGGCGTATGTCCGTGCGGGGTACAAGGTCCAGCAAGGGCAGGGAGCGGGTCCCTCCGTGGGCGTGGGGCTGCAGCGCGGCGGATTCGGGGTGGACATCGCCCGTCGCTTTGATGCTCTCTCGTCTCAACTCGGGGAGCCGCCCACGTACGTGTCTATCCGGGCCCGGTTCTGATGGGCGCTTGGGGGACTGACAGCCGTTGGGCGGTCACAGGCCGGCGGCGACGGGGGGCGATCGTGGCGTGGGTCGCCCTCGGTGTGTGCCGGGCGTCCGCGCTGTCGGCACAGGAGGTACCGAATGTGGTCGTCGCCGCGGCCGCTCACCCGGCTCCCGTTGCGTTGTCCCGTGGCTCGGCGTCGACGAGCGCGACTACGACGGGTGTCGCGCCTCTCAGGCTGCTCACGGTCCCTCCGAAGGCGCCGGCGCCCTGGTGGGCCCCCGTTGCGTCGGGGATCGCACCAGGAGCCGGCCAGTTCGCCCTGCGGCAGCAGCGGAGCGTGGCCTATGCGGTCGCCGAAGCGTTTCTCCTGGTGCAATACGTGGCCGCCCAGCGTGATGGCAACCGTGAGCGGGCCGCGTATCGCGACTTGGCGCTGAGTGTGGCGCGCAAAACGTTCGGCGGGACGGCGCTCGGCACGTGGGAGTACTACGAACGGCTCGAACAGTACCTCGAGAGCGGGGCCTATGATCGTATTCCCGGCGGGGCGCTCGAGCCAGAAACCGACCCGACGACGTACAATGGCGCCCGTTGGCAGCTGGCGCGGGAAACGTTCTGGCGTGACCCGAACGTGGCACCGGCCGCGAACAGCGCGGAGTATCAGCGCGCGCTCGCCTTCTACCAGCGGTCGGCCGTGACGGATGCCTTCCGGTGGAGCTGGCGTGATGCACAGCTGCAGCAGGACGTGTACATCCAGACCATTCGCAGCGCCAATCGTAGCTACCAGCGCGCCGTGAACCTGCTGGGCGTCGTGGCCGTGAATCATCTCGCAAGCCTGATCGACGCGTACGTGAGCGTGCGGGTCCGTCGGTACGGCGGCGTTCGGGTCGGGAACTATGCGCTCGACGGCGTGCACGTGGGATATACGCCGCCCACATCTGGGCTTGCGCGCGCCCCCGTGGGATGGCAGACCGGGCTGCGCTTCACGACGCCCTGAGTCCACGTCGGCCACGCCGTTACACCGCTGGCCCACCGTGACGGGGGGCTGCCGTGACATGCGGGCGGGGCGCACAGTGTGACGGGGCGCACAGCGTGCCGAATGGCGGGACATGATCGTCTGGGGGGTGAGCGGGTCTCCCGGTATCGCCCCTTTGGGGGCGGCTTCCGGGGCTGCCCCCGTGGCCATCACGACCGGGCGCCGCTACCCCTCCTCTGTCGATCCTCATGACCTTCGCCCTCAACGATCAGAGCGCCATGCATCTGACGTCGCGCGCCGATGCGCCGGCGTGGATGGCGTCGTGGTGGGAGGGCTTCGCTGGCGAGTGTGCGCGCACGGCCGATCCTCGCGAGGTCATGGAGTCGGCGCTCAAGGCGCGGCCGCGGCTGATCGTGATCGACGCCTGCGGGACCGGTGAGTGGACGAGGAGCGCCCTCGAAACATGCCGGCGTCTCAAGCGCGATGCGTACACCGGCATCATCCCGGTATTCATGATCGTGCCACCGACGCTCTTTGCCGACGCGTTCTCGGCCGGCGCCGACGAAGTGGTGCGGGATTCGGTGGAGCCGGTGGAAGCGCTCGCACGCCTCGGTGCGATGCTTCGCCGCAGCGATCGCGATACCGACGTGCACCCGTCAACCCGCTTGCCCGGTGCCAGGGAGATCGAGGCAGAACTCGAACGTCGTGTGCAACGCGGCGAGAAGTTCGCGGCGTGTTATGCCGACCTCGACCATTTCAAGGAGTTCAATGATCGCTACGGCTATCATCACGGCGATCAGGTCATCCGGCTCGTAGCCCGCATTCTCCACGACGTGGTGAAAGGGCTCTGTCCTGAGGACGGGTTCGTCGGCCACATCGGCGGTGACGATTTCCTGTGCACCATTCCCTTGGTCGCCGTACCCAGGGTGTGCGATGAAATCATCCACGTATTCGACGAATTGATCCCGCTGCAGTATTCCGAGCAGGACCGTCGCGTGGGATATTTCTTCGGCAAGGACCGCCGAGGCCAATTGCACCGTGTGCCGCTCATGACGCTATCGGTGGGGGTGGTCACCAATCAGCGGCGTCACTTTACACGTGGCATCGAGGTCAGCGAGTTGGCGACGGAAATGAAGAGCTATGCAAAGACGCTTCCCGGTTCCGTCTGGGCCGTGGATCGTCGTCGGGACGATTGTGCGCCGACGTCGGTGAGCGGTTCCGAACTGGTGCGTGAACGAGGCGACAAGCGTACGGCAGGAGGGTTGTGATGACGGTGTCGTGTCCGGAGTGCCGCTCGGTGTTCCGCGTGGATCCCGCCAAGGTGCCGGCTACCGGTGTCCGGGCGCGTTGCTCGGTCTGCGGAGGCGTCATTGCCATCGCGGGTGGCACCCTTCCGGTGTCCGTCACCCCGATGGGGGCGCCCGCGTTTCCTGGCGGAGTGTCCCGTGCGACGCCGGCCCCCGTGCCTGTCCGTGCGCCCACGCCCGTGCGCATGCCGACGCCGATCCGTTCGGCAACCCCGACGGCCACGTCCATGGCGGTGCCCGTATCGTTTCCCACGGCGGGTCGCGCACCGACTCCGGTAACGGCGTCCGTCGTTCCTGGCGGTCCGACCCCACCGTCTACCGTGGTGACACCCACACCGGCGTCCACTCTGCCGACCGTCGCGAGCGCCCCCCCGTCGGTGGCCCGCCCGCCGATCAATCCCTTCCTGCGGGCCGATCCGTCCCAGCGCGCCCGCCGTTTGGCACGGGCGCTCGTCTCCGACATCGTGGCGTACCACCCGCAGAAGCGTGAGGACGGCTTGCGTGATGGCACCCTGCGGCAGCGCTTTCGCGAGGACATCAAGAAGAGCTATGAAGAATACGTCGAGCAGGTGGGGCGGGAGCTCGCCGAGTCTGCGCCGCATTTTCAGGATGCGCTCAACGACATTCTGGCGGGTGGCCGTCGGCTCTTCTGAGTCGACCGCCCGCACCGTTCGGCTCCGTCACTGTTCCGCTGCCCCTTGATCGCATAGCTTTCGAATATTCGAAGGCAGGTCACGCAGCAGGCACATCTCGGGCCGCTTTCCCCTGCGGAAGGCGGCTCGTGTCGTACATGGAGAATCGATGCAGGACGGCGAACGGTTGAAGGTGCTCGCGCGGTCGGACGAGCGGCTCGCGGACATGCGGAGGTATCTTTGACGTCGAGTCGAAGCGCTCGACGCTGAATGCCTACGAAGAGGAGATGGCCGACGCGGCCTTCTGGAACGACCAGGAGCATGCGCGCGACATCGTCCAGCAGGTAAAGGTGCTGAAGGGTTGGGTCGAGCCCATGGACTCCCTGACCTCCCGCATCGCCGGCGCGCGTGAACTCGACGACCTGCTGCAGCTCGAGCCCGACGAGGGGATGAATCGCGACCTCGATCTCGAGGTGGAGCGCATCGTCTCGGAACTCGATGCCTTCGAACTCAAGTCGCTGTTGCGCGGCAAGGATGACTTCCGTGACGCGCAGGTGGAAATCAGCGCGGGCGCCGGTGGCACCGAAGCGCAGGATTGGGCGAGCATGCTGCTGCGCCTGTACACTCGCTGGGCCGAGCGGAAGGGGTTCGAGCTTGAAATGCTCGATCTGTCCGAGGGCGAAGAAGCGGGCATCAAGGGCGCCGTGCTCGAGATCAAGGGGCAGTACGCCTATGGCTTCCTGCGTCCCGAATCGGGCGTGCACCGTCTCGTGCGTATCTCGCCCTTCGACTCGCAGGCGCGCCGGCACACGAGCTTCGCGTCGGTGTTCGTGTATCCCGTGGTGAACGAGGAGATCAACATCGAGATCCGCGAGGAAGACCTGCGTATCGACGTGTATCGCGCCTCTGGCGCGGGCGGTCAGCACGTGAACAAGACGTCGTCGGCGGTGCGCATCACGCACTTGCCCACGGGCATCGTGTGCGCCTCGCAGCAGGAGCGGTCGCAGTTCAAGAACAAGGCGACCGCGATGAAGCAGCTCAAGAATCGTCTGTACCAGCTCGAGGCGGAGAAGCAGGCGGCCGTGAAGGCGGCCTTCGACGCCAACAAGCAGGACGTGACCTTCGGCAGCCAGATCCGCAGCTACGTCTTCCAGCCCTACACGATGGTCAACGACCACCGCACCGAACTCAAGATCGCCGACGTGCAGAAGGTGATGGACGGCGACATCGATCCGTTCATCCAGGCGTATCTCAAGCAGGAAAGCGAAAGCAGCGCGCAGGGAGGCGTGTCATGAGTGACGGAAACATGACCAACGATGGCGAGGCCGCCGAGCAGGGTGCCCCCGCCGATCAGAAGCAGGAACTCAACTTCCTGATGCAGGCGCGTCGCGAAAAACTCGAGCGCCTGCGCGCCGCCGGTGTTGAACCGTTCGGCTACTCGTACGACCGCACACACACGGCCAGTGAGGCGGTCGCCGCGCTCGGCAGTTCGGAGGAAGGCCCCGAAGTGTCAGTGGCAGGGCGCCTCGTTTCGTGGCGCAGCCAGGGGAAAACGGCATTTGCGCATCTCGCCGACATGGACGGTCGCGTGCAGCTCTACTTCCGCAAGGACGAGATCGGCGAGGCGCTCTTCGCGCAGCTGGGCGAATACGATCTCGGCGACTGGGTGGGCGTGCGCGGCACCATGATGCGGACGCGCACCGGTGAAGCCACCGTGAAGGTCGCGCACGCCGAATTGCTTTCCAAGTCGCTGCGGCCGTTGCCGCTGGGCAAGGAGCAGATCGTCGACGGCAAGCTGGTGCGCTATTCGGCGTTCAGCGATACGGAGCAGCGGGCGCGTCAGCGCTACGCCGACCTCGCCGTGCATCCCGAGGTGCGCGCGCTGTTCCGCGCGCGCAGCGTGCTCACGCGCACCATTCGCTCGCATCTCGACGGGCTCGGCTACCTCGAGGTGGAGACGCCGGTGCTGCAGCCGCTGTACGGTGGCGCGGCCGCGCGCCCGTTCATCACGCATCACAACACGCTCGACATGCCGCTGTATCTGCGCATCGCCGACGAGTTGTATCTCAAGCGCCTCATCGTGGGCGGCTTCGAGCGTGTCTACGAAATCGGCCACGACTTCCGCAACGAGGGTATCGACCGGACGCACAATCCGGAGTTCACGATGCTCGAGTTCTACGAGTCGTTTGCCGACTACACCACGATGATGGCGCGCGTGGAGTCGTTGCTGGTGGCGGCGGCCGAGGCGGTGCGGGCCATCCCGATCGTCGGTGAGAAGGTGCCGCAGCTGGTCACGCCGTTCCCGCGCATCGAGTGGGTGCCGAGCCTGTCCAAAGCAGCCGGTGCCGACGTGATGGCGATCAGCGACGCGGAGCTGCGCACGCTGGCCGAGCGCATCGGCGTGCAGAAGGTGGGCTCGCTGAGCCGTCCCAAGGTGCTCGACGAGATGTTCCAGGAGCTCGTGGAGTCGAGGATCGATACGCCCACCTTCGTGGTGGATTATCCCAAGGAGCTCTCGCCGTTGGCGAAGCCCAAGCGCGGGGGACCCGAAGGGATCACCGAGCGCTTCGAACTCTTCGCGCGTGGCAAGGAACTGGCGAACGCGTTTTCCGAGCTCAACGACCCCATCGATCAGCGCGAGCGCGTCGAGGCGCAGGCGGCGTTGCGTGCGGCCGGCGACGACGAGGCGAGCGGCGTGGACGAGGATTATCTGCGCGCGATGGAGTACGGCATGCCCCCCACGGGTGGCGTGGGCATCGGCATCGATCGCCTGTTCATGTATCTCACGGACACGCAGAACATCCGCGACGTGATCCTGTTCCCCACGATGCGCCCCGAATGATCGGACGGCTGTCGTCGTGAGGGACCTCGAACTCGCCATCGCCTGGCGCTACCTGCGCAGCCGTCGTGGTTCGCGTTTGCTGTCGCTCATCAGTGTCATCGCCATCGGCGGCGTGCTGGTGGGCGTGAGCGCGCTCATCGTGATCATGGGGGTGATGAACGGGTTGCAGCGCGATCTGCGAGAGAAGATTCTCGTGGGGAGCCCCGATATCCGAGTGCTGCCGTATGGCTCGGACATGCGCATGCCCGACTGGGGCGAACTGCTGACGCGCGTGAAGAAGGGGCCGGGCGTCGTCGAGGCTGCGCCATTCGTGCAAACGCAGGGGCTGGTGCGCAATCTTGGGGGGTACATGGTCGGCACCCAGGTGGTGGGCATCGTGCCCATCGGCGAGCCGGGTGACAAGGTGACCACGATTCGTCAGCACGCCATTCTCGGTGACTTCACGTTCCGGCGCGACAGCGTGTCGCTGCCAGGTGCGGTGCTCGGGAAGTTGCTGGCGTCCAAGCTCAATGCGTTCCCGGGGGACACGGTGGTGCTCCTCGGGGCAGCTGGCCTCGACATGAATGCGTCCACGGGGGCCATTGTCCCGCGCGCGGACAGCGTGGTCGTGAGCGGCGTCTTCGAGACCGGCATGTACGAGTACGACGACGCCTACCTCTACCTGTCGCTCGAGGCCGCTCAGCGCTTCGCTGGTTACGGCACGGATGTCACAGGGATCGAGGTGCGGGCGCGCGACCGGTGGAGCGCGCCGGCGGTGGCCGACACGTTGCGGGCGCAGTTGGAGTCGTCGGTGCGCACCATGGATTGGCAGGAGCAGAACCGCTCGCTCTTCCAGGCGCTCAAGCTCGAGAAGCTCGGGATGGGGGTGATCCTGCTGCTCATCGTAGTCGTGGCCGCCTTCAACATCGTGAGCACGCTCACGATGGTCGTGGCGGACAAGACGCGCGAGATCGGGATTCTGCGGGCGATGGGCATGCCGGCGGCCTCCATCCGGCGCATTTTCCTGTATCAAGGCACCGTGGTCGGCGCGGTCGGCACGGGCGGCGGTCTGGTCCTCGGCCTGGTCGTCGCCTTGCTGCTGGAGAAGTACCGGCTCATCGCGCTCGACCCGAGCGTGTATTTCATCGATCATCTGCCGGTGGCCATTCAGCCGCTCGATGTCGTGATGATCGTGCTCGCCAGCGTGGCGATCGCCGCGCTCGCGACGCTGTATCCGGCTAAGCAGGCGGCGAATCTCTATCCTGTCGAGGCCATCCGCCATGAGTGAGGCGGTGCGCGAGTTCGTGCTCGAAGGGGAGGGGCTGGTCAAGGAATTCCGGGGCGGTGACGGCGGGGTCATCCGCGTGCTGGATGACGTGTCGATCGGCGTGCACCGTGGCGAAATGGTCGCGATCGTGGGCGAGAGCGGCGCCGGCAAGAGCACATTGCTGCACGTGCTGGGCGCGCTGGAGCGGCCGTCGGCCGGTCGTATCCGACTGGCAGGGCAGGCGGTGGAGGGGCTCCCCGAGGAGTCGCTCGATGGGCTGAGGAACCGGACCGTCGGGTTCGTGTTTCAGTTTCATCACCTCCTTCGCGAGTTCTCGGCGCTGGAGAACGTCATGATGCCACTGCGCATCGCGGGCGAAACGATTCCGCGGGCGAAGGAGCGAGCCATGGTGCTGCTTGAGCGGGTCGGTTTGGCCGCTCGCGTGCATCATCGTCCTGGTGCGCTTTCGGGTGGCGAGCAGCAGCGCACGGCGGTGGCACGCGCGTTGGCGGCGGGGCCGTCGGTGCTGCTCGCGGATGAACCGAGCGGCAATCTCGACCGTTACAATGCGGAGTCGTTGCACGATCTGTTCGCCGAGCTGGCACACGACCAGGCGTTGGGGTTGGTGGTGGTCACCCACAACCAGTCGCTGGCCGCGCGGGCAGACCGGGCGCTATCGTTGGAAGGAGGTCGGTTGGTGGTGTCGGACGTACCCGGAGGGGCCTGATGTTGTGCGACAACTGCAAGGAGCGCGACGCGGTGGTCCACCTGACGCGCATCGTGGACAACGCGGTGTCGCAGTTGCACCTGTGCGAGAAGTGCGCGGCGGCGAAGGGGGTGGAAACCACGCTGTCGGTGCCGCAGCACCCGTTGGGGGACATTCTGCAGGCGGTGCAGCAGCAAGCCACCACCACGAGTGAGGACGCTGCGGCCTGTGCATTCTGCGGGGCGACGGCGCGTGACTTTCGCGCCACGGGACGCCTTGGCTGTCCCCATTGCTACGATGCGATGGAACGGAGCCTGCGCGAGCTGTTGCGGCGCCTGCACGGCAGTTCGCGGCACGTGGGGCAGCGCTACGAGACGCCGGACACCCATGTGGTCGAGAAGCCGGACACACTGCATGATCTGCGTGACCGGTTGCGGCGGGCCGTCGAGAGCGAGCAGTTCGAAGTGGCGGCGGAGCTGCGCGACCGCATCAAGGCGCTGGAGACGGAACCGGTATGACGGCGCCTCGTCCAGGTCTCGATCTGTCGTTGCTGCCGGACGGCGGCGTCCGCTGGCTTGACGCCTCTGGTCCCAACAGCGATGTGGTGATTTCCACGCGCATTCGGCTGGCGCGCAACGTGTCCGGCTACGCGTTCACGGGGCGGGCCCGTGAGGGCGAGCGGTTGCGGATGCTGGCCCAGGTGCGGGACGCGCTCAGCGGAGTGCCGTCGCTGAGCGGCAGTCTGCTGCTGCGTCTGGACGATCTGCCGGTCGTCGACCGGCAGCTGTTGCACGAGCGTCATCTGGTCAGCAAGGAGCTGGCGGGGCTCGATCCGCAGCATCCGGTGCGTGGCGGTGCGGCGGTGTTCCTTGGTGAGTCGGTCGGGCTGCTCGTGAATGAGGAGGACCACCTGCGATTACAGGCGCTGCGCAGCGGCTTTGCCGTTCAGCAGGCGTTCGACGGGGTGAGCCAGCTCGACCGGGAACTGGGCGCCCAGGTTCCGTATGCCTTTCATCGGGAATTCGGGTTCCTGACCGCCTGTCCTACAAACGCGGGCACCGGATTGCGGGCGTCGGTGTTGATTCACTTGCCGGGCCTCGTGTTGACGAAGGAGATCGGCAAGGTGCTCGCGGGGCTTCAGCAGATGGGGCTCACCTACCGTGGGTTGTACGGTGAGGGGAGCGAGGTGGTGGGCAACTTCTTTCAGTTGTCGAACCAGACCACGCTGGGGCGGTCGGAAGAGGAATTGCAGGATCTGCTGGTGCGCGTCGTCCGTCACGTGATCGAGCGCGAGGAGGAAGCGCGCCGTGTGCTGGTGCGCGATGCGGGCTATATTATCGAAGACAAGTTGTGGCGCGCGTACGGGACGCTGCGGTATGCCCGCAGCCTTTCGTTCGACGAGGCCATGAACTACCTGAGTGGCGTGCGCCTGGCGGTGGGTTTGAAACTGATCGCTGGGCTCAGTGTATACACACTCAACAAGCTCCTGATCTTTGCCCAGTCGGCCCATCTGGCTCATCTTGAGGGGAAGGGGCTGACGGACAGCGAGACCAACCTGGCGCGCGCCAGATACGTGCGGCAGGTGTTGATGAGCGAAGGCGGCGGCGTCGAATGAGCCGCTCCCCAACGACCCTGAGGGTGCGATGAACGGCTACAACTTCACCGAGCGGGTGCGGAAGGTCCTTGCGATGGCGCGCGAGGAGGCGGCACGCCTGCACCACGAGTACGTGGGCACGGAGCACATTCTGCTCGGGCTCATCCGTGAGGGTGAGGGCGTTGCGGCAGCGGTGCTGCAAAACCTCAACGTGGACCTCGACGACGTCACGCAGAAGATCGAGGACACCGTCAAGAAGGGGAAGGCGGCGCAGGCCACCGGTCCCGATCTCCCGTACACGTCGCGCGCGAAGAAAGTCCTCGAGCTGGCGATGGCGGAAGCGCGCGATCTCAACCACAGCTACGTCGGGACCGAACATCTGCTGCTCGGCCTGCTCCGCGAGGAGAAGGGCATTGCGGCGCAGGTGTTGACCGACGCGGGTGTGAACCTCGACGCGGCACGCGCCGAGACGCTGCGGCTGCTCGGCACCGAAATGCCGCAGGGCGGGACGCAGGCCGCTCCGCCGGAGAAGGCTGGCGCAGGGGCCCCGCCGTCGGCCGGTGGCCAGGCCAAGAGCGACAAGAAGTCCAAGACGCCGGCCCTCGATCATTTCTGCCGCGACCTCACGCAGCTCGCCGCCGAAGGGCAGCTCGATCCCACGATCGGGCGTGCCAAGGAAATCGAGCGCGTCATGGAGGTCCTGTCGCGCCGTAAGAAGAACAACCCGGTGCTCATCGGTGAACCCGGTGTGGGCAAGACCGCAATCGTGGAAGGGCTCGCGCAGCTTATCGCGAACGGTGAGTGCCCGGAGAACCTCCGCGAGAACCGCGTGCTGTCGCTCGACATGGCGGCCGTGATCGCCGGGACCAAGTATCGCGGCCAGTTCGAAGAGCGCCTCAAGGCGGTCATGAACGAGATCGCGCAGAACAAGCAGGTCATCCTGTTCATCGACGAGCTGCACACGCTCGTCGGGGCGGGCGCGGCCGAAGGTGCCATCGATGCGAGCAACATGCTCAAGCCGGCGCTCGCGCGCGGCGAGCTGCAGTGCGTCGGCGCGTCCACGCTCAACGAGTACCGCAAGTACATCGAGAAGGACGGCGCGCTCGAGCGTCGCTTCCAGACCGTCGTGGTCGATCCGCCGTCGATCGAGGAGACCGTGCAGATCCTGCAGGGGCTCCGCAAGAAGTACGAGGATCACCATCGCGTGAACATCCCCGACGAGACGTTGCTCGCCGCGGCCAAACTGTCGGAGCGCTACATCACCGACCGTTTCCTGCCGGACAAGGCGATCGACGTGATCGACGAAGCGGGGGCGCGTGCCCGTCTGGCGGCCCAGGTGCCGCCGGCCGAGGTGGCCGATCTCAAGGCCGAGCTCGAGAAGATCAATCTCGAGAAGGAAGCGGCGGTCCGCGATCAGAACTTCGAGCGCGCGGCGTCGCTGCGTGACAACGAGCGCGAACTCCAGGCGGAGATCCGTCGCAAGCAGGAGGAGTGGGAGCAGCGGCGGCAGTCGTTCCGCCCCACGCTCGGCGAAGAGGAGATCTCGTTCATCGTCAGCCGCTGGACGGGCATCCCTGTTACGCGTCTGCAGGAAGCCGAGACGTCACGGTTGTTGCGCATGGAAGAGGAGTTGCACGGGACCGTGGTGGGGCAGGACGAGGCCATCAAGGCGCTCGCCCGGTCCATCCGCCGCAGCCGTGCCGGCCTTAAGGATCCGCGTCGTCCCATCGGTTCGTTCATCTTCTCCGGCCCCACGGGTGTCGGTAAGACCGAACTTGCCCGCTCGCTGGCGAAATTCATGTTCGCCGACGCGTCGGCGCTCATACGCGTGGACATGAGCGAGTACATGGAGAAGTTCTCCGTGTCGCGGCTCATCGGCGCGCCCCCGGGCTACGTGGGCTACGAGGACTCCGGCACGCTCACCAAGGCCGTGCGTCGTAAGCCGTACAGCGTCATCCTCCTCGACGAAATCGAGAAGGCGCATCCCGACGTGTTCAACATCCTGTTGCAGGTGCTCGATGAGGGTCACCTCACCGACAATTACGGCCGGGTGATCGACTTCAAGAACACCGTGGTGATCATGACGTCCAACGTGGGCGCCAAGGATATCACGCGGGGCAAGTCGCTGGGCTTTGCCACCAACGATGCGCGCGGGGATTTCGAACGGATCGCCGACAAGGTGAAGGAAGAGATGGGGCGGGTGTTCAACCCCGAATTCCTCAACCGCCTCGACGACGTGATCGTGTTCCACCCGCTTGGCAAGGAACACATCTCGCAGATCGTGTCCATTCTCTTCGCCGACGTGCAGAAGCGCCTGACGGAAGAGGAGATCACGATCAAGCTCACCCAGGAGGCGACCGAGTTCCTGGTGAACCATGGCCACGACGAGCATTTCGGTGCTCGGCCCCTGAAGCGGGCCATCCAGCGCTATGTGGAAGACCCGCTCTCGGAGAAGCTCCTCATGGGCGAGTTCTCCCGGGGCGACGAGATCGAGGTGGCGGTCTCCGCCACTGAGAAGGAAAAGCTGGAGTTCCGGGTGCTCTCCCCCTCGCCGCAGGCGAGCTGAGTGCGGTCCGGAGGCAACGCCAGCCTCCCCTTTTGGTGTCAGACGGCCGGGCCCCGCGTCGGGGTTCGGCCGTTTTTCATGGTCGGGTGTAGGAAACGGGGGCGCGGGCTCGGCCCTTCCGGGTGCGCCCGTATATATTTCGAGGCTATGCTGAAACGCGTTCCCCAGATTTTCGGCCGCTCGCCGGCGCGACTCGTCGCGTCGGTATTCGTCGTGGCCGCGATAGCGACCTTCGTGTCGGCGCCGCGCATGCTGGCCGCCCAGGAGGTCGTCGGCCGGTGTACCACCAGCGACTCCATCGCCGTGCGCGGCGCGGCGCGTGTGAACGAGACACGCATCCGCACGGAGGCTGGTCTCACGAAGGGGGCGATGCTCAACTTCCCCACGCTCCAGCGTTCGCTCAAGGCGCTGTATGCGCTGGGGGAGTTCGACGACGTCCAGATTATCTGTGACCTTGAGTCGGTACCTGGAAAGGTGCTGACGGTCGTGCAGGTGAAGGAACGCGTGATTCTCGGTGATATCACGGTCGTCGGACCCAAGGCTATTTCGGAGCGGTCGGTCAAGGACAAGATCGATCTCCTGATCGGCCGACCGATTGACCCGCTCCAGGTGGCGCGCGCGAAGGCGAAGATCGATTCCGTCTACGAGAACGCTGGCTACTATCTCGCGCTGGTGAAGATCGATTCCACGCTCATGAGCGATGGACGCATCGCGCTCCGGTACACCGTCGACGAAGGGCGACGCCTCGCCATTTCGGCCATCGACATTGTCGGCAACAAATCGGTTCGCGAAAAGACGATCGTCAGTGCCATGAAGACGAAGCCCGAGGGCTTCTTCTTCTTCCGGAAGGGCGAGTACGACGATGACAAGTTCGTGGGCGACCTGGGGGAACGGATTCCCGAGTTGTTCTCCCGTCTGGGCCATGTGGACGCGCGCATCACCAAGGACACCCTGCTCGTCGATCGTGAACGCGGGAAGGGGCTGGTGCAGATCACCGTCGACGAAGGGCCGCAGTTTCGCGTGGGCGCGTTCGAAATCGCCGGTAATCGCCGCTTCAACACGGAAGATCTGCGCAAGTTCTATCCGTTCGACGGCAAGGAAACGAAGACGCTCACCCAGCGGGCGATGGGGCTGATTTTCCGAAAGCCCGAGGCGCCCGAGGGAGTATTCGATCAGGCCAAGTGGGATGCGGCGCTCGAGAAGGTGAACGGCGCGTACCGCGACAACGGCTATCTGTATGCGCAGGTGCGACCGGTCGTGGAGCGGCGCTACGAAGGGCCCGATTCGGTGCCGACCGCCAATCTCCGCTGGGAGATCGAAGAGAAGAATCCGGCGATCGTCAATCGCATCGAGATCGTCGGTAACGACTTCACGTCGGATGACTGCATTCGCCGACAGATTTTCCTCGTGCCGGGCGGCCCGTTCAATCAGCAGGCGCTCATCCGCAGTTACCAGAGCATCGGCAACATGAATTTCTTCGAACAGCCCATGCCGTTTCCGGACTATCGTCCGATCAACGAGCAGGGTGACGTGGACATCGTGTTTCGTGTGAAGGAGAAGCGGACGGGGTCGGTGAATTTCGGTGCGTCCATGGGGCAGGGCGGTGTCGGCTTCGGTGGCTTCGTTGGCCTCGAGCAGCCCAACCTGTTCGGTCTTTGCAAGTCGGGGCGCCTCAACTGGCAGTACGGTCGCTTCTTCAATGACTTCACGGCGACCTACACCGACCCGGCGCTCAAGGGGACGCGGCTGTCGGGGGCGCTCAGCGCGTACCGCACGCAGTCCCGCTTCATCGTCGGCAACCTCGGGCAGAACATCCGCACCGGTTCGCAGTTCCGCCTTGGCATCCCCACGCCGTGGTCGTACTTCTCCACGCTGGCGATGTCGTACAACGTCGAGAACGCCACGTTTACGTCTGGCACGATCGTGGGGAGCTGCTCGCGCAACTGTCTGCGTTCGAACGTCGGGCTGGAGTACCAGTACGACACGCGTATCGACATGCCCTTTGCCACGGCCGGTTCGTTGCGCTCGGTGCAGTTGGACCTGAGCGGTGGGCCGTTTGGCGGAACGGTGAACTTCCAGCGGCTTACCACGGAAATGCGCGCCTACGCGCCGCTCGCGCAGTTCGGGGGGAGCAACCCCGGTTCGCAGCCGATCAAGCTCACCATGGGGCTGACGGCGCGCACGGGCGCGCTGTTCGGTAACTCCGGCCCGTTCTTCTTCCAGCAGCAGTTTGCGGTGGGTGGTGTGATGTTCGGCCAGCAGCTTCGAGGCTATCCGGAGTTCTCCATTACCCCGCAGGGATTCAACCCGGGTACGGATCAGTTCCGCTCCGATCCGGCCTCGTTCGGTAATGCCTTCATGACCATGACCGGAGAAATCGGGCTCCGGTTCAACCAGATGTTCTACTTCAACGTCTTCGCCGACGCCGGGAACAACTGGGCCTCCGCCCGACAGATCAACCCAACCCGCCTCTACCGTTCGGCTGGATTTGGGGTATCTACCGTAACGCCGCTCGGTCCGCTCGGACTTGATATGGCGTACGGCTTCGACCGTCAGGCAGTGAACATCACCACCGGTCGCCTGGAGAAGGCGCCCAAGTGGCAGTTCCACTTCCGACTCGGCCAGCTCTTCTAACTCAGGACTTCATCATGCGTTTGCTTTCCGTTGTCGGTGCCGTTGCTGTCCTCGCGTCCGTACCGTCGTTCGCTTCGGCGCAGGGGCAGAAGTTCGCCTTCGTCAATTCGCAGGCACTCCTGCAAAACGCCCCGGGACGGGGCGAGGCCGAGGCCACGTTCGAGAAGGAGATGGTGGGCATTCGTGCGCAGCTCTCCAAGCTCCAGGATTCGCTCACGGCCATGAACGAGGCGTGGGCGAAGGAAGAGCCCACCCTGCAGGGCGCGGCCAAGGACGTGCGCCTCAAGCTGCTGCGTGAGAAGGAGCAGAATTGGGGGGCGCAGGCGCAGAAGCTGCAGTCGCAGGCGCAGGATCGTCAGGAGGAACTGATGGCCCCCATCATGGAGAACCTCCGCAAGGTGCTCGACGACGTCCGCATGGATGGCGGCTACGCCTTCATCTTCGACGTCGCTGCGGGCGCGTTCATCGTCTCGGCTGACAAGAATCTCGACATCACCGACCGCGTGATGGCCAAGATGCGTCTGGCGGCTCCGAAGGCTGCACCGGCGGCGAAGCCGGCCCCGGCCGGTCCGACGTCGGCGCCCGCCGGCATCACGAAGAAGCCGCCTACGGAGTGATCGCCGCGTGAGCGGCACCTCTCACGTTCCGCAGGCTGGCGGCGGTGATGGGCAGATGCCCATCACCGCCGCTGACGTTGCGGCACAGGTCGGCGGACGCCTTGTCGGCGCTCCCGACGTGGTGGTGCGCGGGATCGCGCCACTCGATCGGGCCGGCGACAACGACTTGAGCATTCTGTCGCACCTGCGCTATGCGTCCTGGTTTGCCACCTCGCGCGCCGGCGTGGTGCTGGTGGCCCCAGCGCTCGAAGCGCAGCCGGGGACGCCGAGTACTCGGATCATCGTGGAGAAGCCCATGGACGCGCTGGTGGGGCTCCTCGCGCACTTCCATCGGCCGGAGCCCCGCGCGATCGGCGTGCATCCCACCGCGGTCGTGGCGCCCACGGCGCGCCTCGGAGACGGCGTGACGCTCGATGCACACGCCGTCGTGGGCGAGGGCGCGGTGCTCGGTGACCGCTGCTGGATCGGGGCCGGCGCTTCGGTGGGGGCCGGCAGTGTGCTCGGCAACGACGTGCGCCTCCACTCCAATGCCGTGGTCTATCCGTTCACGGAGCTCGGCGACCGCGTGGTGTTGCATGCCGGCGCCCAGGTGGGGCGTGAGGGGTTCGGTTTCGTGCCGCGCCCTACGGGCGTCGTACGCATCCCGCATGTGGGGCGCTGTGTGCTCGAGCACGATGTCGAAGTGGGCGCGAACAGCTGTGTCGATCGCGGCAGTGTGGATGATACGGTGATCGGGGCCGGCACGAAGATCGACAACCTCGTGCAGATCGCGCACAACGTACGCGTTGGGCGGTTTTGCTTCTTTGCGTCGCTGACAGGCGTGGCCGGATCGACGCGCATCGAAGATGGCGTGCAAGTCGGCGGACAGGCCGGCTTGGGTGGCCATCTCACTGTGGGCGCCCGCGCGACGATCGCCGGTCGGGCCAGCGTGTTCGGCGATGTCCCCGCCGGGGAAACGTGGTCGGGCTATCCGGCGCGTCCTCACAAGGAGCAGCTGCGTACCCAGGCCGCCGTCACGAAACTCGCCCGCCTGTTGCGGCCGTTGGAACTGATGGTCGCGCGATTCACGGCGAATACCGACCCGGTCGATTCCTCGTCATCCGGAGACGCGGCATGATCGCGCGCGCTGGCCAGAGTAAAGGTGGTACCACACCGGGAGCGACTGCCGGCAGTGCGCGGGCTTCGGCGCTTCCCGGCGCCGCGCGGCGCACGGTGGCGGGGGATGCGGTCGTAGAGGGCATCGGTTTGCATCTCGGTCGTCCGTGCCGTCTGGTGTTCAAGCCGGCGCCGTCGGGCACGGGGATCGTGTTCCATCGGGTCGATCTCCCCGGCACGGCGCCCATTCCAGCGCGGGTGGAGGTCGCCGTGGAGGCCGAGCGGCGGACGCAACTCGGCACCGGTGAAGCAGCGTTGCACACGGTTGAACATGTGCTCGCCGCTGTGGGGGCCCTCGAGATCGATGATCTTGTCATCGAGATGGACGGGCCGGAGCCGCCAATTATGGATGGCAGCGCGGCGCCATTCGTGGCAGCTCTCGATGCGGCCGGGCTGACCGCCAACGCGGGGCGGCCTGAGTGGTTGGTCCTGCGCAAATCCATTCGCGTCGTCGACGGCGACAGCGTGTACGAAGCGCATCCCTGCTTCGGCTTCGGGCTCGATGTCACCATTGATTTTCCGCATCCGCTGATCGGTGAGCAGCGGGGGCGGTACATGGTGACCCCGGGAACGTTCCGCCGCGAACTCGCGGCGGCTCGCACCTTCGGCTTCGTGCACGAAGTCGAGGCGCTGCGCGCGAAGGGACTCATTCAGGGGGCGTCCACCGCCAACGCGATCGTACTCGACGCGAACGGATTGGTGGACACTTCCCTACGCTGGGCGGACGAATTCGTTCGCCACAAGGCTCTCGACTGCGTCGGGGACCTTCTCCTTGCGGGGGCGCGCGTGCGCGCCCGCATTGTCGCTCACAAGCCCAGCCACCGCGGCACGGTGGCACTGGTGCGAGCTCTCGTTCAACACGCCATCAAGGAACCCGCCGTGTACACCGTCGAAGACATTCTGCAGGTCCTCCCGCATCGCTATCCATTCCTCCTCGTCGATCGCATTCTCGAGATCGACGAGGGCAAGCGCATCGTGGGCCTCAAGAACGTCACCATCAACGAGCCGTTCTTCCAAGGCCACTTCCCGGGGCACCCCATCATGCCGGGGGTGCTTATCATCGAAGCGATGGCGCAGGTGGGCGGCATGCTGCTCATGCGCACCATCGAGGATCCGTCGTCGAAGGTCGTGTACTTCCTGTCGCTCGACAACGTGAAGTTCCGCCGCCCGGTGAAGCCCGGTGACCAGTTGCGTCTGGAACTCGAGGTCGTGCAGGCGCGCGGCACGATGTGCAAGATGAAGGGCATCGCCTATGTAGACGGTCAGGTGGTGACCGAAGCCGACATGGCCGCGATGGTCCGCGATCGATGAGCGCCAGTCCGGAGACCTTGGGCGGCACGCGCGTGCACGCTACGGCGATCATCGATCCCACCGCGCAGATCGGGCGCGATGTCGAGATCGGGCCGTGGGCCATCGTGGGGCCGCATTGTGAAGTGGGGGACGGGGCGCGCATCGGCGCACGCGCCACTCTCGAGCGCAACGTCCGCCTCGGCCAACGTGTGTCGGTCGGGAGCGGCGCGATCCTCGGTGGTGATCCGCAGGACCTCAAGTTTCGGGGCGAAGAGACGTGGGTCGAGATCGGCGACGATACCGCGATCCGTGAGTACGTCACGATCAATCGCGGGACGGCGCACTCGGTTACCACGCGCGTTGGTCGACACTGCTTCCTGATGAGCTACGTGCACCTCGCGCACGACTGTCAGCTGGGCGATCACATCATCATTTCGAACGGCACGCAGTTGGCCGGGCACGTTCAGATCGAAGATCGCGCCATCATTTCCGGGTTGTGCGCGGTGCATCAGTTCGTGCGCGTTGGGCGACATTCCTTCATCGGCGGCTGTTCGCGCGTCACACAGGATGTGCCACCGTATGTGCGTGCCGTCGGCAATCCGATCAAGCTGTTCGGACTCAATTCAGTGGGATTGCAGCGGAGCGGATTCGCCGAGCCGGTTGTGCGCGAGCTCAAGAAGGCCTATCGGTTCTGCTTCCGATCCGACCTCAACCTCTCGCAGGGTGTCGAGAGGGCGCGGGGCGAGCTCGAGCAAATTCCCGAGGTCCAGCATTTCCTCGCGTTCATCGAAGCCAGTCAGCGCGGCGTTGGGTTCTGAGCCATGAACCTCACAGCGGAACAGCAGCTCTTTGCCCGGGCCGGCGCCCCTCGCATCGGCGTGGTCGGCGCAGGTGGACTCGGTGTGCACCATGTCCGCATTCTGCGCGACCTGTGCGGTGAGCGCTTCGCAGGATTCGTTGACGAAAACCCGGGGCGCGCGTCTCAGGTGGCCTCGCAGTACCAGGTCACCGCGTATCCATCGCTCGATCGGCTCCTCGACGAAGTCGATGCCGTGTCGATTGTCGTCCCAACCACGGCGCATCACGCCGTGGCCACGGCGGCCCTCGCGCGCGGCAAGCACGTGTTCGTGGAGAAGCCGTTCACGGTGACTCTTGCGGAGGCCGATGACCTCTTGGCGAAGTCGCGTGCGGCCGGTGTCATCCTTCAGGTGGGGCACGTGGAGCGGTTCAATCGCGCCGTCCGTGCAGCCATGCCGTATGTGGACGGGCCCCGCTTCATCGAAAGCGATCGGTTGGCTCCGTTCAATCCACGCGGCTCCGACGTGGCGGTGGTGCTGGATCTCATGATCCATGATCTGGATCTGGTGCACACGCTGGTGGGATCACCGGTGGCCGATGTGCAGGCCATGGGCATTCCGGTGCTCACGCCACAGGTCGACATTGCCAACGCCCGCCTGACGTTTGCGAACGGGGCCGTCGCGAACATCACGGCCAGTCGCGTGTCGCGTGAACGTCTGCGCAAGCTGCGCATCTTTCAGCGGAGCGGGTATCTCTCTCTCGACCTGGCCGCAGGCACCGGCGAGTTCTTTCGTCTGCGCGGGGACTTCGATCCGATGCAGCTCGCGCGCGCGCCGCGGGCGCTCGAAGAGTTCGTCGAGCGTGTGGTGCTCGATGCCCCGGAGGGCGAACCGTTGGTGCTCGAGTTGTCGCAATTCCTCGGGGCGATCATGGGGCGCACCAAGGTGGCGGTGACGGGCGAGGAGGGGCGTGAAGCGTTGGAGGCTGCCCTGCGCATCGTTACGGCCATCGAGCAGGCGCATGCCGTGATGAAGGCGGGTGAAGGGCAGCAGCCCGGAGCCACCGGTGCGTGAAGTGTTGTTCGTCGTCGGTGAGGCATCCGGCGATCTCCATGCAGGCAAGGTGGCCGAGGTGTTGCGCGAACTGGCGCCCGTGCTGCCGATGGCCGGCGTGGGCGGTGGGCATATGCGACGCGCCGGCGTGGAGATTCTCCACGACGTCGAAACGCTCGCCGTGATGGGGTTCGTGGAAGTGTTGCAGCACGTGCCCAAGCATTGGGCGCTGTTGCGACGCCTTCGTGAGCGCATCGAAAGCGGTCGGGTGGGGCTGGTGGTGCTTCTCGACTATCCCGGCTTCAACATGAAGGTCGCCGAAGTGGCGCACCGCGCCGGCGTACCGGTGCTTTACTACATCACGCCGCAGGTGTGGGCCTGGGGAGCCAATCGCTTGCCCAAGCTCGCGCGTTTGGTCACCAAGGCCGCGTCGATTCTCCCCTTCGAAGCGCCTCTGCTCCGACAGCACGGAATCGACGCCACGTTCGTCGGTCATCCGCTGCTGGATCGTGCCCAGAGCCTGCCGACCATGGCCGAGGCACGTGCGCAACTCGGTCTCGATGCCGAACGACCGGTGCTCGCGGTGTTTCCCGGAAGTCGTCGGGCCGAAATCGCGCGACATCTCGAGCCCTTCATGGCGGCCGCGACCGCGGTGCAACAGCAGCGCCCCGACGTGCAGGTCGTGGTCGGCGTGGCGCCGACGGTGAGCATCTCCGCCGCGCAGTGCCCCTTTCCGCTCGTGCAGGGGGCGTCGTTCGTCGTGCAGCGCGCCGCAACGGCCGGATTGCTCAAGAGCGGTACGAACACGCTCGAGGCCGCGGTGGCCGGATTACCGCACGTCATCGGCTATCGCACCAGTCCCATCACGTACGCGATTGCCAAGCGCGTCGTGAAGATCCCGCATATCGGTCTCGTCAACGTTGTGGCGGGTCGTGAAGTGTCACGCGAGTTCGTGCAGGAGCGGTTCGTGCCGGACACGGTTGCCGCCTCGCTCCTGCCACTGCTCGACGAATCCTCGTCGACGCGACAGGCGGCGCTGTCGGCGCTGGCCGAAGTGCGCGGGTGTCTGGGGGAGCCCGGGGCGTCGCGTCGGGTTGCCGACATGATCATTGGCATGGGTGCCGCGTGAGCCAGGGCGCACCGGTGTCACGTGGGGAGCGCGTGCCCGCGTCGCTCGACTGGCGGACGCGCGCGGCCATTGCGCTGGGCGGTGTGCTCATGCGCGTGCTTGGGCGAACGTGGCGCGTACGGGTGCATGGGAGGGAGTGGCTCAACGCGCGCACCAACGGTGAGCAGCCGGTCGTTTACACGCTGTGGCACGGACAGATGCTCCCCCTGCTATGGGCGCACAACGTACGGACTGGCGTGATCATCAGCGAACACCGGGATGGCGAGATCATCGCACGCATCGTGGCGCTGTTCGGCAACTTCGGGGTACGCGGCTCGTCCTCGCGCGGAGGCACCCGGGCTCTGCTCGAGTCGGTCAAGGTCGTGAAGCACGGCACGGACATGGCCTTCACGCCTGACGGGCCACGTGGTCCGCGGCACTCGTTCGCGCCGGGCGCGCTGATGCTGGCGAATCGAGCCAGCGTACCGATCGTGACCATCACCGGACACGTCGACCGGAAATGGACGCTCCGCAGCTGGGATGCCTTTGAGATCCCGAAGCCGTTTGCCCGCATCACGGTGCTGTTCGGCGAGCCGCGTCGGGTGGATGACGAGCACATTCGCGATGCTGCCGAACGCACCGAAGAATTCGCGCGCTACATGTTGGACGATCTCGCTCGCGCGGAGCAGCTGGCGCGCAGTGGTGTTGCCCGCGGGGCCACGCCGGGGCGAGCCTAGTGCTGCGCCAGGGCGCCGAGTGGGTCTGGTACGACCGTAGCGTCGCGGCGGCGGGAGTGCGACTCGGGCTCGCACCGCTGGCCGCAGTATTCGGTGCGGTCGTCCGCCAGCGCAATCAGCGCTTCGATCAGCAGCTGGGTCAGGCGGCTGTCCCCGCATTGTCGGTGGGGAACCTCACGGTCGGGGGGACAGGAAAAACGCCGGTCGCCTCCTGGTTCGCCCGGCGATTGCAAGCGGCGGGCGCGCGGCCGTCCATCGTGCTCCGTGGCTACGGGGACGACGAATGGCGCGTGCATCGCTTGCTGACACCCTCGCTCCCGGTCGTGCGCAATGCCGATCGGGTGGCCGGCATGCAGCAGGCGCGCGCGAACGGCGCCGACTGCGCGGTCCTCGACGACGCCTTTCAGCACCGTCGTGCCGCCCGCGTGTCCGACGTGGTGCTGGTGAGCGCCGATCGGTTCCCTCATGCGGTGCATCTGCTCCCCGCCGGTCCGTTTCGCGAGGGGCTGGAGGCGCTGCGTCGCGCCACGGCCGTGGTGATCACGGTGAAGGCCGCTGCCCCACGCGACGTGGAGCGGGTGGAGGCGAGTATCCGGCGCGCGGCCCCGGGCGTAGCCGTGGCACGCGTGCAGCTCGTCCCGGGGAGTGTGCGTCGCGTGGTGCTCCGTGGACACGATACATCGACTGTTTCTGAAAACGCTCAGGAAGAGTACGACACGGGGTGGCTCGCCGGTCGTCGCCTTCTGCTCACGTCCGCGATTGCCGATGCCGATGCTTTTGAACGGCAGGTTGTCGCGCAGGGTGTGCAACTCGTCCGTCACGTACGCTTTTCGGACCATCACGACTATGGCGAGAGAGATGTGGCCACGCTGGTCTCGGAGAGCCGGCACACCGATGGCGTGCTCTGCACGCTCAAGGATGCGGTGAAGCTTGCCGCACGGTGGCCTCGCGAAGCCGTGCCCCTTTGGTATGTTTCTCAGACACTCGTGATTGATCGAGGCGCCGAGGTGCTGGAGCAGGAATGCCACCGGGTTCTGGCGGCGCGCGCAACCACGAATCCCACCACCGGTTGATCCGGTAAACAGACTCCCCGACAATGGCCCTCGACCTTCTGCGACTGCCGACGGACAGCATCGTTCGTCCGGACAAAGACCGGTTCCTCAACGAAGAGAATCCGTTCGAAGCGATGATGTCACGCTTCGACCGCGCCGCCGAACTGCTCGATCTCGAGCCCGGCATCTACAAGATCCTCCGCAATCCCGAGAAGCAGCTCATCGTGTCCGTTCCCGTGATGATGGATAACGGGGATGTGGAAGTGTTCACCGGCTATCGCGTCTTGTACAACACGTCGCGCGGTCCGGCGAAGGGCGGCATCCGTTTCGACATGAACGTGACGCTCGAAGAAGTGAAGGCGCTGGCGGCGTGGATGACCTGGAAGTGCGCCGTGGTGAACCTGCCGTTCGGCGGGGCCAAGGGCGGGGTGATCTGCGATCCGCTGTCCATGAGCGTGGGCGAACTCGAGCGCGTTACGCGCCGCTACACCAAGGGCATCATCTCGTTGCTCGGCCCGGACACCGATGTGCCGGCGCCGGACGTGAATACCAACGAGCGTGTCATGGCGTGGCTCATGGATACGTACTCCATGCATGTCGGCCGCACGGAGAATGCCGTCACGACCGGTAAGCCCGTCGAAATGGGCGGGTCGCTCGGCCGCAAGGAAGCCACGGGACGGGGCTGCATGCTCGTCACGAAGGAAGCGCTGCAGCACCTCGGCATGGACATCAAGGGGGCCACGGTGGCCGTGCAGGGCTTCGGCAACGTGGGTTCCATTGCGGCGAAGCTGATGGCGGAGCAGGGCGCACGCATCATCGGCATCAGCGATCGTGCCGGCGCGTTCCACAACGCGAAAGGCATCGATGTCGATGCGGCGATCAAGCATGTGCAGCAGCATCGGTCGCTCGAAGGCTTCACCGGCGCCGATCCGATCGATCCGGAAGAGTTGCTCACGCTCGAGGTCGATGTGCTGGTACCGGCCGCACTCGAGAACGTGATCACCACCAAGAACGCGCCGAAGATCCGCGCGAAGGTGATCTGCGAGGGGGCCAACGGCCCTACCACCGCGGCCGCCGATCCCATCCTCGACGAGAAGGGGATTTTCGTGATCCCCGACATTCTCGCCAACGCGGGCGGGGTGACGGTGTCCTACTTCGAGTGGGTGCAGGACCGTATGGGCTACTTCTGGAGCGAAGCCACGGTGAACGAGCGTCTGGGCGACATCATGACGCGCAGCTTCGCCGACGTGCTGCAGCTTTCGAAGCAGCATCGGGTGAACATGCGCACGGCGGCCTACATGCTGTCGATCAGCCGCGTGGCCACGGTGCATCGCCTGCGCGGCATCTACGCCTGATCGGTTCGCGCGGTGCGCGTATCGGTAGTCGTCATCGGCCGGCCTCGACATTCGGGGCTGGCCGATGCCATTCGGGACTATGAAACGCGAGCGGCGCGCTACTGGCCGCTCGATGTGATCGAGGTGAAGGAGGAGCCGGGGCGCGGCCTGCCGGGCGAACTCGTTCGGGAACGGGAGGGCGCGCGATTGGCCGAGCGGCTGCCGTCCGATGCCATCGTGGTGGCCTGCGATCCTGGGGGCACCGTGATGGATTCCGAGGCGTTCGCCCGCTGGTTGCAGGAGCAGCGAGATGCCGCGCGCAGTGTTTGCTTCGTGATCGGCGGGGCACATGGGCTTGGGGCGGCCGTCCGCGGGCGAGCTAATCGACGGCTCTCACTGGCGCCGTGGACGCTTCCGCATGAGGTTGCACGTTTGGTGCTCTCCGAGCAGTTGTATCGTGCTGGCACCATCAGCCGCGGTGAACCGTACCACAAGTGACCCTGCCGGTGCTTCGGCGGGGCGCTGTAACCCGTGACCTTTCGCGATGAACTGTCCGTGACGCTCACCCAGGTGGAATCGGTCGCCAGCCCGTCGTCGGGCGCCGACGACGCGCTGCAGGTCCGTCGCGTCCCGTTAGGCGGGAGCGCGTTCTCGCAGGCGCTGCAGGCGGGGGCCGTGGGCACCAATTGGTATGCGCCGCGTCCCCTGACACCAGAGGCGTGGGCCGCGCATGTGGCGGCCGTGCGCGAGAGCATGCCGCACCATGATTGGCTGACGACGCTGGCGCCGGCGTTCGCAGCCACTGGGGCGGCGGCGGAGCGACTCGCACAGGCTGCGGCGCGTGGGGTGGTCGTTACCACCGGGCAGCAGCCGGGACTTTTCGGTGGCCCGGCGTATACGTGGACGAAGGCACTGGGCGCGCTCGCTTTCGCCGACGAGTTGGAGCGGGCGGTGGGCGTGCCGGTTGCGCCCGTCTTCTGGGCCGCGAGCGACGATGCCGATTGGGTGGAAGCCGCGGTTACCCAGGTGGCCACGGCCCGTGGGTTGATGACCGCGTCGCTCCTCGGTCCTGCCACCGAGGGGATCGCGATGAGCGACGTCGTCCTCGGGCGTCTGGACGAAGCCCGCGCCATGCTGGCGGTCGCCTGCGGCTCGGCTGCGCAAACATCGGTGCTCGACATCGTGGACGCGGCGTATGTGCCGCACGCCACCATTGGCGCGGCCTACGTGCAGTTGTTGCGCGCGATGCTGGAACCCTTGGGGATCGCCGTGCTCGACGCGGCGCATCCCGCCGTGCGAACGGCGGCCGATGCCTTTCTCCGCCAGGCGTTGAAGCAGGCGCCGGCCGTGCACGAGGCGCTGCGTGAACGCGCGCAGGACATCGAACGCGCCGGCCATGCGCCGCAGGTCGACGTAGTCGATGGTCTCTCGCTCGTTTTCCGCACGCGAACCGTCGATCGCCACGGCGCGGTAGTCCGTGTCCGGGAGCGGGTGCCGATTGCCGAAGCCGCCGGCGCAGCTCGCGAGGCGGAGCAGGGCGCGCTGGGCGCCAATGTATTGCTTCGGCCTGTGCTCGAGCGGCGTCTACTGCCGACGGCGTGTTACTTCGCGGGCCCCGGTGAGTTCGCCTACTTTGCGCAGGTGGAGCCGGTGGCGCGCGCGCTTGGCGCGGCGGTGCCGGTGGTGGCCCCGCGCTTCGCGTGTGAGGTCGTGGAGACCGAAATGATCGCGCGTCAGCAGCGGCTCGGTATTGCCGACGCCGATCTGCGCGACCCGCACGCGGCGGAACGTGTCGTGGCGCGCAGTCAACTCGACGAGACGGTTGCTGACAGCATGGAGCGGCTGCGGGTGGCGCTGGAGACGCAGGTTCGGGCCATCCGCGAGGTCGTCGGCGGTGATGACGCGCCGGTTGCGGAGGAGGTGGTGCAGGGGCTCGCGCGTGATCTCTCGCACCGCATCGATCGCTTCGAGCGACGGCTGCTGGCGGGAGTCAAGCGTCTCGAGCACGAGGCCATGCGTGATGTTGCGGCTGTGCGCGCCGCGTTGCGTCCCGACGGGAAGTCACCCGAGCGCGTGTTGAATCTCGTGCCGTTGCTGGCGCGGTACGGCACCGGACTGCTCGAACGCGTTCGTGAAGCGGCGGCGCCGCACGCGCGCGAACTCGTGGGCGGACCGCGCGAAGATTCGTGATCGCGCATGACTGAAGGAAGGGGCGGACGCGCCGCGTTCGTCGTCGCGGCCGGCATTCTCATCAGTCGGCTGGTCGGCTTGCTGCGCAACACCGCGTTCGCCTATTACTTCGGCGCCGGCGCGGCGTCCGACGCCTACAACGCGGCGTTTCGCATCCCCAACGCAGTGCGCAACCTGCTCGGTGAGGGCACGCTGTCGGCGGCGTTCGTCCCTGTGTACAGCCGACTGCTCGGCCGGAATGATGAGGCTGCGGCGCGCGCGCTGGCCAACGCGGTGTTGGGATTGCTGCTCGCGGCCGTGAGTGTGCTGACCCTTGTCGGGATCGCGACCGCGCCCTGGCTGACCGCCGCGCTGGCGGCAGGATTCGACGAACCCACGCGCGCGCTTACCACGCGACTGACACGGGTATTGTTCCCGATGACCGGCGTGATGGTGCTGAGTGGTTGGTGCCTCGGCATCCAGAACTCGCATCGTCGGTTCTTCTGGAGTTATGCGAGTGCTGCGATGTGGTCCATCGCCCAGATCGCGCTACTGCTCGTCGGCGGCCCTCGGGCTGCGGATGCCGAGCAACTGTCGGTGTGGCTTGCGTGGGCGACACTGGCCGGATCGTTGCTGCAGGTGGCCGCGCAGCTCCCTGAAGTCCTGCGGCTCGCGGGACCGCTCCGCCCCACGTTGTCGGCTGCCAATGATGGGGTGAAGCAGGTGCTCCGGAACGTCGCGCCCGTGGTCACCGCGTTGGGGGTGGTGCAGATCTCGGGGATGGTGGATCTACAGATCGCGTCGTTCCTTCCGGCCGGTGCCGCGACCAACATCACCTACGCCAATACGCTCGCGCTGCTGCCGGTGTCGCTCTTCGGTGTCTCGGTGGCCGCGGCCTCGTTGCCCGAGTTCTCGCGGGATTCCGGGGCGCTGGCGCTCGATGCCCTGCGGGAGAAGCTGCGTGGCGGCTGGCAGCGGATTCTGTTTTATGTGATTCCGAGTGCGGTCGTGTTCATCGTTCTCGGCGACTATTGCGTGGGCATGTTGTACCGTGCCGGTCGCTTTGGTGCCGATGAGCAGCGCGTGGTCCATACCGTACTGGCCGGTTACGCCGTGGGGCTGGTGAGCTTCGGATCGGTCAAGCTGCTCGGCTCGGCGTTCTATGCGATGCAGGATTATCGCACGCCGCTTCGGGCGTCGATGCTGAGCATCCTGGTGTCGGCTGTTGCTGCCGTGAGTATTGCGGTGCCGCTTCGTGATTCGCCCTACGCGACGGCTGGGATTGCCGTGGGGTCGGCCTTGGGGTCGTACATGAACCTCGTGGTGCTGGCGCGAGGGTTGAGGGAGCGGCTGGGGACGCTGTACACGCCCGCCATGTGGGAGGGCACCCGGCGTATCGTGCTGGCCGCAGGTGCGGCCGGGCTGGCCGGTGCGGCCGCGCGCGCTGTGCATCAGCACTGGGCGGCCGGCCTGCACGTGCGTCTGGCGGCGTTCCCCGTACTCGGGGTCTTCGCGGCGACGTATCTCGTGACGGCGTGGTGGATGGGATCGGCCGAGGCGGCGCGTTGGGTGCGGCGTCCGGTGCGTCGGCGTCGTGAGGGCGGGGGGGAACCATGAGCGCCGACGACGCGCGCCATGTGGAGACCACGGCGGCGCAGTCGATCGATGATCTGCCGGTGCCCGACGACGAGTGGACCCGCGCAGCCCTGGCGCGGGGAATGCCGCTCGCCGTGGCGCGGCGGTTACCCCACCTGCCGGAATCACCGGGCGTGTATCTCTGGAAGGACGCGGACGGTGCCGTGTTGTACGTGGGGAAGGCGAAACGGTTGCGGTCGCGGGTGCGCAGCTATTGGGCGCAGGATCACGAGACGAGCCCGAAGACGCGTGGCCTTCTCCGCAAGGTGCGCGATCTCGACACGATCGTGGTACCGAGTGAAGCCCATTCGCTCATTCTCGAAGCCACGCTGATCAAGGAGTACCGGCCGCGGTTCAATATCGCGCTGCGCGACGACAAGTCGTATCCGTACATCAAGGTCACACTACAGGAACCGTTTCCTCGCGTGATCGTGACCCGCCGGTTGCAGGAGGATGGGGCGCGCTACTTCGGGCCGTACACCGACGTGGGATCGATGCGTCGGGCCCTCAATGTGGTGAAGCGCATCTTCACCGTGCGCTCGTGTCACTATGCCCTCCCGCGCGAGGCGCCCGAGCGTCCCTGCCTCGATTACTTCATCAAGCGGTGCAAGGCGCCGTGCGTGGGGTATCAGAGTGCCGAGGATTACCGCGCCATGATCGACGAGGTGGTGTGGTTCCTCGAGGGGCGCACGAGTGACGTGATTCGCCATGTGCGCGAACGCATGCTCGAGGCGTCCGAACGACTCGACTTCGAACGGGCCGGCGAACTGCGCGATGCTTTGCGCCATCTCGAAAAGATGGAAGAGCCCACGGTGGTGCTCGAAGTGGAGGGCGGCGATCGCGACGTGGTGGGATACGCGCGAGATGGCGAAGACGCCTGCGTGGTCATCCTGCGCATTCGTGGTGGCAAGTTGCTCGCGCGTGATCATCGCCTCCTCGAACACGCGGAAGGCGAAGACGACGGGGCGGTGCTCGGGGCATCGCTCTCGCAGTGGTATCGCACGGCAGATGCCCGTGCTGCGGATCTGCTCGTCCCCTTCGAGTTCGACGACCGAGAAACGCTCGAGGCGTCGCTGGAGGGGACGCGTATCCGTGTGCCCCAGCGCGGTCCGCGTCGCGCGCTCGTGGACCTCGCCGACAAGAATGCCCAGCACCTGCTCGAGGAGTTCAAGCTTGCCTCGCTCGAGGCGGACGAGCGGGCGGCCGATCCGGTTTACGAGCTGCAGCGCGAACTCGGACTGCCGCGGCTGCCGCGGTCGCTGGTGTGCTTCGATATCTCGCATGCGCAGGGCACCGACGTGGTCGCGAGTGCCGTGTGGTTCGAGAACGCGCGCCCCAAGCGGAGCGAGTACCGCAAGTTCAAGATCCAGATCTTCGAGGGGAACGACGACTTCCGCTCGATGCACGAGGTGGTCACGCGGTTCTTTCGTCGGCGGTTGGATGAGGAGAAGCCGCTCCCCGATCTGGCCGTCATCGACGGCGGCAAGGGGCAGCTGGGCGCCGCGCGAGAGGCCCTCGATGCCCTCGGGGTGACGCAGATCGGGCTCATAAGCTTGGCGAAAAAGGAGGAAGAGATCTTCCTCCCCGGACGTAGCGAGTCGGTGCGCTTGCCACGTCGGTCGCCGGCATTGCGCATGCTGCAGCAGGCGCGCGACGAGGCGCATCGCTTCGCCGTGTCGTTTCAGCGACAGAAGCGCGCGGCGCGTACCATCACATCAGAGTTGCTCAGGATTCCGGGGATCGGCCCCAACAAGCGGCGGGCGCTGCTTCACGTGTTTGGCAGTGTGCAGGGCGTGAAGGAGGCGTCGGTCGAAGCGATCGCCCAGGTTCCGGGATTCGGCGAAACGTCGGCGCGGAAAGTCCTGGCCTCACTCGGGGTCGAGGCGCTACCGTCTTCCGGCTCTGCTGTAGCCGTATCGCCTGATTCCGAAGTCCCGTTGTCCGAATCGCCGGTGCCCCCACCGGTTTCCCTCCCGTCCTCGCCCGAACCCTACGCATGACGACTGCCTCCTGGACCCTTCGCTGTTCAGCGTGCGATACCGAAGCTGCCATTGAACGGGCTTCGCTGTGCACTGCGTGCGGCCAGCCACTCTTCGCCCGCTATCAGCCGGTCCCCTCGGGGACCCCGCTCGCGCCGCGCTGGGACATGTGGCGCTACGCGCCGTTCATGCCGCTGTTGGCGGGTGAGGCGCCGGTCTCACTCGGCGAGGGGCTCACGCCGCTCATCGAGTCGACATCGCTGGCCGCCGCGGTGGGGGTGCGCAAGCTGTTCATCAAGGATGAGGCGCAGAACCCCACCGGCTCGTTCAAGGCCCGCGGCATGAGTGCGGCCGTGACGCGCGCAAAGGCGGCAGGGGTCCCTGGTATCGTGGTGCCAACGGCCGGCAATGCGGGCGCGGCGCTCGCGGCGTACGGTGCCGCGGCCGGCCTAAAGGTGCGCGTCTACGCGCCGCGCACGACGCCGCGCCCGATTCTCGATACCATCGAGGCCTTTGGGGCGGAGCTCATCCGCATCGACGGGCACATCGGCGACGCGGGCAAGCTCTCGCTCGCGTATGCGGCCGAGTCGGGCTTCTTTGCCATTTCCACGCTCCGCGAGCCGTACCGCGTGGAGGGGATGAAGACGATGGGCTTCGAACTCGCCGAGCAGTTCGGTTGGCGGGTGCCTGATGTGGTGGTGTATCCCACGGGTGGTGGCGAAGGCACCGTGGGCATCTGGAAGGCGCTGCAGGAGCTGTCGGCCGGCGGCTGGCTCTCCGGCGAGCGGGTGCAACCGCAGTACGTGGTCGCCCAGGCGGCGGGGTGTGCGCCGATCGCGCGCGCCTTTGATGCCGGGGCGGAGAAGGCGGAGCCGTGGGTGGATCCGGTGACGTACGCCAGCGGGCTGCGCGTCCCCTCCCCGTTAGGGGATCGCTTGGTGCTGCGCATCCTGCGGGAGACCAATGGTGTTGCCGCCACAGCCAGCGAAGAAGCGATCCGTGAGTGGACGTACCGTCTGGCGACGGCCACCGGGATCGACGCTGCCCCGGAAGATGGCTGCGCGCTGGCAGTGTTGCGCGATGCCGTGGCGGCCGGTCGCGTGAAGGCGGACGCCGAGGTCGTGGTCTTCAATACGGGGAGCGGCGCGTCGTATCGGGCGTGACCCGCGCGTGCTCAGGTGGCGTGTTTCGAACGACCGAAGTCCATGAATTTGATTGACTTCCGACCTCACGCCTCTTAGTATTTCTCAGGTGGGCGGCGACGCATCCGTTGCCGCCCGTCTGAGTTATCGGGGGAGGGCCACCGGGCCGCTTCCCCGTTTTCGTCCCGGGTCATGGTTCGCGTCACGCTTGTCGAACCGGGGACCATTGCCGACCAGGTCGGCATCGTCCCCGGCACCGAACTCCTCGCCGTCAACGAACGGCCGTTGGAGGACTTCCTCGATTGGGAGTTCCTGACGGCCGACGAGTCGTTTGTGGTAGCGGCGCGACTGCCCGATGGCAGTGAAGTGGAGTACGAGATCGAGCGCGAGCCGGGCGACTCCATGGGGGTGGAGCTGGCGCCGCCGACGGTGCGCCGCTGCGCGAACCGCTGCGAGTTCTGCTTCATCGAGGGGCTACCCAAAGGGCTGCGCAAGGGGCTGTACATCCGCGACGATGACTACCGCCTGTCGTTCGCGTACGGCAACTTCGCCACGCTCTCGAACGTGAAGGAGCGCGACATTGCGCGCATCCTCGAGTATCGCCTGTCCCCGCTCTACGTGTCGGTGCACGCCACCCCGTGGGAGGCGCGCAAGGTGCTGCTCAACAACCCGCGCGTGCCGAACATCCTCGAGCAGCTCACGCGGCTGGCCGAGGGGGGCATCCAGTTCCATTGCCAGATGGTGATCGTGCCCGGGCTCAATGACGGCGAGGTGCTCGAGCAGTCGCTCACCGATCTGTGGAATCTCGACGAGGCCGTCCTGTCGGTGGCGCTCGTGCCGGTGGGGGTGACACAGTTCTCCCATCTGTATACGGGCAAGCCCATGGACGAGACCGCAGCGGGCACGCTGCTCGACGCGGTGCACCGATGGGAGGAGCGGGCGCTCGAGGAGCGCGGCGATCGTTGGGTGTTCGGTTCCGACGAGCTGTACCTGCTGGCCGGCGAGGCGCTCCCCGATGAGGAGCACTACGGCGAGTTCTCGCAGATCGAGAACGGCGTGGGGGCGGTCACCTCGCTGCGCGCCCGCGTGCGCGACGGGCTGTCGCAGTTGCCGCGTCTCGACGGCCGCCGCATCGGTGTGGTCACCGGCACCTCCATGGCCCCCCTCATGCCGGAGCTGCTCGCGCAGCTGACCGAGGCTACGGGGGCCGAGTTCGTTCTGATTCCCACAGAAAACTCGCTGTTCGGTCCGACCACCACGACGGCCGGACTCCTGGTAGGGGCTGACATCCGCCGTGCCCTGAGTGATCGCACCGATCTCGACATGGCGCTCATTCCGGCAGAGTGCATCAACGACAACGGGCTCTTTCTTGACGAAGAGCAGTTCATCGCCGTACGCGAGGCGCTGCCCATGCCCGTCTATCCCTCGTACGACTTCATTGACGCGCTCGTGCCCGAAGGGGATGCGGCGGTCGTTCCCGCTGCCTGATTCCCAGTTATGAGCCTGCCCGTCGTCGCCATCGTTGGACGCCCCAATGTGGGCAAGTCACACCTCTTCAACCGCATCATCGGCGAGGCCACGGCCATCGTGAGCGATGAGGCCGGGACCACGCGCGATCGTCATTTCGGCGAAGCCGAGTGGGCGGGGCATTCGTTCTGGCTCGTCGACACCGGTGGGCTGGTCGAGGACTCAAACCTGCCCATGGACGTGGCGATCCGCCGGCAGGTCATGGAGGCGATCGAGGAAGCCGACCTCATGCTCTTCGTGTGCGACGCCAAAGTCGGTGTGCATCCGAGCGACGCGCGCATCATGGATCTGCTGCGCAATTCGCAGAAACCGTGGCTCATGGTGGCCAATAAGGTCGACAATCCCGAGAGCACCGACTTCTACGAGTTCTACCGGCTCGGTGTGACCGACGTGTATCCGGTGTCGGCCAGCAACGGCAAGGGATCCGGCGATCTGCTCGATGCGGTGGTCAACGCCATCCCCGAGACCAACGAAGAGCGCCCCGAAGCCATCCGCGTGGCGGTCATCGGCCGCCCCAACGTCGGCAAGTCGAGCTTCGTGAACCGGCTGCTCGGCGAAGATCGCCTCGTGGTGAGCGACATGTCGGGCACCACGCGCGACGCGATCGATGCGCCGATGCGCTACAAGGAGACCGACCTCATCTTCGTCGACACGGCCGGCTTGCGCCGCCAGTCGAAGATCGATGACGGCGTGGAGTTCTACTCGTCGCTGCGCACCCGCCGGGCCATCGATTCGTCTGACGTGTGCGTGCTCATGATCGACGCCACGGAAGGGTTGCAGAATCAGGATCTCAAGATCGCGACCATGGCGTGGGAAGCGGGACGCGGCCTTATCCTCGTGATCAACAAGTGGGACCTGTACGAGGACAAGACCGACAAGAGTGCCGACAAGTTCCGCAAGGAATCCGTGGAGAAGGCGCCGTACTTCAAGTTCGTGCCGTTCCTCTTCACCAGCGCAGTAACCGGGCAGCGCGTCACCAAGGCGCTCGACCTCGTGCTCGAGGTGCAGGAGCAGCGCACGCGTCGCATTACGACGTCGCAGGTGAACGATGCGCTCGAGGAGATGGTCGCGCGTCGTCAGCCGCCGCAGGCGGCGGGGCGTGAGGTGAAGCTGAACTACGCGACGCAGGTGGAAATCGAGCCGCCCACGATTGCCGTGTTCGGTAATCACCCGGAAGCCATTCCCGAGCACTACATCCGCTTCCTGCACAACGGGTTCCGGGAAAAGTGGGGTTTCACCGGTTCGCCGCTGCGCATCATTCTGCGAAGAAAGAATAGTGACCGGACTTGATCTCCCGCTTTGGACGCTCGGCGTGGCCTACCTCGCCGGGTCGTTTCCCACAGCCTACCTCGTCGGCAAGGCCAACGGTGTCGATCTGCGCACCGTTGGCTCCGGCAATCTGGGCGCCACCAACGTGTTCCGGACACTTGGCTGGAAGTGGGGGCTGCTGGTCTATCTCGTCGATGGACTGAAGGGATTGCTGCCGACGGCGCTGCTCCCCGGCATCGTCGGTGTCGAGGGCGGGTGGCCGTGGGGCGTGGCACTCGGTGTGCTGGCCATCGTCGGCCACGTGAAGCCCATCTTCCTGATGGGGAAGGGGGGCGGGAAGGGCGTGGCCACCGCGAGCGGCGTCTTCTTCGCGCTGGCGCCGGTGGCCGGTGCCAGCGCCATGGCGGCCTTCGCGGTGACGGTGGCGCTGACGCGCTACGTGTCGCTCGGTTCGCTCATAGGCGCCGTGGTGTTGCCGGTCGCCATGATGGTGCAGGCGCGCGCCGTGACGCCGCTCAGCATCGTCGGTATTGTGATTGCGGCGTTCGTGTTCTACACGCATCGTGAGAACATCGGTCGACTCATGCGCGGTAACGAACGAAAGATCGGCGGCGATAAGCCGGCACAGGCAGGAGGGGCGGCGTGACTCCGACGACTCAGGCGGCACCGTTGCGTTGCGCCGTGATTGGCGGCGGGGCGTGGGGCACGGCTATCGCCGATCGGTTGGCGCGCAACGGACACGACACGGTGCTATGGGCGCGCGAGGCCGACGTGGTCGAGGCCGTGAATACGCGCCATGAGAATCCGCGATTCCTCGCGAACATTCCTTTGGCGCCATCGCTCGTCGCCGAAGGCGATATGGCCACGGCACTGCGCGGCGCCACGCTTGTGGTGTACGCCGCCCCATCGCATGTGCTGCGTCCGGTCGTCGCCAGCTGTGCGCAGCACATCGCCGCAGGCACCGTATTGTCGGTGGCTACCAAGGGCATCGAACGCGAGACTCTCGCGCTGATGACCGACGTCGTGGCGGAGGCGGCGCCGGGGCACCCGGTTGTTGCGGTAAGCGGACCGAGCTTCGCCGCTGAGGTGGCGATGGGGCAGCCGACGGCGGTGGTCGCCGCGTGCGCCGATCACGCGGCGGCCAAGCTCGTGCAGGCGGCCATGAGCGCGTCGGCCTTCCGCGTGTACACCAGCGACGATGTGGTCGGCGTGGAGTTGGGCGGGGCGCTCAAGAACGTGATGGCGGTGGCGACGGGGATTCTCGATGGGCTCGGGATGGGCTTCAATCCGCGAGCGGCGCTCATCACACGTGGCCTCGCGGAAATGACCAGACTGGGGGTGGCACTTGGTGCCAAGCCCGACACCTTCGCGGGGCTCGCGGGTCTGGGCGATCTCGTGCTCACGTGCACCGGGGCTCTCTCGCGCAATCGTGCCGTGGGCGTGGCTATCGGGCAGGGGCAGACGCTCGACGAGGCCCTGGCGGGGAAGGACAGCGTGGCCGAGGGGGTGCTGAACACGCAGAGCGCGAAAGCACTGGCCGACAAGATGGGCGTGGAAATGCCCATCGTGGACGCCACCCATCGCATCCTGTTCGATGGTTGCGCCCCGCGTGATGCGGTGGCCGAACTGATGGCCCGTGAACTTCGTCCGGAGCGCGACTGACGATGGCCGCCGCGCGTGGTGAACTCGTGCAGGAGTTCTACTCCATCGGTGACGTGTGTTCGCTCACCGAGCTCAAGCCGCACGTGCTCCGGTATTGGGAGAGTCAGTTCAAGCTGCTCAATCCGGCCAAGAATCGCAGCGGCAATCGCGTCTACTCGCGGCGCGAAGTGGAACTGATTTTGCTCGTGAAGCATCTGCTCTACACCGAGAAGTACACGATCGACGGGGCGCGCCAGAAGCTCGATGAGCATCGCAAGGGAGGCTCCCTCCGTCCGGCGGCGCGTGCCGCGTTGGAAGTGGAAGCTCTCGAAAGCATCGAGCGCGAACTCGCCGAATTGCAGGCGTTGCTCGACGACACCACACGCTGACATTCCTACTCATCCATGCGCCTCCTTCTCAGCAACGACGACGGCATTCTCGCCAAGGGGCTCAGCGTTCTCGAGCAGGCCGTCACGCCGCTCGGCGACATCCATGTGGTGGCTCCCGATCGGGAGCAGAGTGCCACCAGCCACTCCCTTACGCTGCATCATCCACTGCGCCCCGTGCGTCTCGGTGAGAAGCGCTGGCAGGTGGATGGTACGCCCACGGACTGCGTAATGCTGGCGTGTGAGGCGCTGCTCGACGTGCGCCCGGACTTCGTGCTGAGCGGGATCAATCACGGTCCCAACATGGGTGAGGACGTGCTTTACAGCGGCACCGTGGCCGCTGCCATGGAAGGGCTGGCCCTGGGGATTCCGGCCATCGCCCTCTCCTTTGCCGGGAGTCTGCTGCGCGCCGATGCGATGCTTGAGACGCAGGTTCCGCAGATCCGCTCGCTCGTGTCACATCTCATGCAGCTCAAGACGTTTCCGCGCGATACGCTGCTCAACGTGAACCTGCCGGCCGTACCGGGCCCCGAGATCAAGGGCGTCCGTCTGACGCGTTTGGGCCGGCGCGTGTTCAGTGACTCGATCACGAAGATGAAGGATCCGTGGGGGCGTGAGATCCTGTGGATCGGCGGCGGCAGTGTCGAATGGAGCGGACCGGAGGATTCCGACTTCCGCGCCGTGCACGACGGCTACATCTCGGTCACGCCGCTCCATCTCGATCTCACCCATCGCGACATCCTCAACACGGCGACGGACTGGTGGCAAGCCCCGTAGAGCCCGAGTTCCGGGGCGCCCGCCGCCGGCTCGTGGAGGCGCTGCAGGACAAGGGCATCAAGGACCTCGCCCTCCTGCGCGCCATCGACAGCGTACCGCGTCATCTGTTCGTTCCGCCCACGGTCCGCCATCGCGCCTATGAGGATTCGGCACTGCCTATCGGCAGCGGGCAGACAATTTCGCAGCCCTATGTGCACGCGCGCGCGGTCGAGCAGCTCATGCTCACCGGGCGCGAGAAGGTGCTCGAAATCGGCACTGGGTCGGCGTACCAGACGGCCCTGTTGGCGCAACTCGCCGCGCAGGTGTTCTCCGTGGAGCGCTATCGTGACCTGCTCGATCGCGCGCGGGGCATGCTGCAGCAGGCCAACGCGCGGAACGTGTCGCTCTCGCTTGGCGATGGCACGTTGGGCTGGCGCGAGTACGCCCCCTATGACGGTATCGTGGTGAGCGCGGGGGCCCCGCATGTGCCGCCGGCGCTCGAGGAGCAGTTGGCAGAGGGAGGGCGCCTGCTCATTCCCATCGGTGACAAGGACGACCAGATGCTCACGCTGTACATCAAGCGGGGCGGGCAGTTGGAGCGGCGTGACATCACCCCCGTCCGCTTCGTCCCTTTGATTGGAGCGCAGGGCTGGCCTGGATAATCCGGCGGGGAGACCGCGGTACTCCTCATCCGGAATTGCGCACCGTCTGACGGTCGTTCAATTTCGCCCTCGAAACACGAAGGTTTCGGTTGGCGCCCGCGTCGAGTGTTCGTCGAGTCGCATATCGCGCACCACTGTCCCCACCAGCAATGTCCGCTCCCTCCTTTGCGCCGTCGCCTTCCGCTGCTGCGCCGACTATCCGGGTGATTCCGCCGTACGCGGGACCGGTGTACGGTGCGGGGGAGACGCGCGCGGCCGTGCGGGTGGGACCGTTCGTGCCGCTCGCGCAGCGGCCGGCCGCTGAGCCGCGACCGGAAGCCGAGCCGCTTCCGAGCGTCGTCGGCGCGAAGGTCGCGCCGGAAATGGGAGGCGAGGCGATGGCGGTGCCGGTGAGCATTCCGCCCTATCGACCATTACGGCGGACCCCCATCGCGTCGCCGGTGATTCGCCCACCCCTCTACATTCCTCCTGTCGCGACGCCCGCTGGCGAGGAGATCGTGGCGGACGAGGGGGTGATCGAGCCGCAGCTCATCCACGCGGCTGAAGTCCACCTCCCGTGGATTGACGCGTTCCTCGCGAGTACGCCGGCGTTGCCGATGGCGGCGCTGACTGATGGAACCGAGGCCGAGGTTGAGGCGGAGCTTGAGGCGGAGGCGGAGGCCGAGGTTGAGGCCGTCGCGTCGGTTTCTCCGCTGATCCCCTCCCGGTCGGACGTGGAGATCGTGGAGGCGCCACCGGTTACGGTGGATGAGTGGCCGCTGGATGAAGCCGCGGCGGAGTTCCGCGCGCTGCGAACGGCCTTGGACGAGCAGGGGGCCCGCGACGGATCCCCTGACGGGAACGGTGACGCCGTCGACTCCGTCGTCTTCGCTCCCCTCTCCGAGTGGCGGGACGACGATCTGATGGACATCATGCCCATCAGGCATTCGGGGCACACGCCACTCGAGAATGGCGCTATCAGTACGGAGAGCGACCAGTGGGCCGAGCGCGCCCACGCGGCGCAGGACGAGGCCCAGCGGCTCCGCAGCGTGGCGTTGACGCGGTCGGCACCGGAGGAGCTCCCCGCGGTGGAGTCGACGGCGGAAGAGGCGGCGCACGCGCTGGAATTGCTGGCGCGTCGTGTTCGCGCGGGCGAGCTCACACTTCCGTCGTATGACCCGCGGATGGGCGAACCGGCAGCGCTCGTCGCGGCGCTCGTGGCCTTGCTCGGCGTCAAGCTGCGCTAAGCGGCGGCGCGTACCGGCGAGCGCCCGAGTCCGTTCGCGGCGATTCCTTGATAAGTTGCGGGTATGACGCTGCCCACTCCCACTGACGACCTGCGCGTGCGTGTTGCCCAGGCGTTGCGCGATGTTCCGGACTTTCCGAAGCCCGGGATCCTGTTCAAGGACATCACCCCCGTGCTCGCCGATCCGCTGCTGATGCGTGAGGTGGTGACGGCGATGTGCGCGCCGTTCCGCGATGCCGGCATCACCCATGTGGTCGCTGTGGAGAGTCGGGGCTTCCTGTTCGGCATGCCGATGGCGCTGGAACTCGGTATTGCCTTTGCGCCGGCGCGTAAACCGGGGAAGCTGCCGTGGCACACGGTGCGCGAGGAATACTCCCTGGAGTATCGGAGCGACGTGCTCGAAATGCACGAGGACGCGCTGGCACTCGGGGGCGCTGTGGCGGCGCGCGGACGCCCGCGCGTGCTGGTCGTAGACGACGTGTTGGCCACCGGGGGCACCGCTGCGGCGACCTGCCGTCTGGTCGAGCGGCTTGGGGGAGAGGTGCAGGGGGTCGCGGTGCTGGTCGAGCTCGGGTTCCTCGGGGGGCGATCCCTGATGCCCGGCCGCGAGGTGTCGGCGATCCTGACGTTCTGATCGAATTTTTGTATAGTTAGGCGCTCCGTCGCGCGTCGTGACGCCGATTATTCCGCCCCCGTAGCTCAGTTGGATAGAGCAGCAGTTTCCTAAACTGTTGGTCGGAGGTTCGAATCCTCTCGGGGGCACTTTGGGGGTGAGGCGGGTGCCTTGCCGCGGCGCAATACGCTATGTTATCGGGCTGTAGTCCGCACCCCACCTTTCACCGTTGGCATATCCGCATGGCGCAGTCGACCCGTAACGCAGCAGGCTCTTCGGCCTCCTTGAGCGACGATCCGATCGAGTCGGTCACCACCTGGTTCCAGGTGAACAGCAAGCCGATTCTGATGGCGGTGGGCGCCGTGGCCGCAACCGCGGCGGCGGTCATGCTGTACCGGAGCAGCACGGCGTCGACCCGCGAGAAGGCGTCGACGGCACTTTATGAGGCGCAGACGCCGTACGTGCAGGGGAAACTGCCGGAGGCTGAGAAGGCGCTGGGCAACGTGGCCACCCGTTACGCCAGCACCGCCGCTGGCCAACAGGCCGCCGTGCTGCTCGCGCAGGTACTCTTCGACCAGAACAAGATCGACGACGGCCTTAAGGCGCTCGAGAAGGCGCTGGGCAGCAGCTCGGCTGAATTCAAGCCGACCATCGAAGCGTTGATCGCCTCGGGGTACGAGCAGAAGAAGGACTTCGTGAAGGCGGCTGAGCACTACGCGAAGGCCGCCTCGGCCTCGCAGTTCAAATCGGACAAGTACAGCCATCAGGCGAGCCAGGCGCGGAGCCTGGCAACGGCCGGCAAGACCGCGGACGCGCTCAAGATCTGGGAAGATCTCGCCAAGCTCGACGGTGAGCCGATCCAGCAGGAAGCGAACGTACGCGTCGGCGAACTGGTCGCCAAGAAGTAATCACCGCGGTTGTTTCTGGCGGTCGATTCTACACGAAGCCGGGCGGTAATCCCACAGGGATCCGCCCGGTTTTTTGCATGTGCGGCGAGATACGCCAGTGATGGAGCAGTATAGGGCTCCCATAAGGCCAGCTGGGTGGCTTCCATATCGGGATAATATGCATATAATACATGTTATGTAAACTTATGCTGGTGGATAACTGTGGGAAACCTTGTGGTAGAATTCCGGCCGGCATGTGGGAAGAGTCTGTAAGTCTCTGTGTAATATAGACTTGAGCTGAAGCCGGTGAGGTGGTTCGTGGCCACACGGTCACGAAATCAGTTTCTGTCCACCTGTCCACATTCAATCAGGCGATATTCCCATGGCATTGGGTACCAAAGAAAAACGGCGCCAATTGGGCGCCGTTCTTGAGGCAATTTGACCGCGATTCAGAGGTCGCCGGTGACCCCGCGGAACACCACGCGCCCTTCGCCGCGGAGCGTGGGCCGGTAGCCGCCCGCCCCGGATTCCGCAGCCAGCGGACGCAGGCGAACCTCGAGATTCCGGCCCGAACTCGACACGATGGTCACCAGTTCGTCTGTGGTCAGCCCCCAGGTGCGCAGCAGGACCGCGGTCGCCACGGCGCCCGTTCCGCAGGCCAATGTCTCGCCTTCCACGCCCCGCTCGAACGTACGATAGCGCCACCGGCCGTCCGGAAGCCGAGAGACCCAGTTCACGTTGGCGCCCGTGGCTCCGGTTTCCGGATGCCAGCGCAGCCGCGGGCCGCGCCCCGCCACGTCCACCTGCTCGGCGTCGTCGCACAGGATCACCGCGTGTGGAATACCGGCGATCGCAAAGCCCAGTCGATGTTCGCCGGAAACCGGGGCAATCGCGATGTCCGGACGAATGTCCGTAACCGGCTGAAAATCGATTTCCGGCAAGGTTGGGGTACCGTGCTCGCCGCTGAGCCGGCTCGTAATGAGCCCCGCCCCGGTGCTCAGGCGCATGCCGGATGCGGCCGCCATGCCGAGCTGGACCGACAGCGCGGTCGAACACAAGGTGGCGTTCCCGCAGAGATCCGCCGCCGTCCCGTCCTGATTGTAGAAGTGGATGATGACATCGGCCGTGCCCGTGACCGGCTCGAGAACCACCATGCCGTCCGATCCTATGCCGTTGTACCTGTTGCAGATACGACGTATCGCCTCAGGTTGTGTCACACGTTCGAGGGGAACTTCACGGCCGTCGAAGAACACGAAGTCGTTCCCCGAACCGGTCATCTTCGTGAACGGTAGTCCGCTGAGTGTCTGGTTCATCAGTAGCGACCGGTAATGCCCCACCAGCGGAGGCGCCACACCATCCAGATGGCTTCCCGTACGATGCGCTTCGACATCTTCGACTCCCCTTCTGTGCGGTCATGGAACACGATCGGGATCTCCGCGATGCGGAAACCGCGCTTCCAGGCCCGGAAACTCATTTCGATCTGGAAGGCGTACCCGTTGGAGCGCACCTGATCGAGAGGAATGGCCGCCAGGGCCTCGCGTCGGAAACACTTGAAGCCACCTGTCGCGTCGCCGAGGCGAAGTCCTGTAATGGCACGGGCATAGATGTTGGCACCGTACGACAGGATGAGGCGCGTCATGGGCCAGTTCACCACGGTCACCTTCCCATCGCGATATCGCGACCCGAGCACGATATCCGCATCGTGGATGGCTGCGAGGAACTCTGGCAGATGATTCGGATCGTGCGAGAAGTCGGCGTCCATCTCGAAGATGTACGCGTAGTCGCGGTCCAGCGCCCAGCGGAAACCGGCGAGGTACGCCTTGCCGAGCCCTTCCTTTTCAGCGCGGTGCAGCACGTGCACCCGCGAATCGGCTGCGGCCAGCTCGTCGGCGAGCCGACCGGTCCCGTCGGGGGAGTTGTCGTCGACCACCAGCACGTCGAGCCGCGGATCCTGCTCGAGGATGCGCGGGACGATTCTGGTGACGTTCTCGCTTTCGTTGTAGGTCGGCACGATGACCACGCCGCGTTCGCCGAACGCGAGTGATCCCCGAGCCGGGGTTTGCATACGAGTCATCATGCGACAGGCTGTCGACGGTCAACGGGCGCAACAGGGAGCGCGCCACGGGCACTCGCCGACAGGTCAACTCCGCTCAGAGTGAGGTGGACACGGCCCCCCGCCGCATACGGCGTTCGGCTGTCGGCGAAACATAGTCGCACCTGGTAGCCCGATGCGTCTTGGGCGTGTGCTTTTTTCACCGCGACGTCCCTTGGGACAGATCGGCCCGGTCTTTCGGGGTCATGAGCAGCAGGCCGATGAGCCCGGGCAGCACCTCCAGCACGGTCAACCAGATACGGGATGTGGCGCCGAGTACCGCGGCATCCCCCTGCCCCGCGGCGCCGCCGGCGACCAGGAGTGCACTGAGCGCCAGTTCGCGGAACCCGATGCCGCCGGGGGCGAAAAGCGCTAGAAAGCCGACCAGATAGCTAGCGGCGTACACCGCGATGTACACGGTTATGTTGGGGGTAAGCGGCAGGACTCCGCGCGCGAAGCACGCGAACGCGACTCCGTAGCCCACCCAGGCCAGCGAGTTGAGCAGGGCTGCGCTCCAGACATCGCGGTTTCGCAGATGTTGCTCGGCCAAGGGGAGGCCGCGCCATCGGGCAAAGCGATCGAGCACCAGAGGGAGTAGGAACGGCAGCATTAGCACGCCGAGCACGAAGATGACGGCGGTTACCAACGAGACGCGCTGCAGGCCGGGCGATACCGCATCGAGTAGGGGACCGCCGAAGATCACCGAGACGCCGAAGCCGGCGCCAATGTTGAGTAGGGTCCCAAGAACCGAGGCGCCGGCTGCCGCCACCCCGGAGACGCCGGCGCGCGACGACAGCACGCCGAGCGCCGTGATCGACCACACCTTCCCGGGGAGATAGCGGCCGAGGTTCGCGACCGTCCAGATCTGGGCCGCCTTACCGTACGGCAGATGGCCACCCCATCCGGCGAGTAGCATCCGCCAGCTTTGGATGAGCATGGCGTAGGTCGCCAACACGAGTCCGCTGGCGGCAAGCACCCACGGCCAGCGGATGTCGAGCGAGCGCACCGATTGCTCGACCTCGGTCCACTGGCGCGACAGCCCCCAGGCGATGAAGCCGAAGGTGATCGCCAGCAAGAGCCAGCGTACCAGCGGCTTGCGCAGGACGGACACCAGGCTCACGGGGCCGCCATCGCTGACGGCCGAGCGCGTACGGCGAGCTCGTACAGGACGCCGTAATGGGTCGCAGCCGCGTCCGGCGTGAACCGCTGCAGCATGTCGGTACGGGCGAGGGCGCCGAGCTGCGCAATTGTCTCCGCGGATCCCGTGACACGTGCGATCGCCTCGGCTAGCGCCTGCACGTCGCCGCACGGCACGAGGGTTCCGCCATGGTTCGGGCGTACCACATCGACCAGCCCACCGTCTGCGTACGCCACGACGGGCGTGGCGCATAACTGGGCCTCGACGGCCACCAGCCCCAGCCCCTCACCGCGCGACGGCATGACCACCGCGCGGGCGCTGCGGTACAACGCCACGAGCGCCGCCTGCGGGAGCATGCCGCGCCACGTGATCCGGTGCGCGACGCCCAGATCCTCGGCAAGCGCCTCGAGCATCGATCGTTCCGGGCCATCGCCCACCACCACGAGCGTCTGTTCCTTGAGCAGCGGCGAGGCCATGGCCCGCAGCAGGTCTGCCAGCCCCTTTTGTGCGTTCAGGCGACCCACGAACAGCAGTCCGCGCCGAACGATGTCAGTAGACTCCGTCACGGTGGCACCGAAATGCCGGACGTCCACCGGCATCGGTGCCACGTGCACCTGGGCATCGGGGGCGAGACGGTGCGCCATGTCGGCCAGCCAGCTCGAGACGGCTGTTCGCACAAAGGTTTCGCCGAGGACCGCCCGGAGCACCGGATGCACGACCGGTTTCTTCTCGGCCAGCCGAACATCCGAACCGTGCATGGTGAGCACGCGGGGCGGATCGCCGGAACGCCACATTCTCAGCAGCGCGAGTCCCGAAGGAAACCACCAGTGGACATGCACCACATCGTACGGATTGCCGGCGCGACGCGCGTCATCGAGGCAGCGGCGCACGTGACGGCGCGTGGCGACCAGCAGTTGCAGTAGTGCCATGCGGCCGCTCCACGAGCCAGCGACCGCTTCCGCCATCGTACCCGTATAGGCGAGTGTCATGCGGGCGTCGCTCGCGTACCGGACGCGATCAATCGTCACGCCTTCGAGCTGCCCGGTTTCGGACAATCCCGCGGCTCCCGGCGCGACTATATGCACACGGACGCCCTGCTGCTGGAGGGCGACGGCGAGCCGGAGAACGAAGGACCCCGCCGCATCGCCCTCGTACCGCGGCACGTTGTGCGTGACGAAGAGCACCCGAGGCGCGGGAGACACGCGAGCGGGCGTGAACGTCAGGCGTGTTCGCGCGCGTCGTCGCGCGTCGTCCCCTGGTCGGCAGCGTCCATCTGCATGGCGGTGAGCTCGCCAAGTTCGCGGCGCATCTCGCGCACTTCGGAACGCTGCTGGGCGATCTGCTCTCCGAGCAGACCGGTCGCGAAGAAGATGGAGCCGAGCACCAGGCACGTCTGGATCACGGTCCACACCCAGCGCTGCCCCTGCCCCGTCACCACCAGCCACGATAGCGCACCGAGCCCGGCCAAGACACCGATCGCGAACAGCGCAGCGCCGAGCATGCCGAACGCCAGCAGCGGCTTCTGGCCAAAGCGCAGCTCGAACCACACGGCCAGCATGTCGAGCACCCCGATCGGGATACGCGACAGGCCGAATTTGGACCGGCCGGAGTGGCGGGCGTAGAGGGGAATCGGCACCTCGGTCACCGTGAAGCCCTGCGCCGCCGCCATCACGATCATGTAGCGATGGAAATCGGGGCGCATGGGGAGCGCCGCCATGATTTCGCGCCGGTAGGCCTTCACGTTGTTGAGATCGCGCACCGGGACATGGAAGAGCGACCGGCTCAGCCCGTTATAGATGCGGGACACGAACGCCTTCTCGTACTTGCCCTGCTTGAAACCGGTGACCATGTCCGACTCGCCAGCCAGAATGGGCCCAACCAAGCTCGGAATGTCCTCCGGCTTGAACTGCAGGTCGGCCGGATAGAATACCAGCACCTGGCCACGCGCGTGCAGGTAGCCGGTGCGCAACGCTTCGGCGATTCCGCGCTGCGCGCGGTGCCGCACCGGGTGCAGGAAGGGGTACTGTGTACGGAGTTCCTGAAGAAGCGCCCAGCTGCCGTCGGTGGACCCGTCATCGACCACCACCACTTCATAGCTCGCCTGCTGCGCGCGGACCATGTCGGCGCACAGTTCGATGAACAGCGCGAGGTTACCGGCTTCGTCCTTGGCGGGAACGAGCACACTGACGTCCACGGCCGGTCGATCGGCAGGACGCGTAGCCACGGAATGGGGACGAGTGCTCACAGCCATACGGAGAGGGCGAAATCAACGAGCGGAATCGTACGGAGCAACGTACTCCCGGCTCACACGCGTTTGCGCATGCGGGCGGGAAGCACGCCGAGCTGGTCACGGTACTTGGCGACGGTGCGCCGCGCAATCTGGACGCCGGTTTGCTGCAGGATCTCCACGATCGCCTGATCGGTGAGCGGGTTTTTGGGATCCTCGCCGGCTACGAGTTTCTCGATCTGATCCTTGATGCCGCGTGCCGAGACGTCATCGCCGTCAGCCGTTGAGAGTCCCGACGAGAAAAAGAACTTCAGGGGGAGCACCCCACGCGGGGTCTGAACGAACTTCTCGTTGGTGACACGGCTTACCGTGGACTCGTGCATGCCGACGGCCTCGGCCACCTCGCGCAAGGTGAGCGGCCTGAGGGCCTGGACGCCACGCTCGAAAAACTCGCGTTGGCGATCGACGATGTAGTGCATGACCTTCAGCATCGTCTGGCGCCGCTGTTCGATGGCCTGAATCATCCAGTTCGCCGAATTCAGCTTGCTGGCGATGAAGTCTTTGCTCTCGGCGTCGAAACGCTTCTTGTCGCGCGCGATCTCCTGATACGTGCGTGACAGCTTGAGGCGGGGGAGATTGCCGTCGTTCAGAAAGATGTGGTAGTACCCATCGATCTTTTCGACGACGAGGTCGGGAATGATGTAGTTGTCGCTGCCTGCGCTGAAGCGCAGCCCCGGCTTGGGATCGAGCTTCGCGATGTCGTCGGCCGCCCCCTGCACGTCCTGCGCGCTGATGCCGAAGCGTTTCGACAACTCACTCCAGCGATGCGCGATGAGCTCCTCGAACGCCTCCTCGACGAGCCGGTACGCCAACGCGTCGCGCTGCCCTGCCGCGCGCAACTGCAGCAGCAGGCACTCTCGCAGATCCCGCGCCCCCACGCCCGGGGGATCGAGATCCTGTACGATCTGCAGCATGGCGAGCATTTCGGCGTCGGAGAAGACCGGCACGTCGGCGTCGATGTCCCGCTCTTCTGCTTCGCGCTCGAGCAGCTCGTTCACACCACGCTGGATCTCATCGAGGGGGCACGCCAGATAGCCGTCGTCGTTGATGTTGCCAACGAACTCATCCGCCAGGAATGCCTGCCGCGGCGACAGGTCGAGCAGCGAGAGCTGCTCCGTGAGATGGTCGGACAGATCCTTCGTGTCGACCGTGACGGGCTCGTACCACTCGCGCTCTTCATGTTCTTCGCGCTGGCCGCCGGTCTCGAATCCGTCGAGCAGCACAGCCTCCCAGTCGACCTCGTCGTCGCCGCTCTTCTCCGGCTCGGGCTCGGCCGACGCTTCGGGCTCCGTCAGATCCTGCGCCTCGGACGCGGCATCATCCGCATCCGGCGCGTCGTCGTCCTCGTCATCCGGTTCGACGAGCTCGAGAAAGGGGTTCGTGAGCAGTTCCTGCTTGAGATGCTGCTGCAGATCGAGGAGCGGCATGTACAACAGGTCCATCGCCTGATACAGGCGCGGATTGACCTTGAGTTCCTGCCGGAGTCCCGCGTTCTGTTGCAGCCCGGTCTTCATCGCGCCCGAACTCCTTCGTCCGCTTCCGCGAAGCGGGCACGGAGTCGCGCCGAGAGCGTCGGCCCGAGATAGATCTCCGCCACCGTGTCATCGAAGACGAGCTCGCGAACGGTACCGGACACCTTCACCACGCCGTCGTACATGATGTACGCCCGGTCGACGATATCGAGCGTCTGCTCGACATTGTGGTCGCTGATGAGCACGCCGATACCGCGGTGGCGGAGCCCCGCCACGATCTGCTGAATGTCGTGCACCGCGATGGGATCGACGCCAGCGAACGGTTCGTCGAGCATCATGAACTTGGGCTGCGTGACCAGCGCGCGCGTGATCTCGAGCCGCCGGCGCTCTCCGCCCGAGAGCTGATACGCGCGGCTGTTGCGCAGATGTTTGATGCTCAGCTCGTCGAGCAACATTTCGAGTCGTTCCTTCCGTTCCGCCGCCGAGAGGTCGAGCGTTTCGAGGATCGCGAGAATGTTCTGTTCGACGGTGAGCTTGCGGAAGATTGACGGCTCTTGCGACAGATAGCCGATCCCCTGCCGCGCCCGCTCGTACATGGGCGTCTTGGTGATCTCGGCGCCATCGAGCTTGATGGCCCCGGTCTGGGGGGCGATGAGGCCGACCAGCATGTAGAACGTGGTCGTCTTTCCCGCGCCGTTGGGGCCAAGGAGTCCGACGATCTCGCCCTGCGCCACTCGCACCGACACGTCATTCACGACCCGACGACCGCGGTAGACCTTCACCAGCCCGTCGGCCGACAGGACGGAGGCGTTGGCGAGGGGGGCCACCTCGGAGGGGGCGTTCGCAGCGAGATGCTCGCCGGTTGCGCGCATCGCCCGTGCCAGATCGGCCCGCACCTCCTCGATGGCGACCCACACCGAGGGAACGACCTGAACGGTGGCGTCTGCGGAATCGCTGGCGGCGAACGGCTCGATCACTCCTCCCGCCGCCAGTCGCGGCAGGAGCGCTGTCGACAAGTGACCACGCACTTCGTCCGGCGCGAGCGCCCGGCCCTCGCTATTCCCCTCGATGAAGCGCCGGGTGAGCAGGCTGAGCGGCACGGCGCCGGTCATGTCGGCCCCCTCGAGAATGGCCCCCATCACGATGGCCAGCGAACGATCGCCGTGCACGGCGCGCTCCACCATCGACGCGGTGTCGGTGGCGGTGGCAGGCGTACGGGGCGAGAACGGTTCGGTCATGGACGACGACGGGAGTCTGCGGGAGAGAGAACGGCGAGCGATTGCGGTTCGGGAGACGAGGGCGGCGGACGCCGGGGCGGTCGGGCCGGTGGCGTTCCCGACGGTGGTGCCCCTCCCTGTCCCCGGCGATTGGCCGGCGTGACGGAGAGGGTGTCGGTAAGACTGTCGGGTACCGGTTCGAGATACACACCCGATGCAGCGGAATCTACGCGCACGTCACGCACCGCACCCGTATCGAAATTGACGAAAATGCGTACCCCACGCACGTAGTTGATCGAGGGTGGTGTCTGCCGCCCCTTCGCGCTCGCGATATGGAAGAGCGAACTGGCGTTGCCGAGTGCCCTGATTTCCTTGACCTTGGGGCCGGTACTGCTGTCGGCATTCGCCGTGGTCTTGGCCACTGGCGCTGCGGCCTTCGCCGTATCGGCCGACGTGCTGTCGAAGAACGCAAATATGCTGTCACCCCGCAGCACGTCCTTGTCCTTCGTCGTGATCTTGAGCGAGTCGGGGCTACCGAGCGCCATGGCGTCCCCCACGGCGCGCACCTCGCGAACCTGCTTGTCGGCAAGCCGGATGCGCATGGAGTCGGCCATCACGTCCTGCTGGGGCGTCGTCGCTTTCGCCCGACCGGCGCCAAACGCGAACGCTTCCTCGAGTTGCTGGTCCTTGAGACGGACGTCGATGACTTCTGCGGTGAGCACCAGATCGGTGCGCGTGGCCACCGATTTGTGGCGCGCCACGACACGCTCGAGCTTTCGCGCCTTGCTGAACATGTCGATCGTGTCGCCCACCAGCGTGAACCGCTGCGCGGAGTCGCGGTTCACAATCCGGGCCCCGCGGACGAGACGCGACTTCTCGGTCACCTTGTCGAACGCAGCGGAATCGGAGCGGGCGTTGATCTGCTCGCGGTCGATCTGCACATCTCCCCACGCCATGAGCAGGGAATCGCCGGCGTCTTCGAAACGATTCGCCTGCACCGTCGTCGGCGGTGACCGCTTACCCGTGCTGTCCTTCTCGATCAGCGTGGCGGTGGAGCGACTTGGTGCGACGAGCCGTGAAACGGGCCGCTCGGGCGTACTGCGAAAATACTCGATGCTGGGCCCCAGAAACGTACTGCCGGTGGCGAGCTGCGTGGCCACCACGTTTCCGTCGGCGTATAGCCGACCTTCGCGCGTGAAGTAGGTGGCGTGCGTGGCCGTGATCTGCATCTTGTTCGGCTCTTCGTACACGACGTTGCCGTACAGATTCACGATGCCCGCCGCCTGGAACTGCTCGGCACTATCAGCGCGCAGGCGGTTGTTCTCACCCTGACAGCGCCCCACGAACCCTCCACCAATGAAGGTGTTGGCAACGCTTTCGTTGAGGCGGCTGTACAAGAGGCGCGTTTCCGGCGGCGACTCCGTCATGTCGAGGACACACGGGCGCGATGCCGGCGGCTGCTTCTTTGGCGGGGTCCGCTTTTTGGCCGTGTCGGCCTTGGTAGTGGCAAGTGCCGCCGAATCCGCCTTGGCCGAATCGGTTTTCGCCGAGTCGACCACCGCGGCCTTCGCAAGGCTGTCCGCGGCGGCTTTGGCCGCGGAATCGCCCCCGGGGCGCTTGGCACTGTCCGCGGCTTGCGGTTTCACGGGCGCGGACGGCCCGGTACGCCGTACGCCGCGGCACCCCGCCACTGTGACCATGATGGCG
>Ga0164292_10000120_pt1 | contig 51737 bp, 46 predicted proteins | sample GEODES117metaG_FD_111486 | JGI IMG/M metagenome (GOLD analysis project Ga0164292, IMG submission 111486) | Eutrophic lake water microbial communities from Lake Mendota, Wisconsin, USA - GEODES117 metaG | ecosystem: Environmental > Aquatic > Freshwater > Lake | place: USA: Lake Mendota... | reverse complement strand
GTCACCGTGCTCGAAGTGCGCGACGGCGGGCTGGAAGTGCAGGTTGGCGAAGACGGAGCGACCGGCTTCATCAAGCGCGCGGACCTTGGCCGTGATCGCGACGAACAGCGCCCCGACCGCTTCCAGGTCGGCAGCAAGGTCGATGCGATGGTGATCGGCTTCGACCGTTCGAAGAAGCCCAACTTCTCGATCAAGGCGCGTCAGATTTCCGAGGAAAAGGAAGCCGTGGCGCAGTTCGGTTCGTCGGATTCGGGTGCGTCGCTGGGCGACATCCTCGGCGCTGCACTCAAGAAGAGCCAGGACTGACACTCTTGCGGCGCTCGCCCCTGCGGGCGAGCGTCCTCGAACATGAAAAGGCCCGCTTGCCATCGGCAGGCGGGCCTTTCCTATTGGGGTGCGCAGGGGTAAGGTCTCCCCATGATCCATGTTCACCAGTTCCCCTGCCTTAGTGACAACTACGGCTACCTCGTCCACGACACCGAGAGCCACGAGACAGCGGCGATCGATACCCCCGATGCGACCGCTTACTTGCGCGAAGCCGACCAGAAGGGTTGGCGCATCACCCAGATCTGGAACACGCACTGGCACCCCGATCACGCGGGCGGGAACGAGGCCATCAAGGCCGCCACCGGCTGCACCATCACCGGCCCCGCCGAGATCGCCGGCAAGTTCCCGATCGACCGCATCATCGCCCACGGCGGCGCGGTAACGCTGGGCAAGGTCGAAGCCGGCGTGATCGACGTCTCGGGCCACACCAACGGCCATATCGCCTATTACCTGCCTAGCGCGGGCGTTGCCTTTGTCGGCGATTCGGTGTTCGCGCTGGGCTGTGGTCGGATGTTCGAGGGCGAGCCGCAGCAGTTCTGGGAGAGCCTGTCGCGCATCAGGGCGCTGCCGCCCGAAACCCTGCTCTACTGCGCGCACGAATACACCGCGTCGAACGCCCGGTTCGCGCTCCACGCCGATCCCGACAATGCTGCTCTTGCCGCCTATGCCGACGAGATCGCCGCCAAGCGCGCGCGCGATGAATGGACGGTGCCGACCACGCTCGAACGCGAGCTGGCCACCAACCCCTTCCTGCGCGCCGATGATCCGGCGATGATGGCCAAATGGGGCGGCGCTGCGCCCTACGAGACCTTCGCGGCATTGCGAGCGGCCAAGGACAATTTCTAGGCTGATGCAGGCTCTCACAGTCGAACGCCTGTCGGACGATCTGTCCGGCGTGACGCTCGCTGACCTGCCGCTGCCAGTGCGCGCGCCCGGCGAGGTACTGGTGCAGGTGCGCGCCGCCTCATTGAACTTCCCCGACCTGCTGATAACCCGCGGCGAATACCAGTTCAAACCCGAGGTGCCCTTCACCAGCGGGCTCGAATTCGCAGGCGAGGTGCTCGAAGCCGATCCGGCGAGCGGATTTGCCCCCGGTGACAGGGTAATGGGCGGCAACAAGACCGGCGCCTTCGCCGAGGTCGCCAGCCTTGCAGCGGACAAGCTCTCCCCGATGCCGCACGGCATGGACTTTCCCGCCGCCGCCGCGATGGGCGCGGCCTATTCGACCGCCTATACCGGCCTTGTCGAGCTTGGGGGCTTGCGCGAAGGCCAATGGGTGCTGGTCCACGGCGCGAGCGGCGGGGTTGGCCTTGCCGCCTGCGATCTGGCGCGGGCGCTGGGTGCCAGGGTGATCGCCACTACCGGGAGCGCAGACAAGCGCGAACGCATCGCGGCACTTGCCCGTCCTGATGCGGTAATCCTTGCTGAGGGGCGCTTTCGCGAAGCTGTGGCAGAACTGACCGATGGCCACCTCGCCGATATCGTGTTCGACCCCGTCGGCGGCGACATGTTCGACGAATCGACCCGCTGCGTCGCTTTCGGCGGCAAGCTGATGGTGGTCGGCTTTACGAGCGGACGGATCGCCGACATCTCGACCAATATACCGCTGATCAAGGGTTTCAGCATCGTCGGCCTGCGCGCCGGCGAATATGCCCGCCGCTTTCCCGAACGCGGGCGTGCGATCCAGAGCGCCATCACCACGCTGGCGGAAGAGGTCCGCATCACGCCTGCGATCGACCGCATCCTGCCCCTCTCGCAATGGCGCGAGGGTTTTGACGCGATGGCGAGCCGCGCGCTGGTGGGCAAGGTGGTGTTCGTCCCCGGCGCGTGACGCCAACCGAAAAAGGGCGGCCTCGTTGGACCGCCCCCCTCTCCGATCGGAAAATTCGTCAGGCTCAGAGCGAGGCGATGACCTCGTCGGCGAGCTTCTTGTCGGCCTTCTTGTCGTGGGCCTTGGCGATCAGCACCTTCGAAGCCGCCGCGGCAGCGGTCACGGCCTTGGCCTTGACCTCGGCGATCGCGGCACGCTCGGCGGCTGCGATCTTGTCCTCGGCCATGCGCTGGCGGCGGGCAACCATCACTTCGCTGTCGGCCTCGGCCTTGGCGAGGATGGCGTCGGCTTCTTCGCGCGCGCTGGCCAGCATCGCGTCGGCGTCCTTTTCGGCGCCGGCGATCTTGGCGGCATATTCAGCGCGCAGGGCCTCGGCTTCGGCGCGCAGGGCCTTGGCTTCATCAAGCTGCTGACGGATCTCGGCGATCTTCTTGTCGAGCCCTCCGGCAATCGCGCCGGGAACCTTCTTCCACAGCACCACTGCGACGAGCACAAGCATCGCCAGCGACACCCACTGGTAATCCTCGAGCCCGAAGGCCGAGGGAGCCGCATGTTCCTGCGCAGCGGCTTCGCTCAGAAGGGTGAGATTGTCAGCCATGGGTGAGCGCTTCCTTCACTGCAGCCTTGGCGGCGCGCTTGTCGACCTTCGCTCCGGCGATGCGCGCAACGATGTCCTGAGCGGCCTCGGCAGCGGCATCCTCGATCTCGGCCATGGCGCTTGCGCGGGCCGCCGCGATCTCGGCTTCGGCCGACGCGAGCTGGGCGACGAGCCGCTCTTGCGCCTTGGCGAGCTTCTTCTCCGAGGCAGCCGCCGCCTTGGCTTTGGCAGCGCCGATCACGTCCTGTGCCTGAGCTCGATTGGCGTTTTCCCGCTCGCGCCAAGCCGCTTCCTGCGCGTCAGCCGCATCGCGCGCAGCCTGTGCAGCCGCGATGTCGTCAGTGATATGCTGGTCGCGCAGCGCCACCGTGCCCATTACCTTGGGGACCATGCCGCGACCGATCACGAAAAAAGTGATGCCGAAGAACACAAGCAGCCAGAAAATCTGGCTGGCATAAGTCTCGGCAAGCTGGGCTATCTGAGGCATGGACGGGGTCCGATGGCTTGAACGTATAAGGAAGTTTCAGGGCCGGTAAGCTTGTGCCACCCGGCCCCGAAGCCACAAATCAGGCAACGAAGATGAGGATCATCGCTACGACGAACGCGAGCAGGCCGAGAAGTTCGGCGGCCGCGAAGCCGATGAACAGGCGGCCCTGCTGGCTATCCGCAGCGCCGGGGTTGCGCAGAGCGCTTTCGAGGAACGAACCAAAGACGTTACCCACGCCAATCGCGGCCATACCGGCACCGATCGCTGCGAGGCCTGCGCCGACGAGCTTGGCTGCTTCTGCTTCCATTGTGATAACTCCTTGAAAATATGATGAAAAGGTAGAGCAATAAACTCAGTGAAGATGCTCGGCGTCGTTGATGTACAGCGATGTGAGCAGCGCAAAAACGTAGGCCTGAATCCCGGCCACGAGGATTTCGAGCGCCGAAATGCCGATCATCAGTGCAAAGCTGGGCAGGCTGACCAGAAGGCCAAAGCCGACGCCTGCATTGATGCCGTCCATCACAAAACTCGACAGCACCTTGAGCAGCACATGCCCCGCCATCATCGCGACGAAAAGTCGTAGCGCGAGGCTGAACGGGCGGACGAGAAAGCTGATCAGTTCAATCGGGAAGATGATCGGGATCATCGGCAGCGGCGTCCCGTGGGGGACGAATAAGGTGAAGAACTTGATGCCGTGCTTCCAGAAACCGACGATCAGAACGATCGAGAAGCTCAACACCGCCAGCACGCCGGTCACAGTGAAGTGACTCGTGAAAGTGAACGGATGCAGCCCCAGCAAACCGATCGGCAGCAGCCCCAGGAGGTTGCCGAACAGGATGAACATGAACAGGCTGAAGATGTAAGGCAGATACTTGTGCCCTTCCTTGCCGATGTTCGCTTCGAGCATGTCGTCGATGAAACCGGTGAAGGTTTCGACCGCCATCTGCCACCGGCCGGGCACCAGCTCGCGCTTCATGCCGCCGGCGACAAACACCCACAGCAGGATGGTGGTAACCGCCATCCACAATGCGGAGTTAGTGAACGCGATGTTGTATCCAGCAAAATCCAGACCAGAGCCGAACAACGGCTCGATCTGAAACTGGTGCATCGGATCGACTTTGCCTTGCTCGGCTGCCACGATCTCTGGTTCCCTGATAGCAAAAAAAAACGCCGCGCCCGGTTTCGGAACCTATTGCGGGTCCTCGGGTGCTTTGTTTGTCGCACGAATGATGTTCCTGAAAGCGACCACGATCCCAAAGAACAGGCCAACCAACAGACCCCAAGGCGATGTTTCGAACAGGGCATCAAACGCCCATCCGATCACACAGCCTCCCAGAATCCCGCCGATGAGATCCGCCAGTACCCGGTTGCCGCTGCGATAATTCGCATCGGCCCCCTGCACCTTTGGCCGGTTGCGCTGCTCTTCACGCTCGCGTGCGGCCTTGAGCCGCGCTTCGAGCGCGTCAATCCGCGCATCCTCGACGATGGGTTCTCGGGCGGGTTTCTCGTCGCTCATGCCAGTCTCCGTAACGCTGGGATTCGAGGCGCGCGCAGCGAGGTGCCCGCCGAGGGCGCCGCTCCCTTAGAAGGGGGCTAGAAAGGTGTCAACATCAGGAGGGCTGAGTTTTGTGCAAGTGCGAATATGCGTGTTTGTTTTTCGCATCGCATCCGCGATGCGAAATCCTCGCTCACACGGCCTGACGGCCGCGTCGCTGCGGGCGGCGGGTCGGCCTTGCGACGCCTGCGGCGTCGATCCAGCGCGACCAATCAAAGCTGCACTTGTTTCGGTCGCGCAGGCGACCGCAAGGGCGACCCGCCCGCCCATAGGCGCCCGGAGCGCAGCGGAGGAGCAGCGCCTAGGACGCACCCGCACAGGCGGGTGCGCAATCAAACTACGGACAACGCGGATCCCGTAGAGGAGCGGCGTCGCTGCGGGTCTGCCAGCTGCCATCGGGCGCGCGATACTTCTCGCCGGGGGTGGTGCGAGCGACAGCCTGACACCCGGCGGTGAGCGCGTAGGCTTCCAGCGTCGCGTTATTTTCCTTGGCCTTTTCGGCATAGACCGCGCGGCGCTTGATGTTGATGTCATCGACCAGCCGCTGAAGGGCCGGATCAGCCGCACCGACGATCCCGAGATAGCCGTCCGCCTGCTCGCCGACCTTCCCGGCCGAACGCACAGCCGCATAGGCCGGATCGCGCTGTGCCAGCACGGGGGTGGCGACAAGACCGATCGCGGCCACGGCTGCGAGCCCTGCCAGAATTGAGTTGCGCATCATTACTCCTCCTCGACGCGGCATATCATCAAAAGATATCCGCGTTCTCGTCAATCGTGTTGGCCGCGTCTTCTGCCAGCCGGTAGATCACTTCCTGCCGGATGTTGATGTTGAGCTCGATCACGATCGGCTCGTCAGGCGCGGCAATATTGATGCAGCCACCCAGACTTGCCGAAAGGATCGCTACCCCTGCCAACATGGACCGGCGCTTACTTTTGCCCTGCAGCACCACGCCGTCATCCCCTGCCCTGTTCCGGCCGGAGGATGTGGCAGCGCGGCTTGGCGCGGTCAATTTGGAGTGCATCATGGCTGGCTTTCGCTTTCGGGAGGTTGAACGGGCTTTTGCGGGGTCGCCGGCACGAAGCGGCCGTTTTCCGCCTTCAGCAGCCCCTTGTCGACGGGATTGCCGATGTAATCGGCGTCCCAGAACGAGCGCACCATCGTGGCAAGCTCGTAGAAATTCTCCGACCGGACATTGACCTTGAAGCGGATCGGGAGCTTGGCGAGGCGGCGGGTGATGAAGTTCTGGCTGGTGCCTGTCCCCTGCCGCACCCCGTCGAAATCGAAATTGGTGATGATCTCGCCCGCAAGGTTGCCGTTGAGGCCGATGCTCATCTGCCGGTAATCGAGCGAGCGCAGCGCGGAAAAAGCATAATTGCCCATCGCGCCCAGATCCGCGTAGGTCAGATCGCCGATATAGGCGACATTGCCGCCGCCCGCGCTGCTCAGCAGCAGGCCCTGTTCGATCCGGCCATTGCCATCGGCATCAAAGATGATCGGGACCGTGCCATCGAAAATCCCGGTGGCGCTGAGATTGGTCAGTTGCATCTGCGTCACAAAGGTCGCCGCATCGAGCCCGATGATCTCGAACACGTAGTGACGTTCCTCGGACTTGCCGAAATCCATCGCCAGCGGGCGTATCCGCAATTCGCCGCCCATGAAGGGGAAGCGCGCGTCTTCAAGGCTGAGCAGCGTGCCGTCGCGCAGCTCGAACTGCACGGTGCCCTCCAGCACCTCGATCCCCGGATTGATCGCGGCGATGGCGAGCGTCTGATCGGGCGCGGTGGTGAGGTTGAGGAGGTCGGCAAAGCGCACTTGGCCCTGCAATCCGCGCACCGGGCCAAAGGCAGCAGCGAAGTCGAGCCCCTCGCTGGCGAAGGTGCCGCTGCTGGTGATGTCATCGGCGGTCCAGTCGATCCGGCCGGTGCCGGTGACGCTCCCCTTCGCGAAGGCGATCACGCCCTTGGCAAGGGTGGAGAGGTCCTCGGGCTGGAGCCGCTGGTCGAAGACCACGCCGGGCACGCCGAGCCGCGCGTTCCCGGTGGCCGTGCCGAGATCATGGCGAATTGCGACGTCGGCCACCAGCCGGTCCGATCCGGGGTGGCGCAGGCTCGCCAGAGCGGTGATCGCATTATCGGCAAGCGAGAGCGTGGCCCCGCGCGCGGTCAGCGGGTTGAACCGCACCGCGCCGTCGACCGGGCGGTCGGTGAGCGTGAAAACACCCTCCTCCACGTTGAGGACGCCGTCGGCAAAACGCCAGCGTCCGGACGCGGCGCCCAAATCGAGCGGCACGGCATCAAGCTGCGCCGCGCCTCCCGCAAACGCGCCGCCGATATCGCCCGAGAGGCTCCCCGTCAGACTGTCGGCGGACAGGAGCGCCTCACTTCCGGCAGCGCCGACGCGAGCGGTGAGGCCTTCGACTGCAAACGGCGCGGGATAGCGCAGCACCACCTTGTCAGCGGCAAAGCTCGCGGGGCTCTCCCCGAGCGTGCCCGAAAGCGCCAGCGGGCCGGTGCGCGCGGCAATCTTGAGGCTGTCACCATAGGTCAGCAAGGGCGCGCTGGCTTCGGGACATAGCGTGAGGCTTTGTCCCGGCAGCGCCAGCCCGGCCACCGCCAGCGCCTTGAACCGCAGCATGGTGCAGCGCGTGCCGAGCACCAGGCCGCGCGCGGCTATCCAGCTGCCCTCGATCGGCACATCGAGCCCGTTGACCGACCCGCCGGGCAGATCGCCGTTCGCGGTCACCAGCCCCTCGAACCGCAATGCACCATCGCCCGTCTTCTTCACCGCAAGGCGCGGGATCGCCAGCCGGTTCGCGCCGGCGCTATATTCAGCCATGGCAAGGCGCAGCGACCAGGTGCCATCCGCGCCCTGCTCCATCCGGCCGTTGATGTTCGGCAGGCCCGCCCCGCCCGCGAGCAGATTGCCGCGCAGGCCGGTGAGGCCCGCCGATCCGATTCCCGCGCTCACCTGCGAAAGCGTCAGCACCCGCTCGCCGCTGCGACTGGCAAGCTGCGCGCCGGGGATCACCAGCGTTACCCGCTCGTCCTTGTGGCGAATGATCGCCTCGGCCTCGAACGCCGCGCCCGAAAGCGCTGCCGCCAGCCCGCCGTGCGCCTTGGCGATCAATGGCGCGATCAGCGTGCCATGCGCGCTCGCTTCCGCCTCCGCCAAGGCTGGCCCGAGCGCCGCATCGGCGGAAAGCCCCGTGCCGCGCACTTGCCCCTGCCATTGCCCGCGCGCCATATCGCTGCTGCCGCGCCACGTGCCCTCGGCAGCAAGGCGGGCGAGCCGCCCTTGCGGTGCGGCGACTCCGGTGAGCGCCAGATCATGCGCCACCACTACCCCTTCGCCCGACCAGCCCACGCGCGCCGTGCCATTGAGCCGCTCGCCGGTCAGCGCAGCAAAAGATAGCCCCTTGCCCTCGAGAGCGAAGGCCCCCTGGGCTCCGGCGAAGTCGTTTTTGAGCGACAGCCGGGTGCCGATATCGGCGCGGTTCAGGCTGGCTCCGCCGCAATCCAGCCCGGCGAGCCGCAGCGGGCCATCGAGCCGCGGCGCGCCATCCTTGGTGGTGAGCTTGCCATATATAGTCGCGGTTTTGGCGCGGCAGCCTTCGACGCCCGCGCCCGGCGCAGTCGCCGCCAGCATGCCCGCAAAGCCATCGTCGAGCCGCCCTGCTCCTTCGAGCTTGACGCCAACAGCGCCATAATCGCTCAGCAGCAGCGCGCGGGCATCGAGCAGCACCACGTTGATAGCGGGGAGCGCGGGCGGTTCCTTGCTGCCCTTAAAGATCAGCGGATCAAGCGCGCCGAGGCTCAGCTTGCCGCCGACATAGGTGCCATAGAGCCGCGTGCCTTCGACCGTCACGCGCCGCACTTCAGGCCCAGACCAGCCGAATCCGGTTTCGACCACCATCCGCTTGGCGGTGAGATCGGGCCGCGCCGGATTACCGACCACAAGGTTTGCAATCACCTGCCGGTGCGGGGCAATGCTGACGACATCATAGCTCGCAGTGACGCCGCTTTGGGCGAGGTAGTCGTCGATCACGTCGCTGACGATGCGATTGCGGTCGATCCAAGAGGCGCTGCCGCCGACAATGGCCACAGCCGCTATGCCCGCCGCGATTCGGGTGCGCCAGCCGCGCGGCCAGAGCCGCCGCCCCCCGCTGCCTTGCGGCTCCTCGATCTGCTGCGCGTCTGCCACCGGCATTGTTCCCGACCCTTGCGCGTATCGCCGCCCAAAGGCAATGTGCGAGCTTAGAGGCATTCCTGTCGGGGGTCGCATTGCCGCAAGCTGAAGAGCGATTCGATTTTAGGGCAGAGCCGCAGCCGCCTTCCGGGGCAGGCAAATCTGTTGGTGAGGGCCACCGTGCGCGCCTGCGCGAACGGCTGCTGACCGGCGGGGCCGAGGCGCTGGCCGACTACGAGCTGTTCGCCGCGATCAAGCAGGGTGATACCAAGCCGGTCGCCAAGGCGCTGATCGCCCAGTTCGGCAGTCTTGCCGGCGTGCTCAATGCCGATCCCAAGGCGATGCAGCGCGTCAAGGGCGTGGGCGAGACCAGCGCCGCCGCGCTCAAAGCCGTCGCCGTCGCCGCGCGGCGGATGACCCGCGGGGAAACCGTCAAGAAGCCAGTGCTCTCCAGCTGGCAGGCGCTGATCGACTATCTCACCACCGACATGGCGCATCTCACCGTCGAGCGGGTGCGGATCCTCTATCTCGATACCAAGAACCGGTTGATCGAGGATCATCATCTGGGCGACGGGTCGATCGACGAGACGGCGATCCACCCGCGCGAAGTGATCCGCCGGGCAATGGATGTCGGCGCTTTGGCGATGATCCTCGTTCACAATCACCCCTCGGGCAGTCCCGAACCGAGCCGTGCCGATATCCAGATCACCCAGCGCATTGCCGAAGCCGGGCGGCTCCTCGGTGTCACCGTGCATGATCACGTCATCATCGGGCGCGAGGGGCACACGAGCCTCAGGGCCAAGGGGCTGATCTGACCATGACCGCCGTTCTGCAGGCTGCACCGGGGGTGTCCGGCGGGCTCGCCTATCGGCCCGAGATCGACGGGTTGCGCGCCATCGCGGTTGGCGGGGTGGTGGCGCATCATGCGGGGCTCAGCCTGGTGCCCGGCGGGTTTACCGGCGTCGATGTATTCTTCGTCCTCAGCGGCTACCTCATCACCGGGATCATCGCGGGCGAGATGGCGAGCGGCAGCTTCAGCCTGTGGCGCTTTTTCGAGCGGCGCATCCGGCGGATTGTCCCGGCGCTGGCGGCAATGCTGGCGGTGATCGGCATTGCTGGGTGGGCGATCCTGACGCCCGAGGACTTCCGCCCCTTTGCGCAGAGCCTGACGGCCTCGGCGCTGTTCGGCTCGAACCTGCTCTATGCGCGCGAGGTGGACTATTTCGAATCCGCCGCAGGGACGCAGCCGCTGCTTCACACCTGGACCTTGGGGGTGGAAGAACAATTCTACCTCGTCTTTCCGCTGGTGCTGATGGCCTGCCGGCGCTGGCGGCCGGGTGCGGCGCTGCCGGTGGTGGGAGTGCTGGGGGTTGCAAGCTTCGCGCTCGCGCTGTGGCTCACGATGCACTGGCCGCTGGGCGCCTTTTACCTGCTGCCGGCGCGGATGTGGGAATTCGCGCTCGGCGCGGTCTGCGCGCTGCTGCCGGTCATGCCGCGCCCGCGCGCGCTACCCGCGCTCGCCGGGCTGGCACTGATCCTCGCAGGCTTTGCCATGATCGGCCCCGCGACGCCGGCACCGGGCGCGATGTTCCTGCTGCCGACGCTCGGCACCGCGCTGGTGATCCTGTTCGCTGGCCCTGCTGATCCCGCCGGACGGCTGCTGGCATGGCGACCGCTGGCATGGCTGGGCCTCGTCAGCTTCGGAATCTACCTGTGGCACCAGCCGCTGCTGGTGATGGCGCGCTATGTCTGGTTCGGCGACCTGCCACTGGCTGCGACCCTCGGGCTGGTGGCCGCGTCAGTCGCGTTCGGCGCGGCTTCCTATTACCTGCTCGAGCAGCCGGTGCGCCAGCGCCGCCTGCTGGCGGGCCGGGCATCGCTGCTGCTCGTGTGCGGCGCAGCCCTGGCGCTTCCAGTCGTAGCAGGCATTGCGGGCCACCTGCGCATCTTCACGCCCGCCAGCGCGGCCGAGGCGCAACGCTACGGCGCCATCCGCCCCGATCCCGACTATCCGCGGGTGACAATCCCCCGCCCCGATCCGCTGCCCTTCGTCCTTTATGGCGACAGCCATGCGATGCAGTATCATCCCGCACTCACCGAGCGGTTCGGCAAGGGCGCGCTGCTGAGCGAGCCGTCGTGCCTTGCCCTGCCGGGACACTCCAATAGGCCTGTCGGCGATCGGGCTTTCGATGGCTGCAGGGCGATGCCCGACCGGCTTGTCGCGCTCGTTAGGGAGCGCGGGGTGCGCACCATCGTCTGGGCGCAGCTGTGGAACTGGGTGCTCTACGACACGGACCCAGAACCGCACGGGCTGGACACAAACGTCGGCGCCCGGCTGCTGGGGGAGGGAATGCAGCGCCTTGCCGATAGTCTCCCGCCCGGCACGCGGATCATCCTCGTCGGCAATGCCCCGACAGCCTGGGCCGCTGCGCCGCCAATGTTCGATGGCTGGCTACGTTGCAGCGCCTTCTGGAACACCGACTGCCCGACCTCCTATCGGGCCGACGCGGCAGAGGACATCCCCATCAACGCCGCGCTGCGCGCAATTGCGGCGCGCGACCCGCGCTTCGTGTTCGTCGATGCGCAGGCACCGCTTTGCCCGCAAGGGCGCTGCCGCATCATCCAGGACGGCACGCTCAACCATTGGGACAGCCATCACCTCACCCGCGCCGCTGCCCGCCGGGTGATTGCAACCATCGATCCGGCGCTGATCGCGCGGTGATTGGGGCCGCGCTCGCCCTTGCCTTGGCAGGCGCGCTTGCCTACCGCGCCGGCAACACCCTGCCCAACCGGAGTTGATGATGGTCCCCCGCTACGCCCGCCCCGCCATGACCGCACTGTGGGAGCCGGAGGCGAAGTATCGCATCTGGTTCGAGATCGAGGCGCATGCGACCGAAAAGCTCGGCGAACTGGGCGTCGTGCCAGCCAGCGCGGCCAAGGCGCTGTGGGACTGGTGGGCGACCAATCCCGCCATCGACGTCGCCGCGATCGACGCCATCGAAGCGGTGACCAAGCATGACGTGATCGCCTTCCTCACCTGGGTGGCCGAGCAAGTGGGTGATGAAGCGCGCTTCATGCATCAGGGCATGACCTCCTCCGACGTGCTCGACACCACGCTCTCGGTGCAACTGGTCCGCGCAACCGACATGCTGATCGACGATGTCGACGCGCTGCTTGCCGCGATCAAGACCCGCGCGATGGAGCACAAATATACCCCCACCATCGGCCGTAGCCACGGCATCCACGCCGAGCCGGTGACCTTCGGGCTGAAGCTCGCGCAGGCCTATGCCGAGTTTGACCGCTGCCGCGACCGGCTGGTCGCCGCGCGCAAGGAAATCGCGACCTGCGCGATCTCGGGCGCGGTCGGCACCTTTGCCAATGTCGATCCGGCGGTCGAGGCGCACGTCGCTGAAAAGCTCGGCCTCGCGATCGAGCCCGTCAGCACGCAGGTGATCCCGCGCGATCGCCACGCGATGTATTTCGCCACGCTCGCCGTGGTCGCAGGCAGCATCGAGCGGCTCGCGGTCGAAATCCGCCACCTGCAACGCACCGAGGTGCTCGAGGCAGAGGAATATTTCTCGCCCGGCCAGAAGGGTTCCTCGGCGATGCCGCACAAACGCAATCCGATCCTGACCGAGAACCTCACCGGCCAAGCGCGTATGATCCGCGCCTATGCCCTGCCCGCGCTCGAGAATGTGGCGCTGTGGCACGAGCGCGATATCTCGCACTCTTCGGTCGAGCGGTTCATCGGCCCCGACGCCACGATTACGCTCGACTTCGCGCTCGCGCGGCTGACCGGGGTGGTCGAGAAGCTGCTGATCTACCCCGAGCGGATGCTCAAGAACCTCGATAGCATGGGCGGCCTCGTCCATTCGCAGCGGGTGCTGCTGGCGCTGACGCAGGCAGGCGTCAGCCGCGAGGATGCCTACGCGCTTGTGCAACGCAACGCGATGAAGGTGTGGGAGAGGGGCGGCGCGCTGTCGCTGCTCGATCTGCTCAAGGCCGATCCGGACGTGACGGCCGCGCTGACGCCTGCCGAGCTCGAGGAGAAATTCGATCTCGCCTACCACTTCCGCGAGGTCGATACGATCTTCGCGCGGGTGTTCGGCTGAGTCCCCTCGCGATGCTGGACACCTCCGCCAAATCGCTTAGGTTCGGCCCGGAATACGGCCATCGGGAGAGGCACGCGTCGTGAAGATCCTTCGCACCATTATCTTGGTTCTTGTCGCGGTCGGTTTCCTGATCTTTGCGATCTACAACTGGCAGCCGGTCGAGCTGACGCTGTGGCAGAACCTCGTGCTCGAAACCAAGGTGCCGGTGCTGGCGCTGCTGGCCTTCGCGCTCGGTTTCGTGCCGCTATGGGCCTATCACCTGAGCGTGAAGTGGGGTCTCAATCGCCGGATCAAGGCGCTGGAGAGTTCGCTGAAGCACACCGCGCTCGCCCGCCAGCACGAGCCGCATTCGGCTGCGCCGCTCTTTACCCCTGTCGATACACCTGTGGATAAGCCTGTGAAAAACCCGGCAGATGCCGCCGATCCGATCGCCCCTGCCGATAGCGCTCCCCCCGCCAGCACGGCCGGAGGCGCGGGCGAATGAGCAATCCGGTCTATCTCGCGCTCGATATTCCGCAGCTGGAACCGGCCAAGGCGCTGGTGAGCAAGGTCAAGGCGCATATCGGCGGCGTGAAGCTCGGCCTCGAGTTCTTCTGCGCGCATGGCAGCCACGGCGTGCACGAGATCGCGCATCTCGGCCTGCCAATCTTCCTCGATCTCAAGTTCCACGACATTCCCAACACGGTCGCCGCCGCGATGCAGGCGATCCATGTCTATGAGCCCGCGATCGTCACCGTCCACGCCAGCGGCGGGCGCGCGATGATGGAGGATGCCAAGGCGGCCGCCGCCAACGGCACCAAGGTGGTGGCAGTGACGATGCTCACCAGCCTCGACACCAATGATCTGACCGCCACCGGCGTCTATGGCAGCGCCGAGACGCAGGTGATGCGCCTTGCTGAACTCGCCCATGCGGCGGGCCTCGACGGGATTGTGTGCTCGGGCCAGGAAGTCGGCATGGTCAAGAAGGCGTGGAAGGACGGCTACTTCGTCGTCCCCGGCCTGCGCCCCGCGGGCGGCGGCACTGGCGACCAGAAGCGCGTGGTGACGCCGCGGCAGGCGCGCGACAACGGCGCGAGCGTGCTCGTGATCGGCCGCCCGATCAGCCGCGCGGAGGATCCCGCCGCCGCAGCGCGGGCGATCGAGGCGACGCTTTAGGCGCACCGGCATGGCCGACCACGCCACCCCCAACCTTCCCGCACGCGATTTTGCAGCGGCGGCGGCGTTTTATGCCAAGCTGGGGTTCGAGGAGGATTACTGCTCGGAAGGGTGGATGATCCTCTCGCGCAGAGCCGTAACGCTCGAGTTCTTCCCCTACCCTGATCTTGATCCCACCCAGTCGTCCTTCAGCTGCTGCCTGAGGCTGGATGATCTGCCCGCGATGATGGCACAGGTGGAAGCGAGCGGTGTGCCCGATGCCCGCTTCGGCATCCCGCGCTATCACCCGCCTGCCCAAGAGGACAGCGGGCTGACGATCGCTTATCTGATCGACCCCGATGGCACGCTGCTGCGGCTGATCCAGAACGATTGAGCGACTAGCCACACCATGACGACTATTGCTGCAGCGACGCTCGCCGACGCCCCCGCGCTCAAAGCCTTGCTCGAAGCCGCCTATCGCGGCGATTCGGCGCGGCGCGGGTGGAACCATGAGGCCGATATCCTCGATGACGAGCGGACCGCGCCCGGCGAAGTCGAGGCGTTGCTGGCTGATGAAGCCGTGACCATCCTGACAGCGCGCGAAGGTGCAGCGCTGATCGGCTGCGTTGCGGTCACCATTAAGGGAGCAGCGCTGGCCTATCTCGGGATGCTGTGCGTCGCGCCTGATCTGCAATCGGCAGGCCTAGGGCGGCGGCTGCTCGATGCGGCGGAGGATCACGCCCGCGCCCTTGGCATCGCCGCGATGGAGATGACCGTGATCGACACCCGCGACGCACTCATCGCGTGGTACGAACGCCGCGGCTATTCCCGCACCGGCGAGACCCGGCCCTTCCCCGTTCCGCGCGATCCGCCGGTGACCTTTGTGGTGCTGGAAAAGCCGCTCGGGTCCGCGTAGGGACGCTTTGATGGTGGGCGCTCTTGTCAAAATCTGCGGGCTTTCGACCCCCGAAACCCTCAAAGCCGCGGTGCAGGCTGGGGCGGATTATGTCGGCTTCGTCCACTTCGACAAAAGCCCCCGCCACCGGTCGCTGGTTGAGGCCGCGCGGCTGCGTGAGCTCGTGCCGCCGCAGGTCAAGACGGTGCTGCTGGTGGTGAACCTCGCCCCCACCGCGCTCGCCGAGGCGGTGCGCGAGGTGCGCCCTGATGTGGTGCAGTTCCACGGCAGCGAGACCCCCGAGGCGCTCGCCCGCTTTCGCGCCGCAACCGGCATCGCAGCATGGCGCGCGCTCGGGGTGAAAGACGCAGCCACGCTCGCCGATGCCGCGCGCTTCCACGGCGCTGCCGACCGGCTGCTGTTCGATGCCCCCGCCAGCGGCCTGCCCGGCGGCAACGGAACCCGCTTCGACTGGGACCTGCTCAAAGCCTACAAGGCGCCCACCCCTTGGGGCCTCGCAGGCGGTCTCACCCCCGCCAATGTCGCCGACGCGATCCGCCTCACCGGCGCGCCGTTGGTCGACACCTCCTCGGGCGTCGAAAGCGCGCCGGGTATCAAGGACGTGGACAGAATCGCCGCCTTCTGCAAAGCCGCCCGCCTATGAACACGCACCTTCATCCCTTGGTCAATTCCTTCCGTACCCAGCCCGATGATCGCGGCCATTTCGGCCAGTTCGGCGGACGCTATGTCGCCGAGACGCTGATGCCGCTGGTGCTCGATCTCGAGCGCGAATACCGGAAAGCGCAGGCCGATCCGGCGTTTCAGGCGGAATTCGACGACCTGCTCGAGCATTACGTCGGCCGCCCTAGCCCGCTCTATTTTGCGCCGCGCATCACGGAAGAGCTCGGTGGAGCACAAGTGTGGTTCAAGCGCGACGAGCTCAATCACACCGGCGCGCACAAGATCAACAATTGCATCGGCCAGATCCTGCTGGCGATGCGGATGGGCAAGACCCGCATCATCGCCGAGACCGGCGCGGGCCAGCACGGGGTCGCCACCGCCACAGTCTGCGCGCGCTTCGGCCTGCCTTGCGTGATCTACATGGGCGCCGAGGACGTGGCGCGGCAATCGCCCAACGTGTTCCGGATGAAGCTGCTCGGCGCAGAAGTGATCCCGGTCACCAGCGGCGGCGCGACGCTCAAGGACGCGATGAACGAAGGGCTGCGCGACTGGGTCGCGAATGTCCACGACACCTTCTACATCATCGGCACCGCGGCCGGCCCGCATCCCTACCCCGAGATGGTGCGCAACTTCCAGAGCGTGATCGGCAAGGAAGCGCGCGCGCAGATGCTCGACCGCACCGGCCGCCTGCCCGACCTGCTGGTCGCCTGCATCGGCGGCGGTTCCAATGCGCTGGGGCTGTTCCACCCGTTCCTCGATGATCCGAGCGTGAAGATGCTCGGCGTCGAAGCGGCGGGCCACGGCCTCGATGGCGATGAACACGCCGCGAGCCTGCTCGGCGGATCGCCCGGCGTGCTTCACGGCAACCGCACCTATCTGCTACAGGACGCGGACGGCCAGATCACCGAGGGCCACTCGATCAGCGCGGGTCTCGATTATCCCGGCATCGGCCCGGAGCACGCTTGGCTCAAGGAATCGGGCCGGGTGGACTACACCGCCGTCACCGATGACGAGGCGCTGGAAGGCTTCCAACTGCTCTGCCGCACCGAGGGGATCATCCCCGCACTGGAACCCTCGCACGCCATCGCGGCAGTGGCCAAGGTCGCGCCGACCATGCCAAAGGACAGCATTGTGCTGATGAATCTGTGCGGGCGCGGCGACAAGGACATCTTCACCGTGGCGGAGAAGCTCGGGGTGGAGCTTTGAGCAGACGCAACCGCTTCCTGTGGGGCGGTGTGCTGGCAACCGCCGCTGCGTGGGGCTGCTTTCAGGGGATGGAACTGGTGCCGCTCCTTTCGCCGCCATCCGAGGCGCTGTTTTTCGGCGGCTATGCCTTGGTGGCTTTGGCCCTGTTTCTGTTTTTCAAAGGTTTCCGCGAGCCCAATCAATGACCCGCCTCTCAACCACCTTCTCAGCCCCCCGCCCCGCGCTCGTCTGCTTCATCACCGCAGGCGACAGCGACACTGCGGCCAATCTCGATGCGCTGGTGGAGGCCGGTGCGGATGTGATCGAGCTCGGCATGCCCTTCACCGATCCGATGGCCGATGGCCCCGCGATCCAGAGCGCCAATCTGCGCAGCCTCGGCGCGGGCACCACCACCGCCGATGTGCTGCGTTATGCAACCGACTTCCGCGCCCGGCACCCAGACGTGCCGCTGGTGCTGATGGGCTATGCCAACCCGATGGTGCGGCGCGGGCCCGAGTGGTTCGCCGAGGCCGCAGCGGCAGCAGGCGTTGATGGCGTCATTTGCGTCGACATCCCGCCCGAGGAGGACGACGCGCTCGGCCCGGCCCTGCGCGCCAAGGGCATCGCCCCGATCCGGCTTGCCACCCCGACGACCGATGCGGCACGCCTGCCGCAGGTGCTCGCTGGCAGCGAGGGCTTCCTCTACTACGTCTCGGTCGCCGGGATCACCGGCAAGCAGCAGGCCGTGCAGGCCAGCATCGAGGAGGCCGTGGCGCGGCTCAAGCAATCGACCGACCTTCCCATCGCCGTCGGCTTCGGCGTGCGCACACCCGAGCAGGCCGCCGCCATCGCCAAGGTGGCTGATGGCGTGGTCGTCGGCTCGGCGCTGGTGGAAATCTGCGGCGAATATGGCGCTGCGGCGCCTGACAAGCTAAGGGAACTGACTTCGGCCCTCGCTGCCGCCGTCCACTCCGCCCGACAGGAGCACGCCAAATGAACTGGTTCAACCGCGTCCGCAATTCGCTTGGCTTCTCCTCCGAGCAGAAGACCACCACAGAGAAGGATCTGTGGATCAAGTGCCCCTCGTGCCAGGAAATGCTGTTCGTGGCCGATTACGAGGGCAACCTCTCGGTCTGCCCGAAATGCGAGCATCACGGGCGGATCGGCGCCGATGCGCGGCTCGGCCTGCTGCTTGATCCGGGCTTCGAGGTGCTGCCCTTGCCCAAGGTGACCGAAGACCCGCTGGGCTTCAAGGATACCAAGAAATACACCGACCGGCTCAAGGCCGCGCGCGCCGCAAATCCGCACGAGGATGCCTTTGTGGTCGGCTCGGGCACAATCGACAACCGCCCTGCTGTTGTCGGCGTGCAGGATTTCAGCTTCATGGGCGGCTCGATGGGCATGGCCGTGGGTCAGGCCTTCTGCGAGGGCGCGCAAAAGGCATTGGATCGCCGCTGTGCCTATGTCGTGGTGACCGCAGCGGGCGGCGCGCGGATGCAGGAGGGGATCCTCTCGCTGATGCAGATGCCGCGCGCGACCGTGATGACGCGGCGGCTCAAGACCGCCGGCCTGCCCTATATCGTGGTGCTGACCGATCCCACCACCGGCGGCGTGACCGCAAGCTATGCCATGCTCGGCGACATCCACATTGCCGAACCGGGCGCGCTGATCGGCTTTGCCGGCCAGCGGGTGATCCAGGACACGATCCGCGAACAGCTGCCTGAAGGCTTCCAGCGCGCCGAATATCTGCACAAGCACGGGATGGTCGACATGGTCGTGCCGCGCCACGAGTTGAAGGCGACGCTGGCGCAGGTGCTGGATTACCTCACCCCGGTGAAGGCGGCCTGACCAACACTTGCCGTGAAGCCGCTCGATTTCGGCCGGTCGGACGACCCGCGTGTCCAGGCGCAGCTTGACCGGCTGAGCGCGCTCAGCGTGCCGCAGGGGCGGCTGGGGCTCGAGACGATCCGCGCCTTGCTGGACCGCCTCGGCAACCCGCACCGCAAACTGCCGCCGGTGTTCCATGTCGCAGGCACCAACGGCAAGGGATCGACCTGCGCCTTCCTGCGCGCGATGCTGGAGGCGCAAGGCTACCGCGTCCACGTCACCACCTCGCCGCACCTCGTGCGCTACAACGAGCGTATCCGGTTGGCGGGAGAACTGATCTCCGACGAGGCGCTGGCTGCCGTGCTGGCCGAAGTGCTGGATGCAGCGCAAGGGAATGGGGGGGACCTCGGCCCAAGCTTCTTCGAAGTCACCATCGCCGCCGCCTTCCTCGCCTTTGCCCGCACACCTGCGGACGCTTGCGTGATCGAAGTCGGCATGGGCGGGCGGTTCGATGCGACCAATGTGCTCGAACCCGAGGCGCTGGCGGCCTGCGGGATCGCCGCGCTCGGCCTCGATCACGAACGCTTTCTGCTCGCGCCCGAGGAGGGTGTACCCAAGGAGCCGATGGCACGGATCGCCTTCGAGAAGGCAGGGATTGCCAAGCGCGGCGTGCCGCTGGTGACGCTTAACGACACCTACCCGCCCGAAGCTCAGGCCGCGATCCGGGACGTCGCCGAGCACGTTGGCGCAACGCTGCATGAGGGCTTTTGGCACTGCGACGCCACCGGGGGTCAAGCCGAGTTCTGGCGTGACGAGAACACCTTCCTTCCGCTCTTCCCCTCGCTGCCCGGCGAGCATCAGGCGATAAACCTGTGTCTCGCGATCTCCATGCTGATGCGTCAGGACCGGCTCGCCGTGTCCGAGGCCGCAATCGTCACGGGTGCCAAGACTGCCCGCTGGCCCGCGCGCATGCAGCGCCTTGGCGACGGCCCGCTGACCGCGCTCGTCGATCGTCAAACCGTGTGGCTCGACGGCGGGCACAACCCCAGCGCTGGCGCAGCGATTGCGGCGCATTTCGATGGCCCGCTGCATCTCGTCATCGGCATGATCGAAGGCAAGAACCCGCGCGCGATCATCGACCCGCTGGGGAACCGCATCCGCACGCTGACCGTGGTTCCTGTTCCGAGCCATGCGTGCCATCCGGCCAGCGCCTTCGGCCCCGAGGCCCGCGCCGCTGCCAATGTCGAGGAAGCCTTGTCGGGTCTTCCCGCAGACGACTTCCCGGTCCTTATCGCCGGTTCGCTCTACCTCGCGGGCGAGGTGCTGCGGCTCAACGACGAGCTGCCCGACTAGACCAACTCCGGCTCCGGCGGCGGCGCGTTATCCGGGCGGCCCGAGCGCGCCTGCCGCACCCATTCCAGCACGCACAGCGCCACGGCAAACAACCCGATCGCGGTCGTCAGGAGGAAAACGTCGTAATAGCCGCGCTCCTCGATCATCTGGCCGAGCGCCGGGCGGCCGAGCGTCCCCACCAGCATCGTCAGCGAGGAAAGCAGCGCATATTGCACCGCGCTATAGCCCTTGGCGACCACGCTCGAGAGGTAGGCGACAAAGGCCGCGCCGGCGATGCCGACCGCGATGTTCTCGGCGCCGATGGTCAGCATCAGCCGCGCCATGCGGTCATCCGCGCCGAATTGTCCGGCGAGCCAGGTGAAGCCGGTGAGGTCGCTCGCCAGCTGCATCCGTGCGCCGCCGATGGCGAGATCGGCGTAGAGCAGGTTGGTCAGCGCCGCGATCACCGCGCCCAGCGTCAGCGTGGTCATGCGGCCGATCACCGTCAGCAGCGTGCCGCCCAGCGCGAGGCCCACGATCAGCGCGCCGACGCCGAAGAACTTGGACGCAATCGCCACCTCGTCCTTGGTATATTGCAGCTCGTCGAGGTAGAACGGGTAGGCAAAGCTGCCCCAGATCGCATCGGTGATGCGGTAGGACAGCACCAGCGCGATCACCAGCACGGCGGCCCATTTCAACCGCCCGATAATCTCGGCCAAGGGCAGGATCAGCGCGCGGTAACCGTGATCGAGCGCGGTATCATAGGCGGTGCGCGGGGGCGCATCGGCGGTGAGCACATAGCGGCCCTGTTTGCGCATCGCTTCGAGCCAGCCGGCAATCAGGCCGGGGATCACAACAGTCGCAATCACGATCAGCGGGCCCATCTGGGTCACGAACTCGGTCGAGTCCGGCCGCGTCTCGGGTGTCGCCGCGAGCGAGCGGACCATGAACACCAGCACGGTCACCAGCGCCCAGCCCCACAGCAGCGCCACTGCGCCCAGCGCCATTGCGCGGATGCGGGGTTCGATCTGGCCCGCCTGCCGCAGCGTGCCGAGATTGCTCCGCTCGTCCGCAAGCGTGGCGGCGCTGCGTTCGGCATCGGGGGCGAACAGGCCGAGGAAGCCCACGAACAGCAGGATTCCGCCCATGCTGGCGAACACCGTGGGCCAGCCCAGCCGCTCGGCCATGAACAGCGCGAGCGCTCCGCCGACCAGCGCGGCGACGCGGTAGCCCATCTGGAACACGGTCGAGAGGATGTCGATCGTCGCCACCTCGTCGGCGACATCGACGCGCCAGGCATCGATTACCACGTCCTGCGTTGCCGAAGCGAAGGCGCCGATGCCCGCCAGCAGCGAGAACACGCCCAATGAGGACAGCGGATCGAGCAGCGACAGCACCACCAGAATGCCCCCAAGCAGCAATTGCGCGGTCACGATCCACTGCTTGCGCTTGCCCAGCTTCCTGAGGCCCGGCAGATCGACCCGGTCGAGCACGGGCGACCACAGGAACTTGAAGGCGTAGGCGAGGCCAATCAGCGAGAACACGCCCATGGTCTCGACATCGACCTTGGCATCGGTCAGCCAGGCGTAGAGCGTGCCCAGCAGCAGCGCGTAAGGCAGGCCCGAGGCGAAGCCGAAGAGCAGCACATAGCCGGTCTTGGGATGGCGCAGCGAGGCCATCAGCGTCAGCCAGCGCGACAGGCGCGTGGGGTGTTCGAGGGCGGCTTCAGCCATTGACGATCCCATCCTTGCGGGCTGCGATTTGCACCGGCGCGGTTTCGTGCCACACTAGGCGCAAGGGACAGGATGAGAAAAGAGCGATGAACGCTGCCACAACAGATATGCCCAATTTGCGCCCCACCCCCGGGCAGTTGGCGCTGGCCGAGGCGATCCGCGACGGCCGCGCCAAGGTCGCAGGCGGCATCCAGACCGTGCCGGCGACGAATTATACCTGCCCCGATCACTTCGCGCGCGAGAAGGCCGCGCTGTTCGACCGGTTGCCGCAGGTGCTTTGCCCCTCCGCGCTGCTGCCCGAGCCCGGCATGGCGGTGCCGCATGACGCGACCGGCCGCCCGCTGCTGATCACCCGCGATGCCGATGGCCGCGCGCGCGTGTTCCTCAACGTCTGCCGCCACCGCGGGACGCGGCTGGTCGAGGGCAGCGAGGCGGTCTGCGCCAAGCGGCTCGTCTGCCCCTATCACGCCTGGACCTACCGGCTCGACGGCGGCTTGATGGCCCTGCCCCGGCCCGAGACCTTCCCCGGGATGGATAAGGACGATTACGGCCTTGTCGAACTGCCCGCTATCGAGGCAGGCGGCTTGATCTGGTTCGCGCCAGCCGAAGCGGCCGACTTCACCCATGCACAGCAATTGGGCAGCGATCTCGATAGCTTCGGCCTTGGCGGGTCGCACCTGTTCCGGCGCAAGCTGCACACGGTGCGCGGCAACTGGAAGCTGATCATGGATGCCTTCCTTGAAAGCTACCATGTCACCCGCCTCCACGCCGCCACCATCGGCCCGTTCTTCAAGGACGGGATCACCGCAGGCGACCAGATCGGCCCCCACCAGCGCTCCGCCGTCGGACGGCTGGAGGAAATGGCCGAGGTCGATCTCACCGACATGCGCGAATTGCGGCGCGTGGTGACCTTCGCTTACCAGCTCCTGCCGGCGACGATCATCGTCCCCAGCCCCGATTACGTGAACGTGATGGTGCTGATGCCGCAGGCCGCCGACCTGACATTGGTCGAGGATTTCATGCTCATTCCCGAGGCACCCGCCACCGAAAAGGCTTTGGGGCATTGGGAAAAGAGCTGGAACCTGCTCGATGGCGGGGTGTTCGCAAGCGAGGATTTCCGCGCGGCCGAGCTTGGCCAGCAGGGGCTGTCCTCGGGCGCAATCTCCCACCTGACGCTCGGCACATTGGAAGGCGGGATCGCGCGGTTTGACCAGATCGTGAGCGAATCCTTGCGGGCGGCGGGCTGAGAGCCTAGTCGCCCCCGCTATGCCCACCCAGCCCCCCCGCTCCTCCGACCGCCCCGAAGGTGACCGCCCAGAAGGCCATAGAATAGCCAAGCTGCTCGCCCGCGCAGGCGTCGCCAGCCGGCGCGAGATCGAGCGGATGATTGCCGAGGGGCGCGTGGCGGTGAATGGCACGGTGCTCGATACCCCGGCCACGATCCTGGCGAGCCTGAAAGGCGTCACCGTTGATGGCAATCCGGTTGCCGCTGCCGAGGCGACCCGATTGTTCGCCTTTCACAAGCCGACCGGCCTCATCACCGCCGAGCGTGATCTGGCCGGCCGCCCCACCATCTACACCGCGCTGCGCAATGCCTTGCCCGCGGGCACGCCGCGGTTGATCCCGGTCGGACGGCTCGATCTCAACACCGAAGGCCTGCTGCTGCTCACCAATGACGGCGGATTGAAGCGCGTGATGGAACTGCCCGCCACCAAGGTGCCGCGCACCTATCGCGCCCGGGCCTTCGGTGTGGTGACCCAAGGCCAGCTTGAAGACCTGATGGACGGGGTGGAGATTGACGGGGTGCGCTACGGCTCGATCAACGCCAATCTTGAACGCAGTTCGGGCCGCAACCTGTGGATCGAAATGACCATCACCGAAGGCAAGAACCGCGAGGTGCGGCGCGTGCTCGAATATCTCGGATTGCAGGTCAACCGGCTGATCCGCACCGGCTACGGCCCGTTCAACATCGGCGATCTGCCGCGCGGGCAGGCGGTCGAGCTGACCGGCAAGCCGGTGGCGCGTTTCCTGTCCGAGATGACCGGCACGCCGATCCCGCGCGGCGGGGAGAAGAAGGCCGACAAGGTCGTCATCGCCGCCCCGGCGAAAGCCCCGCGCCAACAGCGTCCTGCGCCGCACAAAGGGCCGTCCGCTCGGCCTGCGCCGCGCAAGGATTACGACGACGCCGCAAGGCCCCCGCGTTCTCCGGTGCGCAAGGGCGCTGATCGCGCCGCATCGCCGCCCCGCAAAGGCCCGGATCGCGCCGCGAACGCCCCGAACAAGGGTTCTGTTCGCGCAGCACCAGCGCCGCGCAAGGGCGCTGATCGCAGTGCAACCGCGCCGCGCAATGGCAACGAAACCCTGACCAACGCGCCGCGACGCGGCCCGGGCTCGCCCAGCAGCGCGCGCTCGCCATCGCGCAAGCGTCCGGCCCCCACGCGCGGCAACACCCCGCCGCGGGGCCCGCGCAAGTGAGGATCATCGCCGGCGAATGGCGCGGTCGCAAACTCACCGCGCCGAAGGGCGATGCCACCCGCCCGACCGCCGACCGCACGCGCGAGACGCTGTTCTCGATGCTGGTCAGCCGGCTCGGCGATTTCGACGGTCTGCAGGTCGCCGATCTGTTTGCCGGTTCGGGCGCGCTCGGGCTGGAGGCGCTCTCGCGCGGGGCGGCAAGCTGCCTTTTCGTCGAGCAGGACCGCTCGGCGCTCGATGCGATCCGCGCCAATATCACCACGCTCGGCGCCCCCGATAAGGCGCGCGTCGAGGCCGGATCCGCCACGCAATTGCGCGCCGCGCCGCAGCCGCTCGATCTGATCTTCGCCGATCCGCCCTATCACTCGGGCGCGGGCGAAGTCGCGCTCGACCGGCTGCTGCGCCTCGGCTGGATCGGACCGCAGACCTGGATCAGCCTCGAGACCGCGTTCAACGAGGATCCGGCGATCAATGGCCTCGCGCAGGATACGATGCGCAAGGTCGGCAAGGCCAAGCTCAGCCTGTTCCGGCTGGCACCGGCCGCCGCCTGAGGCACTCCGTCGATAAGCTGTGCCAAGGCGCTTGCCCGCGCCGGCAATGTTCCCTACCTGTTCGCATGAGACCATGAGCACGACTTTGCCCCCTTCTGTCCCGGCGCATGATCCGGTGCCCGCCTATGCCGCGCGGCTGAACCCGCCGCAGCGTGCAGCCGTGCTGGCGACCGAGGGCCCGGTGCTGATGCTGGCAGGTGCCGGCACGGGCAAGACCGCCGCGCTCACCGCGCGCCTCGCCCATCTGGTGGCGACCCGCTGCGCCTTCCCTTCGCAGATCCTGTGCGTCACCTTCACCAACAAGGCCGCGCGCGAGATGCGCGAGCGGGTCACGCAGCTGCTCGGCCCGGCGGCGGAAGGCCTGCCGTGGCTCGGCACCTTCCATTCGATCTGCGCCAAGATGCTGCGCCGCCATGCCGAACTGGTCGGCCTGCAGCACAATTACACCATCATCGACACCGATGATCAGATCCGGCTTTTGAAGCAGCTGATCACCGAGGCCGAGCTTGACGAGAAGCGCTGGCCCGCTCGGCAGCTCGCAGGCCTGATCGACCGCTGGAAGAACCGCGGCCTCAACCCCGTTGATCTCGATGCGGTGGAGAACGATGCCTATGCCAATGGCCGCGGCGCCGCGCTCTACACCCGCTACCAGGAGCGGCTCAAGCAGCTCAATGCCTGTGATTTCGGCGACCTGATGCTGCATATGCTGAACATCCTGCGCAGCCACCACGACATCCTCAGCCAGTATCAGCGCGCTTTCCGCTACATCATGGTGGACGAATATCAGGACACCAACGCGGTGCAGTACCTCTGGCTGCGGCTGCTGGCGCAGGAGCACAAGAACATCTGCGTGGTCGGCGATGATGACCAGTCGATCTATTCCTGGCGCGGCGCGGAAGTCGCCAATATCCTGCGGTTCGAGAAGGATTTTCCGGGCGCGCAGGTGATCCGGCTCGAACAGAATTACCGTTCCACCCCGCATATCCTCGGCGCGGCCTCGGGGCTGATCCGCGTCAATTCGCAGCGCCACGAGAAGACGCTGTGGACCGAGGTCAATGGCGGCGACAAGGTCAAGGTGATCGGCGTGTGGGACGCGCCCGAGGAAGCGCGCCGCGTGGGCGAGGCGATCGAGCGGCTCGAACGCGAAGGCGCGGCATTGGATCAGGTCGCTATTCTGGTGCGCGCGCAATACCAGACCCGCGAGTTCGAAGATCGCTTCATCCAGATCGGGATCAATTACCGCATCATCGGCGGTTTCCGCTTCTACGAACGCGCCGAGATCCGCGATGCGCTCGCCTATCTGCGCCTGATCGCGCAGCCACAGGACGATCTCGCGTTCGAGCGCATCCACAACCAGCCCAAACGCGGGCTCGGCGCCAAGGCGCTCGAGCAGATGCACAGCCATGCGCGCCGCACCGGCCTCCCCTTGGCCGCCGCTGCCTTGCAACTGGCCGATAGCGACGAATTGCCCAAGCGCACTGCGATCACCATCGGCGGGCTGATGCGGCAATTCCTCTATTGGCGCGAGGAGGCAGAGACGCTCTCGTCGTCCGACCTGCTCAGGCTGGTGCTGGAGGAAACGGGCTACAACGCAATGCTCGCCGCCGACCGTTCGCCCGAGAGTGCAGGCCGCGCGGAAAACCTCTCCGAACTTGCTCGCGCGATGGAGGACTACGCAACGCTCGGCGAATTCCTCGAACATGTCAGCCTCGTCATGGACAATGACCGTTCGGATGCAGGAGAAACCGTGACGATCATGACGATCCACGCCGCCAAGGGCCTCGAATTCGACAATGTCTTCTGCGTCGGCTGGGAGGAAGGCGTGTTCCCGAGCCAGCGCGCGATCGACGAAGGCGGGCTCGCATCGCTAGAGGAAGAACGCCGCCTCGCTTACGTCGCGATCACCCGCGCGCGGCAGCATTGCACCATCCTCCACGCAGCCAACCGCCGGATTTATGGCCAGTGGACGAGCAGCATCCCCTCGCGCTTCATTGAGGACTTGCCCGCCGAACACAGCGAGCAGGAAACGACGCTGACCGGCGGGGCCAGCCTGTGGCGCGCCAACTGGAGCGAGCAGGAAGACCCCTTCGCGCACGTTGCACGCGACCGCCCCGACCGCGCCCAGACCCGCGGCCCCGGCTGGCAGCGGGCTCTGACCTCGGGCTACGACACCAGGCCCGCCCGGATGCGCGAAAACACGCGCTCGGCTGCCAGCTTTGCCGCACCGGCGCGCTCGGACATCGCGATCGGCGCGATGGTGAGCCACGACAAGTTCGGCACCGGCTGCGTGATCGATCAGGAAGGCAACAAGCTCACGATCCTGTTCGAGGATGCGGGCGAGAAGCGGGTGCTGGATAGTTTTGTGACAGTGGTGGGCTAGGATTACTCGGCCGGTTCAGCCGCCGCCTCGGGCTTCGTCTTCCAGTAACGCGTCTCGAACGGGCGCAGCAACTCGCCAGCCACATCGCGGGTGCCCTCGGCAATACCGGTCTCGCAATCCACGTAAGGGGCAGGGTCGGTGTAGGTGCCGAACAACCGGTCCCACAGCGTGATTGTGTTGCCGAAGTTCGCGCCCATCAGCGTCTCGTCGCGGATGTGGTGGAGCCGGTGGGCGGCGGGCGCCATCATGACCTTGCCCAGCGGCCCCAATGTCCAAGGCACATCGGCGTGGATGAAATAGCCCCACCATGCCCGCACCAGCGCCGCAAGCATGATCGCCCAGATCGGCAGGCCCAGCAGCAGCACCGGCAGCATATCGAACAGCATGCTGAGCAACTCGCCAAGCGGATGCTTGCGATGCAGGGTGAGCCAGTTCATCGCCTCGTCGGCATGGTGGGTCGCGTGGATGCGCCACAAGGCGGGGCTATGTTCGAAGCGGTGACGCCAGTAGGCGGCAAAATCGATCAGCATGATCGCAGCCAACACCGCAAGGATGCCCGGCAGCCCTTGCCAGAATTCGAGCAGGACACCGGTGCGCGGCATCAGCCTGCGGAACGCCGCGACCGGCACTGCGACCAGCGGCACCAACACCAGCGCGTTGAACAGCATCAGGCCGAGATTGGTGCCGATCTCGCGCCGCGCCGCCATGAGCGCAGCCAGCACCTTGTCGCGCTTGAGGATCACAGCCAGTGCCGCAAAGATCAACGCCGCCGGAACCAGCTCTTTGACGGTGCTACCGAGGGCTTCAAGAAAGGCGTCCGTGACGCCCGCAAAACTAGCGCAGCAGTGGCGAAGAAAGCGTTAAATGCCTCAGTCGAAGCTGATGTCGAGAAACGCGGGGCGCGGGCCGTTCCATTCGCCGGCGGGGACGGGTTCGTCGTCCTCGTGATAGCGGCGGCGCGGCTTGCGATCGTCGCTGGCGGTGACCTGATCGGTACGGGGTGCGGATTTCTCGCGGCGCGGCCGTTCGGCGCGCTCTTCGCGCGGTGCGCGTTCTGCACGCGGCGCACGCTCTTCGCGCGGTTCGCGGTCTTCGTGTTGTTCGTCTCTGGCCTTGCTGGGCTTGCGCTCGGGGCGCTCGGCGCGTTCCTCACGCTCTTCGCGGGGGGCCTCCGCCTGAGCGGCTTCGGCCTTGGCGATCGCTTCGGACAGATCGACGCGCACGTCTTCCTTGCCGAACACCTTGATCGCGCTGCCGGTCAGCTTCTCGACATTGCTGATCGCCTCGGCATCTTCTTCCGAAACGAAGGTGAAGGCCCGGCCCTTCGCTCCGGCACGGCCCGTGCGGCCGATGCGGTGGACGTAATCATCGGGGTGCCACGGCGTGTCGTAGTTGAACACGTGGCTCACGCCCTTGATGTCGAGCCCGCGCGCCGCGACATCGGACGCGACCAGAATATTGACCTCGCCCGCCTTGAAGCGTTCCAGCTCCTTGATCCGGCTGGACTGGTCCATATCGCCGTGGATCTCGGACGAGCGGAACCCGAACCGCGTCAGGCTCTGGTTCAATTCGCGCACGGTGGTCTTGCGGTTGGCAAAAATGATCGCGGTTTCAACCAGATCATTCTCGAGGAACCAGCGCAGCGTGTCCTTCTTCGCGCGGCTCTTCACCGGCACCTTGAAAGCGGTGATATCGGCATTGGTCGAGGCTGCGCGGCTGACTTCGATGCGCTTGGGATTGGTCAGGAACTTCTTCGCCAGCTTCTCGATCGGCGGCGGCATGGTGGCCGAAAACAGCATCGTCTGGCGGGTTTCAGGCAGCTTGGAACAGATGAACTCGATATCGGGGATAAATCCCATGTCGAGCATCCGGTCGGCCTCGTCGATCACCAAGAGCTCGCAGCCGTTGAGCAGGATCTTGCCGCGCTCGAACAGGTCCATAAGCCGGCCCGGGGTGGCGATCAGCACGTCGACCCCGTCAGACAGCGCCTTCAACTGGTCGCCCATCTGCACGCCGCCGATCAGCAGCGCCATCTTGAGATCGTGGTTCTTGCCGTATTTCTCGAAATTCTCGGCCACCTGCGCGGCGAGTTCGCGCGTCGGCTCGAGGATAAGCGAGCGCGGCATCAGCGCGCGGCGGCGGCCCGAGGCCATCACGTCGATCATCGGCAACACGAAGCTCGCGGTCTTGCCGGTGCCGGTCTGAGCAATGCCGATCAGATCGCGCATCATCAGAACGGTGGGGATAGCCTGCGCCTGAATCGCGGTCGGCGTGGAATAACCTGCGTCCTCCACGGCTTTGAGCAATTCGGGCGAAAGGCCGAGATCGGCGAAGGTCATGCGGTCTGTGGTGTCCGAAAAATAGCGGGCAGGGTTGCTGCCGGGATTGTTGCCCGCCCTGCGATGGATCGCTGAGAAGGGGCCGCGGGGCCTTTCCCGCAAACGGGCGCGAAAGTCAAGGAAACGCGCGTGTCGGGCGCGGGTCCGTCTACTCGCGGACCTCGACCAGCCGGCGCATCGATTCCACTTCGCAGCGCGCGCCGGTGCGCGACTGCAACTCGTCGCGATCAACGCACAGCCGCCCGTCCTTGCGGCGCTCGACATAGAAGCCCGAATAGAAGTCCCGCGCGCGGCACGATTTCTCGAGGTTGACCGAGATCATGCGCCGGTCACGCAGGAACAGCACGAGCCGGTTGCCGCTGCCGGTCTGCACCCCGGCGATGCCTTCAAGCGCAACGCATTTCTCTTTTCCCGCTTCCTCGAAGCGCGGGGAAACGGCGCGCTGGGGCAGCTCGGCGAGCATGTTCTGGCGCACCGCCGTCGAGGCCGGCGCGATCCGCACCACCACGCGCTGCTCGATCCGCACCTGCCGCGCGATCAGCTGGACGCGCATCGCCGATAGCGGGTTGACCTGCGGCGCCTGCGACTGGGCAGCAGCCTCGCATTGCGGAGCAGAGGCCGCTTTGTGCGCGGGCGCGTCTTCCCCCGCCGCCCATGGCAGCATCAGCGCAAGCGGCGCAGCAAGGGCAAACAGGCTGTGCATGGCGGCTGAAGGCCTCTCCCGGAAACGCGCCAGGCTGTGCGTTGTGCGCAGCTCAGGGCAGGGTTCGGACTAACGTTGGCAATTGAACCCCGGCTTAACTGGCGCGCGGGCTGGCGCAAAACCACTGGCACATTTGCCGCAGACTGTGGCATGGGCGCAACAATGATCGCGCCCCGCTCTGCCCCTGCCCCTGCCGCTGATTCCGCAGCCTTTCTCGAGGATGCGGCCCGCGTGCTCGGCCCGCGCGGGCTGACCACCGATCCCGAGCGGATGGATACCTGGCTCACCGACTGGCGCGGACGCTACACTGGGCGCGCGCTGGCGCTGGCCTCGCCTGCCTCGACCGCCGAAGTCGCTGCGCTGGTCAAGTTATGCGCCGCGCATGGCGTCCCGATCGTCCCGCAGGGCGGCAATAGCGGCATGGCGGGCGGCGCGACCCCCGATGCCACCGGCTCCGCGCTGCTGCTCAGCCTCAGGCGCATGGACACGGTGCGCAGCCTTGATTCCGCCGCCGGACAAGTGGTGTGCGAGGCGGGCGTGATCCTCCAGCACTTGCACGATCTCGCTGCCGAGGCCGGGCTGTGCTTCCCGCTCACGCTCGGCGGCAAGGGTTCGGCGACCATCGGCGGGCTGGTTTCGACCAATGCCGGCGGCACGCAGGTGCTGCGCCACGGCACGATGCGTGCGCAGGTGCTGGGGCTGGAAGCGGTGCTGGCTGACGGCGCGGTGTTCGATGCGCTCACCCCGCTCAAGAAGGACAATCGCGGGTTCGACCTCAAGCAATTGCTGATCGGTTCGGAAGGCACGCTGGGGATCGTGACCGCCGCCACCTTGCGGCTGCTGCCCGCGCCGACCGGCCGCGTGACGGCGTGGACCGGGCTTGCCACCATCACCGATGCGCGCAGCCTGCTGCGGCGGGTCGAGCGTGACATGGGCGAGGCGCTCGAAGGTTTCGAGGTGGTGCCCGCGCATTGCCTCGACTCGGTGCTCGCCCATCTGCCCGGCGCCCGCGCCCCGCTGGCCGAGCGCCATGGCTGGAACGCGCTGATCGAATGCGTCTCGGCCAGCGCCGACAGCACGATGCTGCGCGACAGGCTCGAGGCCAGCCTTGCCGCGGGGATGGAAGACGGCTTGCTGCAAGACGCGGTAATCGCCGCCAACGAGCGGCAGGCCGAGGATTTCTGGCTCTTGCGCGATTCCATCTCGGCCGCCGAACGCGCGCTTGGCCCGGCAATGCAGCATGATATCTCGGTGCCGGTCGAGCGGATGCCCGAATTCATCCTCGCCGCCAGCCCTGCCATCGAAGCCGCCTTCCCCGGCACCTGCGCGGTCGCCTTTGGCCATCTGGGCGATGGCAATGTCCATTTCCACGTGCTCGCACCGGCCGGAGCGGTGCGCGGGGAATGGGAGGAGGCCGGCGGCAAGGCCGTGAGCGCGGCGGTCTATGATCTGGTCAAGCAATGGGGCGGATCGATCAGCGCCGAACACGGGATCGGGCAGATGAAGGTCGCCGAGCTCGCGCGGCTGCATGATCCGGTGGCGCTGGCGCTGATGCGCAGCGTCAAGCAGGCGCTCGACCCGCAAGGGCTGCTCAATCCCGGCAAGCTGGTGATCACCGGCCCGGCGGCTTGCACCTGAAGCCGCAAACGCCTACAGCGCGCCCCGTCCGGCGGGGGTCCCCGCCGCAGGGATCGCCCGCAACTGATTTTTCTCGGAGACGAATTCATGGCCAGCGCGCCGCAACCGCAACTTCCGCTGTTCTACAATGATCTGCTGCCGCTCAACAGCCGCGACCATGCCGACTGGAAGGTCGGCACGCTCGAAAACGCGGCGTTCCTCGCGCAGACCCATGCCGTGCCGGTCACCACCGACGAGTTCATCGACGCCCAGCGCCATTACCCGATCGTGTTCACCGCGGGCGAGAACCCGTTGCCGATCGCGCTGTTCGGGCTCAACGAAGGCGTCAACACCTTCATGGGCGACGACAACAAGCTGACCGAACTCGTCTATGTCCCCGCCTATGTGCGGCGCTATCCGTTCATGCTCGCCAAGCTGCGTCCGGATGCCGACGAGCTGTCGCTGTGCTTCGATCCCACCGTCGACTTCATCAGCAAGCGTGACGAAGGCCTCGCGCTGTTCGACGAAGCCACAGCGCCGACCGAATATACGCAAGGCGTGCTCGAATTCTGCCGCCGCTTCGAGGAAGCCGGCCAGCGCACCAAGGCGTTCATGGACGAGCTCAAGAAGCTCGGTATCCTGATGGACGGCGAAATCGCCATCACCCGCAACGACCAGCCGGAAAAGCCGTTCGTTTATCGCGGCTTCCAGATGGTCAACGAGGAAAAGCTGCGCGAACTGCCCGGCGCGACCCTCGAAGAGCTCAACAAGAACGGGATGCTGATCATCATCCACGCGCACCTGTTCTCGCTCAATCTGATGCGCACCATCTTCGAGCGCCAGATGGCATTGGGCAAGATGCCCGCGATGCAGGGCGCAGCCAACTGATAGCGCGCTCTGGGCCCGTCCCTGCAGCGGGCTTAGCGGTTTGTGGAAGGCACTATAACGGGCGGCTCTGCAACGCAGGGCCGCCCGTTCTGGTTTCCTGTCCGGTGCTTGCGATTATTCGGCGGCCTGTTGCAGATTTTCGCCGCCGCCCAGCAGCGCGGTCTCGGCCCCCATCACGCGCACCAGCTCGGCGAGCGCGGCGGCCATCCCCGCCAGCCCCTCGCCCGGTTCGGCCAGACGGTGATCGAGATAGGTCGCGCGGCACACCTCGACCTGCACGGCATGGATCCCGCGCTGCGGCGCGCCGTGACGATCGAGCACATAGCCGCCCGAATAGGGCCTGTTCTGCGCGGCAGGTAGCCCGCGCGCGTCGAGATGGCGCAGCGCCGCGCCCATCAGGGTGTGGTGGCAGGAGACACCGAAACGGTCACCCAGCACGAGCTGCGGGGCATGGGCCTCGCCCTCGTCGGCCCGCAGCGGCGGCATCGAATGCAGATCGATCAGCAGCGCCGCGCCCCAGACCTTGCGGATGCGGGCGAGCTCGTCTGCCAGAAAGGTGTGATAGGCGCGGTGGATACCGGAAATGCGCGCGGCCAGCTCGGTGCGCGCCAACCGCCCGCGCCAGATCTCGCCCGAGCCCGGCAGGCGGCGCGGCACCAGCCCCAGCCCGCTGCGCGCGCGGCGATTGCCGCCCTGCCCGCCCTTTGATGACGGCGCTGGCGGGGCAAGATCTTCCGGCCGGCCGCCTTCGATCATGTCCCAGTCGATATCGTCCTCGGCGCGGTTGAGATCCATCAGCGCGCGCGGCGCATGGGCCACCAGCAGCCCTGCCCCGGTCGCCTGCGCGATCATCCGGCCAAGCCGGTCAACCAGCCGGTCCTCCAGCCGCAATTGCGCCGCCAGCGGATCGCGCATCCGTGCCACCACCGGCGCAGGATAGGCCCGGCCCGCGTGCGGCACCGCAACCAGCACCGGCAAGCGCATCTGGCGGGGCGCGGCAAAGGTATAGGCCGCCCGCCCCTCCAGCCCCGGCACCCGTCCGCCGCTCAGACGCAAGCCATCGCCCTGCTTGAGGGCATCGGGATCATTGTGAGGGCCAGAAGACAAGCGCGCCATTGCGCCCACCTTGCTGCCGCCTTTGCCCGACGCTGTCAAAGCTTGATCGTTTGCCGGCCGCGACTAACGCCGGTGTTTTCGCAGGCGCAAAGGAAAGATTTCTTAAGCCGGCCGTGCTACACAGTTGTGCATGACATCGACCAATTCCCCGCACATCCTGCTCGCCGAAGACGAAGAGGCGATGCGCACCTATCTCGAGCGGGCGCTGACCAATGCCGGTTACCGGGTGAGCGCGGTCGACCGCGGCACCGATGCTATCCCGCTGCTGGAGACCGGCGATTTCGATCTGCTGCTGTCGGACATTGTCATGCCAGAGATGGACGGGATCGAACTCGCCCAACGCTGCGCCGAGATTTCGCCGCATACCAAGGTGATGTTCATCACCGGCTTTGCCGCGGTCAGCTTGCGCGCGAGCCGCGAACAGCCGACCGCCAGGGTGCTTTCCAAGCCCTTCCATTTGCGCGATCTGGTGCTCGAAGTGGAGCGCGTGTTCGAAGAAGCGGGCGAGGCGCGGGTTTGACATTTGCCCTGTCCGAATCGCTTGCACCTTCCAAAGGGCTGCGATAAAGGGCCGCTCCGCTCCAAAAGGGGCTGAACCGATGGTGCGGGCGTATAGCTCAGTGGTAGAGCACTATGTTGACATCGTAGGGGTCGCAAGTTCAATCCTTGCTACGCCCACCATCGGCCCGAACGACGAATAGTCCGCCCTCATACGGCGGGCTTTTTTTGTGCGTTGCACGCTTGGGGCTTGCACGGGGCGCAACAGCCGTTGCCATTGATTTACGCCAGCCCCGCCTTGCATGGCTGTCCTCCTCTGCTAAAGCCCGCGCGGGATATTTGAGCCTTTGGACGGGCTCTGAACAACTTCCTGTCGGTCAATCACAGCCCTGCGCAGACGGGGCAAGAAGGATAGGGCAACAGCCATGCAGAAAATCAAAGTCGCCAACCCGGTGGTCGAACTCGACGGGGACGAGATGACCCGGATCATCTGGCAGTGGATCCGCGAAAGGCTGATCCTGCCCTATCTCGACATTGACCTGCACTATTACGACCTTTCGATCGAAAACCGCGATGTGACCGATGATCAGGTCACGGTCGATTCCGCCAATGCGATCAAGCAGTACGGGGTCGGCGTGAAGTGCGCCACCATCACGCCTGACGAACAGCGCGTCGAGGAATTCGGCCTCAAGAAGATGTGGAAGTCGCCCAACGGCACGATCCGCAACATCCTCGGCGGCGTCGTCTTCCGCGAGCCGATCGTGATCGAGAACGTCCCCCGGCTCGTTCCGGGTTGGACCGATCCGATCGTGGTCGGCCGCCATGCCTTTGGCGACCAGTACAAGGCCACCGACACCCTGATCCCCGGTCCGGGCAAGCTCCGGCTGGTGTGGGACGGCGCAAATGGCGAAAAGATCGATCTCGACGTGTTCGATTTCCCCAGCGCCGGCGTGGCGATGGCGATGTACAACCTCGACGATTCGATCCGCGACTTCGCCCGCGCCAGCTTCAACTACGGCCTCAATCTCGGCTGGCCGGTCTACCTTTCCACCAAGAACACCATCCTCAAGGCCTATGACGGGCGCTTCAAGGACCTGTTCCAGGAAGTGTTCGACAACGAAGGTTTTGCCGAGCAGTTTAAGGCCAAGGGCATGGTCTACGAACACCGCCTGATCGACGACATGGTGGCTTCGGCGCTCAAGTGGTCGGGCAAGTTCGTCTGGGCGTGCAAGAACTACGACGGCGATGTGCAGTCGGACACCGTGGCGCAGGGCTTCGGCTCGCTCGGCCTGATGACCTCTGTGCTGCTCTCACCGGATGGAAAGACGGTGGAAGCCGAAGCCGCGCACGGCACCGTCACCCGCCACTATCGCCAGCACCAGCAGGGCAAGGCGACCTCGACCAACCCGATCGCCTCGATCTTCGCCTGGACGCGCGGGTTGATCTACCGCGGCAAGTTCGACAACACGCCCGAGGTGGTGAAGTTTGCCGAGACGCTTGAACGCGTCTGCATCGAGACGGTCGAGAAGGGTTACATGACCAAGGATCTCGCGCTGCTGATCGGCCCGGGCCAGGCATGGCAGACCACCGAGCAGTTCTTCGAGACGATCGTGCAGAACCTCGAGAAGGAAATGAACGTCGGGGCGTAAGCCCCGGCTGACCCACCATGGCAAGCCGATCAACCCCGCGCCTCGAAATCCGACAGGCCAAACTGAAGGATGTGCGGGCGATCGGCGAGCTGGTGCGGCGTGCCTATGATGATCTGCCCGCTTACACGCAGGGCGAAATTCGCGGGCAGATCAACAATTACCCCGAAGGCTGCTTTGTCGCGCTGTTCGATGGCGAAGTGGTTGGCTACTGCGCCTCGATGCGGCTCGACGAGCGCGTGGCGCTCTCCAACCACACCTGGGACGAAGTCACCGGCAACGGCTTTGGCAGCCGCCACGATCCTACGGGTGACTGGCTCTACGGCTATGAGCTTTGCGTCGATCCGGCCGTGCGCGGCACCCGGCTGGGGCGCCGCCTTTACGAGGAACGCCGCGCGCTGGCCGAGCGGCTCGATCTCACCGGGATCGTGTTCGGCGGACGGATGCCCGGCTATGCCCGCGCCAAACGGCGCAAGTCCAACCGCGCCGAGACGCCGGAGGAATATCTCGGGCTGGTAATCGACAGCAAGATCCACGATCCAGTGCTCCGCTTCCAGCTGGCCAACGGGTTCGAGCCGCAGGGCATCCTCCCGCGCTACCTGCCCGAGGACAAGGCCAGCCGCGGCAATGCCGTGCGGATGGTCTGGCGCAATCCCTATGTCGACAGCGAGTCGCCGCCCAAACACCGCCTGCCGCGCGACGTCGAAAGCGTGCGCATCGCCACCTGCCAGCTGCAATCGCGCGCGGTGTCAGGGTTCGACGAATTCATGAAGCAGATCGAATATTTCGTCGATGTTGCTGCCGATTACGATGCAGACTTCATTGTGTTTCCAGAAATGTTCACGGTGATGCTGCTGTCCGCCGAAGACCGCGAGCTTTCGCCGCTGGAAGCCATCGAGGCGCTCAGCGACTACACGCCGCGCATCCGCCAGCGCTTGTCGGAAATGGCGCTGGCGTTCAACATCAACATCATCGGCGGATCGCACCCCACCCGCATGCCCGACGGCGACATCCACAACGTCGCCTATGTCTGCCTGCGCGACGGATCGATCCACGCGCAGGAAAAGATCCACCCCACCCCCAACGAGGCCTATTGGTGGAACATCAAGGGCGGCGACAGCATCGATGCGATCCCGACCGATTGCGGGCCGATCGGCGTTCTGATCTGTTACGATGCCGAATTCCCCGAACTCTCCCGGCGGCTGGTCGACGAAGGCGCGCGGATCATCTTCGTCCCGTTCTGCACCGACAGCCGTCAGGGCTATATGCGGGTGCGTTACTGCTCGCAGGCGCGCGCGATCGAAAACCAGTGTTTTGTGGTGCTTAGCGGCAATGTCGGCAACCTGCCCAATGTCGCCAACATGGACATCCAATACGCGCAGAGCTGCATCCTCACCCCCTGCGACTTCCCCTTTGCGCGTGACGGGATCGCGGCCGAGGCGAGCGAGAATGTCGAGACCCTGACGATCAGCGACGTCAATCTCGCCGATCTGCAATGGGCCCGCGCCGAGGGCACCGTCCAGAACCTCGCAGACCGACGGTTCGATCTTTACCGGATCGAGTGGGACAAGCGCGTCGGCAACATCAAGGACCCGCTCGGCGAGGAACGTTAGCCGCGCCCGAACGCCGCAAGTGACAGCACTACCGCAGCGCGTTAAGCCAATGGTGTGGCTGGCGAACTCACCCCTACCCCGTTCCTGTCCGATGCGCTGGTGATCCTCGGCGCAGCGGGGATCGTGATTCCGGTCTTCGCGCGCTTCCGCATCACCCCGATCATCGGCTTCATCCTGATCGGCGTGGCGGTCGGGCCGTTCGGGCTCGGCTCGCTGGTGCCGAGCGTGCCGTGGCTCAAGCATATCACCATCACCGATCCGGAAGTGCTTACGCCCTTTGCCGATTTCGGCATCGTGCTGCTGCTGTTCGCGATCGGACTCGAATTGTCGTTCAACCGCCTGTGGCAGATGCGCAAGCTGGTGTTCGGGCTTGGCGCGCTGGAGCTGATCATCATCGGCTCCGCGCTGGCGCTGTTCGTGGGTGTTGCCGGGAACATGAACTTTACCGCCGCGCTGGCACTGGGGTTTGCACTGGCCTTCTCCTCGACCGCGATCGTGCTGCCAATCGCGGGAACGAGCACCCCTGTGGGCCGCGCGGCGCTGTCGATGCTCCTGTTCGAGGACATCATGATCGTCCCGATCATCTTCATCCTCGGCGCGTTGGCGCCCAATGCGCAAGCCGAAGGCTGGGAGGGCCTGATCACAACGCTGTGGCAAGGCGGGCTGGTGGTCGTCGTGCTGCTGGTGGCGGGCCGCTTCGCCCTGCCCACCCTGTTTGCGCAGGCCGCGCGCACCAAGAGCCCCGAACTGTTCCTCGCCGCTTCGCTGCTAGTGGTGATCGGCGCGAGCCTTGCCACCGCGCTGGTCGGCCTTTCGCCCATCGTCGGCGCGCTGATCGCGGGGCTGCTGATCGCCGAGACCGAGTATAGCACCGATGTCGAGCTGATCATGGAGCCGTTCAAGGGGCTTGCGCTCGGCGTGTTCCTGATCACCGTGGGCATGAGCGTCAATCTGGTGAAGATCGGCGCCCAGATCGGCGCGCTGATGCTCGCCGTGGTCGGCGTGCTGGTGTTCAAGGCGCTGGTCACCGGCATCCTGCTGCGGCTGATGGGCGCGCGGCGCAGCACCGCGGCCGAGACCGGGGTGATGATGGCCAGCCCGAGCGAGACCACGCTGATCGTGCTCGCAGCCGCCAGCGCCGCGCTGGTGATCGATAGCGAGACTGCGTGGTTCTGGCAGACCGTCACTGCCATCGGCCTCACCATCACGCCGCTGCTGGCCAAGCTCGGGCAGGTCATCGCACGCCGGGTGGAGCATGCATCGCACCTGCCACGCGAGGATGACGACATCGAGGGGCGCACCATCATCGTCGGCGTCGGGCGCGTCGGGCGGCTGGTTGCCGACATGTTGCATGCCCATGACAAGCCCTATGTCATGATCGATTCCAACCCCGATCTGATTATCAGCGCCAAGCGCGACGGCTACCGCGCAACTTTCGGCGATGCCGCCCGGCGCGGCACTTTCGGCCGGCTCGGGGTGGAGAGCGCGCCCGCGGTGGTGCTCACGATGGACGAGCCGGTGCTGGCGCAGCGCCTCGTCATCAAGCTCAGGCAGGCCTGGCCCGATCTCCTGATCGTCGCGCGCGCCCGCGACACTGCTCACGCCGCCGCGATGTACCGTGCAGGCGCCAGCCACGCAGTGCCGGAAACCCTAGAAAGCTCGCTCCAGCTGTCCGAAGCCGTGCTGGTGGATATCGGCGTGGCGATGGGCCCGGTGATCGCCTCGATCCACGCCAAGCGCGACGAGTTCCGCGAGCAGCTGGAACGCGAGGGCGGGCTGAGCGAAAAGCCTCGGCTCAAGACCGCGAGCCTCATGCCAGATAGCCCCGGTCTGCAGGAGGTCTAGTCGAGGTGTGGAAAGATGCATGATACGATTGCGCCTCTGATCGATCAGGCACGAACCAATCTGCAACGCGGAAACGGGGCCGAGGCCTTGGCGCTCTACCGCCAGGCGGCGGAGCGCGCTCGCCAGTCTGGCGATGCTGATAGACTGGGGCATTGCCTGCGCCATATCGGCATCATCACTCTTGATGACAACGATAACGAATCCGCGCTGTCCGCGGGGCAGGAAGCCGTGGCGATCTACCGAGAATGCGCGGACGATTCGCTCGAATTAGCCAATGCCTTGAGGGTTACCGCGCTGGCTCATTCAGCCCTCGGCGCGACCGACCAAGCCGCTCGATGCTGGGTTGAGGCGCGCGCAATCTACCTGAAATTGGACATTGCCAGCGGCGTGGCCGAAGCCGACCGCTGGCGTGCCATCACGCCGCAGGAACCGCCGCCAGCACAGCCTTGACCGCCGCCAGAGCATCCGCCGCCCTGCTGCCATCCGGCCCGCCGCCCTGCGCCATGTCCGGACGCCCGCCGCCGCCCTTGCCGCCGAGCGCTTCCACGCCTGCACGCACCAGATCGACCGCGCTGAACCGCGCTGTCAGGTCATCGGTGACCGCCGCGGCAATGCTGGCCTTGCCGTCATTGACCGCGATCACCGCCGCAATGCCCGAACCCATGCGCTGTTTCGCCGCATCGAGCAGCGGGCGCAGTTCCTTGGGGTCGAGCCCTTCGAGCACCTGACCGCTGAAGGCGACGCCCGCGACGGTCTCGTCGGCAGCAGCCGCAGCCCCGCCCGTCCCGCCGCCGCCCAGCGCCAGCGCCTTCTTGGCCTCGGCGAGCTCCTTTTCGAGCCGCTTGCGTTCGTCCATCAGCGCGGCGAGGCGTGCGGGGACTTCCTCGGGCGTCGCGCGGATCACGCCCGCCGCCGCCTTGAGCGCATCCTCGCGCGCCACCAGCCACGCGCGCGCGGCCTCTCCCGTGAGCGCCTCGATCCGGCGCACGCCCGAGGACACTGCGCTTTCCGAAACGATGCGGAACACGCCGATGTCGCCGGTGGCGCGCACATGGGTGCCGCCGCACAGCTCGACCGAATAGGTGCGGCCTTCCCGGCTGGCGCGGCCCATCGAGAGCACGCGCACTTCATCGCCATATTTCTCGCCGAACAGCGCCAGCGCGCCGGCCGCGACAGCATCGTCCGGGGTCATCAGCCGGGTGCCGACGGTCTCGTTCGCACGGATTTCGGCGTTCACCTCGGCCTCGATCGCCGCGATATCCTCGGGGGTCAGCGCGACGGGTTGCGAGAAATCGAAGCGCAGCCGGTCTTCGGCGACCATGCTGCCCTTCTGCGTCACGTGCCCGCCGAGCCGGCCCCGCAGTGCAGCGTGAACGAGGTGCGTGGCCGAGTGGTTGGCGCGGATCCGGTCACGCCTTTCGGTATCAACCTTGAGTTCGACCGTGTCGCCAACCGCAATCGCGCCGGCCTCGATCACCACCTGATGCGCGTGTAGGCGGCCGAGCGGCTTGGACGTGTCGGTCACGCGCGCGCGCAGCCCTCCAAGGTTTGCCATGGTGCCGGCATCGCCGGTCTGGCCGCCGCTTTCGCCGTAGAACGGCGTCTGGTTGGTGAGGATCACCACCTCGTCGCCCGCAGGGGCGCTTTGCACCTCGGCCCCGCCCTTGACGATGGCGACCACGCGGCCCTCGCCGCTGGTAGCGGCATAGCCGGTAAATTCGGTCGCGCCTTCGCGCTCAGCGATGTCGAACCAGACTTCACCCGAGGCCGCTTCGCCCGAGCCCTTCCAAGCGGCGCGCGCGGCTGCCTTCTGGCGCGCCATCGCGGCGTCGAAACCGGACTTGTCGACCCCGATACCGCGCGCGCGCAGGGCGTCTTCGGTCAGGTCATAGGGAAAGCCGAAAGTGTCATAGAGGCGGAAGGCGATCTCGCCGTCGAGTTCGCCGCCGCTCGCCATGTCGCCGGTCGCCTCGTCGAGCAGCTTCAGGCCCTTGTCGAGCGTACGGCGGAACTGGGTTTCCTCGCGCTCGAGCACTTCCTCGATCAGCGCCTGACCGCGGGCAAGCTCGGGATAGGCTGCGCCCATCTCGGTGACCAGCGCCGGGACGAGGCGGTGCATCAAGGGCTCGGCCGCGCCCAGCAGGTGCGCGTGGCGCATCGCGCGGCGCATGATCCGGCGCAGCACATAGCCGCGGCCCTCATTCGAGGGCAGCACCCCGTCGGCCATCAGGAAGCTGACCGAGCGCAGGTGATCCGCGATCACGCGGTGCGAGGCGGCCTGCTCGCCAGTGGCAGCGACATTGGTGAGGTTCTCGGACGCAGCAATCAGCGCCTTGAAGGTGTCGGTATCGTAATTGTCATGGACGCCCTGCAGCACGGCGGCGACACGCTCGATCCCCATGCCGGTATCGATCGAGGGCTTGGGCAGGTCGACACGGGTGCCGCCCGCCTGCTGCTCGTATTGCATGAACACGAGGTTCCAGATCTCGACGAAGCGGTCACCATCCTCGCCCGGGCTTCCGGGAGGGCCGCCGAAGATGTGGTCACCGTGATCGTAGAAGATTTCCGAGCACGGACCGCAAGGACCGGTGTCCCCCATCGACCAGAAATTGTCATTGGTGCTGATGCGGATGATGCGCTCTTCGGGCAGGCCGGCGATGCGCTTCCACAGGCCGGCCGCGTCATCATCGGTGTGGTAGACGGTGACGGTGAGCCGGTCCTTGGGCAGGCCCCATTCGCCGGTCAGCAGGGTCCAGGCATGTTCAATCGCCTGATCCTTGAAATAGTCACCGAACGAGAAATTGCCGAGCATCTCGAAGAAGGTGTGGTGCCGCGCGGTGTAGCCGACATTGTCGAGATCATTGTGCTTGCCACCGGCGCGCACGCATTTCTGCGAGGAGGTGGCGCGCGGCGCGGGCGGGGTTTCGAGCCCGGTAAACACGTTCTTGAACGGCACCATTCCGGCGTTGACGAACATCAACGTCGGATCGTTGTAGGGAACGAGCGGTGCGCTCGGCGTGATGGCGTGACCGGCCTTGCCGAAATAGTCGAGGAAGGACCGGCGGATTTCGTTCGTAGAGCTCATGGCGGTGCAGTTAGGCAATGCGAGGGCGTTAGGCAATGGAGCGCGCATAGGCCACGCTTCACCGCAGGCCCCGAGTGTTGCCGCTGATCCACAATCCGGCGCCCGGAGAGCACGCGCTTGCCTCAGCGGCGCACAACCGAAAAGCCGGCCCGAGCCCTGGGGAGAGGTCTCGTGCCGGCTTTCCGGGTTTCCGGGCGCCATGGGACAGGCTGGGAGGGGACACTCCCCGCGCGCGCCCGCTTGGGGATCAGTCTTCGGGGTCCGCGTCCGGCCCTGTCATCATCTCCCCGGCCACCGCATCGGTCCGGCTGCGGATTGCAGCTTCCAGGCGGTCGCAAAGCTCGGGATTTTCCTTGAGATAGGTCTTGGCGTTCTCGCGCCCCTGACCGATGCGGATAGAGTCATAGGAGAACCAGCTCCCCGACTTCTCGACGATGCCGGCCTTGACACCGAGATCGAGGATTTCGCCGATCTTGGAGATGCCTTCGCCGTACATGATGTCGAACTCGACCTGCTTGAACGGCGGGGCGACCTTGTTCTTGACCACCTTGACGCGGGTGGTGTTGCCGATGATCTCGTCGCGGTCCTTGATCTGGCCGGTGCGGCGGATGTCGAGCCGGACCGAGGCATAGAACTTGAGCGCGTTGCCGCCGGTCGTGGTCTCGGGGTTGCCGTACATCACACCGATTTTCATGCGCAGCTGGTTGATGAAGATCACCATGCACTTGGAACGGTTGATCGAGCCGGTCAGCTTGCGCAGCGACTGGCTCATCAGGCGGGCCTGAAGGCCGACGTGCGAGTCGCCCATCTCGCCTTCGATTTCCGCGCGCGGCACCAGCGCCGCGACCGAATCGACCACCAGCACATCGATCGCATTCGAGCGCACCAGCGTATCGACGATTTCGAGCGCCTGCTCGCCGGTATCGGGCTGCGAGACAATCAGTTCATCAATGTTAACGCCGAGCTTCTTGGCATAGACCGGATCGAGCGCGTGTTCGGCATCCACGAAGGCTGCGGTACCGCCAGCCTTCTGCGCCTCGGCAATTACGTGCAGCGCCAGCGTGGTCTTGCCCGAGCTTTCCGGGCCATAGACCTCGACCACCCGGCCCTTGGGCAAGCCGCCCACGCCAAGCGCGATGTCGAGCCCCAGCGAGCCGGTCGAGATCGACTCGACCTGCATGGTTTCCTTCTGGCCCAGCTTCATTGCCGAACCCTTGCCGAAGGCACGATCGATCTGGGCAAGTGCGGCTTCGAGCGCCTTCTGACGATCCACGGCTTTTTTGTCCTCTTCCACCAGCTTCAATTGCGTAGCCATCGCATGCGCTCCTTCACTTGCCTAGAGGCGATCACCAGTTTGCGACGACCGTCCTTGTATTGCGATGTATTGCATTTGTTCTATTGGAACAAGTGGGGAACGAAAAAAATTTCCTACAAGGCCTGCAGCAGCTTGGTGCGCCTCACTTGGCAGCCGCCTCGGCCTCCGCCTGTTCCGCCCGCGCCTGGCTCAGAACCGCGCCCACCTTGTCGCCGATCGCCGCCACGCTGAAGGGCTTCGGGATGAAGTGCATATCGGGAATGTCGATGTCGCGGCGCAGCTGTTCCTCGGCATAGCCCGACATGAACAGCACCGGCATTTTCGGCAGCCGGGCGCGGATCGCGCGCACCATCGCAGGGCCATCCATGCCCGGCATCACCACATCGCTGACCACGATATCGAACTGCACGGTGCCCTCGGTGATCGCCGCCAGCCCCTCCTCGCCATTGGCGCAGGCCTTCACATCATAGCCCGCGCGCGCCAGCGCCCGTTCGGCCACCGCGCGCACCATGTCCTCGTCCTCGACCAGCAGCACCTTGCCGCCCGCCGACCATTCGGACGAGATCAGCGGCGCCCTGGTCTCGCGCTTCTTGTGGGCCTCGCCGTGATGGACCGGGAAATAGACCGTGAAACACGCGCCGGTCGCGTTCCCGGCCTTGTCCTTGATGTTGTCGGCAAAGATGAAGCCGCCCGATTGCTTGACGATCCCGTAGGCGGTCGAAAGCCCGAGGCCGGTGCCCTTGCCCTGTTCCTTGGTGGTGAAGAACGGCTCGAACAGCTTGGGCAGCACGTGCGGCGGGATGCCGCCGCCGGTGTCCTGCACGATCAGCACGGTATAGTCGGCCGCGGGCAGCACCTCCGAGCCCAGCTGCACCACTTCGGTCGCGTGCAGGTGGCGGGTGAACAGCGAGATCCGCCCCGTGCCCTTGCCGCGCGACTGGATCGCGTCGCGGGCGTTGACGGCCAGGTTCATGATCACCTGCTCCAATTGCTGCGGGTCGGCCCGCACCGGCCCGAGATTGCGATCATGCTGGACGTGGTAGTTGATCTTCTCGCCCAGCAGCCGCTTGATCAGCGGGCTGACTTCGCTCACCACATCGGGGAGCTGGATCACCTCGGGGCGCAGGGTCTGTTGGCGCGAGAAGGCGAGCAGCTGGCGGGTAAGCGCGGCGGCGCGGTTCGAATTGGCGCGGATCTGCTGGATGTCGTCATAGTCGCTGTCGCCCGGAATATGGCGCAGCAGCATCAGATCGCAGGTGCCGATGATCGCGGTCAGCACATTGTTGAAATCATGCGCGACCCCGCCGGCAAGCTGGCCGACCGCCTGCATCTTGGTGGCCTGCGCAACCTGGCGGCGCAGCTGATTTTCCTGGCTCGAATCCGCGAGGCTCAGCAGCACCGCCGCCTCGCCGAGCCCGCGCACGCCCGCCAGCCCGAGCGAGACCGGCTCTTCGGGGCTGTTCACCAGCCGCACCGCGACATCGCCGCTGGTCGACGGACCGCGCCCGTGGCGGCGAACCGCATCGGACAGCGCGGCCTTGTCCTCGCGCGTGACAAGATCGGTCGGGAAGGCGGGCAGCCCCCTCCCCTCGCGCCCGACCGCACGCAGGAAGGCGTCGTTGCCAAACAGGAAGCGCCCGTCGCGGTCGGTCATCGCAAGGCCGAGCGGCAGCTGGCCGAGCAGCGCATCAAGCTGCGCGACCCCGGCCTGCGCGGCGCCATCCCAGCCCGAGCCGATGCCAACGCCTGAATCGATCAGCAGCATCAGCGAGGTCGCCTCGTCCGGCCCGGCTGGCTGGCCTTGCGTCACGGGATCGATCAGCGGCACATCGACCAGCATCTGCGGGGTGCCGCCGCGCCCTTCGCGAGCGAAGAAGATCCGGTCGCGCTCGTCGGTGCGCAGGTAGCTGACGAAATCCTGCCCCATCAGGGTCGCGCGGTCATCCCCCGCAGCGCGCTCTGCAAACCCGGCGCTGACCGCGCGGATGATGCCGTCGGCGGTGGTGATCGCGGTCTCGATCCCGGCGCGGCTGAGCATCTTGCCGAAGGGGCCAGCGAGATCGAGCGCGCCGAGGCTCATGTTGCTGACGCGCGGCAGCGGGCGCAGCCGCCAGACGAGGTGATCCTCGCCCCGCCCCGCGCGGCGCGCGGAAATCTGCCAGTCAAACTCGCCGTCGGGCATGGGCAGCAGATCGATCACAGCCGCCCCGTCGCGCCAGGCATCGCGCGCCAGCCGGGTCACCACCTCCAATGCCTCGCGTGCAAAGGGCAGCGCGGGCGGCGCGGCCGACACCCCGAAGTTTTCGAGAAATTCGCTGTTGGCGCACACTAGGCGGTTGGCACGGTCGGTAATCGCGACCGCCTCGCCCGCCTGTTCGATCGCGGCCACCGTGACCGTCCAGTCGGGCGGCGCGAGCTGGTCTTGCGCGGGCGCGATGCGCAGGCGGTCAAGCACCAGCCCGGCGCCGAGCAGCACGCCGACCCCGAGCAGGAAGGCCAGCGCCAGCAGCCAGCTCGAGGTTGCAAGGAACAGCGCCGCCGCGCTTGCGATCAGCGCGCCTGCGAGCACCATCAGCTGTGTGGACGACGCGGCCAGCGCTGTCAGGCCTTCGGGCTGACTGCTCGCGGGGAGCTCCGGGCGTCGGGGAATGCGGCGGCTGGGCTCGGACAAGCGCGGGTGTTCCTGTGGCTGGTTTGGGGCCGAGGGCGCATCGCCGCCCGACCTTGGCAGCGTTCCTAACGCGCGCCGAGCCGCTGGTCGAGCCGGGCTTCCATCACCTTCAACCGTTTGGCGCGTTTGCGCGCCACCACAGCGCGCCACACCCAGCCGGAGATGATATAGCCCAGCACCGGTGTCACCAGCGAGAGCACCAGATAGCCGGCCACCGTGGCCCCGGCGACCTGATAGGCGTCCGTCAGGAAGGCCCAGACGCCGCTATTGGCCTTTGCGCTCGCAACCGCCGGCGCGGTGGCATCGAAGCGCAAGGCGAAATCGCCGATGCGGTTGGCAATCACCAGCCAGAAGGGCAGCGTGAAGGGGTTGGTAACGAAGGTCACCAGCGCGGCGAGCGGCACATTGGCGCGCATCGGCAGAGCGAGAAAGGCCGAGAGGAATATCTGGCCCAAGGGAATGATGAAGGCCGCAAACAGCCCCAACGCCACCCCGCGCGGCACCGAGCGGCGGGTGAAGCGCCACAGCTCAGGTGAGAGGAAGCGGTGTGCGATCGGCGCAAGATACTTGTTCTGCGCCATCTCCTCGCGGGTGGGCGTGTTCTTGCGGATGATGTCCATCGCCCAGGTCTTCGAGCGTTTGGACATATTTGGCTTGGGCGCTTCGGGCGGTGTCACAGGCACACCCTTTCGTGGCGCCCCGGCGCGGCGATCATCATGTCTGACAAAAGGGAAATAATCATGAGCACCATGAAGCGCATATGGGAAGTATCGGGTTCCTGACCAGTAGCTGAATCTGGTAGGAACCGTGTTTTTTTCCCTGCCCCTCAACCCTTGTCGCGCATCAGGATTTTTCCCTAAGGATTCTGGCCTTGTCGCGCTTCCAGTCGCGGGCCTTGATCGTGGCGCGCTTGTCGTGGGTCTGCTTGCCCTTGGCGAGCGCGAGTTCGACTTTCGCCCGGCCGGTGCTGTTGAAGTAAACCATCAGCGGCACCAGCGTCATGCCCTTGCGCTCCACCGCACCGACGAACTTCTCGATCTCGCGTTCGTGGAGCAACAGCTTGCGCGGGCGGCGCGGTTCGTGATTGAGGCGGTTGCCGTGGCTGTATTCGGGGATGTTGGCATTGATCAGCCACACCTGTCCGTCCTTCACCTCGGCATAGCTTTCGGCAATGCTGGCCTCGCCCGCCCGCAGCGCCTTGACCTCGGTGCCCTGAAGGGCAAGCCCGGCCTCGAACACGTCCTCGATATAGTAATCGAAGCGCGCGCGGCGGTTCTCGGCGACGATCTTGAGCTTGTCGAAGGTGACGGGTTTGGGGCGTGCCATGGGACGCGCGATGTAGGCATCGGTGCGCAAAAAAGCGAGGGGCTTTGCGCTTTTCCCTGTTGCGCGTTAATCGGTGGCACTTGCGGGACAGTTCGAGGGGGGCGACGCGCATCATGGATCAGGTTCAACCATTCACCATCGCAGACGAGGACATTGCGCCGGGAACCACGCGCGATCTCGCCTTTCCGATCACCACCATGGCGACCGGCACGGCATCATCGCTGGCGGTTCGGGTGCTGCACGGCGCGCGGCCCGGCCCGGCGGTGTTCGTCAGCGCGGCGATTCACGGCGACGAGGTCGTCGGCACGGCGGTGATCCAGCGGCTGGCGCAGGAGATCGATCCACAGGCGCTCGCCGGCACGGTGCTACTGGTGCCGGTGGCCAATATCTTCGGCTTCATCACCCATTCGCGCTATCTGCCCGACCGGCGCGACCTCAATCGCAGCTTTCCCGGCAGCGCGGGCGGATCGCTCGCCGGACAGCTGGCGAATATCTTCTACCGCGAAGTGGTGGGCCGCTGCGAGCTGGGCATCGACATCCACACCGCCGCGATCCACCGCTATAACCTGCCGCAGATCCGCATCGCGGCGGGCAACAAGCGGCTGGTCGAGCTGGCGATGGCGTTCGGCGCGCCGGTGATCATCGAGAGCCCGCTGCGCGACGGGAGCTTGCGCGATCTCGCCCAGAAGAAGGGCGTCGACATGCTGCTGATGGAAGCGGGCGAGGCCTTGCGGTTCGACCGGCTGTCGATCGAGACCGGGGTCGCCGGCGTCAACCGGGTGCTGGCGCATCTCGGCATGATCGAGGCCGATGACGGGCTCACCGAAGTCGGCATCCCGGCGCGCGCCAACCGCTCGGTGTGGGTCCGGGCGCCGCGCGGCGGGGTGACGCACCGCGTGCGCAAGAGCGGCGATCCGGTGCGCAAGGGCGATCTGCTCGCCTGCGTCGCGGGATTGTTCGGCGAGGACGCGCAGGAATTGATCAGCCCGATCGACGGGATCATCATCGGCCACGCCACGCTGCCGGTGGTGCACCAGGGCGATGCGCTGTTCCACATCGCCGCGATTGCCCACCCCGAGCGGGTCGGCGCGCGGATCGATTCGATCACCGACGCTATTCTGGCGAGCGAGCCAGAGGGCTTTGCCGAAAGCCTGCTGGACGAGGACGAGGTGGTTTAGGCCTCGGCCTGAACCTACCCCTTCAACACCGCGGCCAGCACCAGCGCCTCGTCTACCGCACGCTTGGCTTCGTCCGAGCATTCCACCAGCGGCAAGCGCACGTCGGACTCGATCCAGTCGTGGACCCGGCTGAGCGCATATTTCACCGGCGCAGGCGAAGCGTCGGAGAACATCGCATAGTGCAGCGGGAACAGGCGGTCGTTCAATTGCCGCGCCAGCTTCAGCTCGTTGGCGGCGATGGCCTCGTGGAACTCGGCGCACAGCGCGGGCGCGACATTGGCGGTCACCGAAATGCACCCGCGTCCGCCAGCCGCAGCATGCGGCAGCCACAGCTCGTCATTGCCCGACAGCTGGCAGAACTCGCGCCCGATTCCCATGCGGTGATCGGCCACGCGGCTAAGGTCCCCGCTGGCGTCCTTGATGGCGATGATCCGGTCGGGATAGGTGTTCACCAGTGCCACCACTGTCTCGTCCTCGAGGTCGGTCACGGTACGGCCCGGGACGTTGTAGAGCACAATCGGCAGATCGCTGTTTTCGGCCAGGAAGCTGAAATGCGCGATCAGCCCGCGCTGGCTCGGCCGGTTGTAATAGGGCGCGACGCAGAGCCCCGCCGCAGCCCCCGCCTTGCGCGAGAAGTTCATGTGCAGGAGCGCGTTGCGGGTGTCGTTCGAGCCGCAGCCCGCGATCACCGGCACGCGGCCCGCCGCTTGTTCAATGCACACTTCGATGACGCGATGATGCTCGGCGTTGGAGAGAGTCGAAGCCTCGCCGGTCGTGCCGCAAGGCACCAGCGCGGCGCTGCCATTCTCGATCTGCCAGTCGACCAGCCGCCGGAAGGCCGCCTCGTCAAACGTCCCGCCGCGAAAAGGAGTCACCAGAGCGGGTATCGATCCGCTGAACATTGCTTTTGTCCTGCCTTCATCATTAGATTGGAACATGCGGAGGAGATACTCCGTTGTCTTCCCTGTTAAGCGCCTACTAAGGAGCCGATCGGCACTATGTCCAGCATGGTACACACCCCGCTGCTCAAGACCCGCCGCCTTGCCCTTGCCGGAGCGGTGCTGGCACTGGCGGGTTTGGCAGGGCCGCTGGCGGCGCAAAGCTGGGGACAACCGGCCAATGGCGGCAATCTGGTGGCGCGCCAGTCGGGTGAGATGGGCACGGCGCTGGCCCGCTGGGAAATGCTGCAGGCGAGCCGCGAGATGCGCTTTGTCGACTATGCCGGCTTTGTGCTCACCTACCCCAATTTCCCCCGCTCGGAGATCCTGCGGCTGCGGGCCGAAAACGTGCTCGAGAACGAGGCGCCTGCTACTAATGATGTGCTGCGCTATTTCGATGCCAACCCGCCGCTGACCAATCCGGCGCGCGCACGCTATGCGCTGGCGCTGGCCGGCGCACAGCGGCCAGAGGCACTGGCCGAGGCGCGCAAGGCGTGGCGCGGCGGCGCGATGAGCGATCCGGTCGAGCTCTATCTGGTCGGGCTATACGGCGCCGAGTTCACCGCTGATGATCACGCCGCGCGGATGGACGCGCTGTTGTGGCAGGGCAAGGCTGATGCCGCCGCGCGCCAGGCGATTAATCTGCCGGAGGCTGACCGTCCGCTGGCACTGGCGCGGCTCGCGCTGGTGCGCGGCAGCCATCCGACCCAGGCCGGGATCACCGCACCTGCGAGCGCGATGTCCGATCCGGGCTTTGTCTTCAATCTGGTCAATTACCTGCGCGCCAGCGGTCAGAGCGGCGAAGCGGTGCGCACGCTCACCACCGGGCCGCGCTTCACCCGTCCGGCGCGCGAGCCCGAGGAATTTGTTGGCGACATGCTGGCGCTCGCGAAATCGGCGAGTTCGCGCGAGGCGGCGCAGATCGCAGCGCGGGTCGATGATCTGTTCGCGCCCGGCAGCGATGTGTCACAGGCCGGCTTCACCTTGCGCGATCGCTACACCGATCTGGTCTGGCTCGGCGGCACCAAGGCGCTGTGGAACCTCGGCGACGGGCGTGCGGCCGCGCCGCTGTTCCAGCGTTACGGCGATGCCGCGCGCACCCCGCTGACCAAGGCGAAGGGCTATTACTGGGCCGGACGCGCGGCGCGGCAGGCGGGCAACGAGGCCGATGCACGGCGGTATTTCGAGGCCGCTGCCGCCTATCCGCATTACTATTACGGCCAGCTCGCGATTACCGCGCTGGGCCGTCAGATGCCGGGCTTTGCGCCCTTGCCCGAGGTTGCGATAAGCGCGGGCGACCGCGCCGCCTTTGAAGGCAATGCGTTGGTGCAGGCGATCCGCGCGATGGCGGTGAACCGGCGCGACTGGCGCACCGAGCGGCGCTTCTTCGAGGCGCTGGGCGACGAGGCCAACACGCCCGAGGAACTGACGATGGCAGCCCAGCTCGCCGCCGAGACCGGGCTCGATGAAATGGCGGTGGTGATCGGCATGAAGGCCGGCGAGAACGGCCTCACCGGCTTCGAGCGGATCGGCTTTCCGGTAATCCCCACACCCATCGTCAATGACTGGACGATGGTCCATGCGATCAGCCGTCAGGAAAGCGAGTTTGATCGCGCCCGCGTCAGCCATGCCGGCGCGCGCGGGGTGATGCAGCTGATGCCCGGCACCGC
>Ga0164292_10000118_pt1 | contig 51967 bp, 43 predicted proteins | sample GEODES117metaG_FD_111486 | JGI IMG/M metagenome (GOLD analysis project Ga0164292, IMG submission 111486) | Eutrophic lake water microbial communities from Lake Mendota, Wisconsin, USA - GEODES117 metaG | ecosystem: Environmental > Aquatic > Freshwater > Lake | place: USA: Lake Mendota... | reverse complement strand
TGCGACGCTGTTGGTTCAGCCCACCAGGGCCAGTTGTGGCGGGTCGAGCACTTCCTGCACCACCCGTTCCAGACCCAGTGCGCGCGCCACGGCGGCTTCCAGATCGGCGTCGATCAGATAATTACGGCCCAGCACCAGCCGGGCCGGGCCAGCTTCGGTGGCAACTTCGGCCACCAGTTCACCGCGGCCCTTGGCCGGCGCGGGCCCAAGCGCCGCCAGCAGCACGTCCACTTCGGCCGGGTGGGCAATCTGCACCACCAGCCGGCCGCGCGTGCGGCGCGCAAGATCCGCCAGCGGCTGGGCGGAGCGCAGGGTAAGACGCGGCACGTCTTCCCCCTCCTTCCACTGCAGTTCCATGCCGATCAGCAGCGCCGGGACATCGCTCACGATCGCCTCGAGCTTTTCCTGCAGTTCTTCATCGAAACAGCTGGTGACAAACTGGCCCGACCGATCGGAAAGGCTGAGAAACTGATAGCGCCGGCCGGTCTGGGTGGTGCGCCAGCGCCGCTCTTCCAGCCGCCCGGCCATCATCACGATCTTCTTGCCGCCACCCAGCGGCGGCGCCATGCCCTGCACATCGGCAAAGCTGATGACAGCATTGGCGGTGAGCACATTGGCATAGGCGTCAACGGGGTGGCCGCTGAAGAAGAAACCGAACGCCTCCTGCTCATGCGCCATGCGCTGCGCCAGCGTCCATTCGATATTGGGCACCATCAGCGCCAGGCTGGCATGATCGGCAACGCCGGTCGCATCGCCGAACAGCGCCACCTGGGCGGACTCTCGCTCCCCGGTGGCAGCCTGGGCGCTGGCCATGATGGCTTCGGCCAGCGCGTGCACGCCGGCGCGGTTGGGGTGGAGCGCATCAAAGCCGCCCGACGCAATCAGGCTTTCCAGCTGGCGCTTGTTGAGGCCCCGCGGATCGACGCGGCGGGCGAAATCGGCAAGATCCTTGAACGGGCCCTTCCCGTCCCGTTCGGCCGCCAACGCCTCCATCGCCTTCCGGCCAACGCCCTTCAGCCCGGCCAGGGCATAGCGCACGTCCAGCGTGTTTTCCGGCCCATCCACCACGGTGAAATCGGCGGCGGACCGGTTGATGCACGGCGGCAGGATGGTGATGCCGGCGCGGCGCGCATCATCCACGAACACCGCCAGCCGATCGGTGTTGTCGATATCATAGGCCATGGACGCGGCGTAGAATTCGGCGCGGTGGTGCGTCTTTAGCCAGGCCGTCTGGTAACTCACCACCGCATAGGCGGCGGCGTGGCTCTTGTTGAAGCCATAGTTGGCGAATTTCAGGATCAATTCGAAGATGGCGTCGGCGGTGGCTTCCTCGATGCCGTTGGCAGCGGCGCCGGCGCAGAAATCGGCCTTCTGCGCCACCATTTCGGCGTGGATCTTCTTGCCCATGGCGCGGCGCAGCAAATCGGCCTGGCCCAGACTATAGCCGGCCAGTTCCCGCGCCAGGCTCATCACCTGTTCCTGATAGACGATGATGCCATAGGTTTCCCGCAGGATCGGCTCCATCGCCGGGTGCAGCAATTCCACCTTCTCGCGGCCCGCCTTGCGCAGGGCAAAGCTTGGGATGTTGTCCATCGGGCCAGGGCGGTAGAGAGCGCCCAGCGCGACGATATCGGCGAAGCAATCGGGGCGCACCTGCGAGAGCGCGCGGCGCATGCCTTCCGATTCAAACTGGAACACGCCCACTGTGTCGCCTTCGGCGATGAGCTTGTACACGGCCGGATCGTCCATGGGCAGCGTGGCCCATTCCACCTCAACGCCACGGGCGCGCAGCATGGTGGCAGCGCGGTCGAGCACAGAAAGTGTTTTCAGGCCGAGGAAGTCGAACTTCACCAGACCGGCCTTTTCCGCGGCCTTCATCTCGAACTGTGTCACCGGCATGTCTGACCGCGGATCGCGATAGAGCGGCACCAATTGCGCCAACGGCCGATCCCCGATCACCACACCGGCGGCGTGTGTGGAGCTGTGGCGCGGCAGGCCTTCCAGTTGCAGGGCAATATCCACAAGCCGCTTCACTTTTGGATCGCGCTCGACCTCCACCATGAACGGCATTTCGCCCAGATAGGCTTTGCCGTCCTTGTCCTTGCCCCGCCCCAGGGTGCGCGCCAGCGTCCACGGATCGGTCGGGTGGCTGGGCACCAGCTTGGCCAGCCGGTCAATCTGGCCATAGGGCATCTGCAGCACGCGGCCGACATCCTTCAGCACAGCGCGGGCCTTCATCTTGCCGAAGGTGATGATCTGCGCGACCTGTTCACGGCCATAGCGGGCCTGCACATAATCGATCACCTCGCCGCGCCGGGTTTCGCAGAAATCGATATCGAAGTCGGGCATCGACACGCGGTCAGGGTTGAGGAAGCGTTCGAACAGCAGGCCGTGTTCCAACGGATCAAGATCGGTGATGGTCAGCGACCAGGCCACCACCGAGCCGGCACCCGAACCTCGCCCCGGACCGACTGGAATCCCCTGCAATTTGGCCCACACGATAAAATCGGCCACGATCAGGAAATAGCCGGCAAAACCCATCCCGTTGATGACATTGATTTCGAACGCCAGCCGCTCGCGATACGGCTGGCGCACGGCTTCATCGAGGCCCAGCACATCCAGCCGCTTTTCCAGTCCCGCCGCAGCCTGTGCCTGCAGCACCTCATCCTCGCCGCCGGCCGACAGCCGCGGCAGGATTGGCTTGCGGCTGGGCGCCATCATGGCGCAGCGCTGGGCCACCACCAATGTGTTGGCGATGGCTTCCGGCAGATCGGCAAACAGCTGGTGCCAGTCCTCCGCCGATTTCAGCCAGTGCTCCGGGTTGGAACGGCGGCGATCCTCAGCCTCCACATAGCTTGAATCGGCAATGCACAGCAGCACGTCGTGGGCTTCGTGCATGCCGGGCGTGAGATATTTCACCGGCGCCGTGCCCACGATCGGCAAGCCGCGCGCTTCCGCGAGGCGCAGCAGGCCGGCCTCGCTCTTCTGTTCGATGAGCTCACCGCTGCGTGAAATTTCGATGTAAAGCCGGCCGGGGAACAAGCCTTCCAGCCGGTCGGCCATCGAATCGATGTTCTGGCCCTCGGCCAGCAACCGCGCCAGCGCCCCATCAGCGCCGCCGGTGAGGCAGATCAGGCGATCGGTGCGGCCATCAAGCTGCTCCAGCCGCAGCACCGGATCGCCGGCCACCTCGGACGCCAGGTGCGCGTCGGACGCCAGCCCGATCAGGTTGGTGTAGCCCACGTCATCCTGGGCATAGAGCACCAGCCAATCGATCAGCGCCCTGCCCTGCAGCGTGGCAGAACCCGGGCGCTCCACCGGCAACAGCGCGCCGGTCACCGGCTGGATGCCATTGTCCTTGGCGGCGGCGGCGAAATCCATCGCGGCAAACATGTTGGCGCGGTCGGCCAGACCAATCGCTGGAAAGCGCATCTGGCGCGCCACCTTGGCCAGCTGCTCAGGCTGAATGGCGCCTTCCAGCATCGAATAGGCGCTGTGGCAGCGAAGAGGGACGAATCCGGCGTGAGACACGGCCTGACTATGCCCGCGCTGCGCCGTGGCTGCCAGCCGATACGGCGATTTTGTCCCCAACTAAAAGCGAAGGGCGGGCGAGGTTGCCCTCGCCCGCCCCATCAGGCTTTCACTCCGTCCGGCGTCAGGCCAGATAATCGTGCAGCACCTTGCCATAGGGCAGCGTCATGTTGGTCACAATGTGCAGCCCGCCCAGCTGCTCACGCACCGGCAGATCGGCCATCGGGCAATTGACGGCCGGCACCATTTCCAACCGAGCGCGCCCGGTCCAGGCACCCTTGACGACAATCTTGTCAAAGTTGATGCCAACCAACTGGGCAATCGCCGGCGTGCCGTCGATGTCGGGGATCAGCTTCAGCGTCACCTGGGTGCGCTTGAGCATCGCCTCGATCTCGCTGAGGTCGTTCGGGCTGCTGTGCTTGTAGACCATGGTGCCGCTGGCCACCTTCTGGCCGGCATAGACCAGTTCGCCGGTGAGCGTGTCGCTCTCCGTGACCAGCTTGGGCTGGCCGAACTTCATCGGATAGCCCCAGATCTCGCGACCACCAGCCAATGGCGGGCAGTTGTCGACATACATCTGGACGAGGAAGTTGCACTTCTCGCCATTCAGCGTGCAGGGAATGGTCTGCACGGCCGCCGAATAGGCGCCAAAGCCTTCGCCGTCGGGCAGATCGAGCCACTGCACCGACACGATGTCGCCATCGGGCTGCAGCGGTTCAGGCAGCAGCTTGCGGATCATCGCCGGATCAGAGCGGTACTGGATGATCATGTACTGGCGGTTGAAGAATTTATACGGGCCCGTCGGATAGGTCGGGCTCTGCAGCGGCATCGAGCTGAGTTTAAGCACATCCTGCTTGTTCATGTCCTGTACCCCCTCAGCCCGCAGCGTCTTTGATGTAATCGAACAGCACGCGGCCATGCGGCAGCGTCAGATCGGAAACGAAATGCTTGCCGCCAACGATGCGCAGGATCGGCAGATCGGCCACCGGCGCATTCACATGCGGGATCAGCTGCAGCCGGGCCGGGCTGACCCAGACACCCTTCACCGTGATATTCTCAAGATTATACGCGACGAGTTGGCAGATCTTCGGGCTGCCATCGACATCGGGGATGATCTTGAGGTTGCACGACGTCTTGGTCATGCCCTTGGCCTGGGCCTCGCAGCCGCCGGGCGCTTCCTGCCACTTGTAGGCCATGGTGCCCATCGCCACCGACTGACCGGCGTACGACAGAGTGCCAGTCAGCGTGTCGGAGGCGACCTCCAGCTTGGGCAGCGCATATTTCTTGGGGAAGCCCCAGATTTCGCGGCCACCGTCGATGGGCGGCTGATCGTCCAGATACATCTGGGCGGTATAGTTGATCGGTTCACCATTGAAGGTGCACGGGATCACGATACCGCTTTCGGTGTAATCGCCAAAACCCGAGCTGTCGGGCATGCGGATCCATTCGTACAACACATAGTTTTCCGCATTCGGCACCAACGGTTCCGGAACCGCGGCGCGCAGCAGCACCGGGTCGGTTTCGTAGGTGATGATCATGAATTCGCGGTTGATGAAGCGATAGGGCCCCAGCGGATAGCTGGGCGCAACTGCCGGCATCGACGGCAGCTTCAAAATTTCTTCCGGTGTCATGGTTCCCCCAGTTGCACTTTAAATCAAAGAAAGGCGGATTTGACGTCGGTGGACGAGCGCACGCCGACATCATCGAAATGCTCATCCAGCCACTTGCTGGCGCTGGCACGGCCCACGTCGCGCAGCGTCTTCATGAAACCCCAATCCGGGTTCAGCTTGCTGGTGACGCCCAGGCTGGTCATGTACTCTTCGTTCATGATCGAATGGATCAGCATGCGGCGATGCTTTTCATCGTTCAGCTGGCCATCGTCGATCAGGTGGCTGACGAAGGCGATCGCCCGCATTTCACGCATCAGGCTCGAGTTGAAGCTGATTTCGTTGATGCGGTTCATGATGTCCTTGGCGGACTTGGGAATCTCGTTGCGATTGAGCGGGTTGATGTGAACGATCACCACATCGTTGGTCTCGCTGCCATAGATCAGCGGGAAGATGGCCGGGTTACCCATGTAGCCGCCGTCCCAATAGGCCTCGCCTTCGATCTCGACAGTGTGGAACATGAACGGCAGACAGCCCGAAGCCAGCACCTGATCAGGGCCGATTTCGTGATTCTCGAACATGCGCACCTTACCGGTGCGCACATTGGTGGCCGACAGGAACAATTTGACCGGGCAGCCTTCGCGCAGCACGTTGAAATCAATCGAGCTTTCCAGCACCTTGCGGAGCGGATTGATGTTCATCGGGTTGAGTTCATAGGGCGACATGATGCGGGACATGATGTCCATCATCATGAACACCGGACTGTTATCCAGATTGTGATTGTTCAGCGCCTTGTCGATCCACGACGGCTGCAGTGGCCCCTTGGCGCCTTCATCACTGATCTTCTTCCAGAACTTCTCCAGCTCCTCGCGGGCACCATCGGCGCCGCCGATGGTCAGGCCATAGCCCAGCACGGTGGCATTCATTGCCCCGGCGCTGGTGGCGCTGACGGCATCGAAGGCGACACGGCCATCTTCGAGCAGGCGATCAAGCACGCCCCAGGCAAAAGCCCCGTGCGCACCGCCACCCTGCAGAGCCAGATTCACTTTCTTGCTGTTCGCGCCCACGACATAGGCGGGCGCAGCACGCCCGTTACCCGAAACCATAAAGTCCTATCCCCCAGCACGGCGTTGATTTTGCACCGTACCGTGGTCATAACCTACGCGGTCAAAGGCAGCAATGATGATTCGCCATGGTGGTGAAGACATTTGGGCTGGCAGGCACGCCTTGGGTGGCGCACATCCAGCATGTTTTCGGCCATGCCGTGTGCTGCCGCCATCCCAACCTAGACAAGTGAAAAAACGGGGGTTTACCATGCTTAAGGGACTTAATGCGATCGTCACCGGCTCAACCAGCGGGATTGGGCTTGGTATCGCTAACGTGCTGGCATCGAAGGGTGCCAATCTCGTGATCAACGGTTTCGGCGACGCCGCCGCCATCGAAGCAGAACGCGCTAACCTGGAAGCCAAATATGGCATCAAGGTCGTCTACAGCGGTGCCGACATCTCGAAGCCTTCCGACGTGAAGGCGATGGTTGAACTGTGCGTCAGCAGCTTTGGTTCGGTTGACATCCTCGTCAACAACGCCGGCATCCAGTACACCGAAAGCGTCGAGAATTTCCCGGCCGAGCGCTGGGATGCCATCATCGCCATCAACCTGTCGGGCATTTTCCATGCCATCCAGGCGGCGCTGCCGCACATGAAGGCCAAGGGTTTTGGCCGCATCATCAACATCGCCTCGGTGCATGGCCTGATCGGTAGCACCCACAAGGTCGCTTATGTCGCCGCCAAGCATGGCGTTGTCGGCATGAGCAAGGTGGTTGCGCTGGAAACCGCCGGCAGCGGCATCACCTGCAACACCATCTGCCCAGGCTGGGTCCACACCCCGCTGGTGCAGAAGCAGATCGAAGCCAAGGCGGCTGAACAGGGCATCAGCATTGAAAAGGCCACCGAGGACCTGCTGATCGCCAAGCAGCCGTCCAAGCAGTTTGCGACGCCGGAACAGATGGGCGAACTCGCCGCTTTCCTGTCCAGCGAAGCTGCTGCTCAGATGACTGGGATCGCTATCCCCGTCGATGGCGGCTGGACCGCTCAGTAACAGGTCTGAAGGACGACAAGCCGGCGCGTCAGCCATTGGTTGCCGCGCCGGTTTTTGTTTGTCGCCTGCTCAGTTTGTGATCGCGCCCTGATCAGCCACCAGCCGCCCGCCCGAAAGGCTCACCACCCGATCCATCTTCTGCGCCAGCGCGATATTGTGCGTGGCCACCAGCGCCGCCGCGCCCGACGAGCGGACCAGATCGAGAAAGGCCGCCAGCACCAATTGCGCCGTGGCTTCATCCAGATTGCCGGTCGGTTCATCGGCCAGCACCAGCGCCGGGCGGTTGGCCAGCGCGCGCGCCACCGCCACCCGCTGCTGCTCCCCGCCCGACAGTTGCGCCGGCTTGTGGGTGAGCCGCGCGCCGAGGCCAAGCGATGTGAGCAATTCATCGGCGCGCGTGGCGGCGCCGGCTTCGGGCACGCCAGCCACCATCTGGGCCAGCATCACATTCTCGCGCGCGGTGAAATCGGGCAACAGGTGGTGGAACTGGTAAACGAAGCCCATCCGCTGCCGGCGGACGCGGGTGCGGCCAAGATCATCAAGGGTACCAACGGGTTCGCCGCAAATCCGGATACCACCGGTGAACCCGCCTTCCAGCAGGCCAACGGCTTGCAGCAGCGTTGATTTGCCGGAACCAGACGGCCCCAGAAGGGCGACGATCTCGCCGGGAGCGACGGTCAAATCAACGCCGGCCAGCACATCGATACGGGCGCCGCCCTGTTCGAAACTGCGGGCCAGACCCGTCACCTGCAGCACCGGCTCACTCATAGCGCAGCACCGTCACCGGATCGGTGGAAGCCGCCTTCCACGCCGGATAGAGCGTGGCGAGGAAGCTCAGAAGCACGGCAAGGATGACGATGCCGAGCACCTCCATCGGATCGGTCTTGGCCGGCAGCAAGGTGAGATAACGCACCGACGGGTCCCAGATGTCGGTTCCCGTGAGCCGCGAGACGCCATCGACAATAGACTGGCGGAAGGTGAGCAGGGTGAAACCGAGCACCAATCCCACCGCCACACCGGCCGCACCGATCAGCGTGCCCACGGTCATGAAGATCCGCATCATCGCCGCCCGGCTGGCACCCATGGTGCGCAGGATGGCGATATCCCGTGTTTTCGCCCGCACCAGCATGATCAGCGAGGAGAGGATGTTGAACACCGCCACGATGATGATGATGGACAGCACCCAGAACATCACTGTCTGTTCCACGACCAGCGCCGAAAACAGTGCCGAGTTGCTTGCCTGCCAGTCGTTCACCACGGCAATGCCGGCCAGTTTCTGGCGCAGCGGTTCAAGGATGGCCTTGGCGCGGTCGGGATTGTCGGTCACAACCTCGATCATCCCCACCGCCTCGTCGAGCCGAAGCAGCGTCTGTGCGTCCTCCAACGGCATCACCACGAACGCCTTGTCGTAATCATAGACCCCGACTTCGAACACCGCGACCACCGTATAGGCGACAATGCGCGGCACCGTGCCGAACGGGGTGGACTGGCCAGCGGGATTGATCAGCGAAATCTGTTCGCCCACGAGCACGCCCAGCTGTTCGGCCAGGCGCGCACCGATGGCCACCGTGTTGGCGCCCGGCGCCAGCGCATCGAGCGTACCGCCGCGGATATTGCCGGAGATTTCGGGGTTGGCGCGAATGTCAGCCAGTCGCATGCCGCGCACGATCACGCCTTCAACACGGCCGCCAACGCTGCCCATCAACGGCTGTTCGATCAGCGGCAGCGCCTGGGTAACCCCGGGCAGCGCCTTGGTATCGGCCATCACCTGCGGCCAGTTTTCCAGCCGGCCGCCATAGCCCTGCACGACGGCATGGCCATTCAGCCCCAGGATGCGATCGAACAGTTCGGCGCGAAAGCCGTTCATCACGCTCATCACCGCGATCAGCGCGGCAACGCCCAACGCCACGGCCACCAGACTGATGCCGGCGACGAGGAAAATGAACCCTTCCCCCTGCCCCGGCATCAGGTAGCGCCGGGCGACCATGCGTTCGTAGGAGGTGATCAAATGCGGCTCACCACGGCGTCGATCGGTACCTCGACGCGTTCGCCGGTGGCGCGGCACTTGAGTTCGACGATGCCCGCGCTGAGCCCCTTCGGCCCGACGATGACTTGCCACGGCAGGCCGATCAGATCGGCCGTGGCGAACTTGGCGCCGCCGCGCTCGTCGCGGTCGTCATACAGCACGTCCACACCGGCGGCAGTGAAGTCGGCATAAAGCTTGTCGCAGGCCGACTGGCAGGCGGCATCATCAACCCGCAAGTTGATCAGCGCCACCTTGAACGGCGCCACCGCATCCGGCCACACGATGCCGGCGTCATCATGGCAGGCCTCGATGATCGCACCAACCAGGCGGGACACGCCAATGCCGTAGCTGCCCATCAGCGGCGTGACCGGTGCGCCATCCGGGCCCTGCACCGAAACGCCCATCGGGGCGGTGTATTTGTCGCCAAAGTAGAACACCTGACCCACTTCGATGCCCTTTGACTGCTGCAAGGCAGTGCCGCAGGCGGCTTCGGCCGCCAGATCGCGCTTTTCATCGGTGGCGGCATAATCGGTGTTCAGGCCGTCGATGAAGGACGACAGCGCGCCGCGATCATCAGCATTGATGGCGCTGGTGTCGCGCGATTTCAGCCAATTCTCGTGATAGAACACGTCACTTTCACCCGTCGGCGCCAACACGATGAACTCGTGGCTCAGATCGCCGCCAATCGGCCCGGTATCGGCCTGCATCGGAATGGCGTTCAGCCCCATGCGCGCAAAGGTGCGCATATAGGCAATGAACATGCGGTTATAGCTGTGCCGGGCCGCATCGAAATCCAGATCGAAGCTGTAGGCATCCTTCATCAGGAATTCCCGGCCACGCAACACGCCGAAGCGCGGGCGAACCTCGTCACGGAACTTCCACTGGATCTGGTAAATGTTGCGCGGCAGGTCGCGATAGCTCTTGGCGCCGTTCTGGAAGATGGCGGTGAACAGCTCTTCGGCCGTGGGGCTGAACAGCATCTCACGATCATGGCGATCGGTGATGCGCAGCATTTCCGGGCCATAAGCATCATAGCGCCCCGATTGCTTCCACAGATCGGCGGACTGGATGGTGGGCATCAGCACTTCGATGGCGCCGGCACGGTCTTGCTCTTCCCGTACGATGCGTTCGATATTGGCCAGCACGCGCTTGCCCAACGGCAGCCAGGCATAGATCCCCGACGATGTCTGCCGCACCATCGCAGCGCGCAACATCAGCTGATGGGAAATCACCTGAGCCTCGCCGGGCGTTTCCTTTAGAACGGGCATGAAATAGCGGGACAGGCGCACGGATTTGTCTCTTTGCAATAGGGCGTCGGATGGATGATGTGGATTGGGCCTTAGCATGGCTGACCGCGAGGGCAAGCCAGGCATGATTTGCTTAATATTAACCTGCTGTTGCAACGAAGTCACACTTGGCGAAATCGTTTCCAGGCCACGCATTCTGCGCCCTGACAGCGACAAAGAATCGGCATATCACATGCCAACGAGTGGGTACCGCGAGGGGCCCGCAAGGACAGGTAGGCGGCAGGGTCCATCTCGCACGGAGAGGATCCAGTCGTCATTCACCGCTGCGCGCCGGTCCGGATCGGGTCAACCGGAGTGGGCTTAGGCTGCGCGCGCCGGCTGGGGCAGATGGGGGCATTGGCCCCGGCCGGCGCCGAGCGGTGAAAATATATCAGTCTCGTCACGAAGGGCCAGGCCAGGCAAACGGCCGGGCCCTTTTCGTTTGTGCTGACTTCGGCCATTCTGTCACCATGAAGATGCTGATCATCGGGGTCGCGGTGCTTGCTGCCTTGTGGTTGCTGTGGCGGCGCCTGTCGCCACCCGCCGGCATGATGTTCGATCTCGACTATCCACGCATGGAGATCGCCAAGCAAACGGCCCGCGACACGCTGCCGGAATTCTGGGCCGCCTTGGCGGCAGAGGCGCCGGGAGACAGCGATTTCGGCCTGAAGTTCGATCTCAACCACGGCCGCGGCCTGCCCGATCGTGAACTGATCTGGGCGACAGGGGTCACCCGGGACGCCGATGGCGCCATCCATGGCCACCTCGCCAACCCGCCGATCAATCGCGATTTCAGCGCCGGCCAGTCGGTCGTGATCAATCCGGCAACCATCGTTGATTGGTGCTTCTTCCGAAACGACATTGCCCACGGCCATCACATCACCCGGCTGATGATCGATCTCAGCCCACCCCGGGATGCCGCACAGGCCCGCAAGCAACTGGGCTGGTAACGCCCCCACCCTTTCATCAGGCCGCCGCCCTCCGTCCGCCGTGTCACAACCATGGCCAAGGAGGACACATCATGGCTTACGAACATATCAGCGTCGAACGCGACGGCCGCATCCTGGTTGTGACGATCAACCGGCCGGAACGGATGAACGCGCTGCATCCGCCCGCCAATGCCGAACTGGATACGGCGTTCAACGATTTCGCGGCCGATCCCGATCTTTGGGTCGCCATCATCACCGGCGCCGGTGAACGCGCCTTTTCCGCCGGCAACGATCTGCGTTGGCAGGCCGAAGGCAATGCCATAACCGTGCCGCCCTCGGGCTTTGGCGGGCTGACCAGCCGCTGGGATCTCGACAAACCGGTGATCGCCGCCGTGAACGGTGTCGCCATGGGCGGTGGTTTCGAGGTGGCGCTGGCCGCTGACATCATCCTGGCGTCTGACAATGCGACCTTTGCCCTGCCCGAGCCCAAAGTTGGCCTCGCCGCGCTGGCCGGCGGCCTGCACCGCCTGCCCCGCGCCATCGGCGTTTCCCGCGCCATGGCGATGATCCTCACGGCCCGCACCGTTTCGGCGGCCGAAGGCAAAGAGTTGGGATTCGTCACCGAAGTCGTGCCCGCCGCCGATCTGCTCACGCGTGCCAAGGCGCTGGCGGCGGCCATGTGCGAACTGTCGCCGCTCTCGCTGCGCGCGTCGAAGCAGGCGGTGCTGAAGGGGCTGGAAGAACCGTCCTTGCGCGCGGCGTATGAGGGCCAAGGCAAATATTCGGCCGTGCAGTCGCTGTTCCGCAGCGAAGATCTGCGCGAAGGCCCGCTGGCCTTTGCCCAGAAGCGCAAGCCAGAGTGGAAGGGCCGCTGATCTCCCTGCGTCAACCCACCCGTTGACCGCGCAATCACTGCAGGGCAGCGGGGCGGTAATGGGGGACTCTCTGTCACGCGACCGCATCACCGCACCGCCAGCTTTTGACCGCTGGCTGGTGCCGCCCTGCGCGCTGGCCATCCACCTGTGCATCGGCATGGCCTATGGGTTTTCGGTGTTCTGGCTGCCGCTCAGCCATGCGCTTGGCGCGCCGGCCTGCACCAACCTTCCTGCTGCGCTCACCTCTACCAGCTGCGACTGGCGGGTGAGCGATCTTGTATGGGTCTACACGTTGTTCTTCGTCGTGCTCGGCCTGTCGGCGGCGCTGTTCGGCAGTTGGGTGGAACGGGTTGGACCGCGCCGGGCCGGGCTGGTGTCGGCGGCCTGCTGGTGCGGTGGCATTGCGCTTGGCGCACTGGGCGTGTTCCTGCACCAGTTGTGGCTGTTCTGGCTGGGTGCGGGCGTGCTGGGCGGCATCGGTCTTGGCATCGGTTACATCACGCCGGTTTCCACCCTGATCAAATGGTTCCCCGATCGGCGCGGCCTGGCCACCGGTATGGCGATCATGGGCTTTGGCGCCGGCGCCATGGTCGGCAGCCCGGCGGCAGACCGGTTGATGGCTGTTTTCGCCAGCCATGGTGAAGCCGGCGTGTGGCAGGCAATGCTGGTGCTGGCCGGCATCTATGCGCTGTTCATGACGGCAGGTGCGTTGGGCTTTCGCCTCCCCGCCCCCGGCTGGCCCCCGCCCGGCAAGGCCGAAGTGGTCGCCGGCGGCCGCTTCGTGCCGCTCGGCATTGCCAGTCGCACCCCGCAATTCTGGCTGGTGTGGTGCGTGCTGCTGTTCAACGTCTCGGCCAGCATCGGCATTATCGGCCTCGCTTCGCCAATGGTGCAGGAAATTTTTGGCGGCGGCCTGTTTGGCCAGCCCGTGCGCTTTGCCGATTTCAACGAGGATCAGAAAGCCGCCGCGGCCGCGGCCGGCGCCGGCTTCGTTGGCCTGATCAGCTTGTTCAATATCGCCGGCCGCTTTTTCTGGGCCAGCCTGTCAGATCGGATTGGGCGAAAAGCCATGTATGCCGCCATCCTGGCGTTGGGCGCGGCCTGCTATGGCCTCGCCCTTCCCGGCCCGGCCGCAGCGGCTTTGCCCCTGTTCGTGGCGGCCTTTGCCCTAATCGCTTCGATGTATGGTGGCGGTTTCGCGGCAGTGCCGGCGTGGCTGGCCGATTTGTTCGGCACCAAACAAGTGGGTGCAATCCACGGCCGCCTGCTCACCGCCTGGTCCACCGCAGGCGTGCTGGGGCCGCTATTGGTCGCCTATGTGCGCGATGCGCGCCTGGCCGACGGCGTGGCGCGTGAAGCAGTGTATGGCCCGATCTTCCTGGCGCTCGCTTGCCTGCTGGCGCTGGGGCTAATCGCGGCGCTGCTGGTGAAGCCGGTGGCGGCTGATCTGTGGGTGGATGATGAAGATCTGCCGCAGGCCCTGCCCTCAACCACCGCTGCGGCCCCGAAATCGGCTTGGGGCCTGCGCCTCGCCGCATGGAGCACCGTGCTCATCCCGCTGGCCTGGGGCAGCTGGTTCACCGTGCAGAAAGCGGTGGTGCTGCTGGCGCAATGAAAAGGGGCCGCCGGTTGCCCGACGACCCCAAAACATTGTCATCCGTCCACGAAGGGCGGTGTCTGGTGTCAGCGAACCCCGACCGTGACCGGGGCCACCAGCGCCTTCGCGCCGTGAATGAAGCAATGAGACACTGGATCACCTCCTTTCGCTTGTTGAACAAGAATTGCAGTGTCAGAGGAAATGCTGATGATCGCAAGGGGCATAATCACGCAGCTGCGCATCGGCCGGCCGCAGCCGCTGCCGGGCCACCGCATGCTTTCTGCCTATCGCCGTCAGCCCGTCGCTGGCCCGGTGACGGTGCACGAACTGGGGTTGGACGGCGATCAGGTGGGCAACACGCGCGTTCACGGCGGGCTGGAAAAGGCGATCTATGCCTATCCGCTCAGCGGCTATGACGGCTGGCGCGCCGCGTTCCCCGTTCTGGCTGACCGATTCGTGCCGGGCGCCATGGGCGAGAATCTGGTGGTCGATGGCCTCGATGAAGCCAGCCTGTGCCTGGGCGATGTGATCCGCTGCGGCACTGCCACCCTGCAGATCGCCCAGATCCGTGAGCCCTGCTCGACCTTTGCCGCCGCGATGGGGACCACGCGCGTGGTCAAGGCGATGGTACGGTCGGGTCGCTGCGGCTGGTATTTGCGCGTGCTCGAAGGCGGTGCCATCGCGCCGGGTGACGGGCATGACGTGGTTGAACGGCCCAATCCTGGCTGGCCGATCAGACGCTTCACACTAATTGCAGCCGGCAAGGCCGGACGTCAAGAGGAGATGGCGGAACTTGCCGCCCTGCCCGGCCTCAGTGCTTATTGGCGGTCAAAGCTGGCGCGCCGCCTGGCAGATCAGCAGCAATAGCGCGCGCGGCGCGGAAAGCGCGGGCTTCCATCACCGCCAGCAACGCCGCACCGAGCAGGAACGGCACGAACGTGTAAAGAATGCGGAACAGCGCGACTGCCGCCAGAACGCCGGCCTTGTCTGCATCCGGCATCAGGCCAACGATCACCAGTTCGAACACGCCAAGCCCGCCCGGCGCATGGGCCAGCGCGCCGGTGACCATGGCGACAGCGTAGATGACCAGGAAGGTGAGCAGATCGGGCACGCCCGCCACCGGCAGCAACAAGCTGAAGAGAGCGCCGCCCGCCAGTGCCAGATCGAGCGTGCCGATGGCGATCTGCTGCAGGGTCTGCTTGCCATCAGGAATGGTGAAGCGATAGCGCAGCAATTTGAAACTGCGCCGCCACACCGTGGCCAGCATTGTGTAGCCCAGCACGCCCGCCAGGAGCAGGGCGCCAATCCATTCCTCCAGCTGTGGCGGCACCCATTCGCGGATCGGCTGCGCCAGCGTTGGGGAGACGATCAGGCCAACACCCGCAACAAAGATGATGCCCAGCCAGAAGGTCCAGCCACACAGCAGGATGATCATGGCGATATCGGCGGGTTTCACGCCGGCGCGGGTGTAGATGCGATAGCGTACGGTACCGCCGGTGAGGATGGTGACGCCCAGCGTGTGGCTCATGGTGAAGCTGGTGAAGCTGGCGGCAGCCAAGGTGGGCCAACCAATCCTGGTATAGCCGAGGTGGCGGGTGGCGAACCAATCATAGCCGACCAGCACGACATAGGAGAGGAAGGTGGAAACCGCGGCAAAGGCGATCAGATGCGTTGGCGTGGCTTCAATTTCCGCCATCACGTCGGCCAGCGTGACCTGGCCAGAAATCTTCTTCAGGCCCCAGGCGGCCAACGTCAACACGAGCAGCCCCAGCGCGGCACCAGCCCAGCTTTTCCAGTTGGCGCGGGGACGCTGATCCTCTGCCACTGCCGGGCCTGTTTCCACTTGCTGTACCGACACGTCCAGACGCCGCTTCCTTCAAACCGCTGGTAGGCCCGGAGGGACTCGAACCCCCAACCAAGCCGTTATGAGCGGCCTGCTCTAACCATTGAGCTACAGGCCCGAACCGGGCCAACAGCGGTTAGCCGATGCAGATGCACTTGGGAAGGCCGGGCCGCACGCGCAAGGCGGCGTCGGTAAAATCCGGAGCGCGCAGGCAAAGAAAAAGGGCCGGATGCTTTTGCAGCATCCGGCCCTTCTATCATGCCCGGAACCTCGCGCCGGGAGGGGAGGAGTGGCGCGGCCGGGCTGATCGGTCGCCTCAGGGGGGAGGAGGGGCTGACCGATCAGGCCGGGCTGGCTGCAGGGGGGAGAGCAGCGCGCCCGGCGTTACCGCTATCGCGGCGACCCAAACTATCTACGGATTCGCCGGCCTCTATTGCAGTGCACAATATCGCGTTACAGCCATGCACTGGATGCATAACTATGGACGCTGGAATATAGCAACTTCTTGTTATTGCAGTAAGACATGAGGTGCGCAGCCATGCCTGCGACAGCCTGCCTCACATGTCCAACGCGGCGTTGGTCATGCGTTCCACCAGAAATTCGCGCAGCACGGCAATGCGCAGGGAGCGCCTGAGCTCGGAAGGATAGGTGAAGAAAGTGCGGAACACCGGGCCTTCCACCTGCGGCAGCACCACCTGCACCTTGCCGGAAAAGCGGATCAGATAGGATGGCAGCGCCGCGATGCCAGCGCCGGCTTCCACCGCCTGCAACACGCCGTGGCTGTTGTTGATGGTCAGCGCTGCCGCCCGCGGGCTGCCTTCGTGGCCCAGCTCCAGGATCCAGTTGATGCCCTTCAGAAATTCCGGCGCGGCATCGCCATAGGATATCAACCGGTGGTGATCGAGATCGGCAATGGTCTTCGGCTCGCCGTGGCGGGCCAGATAATCCGGGCTGGCCACCAGGTGATGGCGGATACCGGCCAGCGGGCGCTGCATCAGCTCGTTCTGGAACGGGCGGTGAAACCGGATCGCGACATCAGCCTCACGCTTGGCCAGATCGAGATCGGCATCGGTCAGCATCAAGTGGACACTGATATCGGGATAGAGATCAAGGAAATCGCCCAGTTGCCGCGCCAGCCAAGTGGAACCGAAGGAGACCGTGGTGGTCAGCCTGATGGCACCCGTCGGCCGATCACGGCTGACATCGATGGCCTGCGCCGCCTTGTCGATGCGCTCGTGCATGTCGGCGGTGGCGGCGCGCAACTGCTCGCCTTCGTGAGTCATCGCCAGCCCGCGGGCATGGCGGTGGAACAGTTTGGCGCCCAGGCTGTCTTCCAGCGCCGCGATCTGGCGCGACAATGCCGGCTGGCTCATATGCAGGCGGCGTGCAGCCTCGGTGAAGCTGCCGGCTTCGGCCACGGTGTCGAACAGGCGCAGCTTTTCCCAATCAAGATTGATGCCAGGCTGCATGCGCCCCTCCTCCCCTTATCCGTGCGCCAGAAAACGCTCCGCTTCAAGCGCCGCCATGCAGCCCATGCCGGCCGCCGTCACAGCCTGTCGGTAGAGCTTGTCCTTCACGTCACCAGCGGCGAACACGCCGGCCACGCTGGTTGCCGTGCTGTCAGGCACGGTGAGGATATAGCCCTCCTCGTCCATGTTCAGCTGAGCAGCGAACAGGCTGGTGGCGGGCACGTGGCCGATGGCGATGAACAGGCCATCCACCGGCAGTTGGCGGGTGCTGCCATCGCGCGTGTCGGCCAGCGTGATACCTTGCACCTTCAGCGGCGCGTCTTGCCCCTGCACATCGGTCACTTCGGCGTGCCAGTGCATATGCACCTTGGGGTTTTCCAGCAGCCGGGCCTGGTTGGTCTTGTCCGCCCGCAGTTCGCCGCGACGGTGGATCAGGTGCACCTTGCTGGCGAACTTGGTGAGGAACATCGCCTCCTCCACAGCGGTGTTGCCGCCGCCAACCACGGCCACTTCCTTGCCGCGGAAGAAGAAGCCGTCGCAGGTGGCACAGGCCGAAACGCCGAAACCGCGGAACTTCGTCTCATTGGGCAGGCCCAGCCAGCGCGCCTGGGCGCCGGTGGCGATCACGATTGTATCGGCGGTCCAACCCTGGCCGCTGTCGGTTTCCAGCACAAACGGGCGCCGCGACACATCAACCTTGGTCACGATATCAGTGATGATCTCGGTGCCGACATGGCGGGCCTGGGCTTCCATCTTCACCATCAGATCGGGGCCCATCACCATGGTTTCGCCCGGCCAATTCTCCACTTCGGTGGTGATGGTCAGCTGGCCGCCGGGTTGCAGGCCCTGGATCAGCACCGGGTCCAGCAAGGCGCGCGCGGCATAGACGGCAGCGGTATAGCCGGCCGGACCAGAGCCGATGATCAGAACCTTGGCATGACGGGACATGAAAGCGAATCTCCTGAGCGCGCAGCCGCGCGATGACGTGTGCGGCCTGACTTAAGCGAATTTGTCATCATTTCCAGCCCGCAGGCAGAGATGCGGCAAGGCTTGCCGGAACTGGCCCTGCGCCAATCTGCATCTTGCGCGACCTTGAAACAATGTTATCAAGAACGGGGATTTTGGGATGGGGAGTTACTCAGTGGTGCATCGTTCGCGGCTGCCGATCGACGATATCGATCGCGTGATCCTGCGTCATCTGCAGGCCGAAGGCCGCATCACCAACGTCGATCTTGCCACTCGGGCTGGCCTCACCGCCCCGCCCTGCCTGCGCCGCGTGCGCGCGCTGGAGGAAAATGGCGTCATCAAGGGCTATCACGCCGATCTGGATTCGGTGGCGCTGGGCTATGGCATCACCGTGTTCGCCATGGTCAGCCTGAAGAGCCAGGCCGAAGCCGATCTGCGCGCCTTTGAAGACCATGTCGCCGCCCTGCCCCAGATCCGCGAATGCCACATGCTCAACGGCGAGATCGATTTCATCCTGAAGGTCGTCGCCCACGATCTGCAGGAATTCCAGAAGTTCCTGACCAGCGAACTCACACCGGCGCCGAACGTGGAAAGCGTGAAGACCAGCTTTGTGATCCGCACCGCCCTCTCGCGTCCGGGCGTGCCGGTCGATTAAGGCCGCGCCAGCGGTCGTGCCAGCGCCAATCCGGCGATGAACCCGCCGATATGCGCGGCAATCGCGATCCGCATGTCAGGCCCGGCCAGCGCCGCGCCGGCCAGCACCTGCAACACCACCCACGCCGTACCCAGCCCCAGCGCCTGCACCAGTGGACTGCGCTTGCTGCGGCCGAAAAGCATGGCCTGGGCGGCCACCAGGCCAGAGATCGCACCGGATGCACCGACTGCGGGGACAGTGCTCAGCGGTGACCAAACCCATTCGGCTAAACCACCGGCAAAGCCAGAGAGAAGATAGAGCGCAAGAAAGCGACGGCCGCCCAGTTCAGGTTCCAGGATGCGGCCAATGGCCAGCAGCATCACCATGTTCATCAACAGGTGCGCGGCGCCGCCGTGCAGGAACATGTGGCCAAACAGGGTGGACGCCGCGCCCAGCGCCGGCAACTGACCATCCAGCGCCAGCGTGAGCCGCGCCGGCACCAGCCCCGCCCAGAACAACAGCGCATCGCGCGCGTTGCTGCCGGCAAAGCCCATCAAGATCGCCACGATGGCATTGGCCAGCACCAGCAGGCGCGTCACATTGGCCGGCGGTGGCTCCGCCGCTGCCAAGGGACCGCCGGGCGGCGGGAAGTCAGATGAATTCAACGCGTTCAATGGCGTAATATTTGTCGCCCGACGGCGTGTGAACTTCCACTTCGTCGCCCACGCGGCGGCCGATCAGCGCCTTGCCCAGCGGCGAGGAGAAGCTGATGCGGCCGGCCTTCACATCGGCTTCGTGCTGGCCAACGATCTGATAGGTCACCGGCTTGTCGTCTTCATCAAGCAGGTGAACGGTAGCACCAAACACCGCCTTGTCGCCCGACAGCGTCTTGGGATCGATCACGATGGCGCGGGCCAGCATGTCTTCCATTTCGATGACCTGGGCCTCGATCTGGCCCTGGCGTTCCTTGGCTGCGTGATATTCGGCGTTTTCCGACAGATCACCGTGGGCGCGCGCTTCCTCGATGGCTTCCACCACCGCCGGCCGCTCAACCTCTTTCAGTTGCCGCAACTGGCTGATCAGGACAGCATGTCCTGACGGCAGCATCGGCACCTTTTCCATCGTCGCCATGGTCGTTCAACTATCCTGCAAGTCGTTCCAAAGATTTGCCCCTGCCGGCTTCAGCGTCGCCAGGGGCAGCGGGCGGATATTCTGCCGCCGATCAGGGCTGCTGAAGATAGGATTGAAGTGGCCGAACTTCAAGCCGGTGTCGCCGCAATGCAGCAATTGCTGCCACCGCCGCCCGGCTGGCGGGTGCCGTGGTATAATATGGAACCCGGCCATACAGCGCCGAAGCGCGGATGGACTGGCTGTCCTTCAGCGACTGCAGCCCTTCGGTGGTGTTGAAGATCAGGGCGATCTCACCATCCTTGATCCGGTCAACGATGTGCGGCCGGCCTTCGGCGACCTTGTTCACCGCCGTCACCGGAATTCCGGCAGCCTTCAGCACCAGTTCGGTGCCCGAGGTGGCGACCAGCTCGAAGCCCAGCGACACCAGATCGCGCGCGGCATCGAGGATCTGCGGCTTGTCGCTGTCCTTCACGGAAATGAACACGCGGCCCGTCTGCGGCAGCACGGTCGAAGCGGCCAGCTGGCTCTTGGCAAAGGCCGTGGCGAAATCGGCATCGATGCCCATCACTTCGCCGGTGGACTTCATTTCGGGGCCCAGCACCGGATCGACACCAGGGAAACGCGCGAACGGGAACACGGCTTCCTTCACGGCGATATGATTGCCGACATTGCGCGGGGACAGATCGAAGCTGGCAAGCTTTTCACCCGCCATCACCCGCGCGGCGATCTTGGCCACCGGGATGCCGGTCGCCTTGGCGGTGAACGGCACGGTGCGGCTGGCGCGGGGGTTGACCTCGATCAGGTAGACATCGCCATCCTTGACGGCGAACTGCACGTTCATCAGGCCCTTCACCTTCAAGGCGCGGGCCAGCACGTCGGTCTGGCGCTCGATCTCGGCGATGATGTCGGCGGGCAGGCTGTACGGCGGCAGCGAACACGCCGAGTCCCCCGAGTGCACGCCGGCTTCCTCGATATGCTGCAGCACGCCGGCCACGAACACCGTGTCGCCATCGGCGACCGCATCCACGTCAACCTCGATGGCGTCACGCAGATATCGATCGATCAGCACTGGCGAACTGCCGGAAACCACCACGGCTTCGCGGATATAGGTTTCAAGCTGCGCCAGCGTGTCGACAATCTCCATGGCGCGGCCGCCGAGCACATAGGACGGGCGCATCAGCACCGGATATCCGATGGTCTCCGCCACGCGCACGGCTTCCTCGGCCGAACGCGCGATGCCGTTGTCCGGCTGCTTCAGGCCCAGTTCGGTAATCAGCGCGGCAAAACGCTCGCGATCTTCGGCCAGATCGATGCTGTCCGGGCTGGTGCCCAGGATCGGAATGCCGGCATCCTGCAGCGCCTGCGCCAGCTTCAGCGGGGTCTGGCCGCCCAGCTGCACGATCACGCCCACAAGTTCGCCGTTCTGCATTTCGGTGTGGAGGATTTCCAGCACGTCCTCGGCGGTCAGCGGTTCGAAATAGAGCCGGTCCGACGTGTCGTAATCGGTGGACACGGTTTCGGGGTTGCAGTTGACCATGATGGTTTCATAGCCCGCGTCATCCAGCGCGAAGCAGGCGTGGCAGCAGCAATAATCAAATTCAATGCCCTGGCCGATACGGTTCGGGCCGCCGCCAAGGATGACGATCTTGCGCGCCGCAGTCGGCTGGCTCTCGCAATCTGGCTCGCCAAAGCTGGGGGCTTCGTAGCTGGAGTACATGTACGGCGTTTTCGCCGCGAATTCACCGGCGCAGGTATCGATGCGCTTGAACACCGGCCGCAAGTTCAGCGCACGGCGGGCATGGGACACCTCGGCCTCGCTCGTGCCGGCCAGCTTGGCCAACCGCGCGTCTGAGAAGCCCAGCGATTTCAAGTGGCGGAAACCGTCTGCAGACGTGGGCAGGCCGTTCGCTTTCACCTTGGCCTCTTCCTGGACCAGTTCCTCCATCTGGCGCAGGAACCAAGGGTCGAACTTGGCGATCTGGTGGATGCGATCAACGCTCATGCCGGCGCGCAGGGCGTCAGCCGCCACCAGCAGGCGGTCAGGCGTCGGGCGGCTCAAGGCAGCCTCGATTTCCTCGATGCTGGCGCCAACCAGATGCTCAACCTCGTCAAAACCGGTCAGGCCGGTTTCAAGGCCGCGCAGCGCCTTCTGCACACTTTCCTGCCAGTTGCGGCCGATGGCCATCACCTCGCCCACCGACTTCATGGCGGTGCCGAGCAGATTCTGCGCACCCTTGAACTTTTCAAAGGCAAAACGCGGAATCTTGGTGACGATATAGTCGATGGTCGGCTCGAACGAGGCCGGGGTGGCGCCGGTGATATCGTTCATGACCTCATCGAGCGTGTATCCCACTGCCAGCAACGCTGCGACCTTGGCGATCGGGAAACCGGTGGCCTTCGACGCCAACGCCGACGAACGCGACACGCGCGGGTTCATCTCGATGACGACCAGGCGGCCATCCTTGGGGTTCACGGCATATTGCACATTGGAACCGCCGGTTTCGACGCCGATCTCGCGCAGCACAGCGATGCTGGCGTTGCGCATGATCTGATATTCCTTGTCGGTCAGCGTCAGCGCCGGGGCGATGGTGATCGAATCCCCGGTGTGGACGCCCATCGGATCGATATTCTCGATGGAGCAGACGATGATGGCATTGTCCGCCTTGTCGCGGACCACCTCCATCTCATATTCCTTCCAGCCCAGCACGCTTTCTTCCACCAGCACTTCGGTGGTCGGGCTGGCATCAAGGCCGCCGGTAACGATGTGGATGAATTCCTCGCGGTTATAGGCAATGCCGCCGCCGGTGCCGCCCATGGTGAAGCTGGGGCGGATGATCGATGGCAGACCAACGAATTCCAGCGCGGCCAGCGCTTCCTCAACCGTGTGCGCGATGCGGCTCTTCGGCGATTCCAGGCCGATCTTGTCCATCGCGTCGCGGAACTTCAGCCGGTCCTCGGCTTTGTCGATGGCTTCGGCGTCGGCACCGATCAGCTGGACATTGTATTTTTCCAGCGTGCCATCCTTGGCCAGCGCCAGCGCGGTGTTGAGCGCGGTCTGGCCGCCCATGGTGGGCAGCACGGCGTCCGGCCGCTCCTTCTCGATAATGCGCGCGACGATTTCAGGCGTGATCGGTTCGACATAGGTCGCGTCCGCGAGATCTGGATCGGTCATGATCGTCGCCGGGTTGGAGTTGACTAGGATGATGCGATACCCCTCCGCCTTCAGCGCCTTCACCGCCTGCGTGCCCGAATAATCGAACTCGCAGGCCTGACCGATGATGATCGGGCCGGCGCCAATGATCAGGATCGATTTGATGTCGGTGCGTTTGGGCATCAGAGGCTCCGGGTCGAGGCGAGAGAGCCGACAAACTTCTCGAACAGATACTGGCTGTCCTGCGGGCCGGGGCTGGCTTCGGGGTGATATTGCACGCTGAACGCCGGGCGGTCGGTGAGTTCCAGGCCGGCCAGCGTGCCGTCGAACAGCGAGATGTGGGTGGGCCGCGCCGTCGCCGGCAGGGTTTCGGTGTCCACGGCAAAGCCATGGTTCATCGAGGTGATCTCGACCCGGCCATCGGAAAGCCGCTTCACTGGGTGGTTGGCACCGCGGTGGCCTTGCATCATCTTCAGCGTCTTGGCGCCCACCGCGAGGCCGAGCAACTGGTGGCCAAGGCAGATGCCGAACAGCGGCAGACCGGCGTTCAAGATCTTCTGAATGGTCGGCACCGCATGCACGCCCGTGGCGGCCGGATCGCCGGGGCCGTTGGACAGGAAGATGCCGGCCGGCTTCAGCGACAAGATCTCGTCAAACGTCGCCGTGGCCGGCACCACCGTCACGCGCGCGCCGGCGGCGACGAGGTTGCGCAGGATGTTGCGCTTCATGCCATAATCAATGGCCACAACGTGCGGGCCATCCGGGTTGCCGCTGTGCACGGCATAGCCGCCGGCCAGCGTCCACAATCCATCATCCCAAGCATAATTCTGGGTGGCGCTGATCACGCTGGCGAGGTCCATGCCTTCCAGGCCCGGCCACGCCTTGGCCTGGCTCAGCAATTTCTTCACATCGAACTGGCCGGCCTTGTTGTGAGCGATCGCGCCGTTAGGGGCGCCGCCTTCACGGATGCGCTTGGTGAGCGCGCGGGTATCAACGCCGCTGATGCCAATGCGGCCCCACGCCTTCATCCAGTCATCAAAGCGGCGCTGCGACCGGAAATTGGCGGCCGCCGTCACGGGTTCGCGCACCACGCAGCCAAGGGCGTGCGGGTTGGCGGATTCGATATCCTCGTTATTGGCGCCCACATTGCCGATGTGCGGGAAGGTGAAGGTGATGATCTGCCCGGCATAGCTGGGGTCGCTCATCACTTCCTGATAACCGGTCATTGCGGTGTTGAAGCAGACTTCGCCCACCGCCACGCCTTCGGCACCGAAACCATGGCCCCAGATGACGCTGCCATCGGCCAGAACCAATACCCCCGTCGCGCCTTTGGGTTGGGCGGGCGCAGGGGCGGCGGCCATGGTCAGGTTCCTTCAGGTTGCGGGCAAACGGCGGGGGACCTAGGGGTGTAGGGCCACGGCGTCAATCTATTAATTGACCGCCTGAGACGCTATCGAGCCCCAAAGATCAATCGGCATTTTTCACCACCGGAGATTCCCATGTTGCGCGACGCCATCCAGACCGCCACCACTCAGGCCATGAAAGCCCGCGACAGCGCCCGGCTCGGCGCCCTGCGCCTGATCAATGCCGCCCTGAAGAACAAGGATATCGAACTGCGCACCGGCACCGCGCCAGCCGACGACGACGTGCTGGTGGTCGACGTGCTGATGAAAATGGCCAAGCAGCGCCGCGAATCGATCGAGATGTATGTGGCCGGCAACCGCGCCGAACTGGCCGATGCCGAACGCGCCGAACTGGGCGTGATTGAAAGCTTTCTGCCCAAGCAGATGGACGATTCTGAAGCGCTGGCGGCGATCAAGGCCGTGGTGGCCGAAATCGGCGCCACCAACGTGAAGGACATGGGCCGCGTGATGGCCGCCGTGAAGGAGCGTTTTGCCGGCAAGCTCGACATGAGCAAGGCAAGCGGGCTAGTGAAGGCCGCGCTGGGTTGAGCCTCTCCCCCGCCTTCCTCGACGAATTGCGCGCCCGCGTGCCCGTTTCGGGCGTGGTCGGCCGGCGCGTGAAGCTGACGCGGGCGGGGCGGGAGATGAAGGGCTGCTGCCCCTTCCACAACGAGAAGTCGCCCAGTTTCTATGTGAACGATGAAAAGGGCTTTTATCACTGCTTCGGCTGCGGCGCGCATGGCGATGTCATCCGCTTCATGACCGACAACATGGGCCTGCCGTTCATGGAGGCGGTGAAGCAGCTGGCGGCCGAAGCCGGGCTGGAAGTGCCCGCCCCTTCCCCTGAAGCGCGCCAGAGAGCGGAAGTGGCGGACAGTCTGGCCGAACTCACGGCCCGCGCCGCCACTTGGTTCCAGTCGCAGCTCGCTGGCGACGGCGGGACAAATGCGCGTGCCTATATCGAGCGGCGTGGATTGCGGCCGACAACGGTGAAGGCGTTCGCGCTGGGTTATTCACCCGATTCGCGCACCGCGCTGCGCGGCCACCTGAAGGATGCGACCGCCGACAAGCTGCTGGAAGCCGGCCTGATCGGCAAGACCGAGGAAGGCGACACCTACGATCGTTTCCGCGGCCGGTTGATGTTCCCGATCCGCGACGCGCGCGGGCGGGTGGTGGGCTTTGGCGGCCGCGCGCTGGGCGATGTGCAACCCAAGTATCTCAACAGTGCCGATGGCCCGCTCTTCGACAAGGGGCGGCTGCTCTATAATCTGGATCAGGCCGGGCCGGCGGCGCGCAAATCGAACCGGCTGATCGTGGTCGAAGGCTATATGGACGTGATCGGGCTTGCCCAGGCCGGCCTGATCGAGGCGGTTGCCCCGCTCGGCACCGCGATGACCGAAACCCAGCTCATGCTGGCCTGGCGGCTGGTTGATGTGCCTTTGCTGTGTTTCGATGGCGACGCCGCCGGCCAGCGCGCCGCCACCCGCGCGGCAATGCGCGCCTTGCCGCTGCTGAAACCAGGCAAATCGCTGCGCATCGCCACCCTGCCACAAGGCCAGGACCCGGATGATATTTGCCGCACCGGCGGCGCGGCCGCCTTCGAAGCCGTGTTGGCCAGTGCCCTGCCGCTAATTGATCACATCTGGGCCATAGAAACCGCCGGGCTGGAACAGGCGACCCCGGAACGCCGCGCCCAGGCCCGCCTGCAGCTGCGCGAAGCCGCCGCCGGAATCGCCGATCCCGATGTGCGTTCGCTCTATCAGGTCGAATTCAACCAGCGCTTTGAAGCGGCCTTCATGGCGCGTCCCCAGCGGGCGCCGTGGCAACCCCGCAAGCCAGGCGAAAAGTGGCAGCCGCCGATCCCCGGTGTATCGCCGGCTTTGAAGGCGATGGTGGCGCGCGGCCATGACCCGGTGATGGAGGCCGTGCTGGCCGGGCTGTTGTTGCGGCCTGGTCTGGCCGATGCCCATCACGATTCGCTGGCGGCGCTGCGGCCCGTCGACGCCGGTGATGCCGCCGTGCTCGGCGCCGTGCTGGCGATGACGGCGGCGGACCATGGTCTTGAAAGCACTGCCCTGCTTGCCCATCTTGCAGACATCGGGCTTGCAACCGAGGCGGATCGCATCCGGCGCGGCAACGGCCTCAGGCTAAGTTTCACGCGGAGCGAAACCCCGGCAGGCGTGGCCAATGCGGATTTTGCCATGACGCTGGCTCAGGCCACGGCCCGGGCTGGACTGGTCGAAGCATTGGCTGAAGCCACCATAAGGTTCCAGTCCAGTCTGGACGAAGCGGACTGGGCCGCGCAGCAGGAACGGCGCCAAGAGATCGAGGCATTGGACGCGGCGATGATGGCTCTGGCGGAATCGCGGCGGGAAGGCTAAGAAGAGCGGTATAATACGCACGCAGCTTCAGCCTGCCCCGCCAGAGGATGTCCTCAAGCGGGCGGGCTTTTATACGTTTTTCATGGGTTTAACGCCGGCGCTGCCGGCCAGGGCAAGGACGCAGACTCGGATGGCCAAGACGGTCGCGAACGACACCGCGGATGCCAAGACAGATGGCGATGCTCCGCTCATTGATCTCAACGAAGCCTCAGTCAAAAAGCTGATCGCCCGCGCCAAGAAGCGCGGTTACATCACGTATGACGAGATCAACGAGGCCCTGCCGCAGGACCAGATGACCAGCGAGCAGATCGAGGACGTGATGTCCGCGATCAACGAGATGGGCATCAACGTCGTCGAGAACGAGGAAACGGCCGAAGACGGCGACACCCCGGAAGAGGAAGAAGCCGAAGCCGAACCGGTGGATGGTGATCTGTCCCCGGCACCGGTTGCCGTGGTCAAGGCGCCGCTGGACCGGACCGACGATCCGGTGCGCATGTATCTGCGCGAAATGGGCGCGGTGGAACTGCTGTCCCGCGAAGGCGAAATCGCCATCGCCAAGCGTATCGAAGCCGGCCGCAACACCATGATCGCCGGCCTGTGCGAAAGCCCGATGACGTTCCAGGCCATCATCGAATGGTCGAACGCCCTCAACGAAGGCCGCATGCAGCTGCGCGAGATCCTCGATCTCGAAGCCATGCTGGCCAAGGTGCCGGGTGAAGACGGCGAAGAGGTCGAGGAAGGCGGCGACCTGCCGACCGTGCAGTTCAAGGAAGATGAAGAGCCGGAAGTCGAAACGCCGCCGGCCGACGAGGAAGACGAATTCACCGAACGCCGCGCCCAACAGCGCGCCGCCGAAGCCGAAGAAGATGATGAAGGCGGGCTCTCATTGGGCCAGATGGAAGAGCAGCTGAAGCCGGCTGCGCTGGAGAAATTCGCCGAAATCACCAGCACCTACAATAAGTTCCACAAGCTGCAGGAAGCCCGGCTTTCGTCGATGCACGGCGGGCCATCGTTCGCCAATGGTGACGAGAAAAAATATCAGAAGCTGCGTGAGGAACTGACGCGCGGTGTGCAGTCGATCCATTTCAACAACAACAAGATCGAACTGCTGGTCGAAGCGCTCTACAGCCAGAACAAGCGGCTGATGGCGCAGGGCAGCAACATGATGCGCCTGGCCGATAAGCACAAGATCGTCCGCAAGAGCTTCCTCGATGAATATGTGGGCAACGAGCTGACCGAAGGCTGGCTCGACCGCGTGGCCACCATCGACAAGAAGTGGGCTGCCTTTGCCGCCGCTGAAATCGCGTCCATCGATCAGAACCGCCGCGAACTGGCCGGCATTGCCGAAACCACCGGCGTGGACCTGGGCGAGTTCCGCCGCATCGTGAACATGGTACAGAAGGGCGAACGCGAAGCCCGCATCGCCAAGAAGGAAATGGTCGAAGCCAACCTGCGCCTCGTCATTTCCATCGCCAAGAAATACACCAACCGCGGCCTGCAATTCCTTGATCTCATTCAGGAAGGCAATATCGGCCTGATGAAGGCCGTGGACAAGTTCGAGTATCGCCGCGGCTACAAGTTCAGCACGTACGCTACGTGGTGGATCCGCCAGGCGATCACGCGTTCGATCGCCGATCAGGCCCGCACCATCCGCATCCCGGTGCACATGATCGAGACGATCAACAAGCTGGTGCGCACCAGCCGGCAGATCTTGCACGAAATCGGCCGCGAGCCGACGCCGGAGGAACTGGCCGAGCGTCTGTCGATGCCGCTCGAAAAAGTCCGCAAGGTGATGAAGATTGCCAAGGAGCCGATCTCCCTCGAAACGCCGATCGGCGACGAGGAAGACAGCCACCTCGGTGATTTCATCGAAGACAAGAACGCCGTGATCCCGGTCGATGCAGCCATCCATTCCAACCTGAAGGAAACGGTGACGCGCGTGCTGGCCAGCCTGACCCCGCGTGAAGAACGCGTGCTGCGCATGCGTTTCGGCATTGGCATGAACACCGATCACACGCTGGAAGAAGTCGGCCAGCAGTTCAGCGTGACGCGCGAACGCATCCGCCAGATCGAAGCCAAGGCGCTGCGCAAACTGAAGCACCCGTCACGCAGCCGCAAGATGCGCAGCTTCCTCGACGTTTGAGGCAAGCTTTACGGTCGGCATGATACAGGCGGTTGCCAAGTGCAGCCGCCTGTATCACGTTTGGGCCATGATGATCCGCTCTGCCGCCGCCCTCTCCGCGCTTCTGCTCTGCACGTCGGCGGCGCCCGCGCCTTCCCCGGCCAATCTGGCGCTGGCGGCCGCGCTGGCGGCCAACATGTGCGGCCAGAGTGAAGGCACCGGCGCCGAAGCGGCACGCGGCGCTATCGTGCTGGTACCCGGCCTCACCCCGGCGCATATGCCGGTTTCGGACATGCCGGCCGCGCAGGCCTATTTCGATCAGGGTCTCGGCCAGCTTTGGGGATTCGATTACGACGAGGCGCTGGAAAGCTTCCGCGAAGCGCGGCGGCGCGATCCCGCGTGCGCCATGTGCAGCTGGGGTGAAGCTTTGGCGCTTGGCCCCTATATCAACAGTGGACCCATCAACGCGGAAACCATCGCCAAGGCCCACGCCCTCACCGCGCAAGCACTGGGCAGCAACCGGCTTTCCGATCGTGACCGCGCCCTGATGGAAGCCGTCCACACCCGGCACGCCCCCGGCGGCACCAAGGATGGCGTTCACGGCGATTTGTATGCCGATACGATGATCGCGCTGGCCCAGCGCTGGCCGGATGACGATCTGGTCGCCATCCTCGCAGCCGAAGCCATCATGACCAGCCAGCCCTGGGACTATTGGGAAGCCGGCGGCAAGGTTCCGAAGGCTCGGGCCGGCACGGCGCTGGCTCTGGTGGACAAGATACTGGCCCGCATGCCCGATCAGCCACAGGCCATTCACCTGCTCATTCACCTCACCGAAGCCAGCGCCAATCCGGCCAAGGCCGCTGGCCCGGCAGCGCGGCTGGGTGGGTTGGCACCGGGCGCACCACACATGGTGCACATGCCCAGCCACACCTGGTACCGAATCGGCCAGTTCGCTCGCGCCATTGCTGCCAACAAGCAAGCCATTGCCGCCGACGAAGCCTATGCCCGCGCGGTCGGTGCCGAACCGCGCTATTATGGCTATTTCAACCACCACACGCATTTCCTTGCCTCCGCTGCCGTGCAGATCGGCGACAAGGCCACCGCGCTGGCGGCCGCCGCGGGGCTGGAAGCTGCGATTGATTCAGCCGATGTCGCCCGATCGCCGTGGCTGGAAATGCGGCTGGTCACCGCCTTGCACACGCGGGCGCATTTCCTGTCGCCGGCTGAAATCCTTGCCCTGCCCCGGCCTGATAAGCGCCTGCGCCGGCTCGGCATCGCCTGGCATGGCCTGCGCGCCGAAGCATTGGCCCAGAGCGGCAACCCCGATGGCGCAGAAGGCGAACTGAAGGCGCTGCGGCAGGCCCGCGACGGCCTGGAAACGCCGCGCCGTGGCCGGCGCGGTGGCGGCGCCCTGGAATTTGCCGCCATTGCCGATGCCGTCGCCCGCGGCCGCATCGCCACCGCGCGCGGAGACGTGGCAGGCGCGCTCAGGGCCTATGCCGCCGCCGAAGCCATCGAGGCCAACCTGCCCTATGCCGAACCGCCGCTGTGGCCGCTGCCAATCTCGGTGCTCTCGGGCCAATTGCGCGCCGCGCAGGGAGATCGCGCCGGTGCGGCCGCCGATTTCCGCCGCGCCCTGGCCCAGCGCCCGGGTCTGCGCCTCGCCAGCGATGGGCTGGCCGCTGCCAACGGCGCTTGATCCGGCGCAGGCGCAACCGTTTCTTCATTCATCAAACCGTAACAGGTGATGCTGCATTGCAACGCTGCAGCGGCATTTGTCGCGGTGGCAGCGGCATGGCCAGACGCCGCTTGTGGCAGATTGTCGCGATGGGCTATCGGAAGAGCCAATGAAAAGGGGCCTTACTCTGCTTGTCTTTCCAGCGCTGGCCAGCGTGCTGCTGGCGGCTGCCCCGGCGGACGAGCTGCGGCTGGAACCGCTGAGGGAAGCGATCATCACCTATGCCCGCGCCGCCGATCCGGCCAGCATCGCCTTTGATCGCACCACCACCGCCGTACGTCGCGGCCCTGGCATCAAGGATAAGACCGTCACGGTCGAACGCTGGGATGGCAAACGCTGGGCGCTGGTGAGCGTGAACGGCAAACCGCCCAGCGCCAGCAATTTGAAGACGTTCCGCAAGGCCACGGCGGCAACGCCCGTGCCAGGCTATCACCGCATGGCCACGCTGATGGCCGCCGCGTCCGACATCATGGTGGATGGCGATGGCCGCAAAGTGCTGAAGATTCCGGTGCTGCCGCCCGGCACCGTGCGCACCGACACGGGCGACATTTCCAGCCATCTTTCCGGTGAAGCGGTGATCGCCAGCAACGATGGCAAGCCCTATGTCATGCGCCTGAAGGTACGCGCCCGCGAGAATTTCAAGCTCAACCTGCTGATCAAGGTCACCAATTTCGAACAGATCAGCGATTATCGCCTGGGCCCCGACGGCCGCCCGCGCCTGGCCAGCCAATCGGCCGACAGCAAAGGCCAGATGTTCGGCTTTAGCGGCGGCCAGACCGACGAGGTCGTCTACGCTTATCGCTGACCTGCGGCTTCCCTTCGCAGTTTGACAGGATTGCGTCCGGACGCCGGCCCGCATAACCCTTACGGGCAAAGGGGATTTCAGCATGCGTTTCGAAGGCACCACCGGTTACGTTGCCACCGATGATCTGAAGGTTGCGGTCAACGCCGCCGTCACCTTGCGCCGGCCACTGCTGGTGAAGGGCGAACCCGGCACCGGCAAGACGGTGCTGGCCCAGCAGATCGCCAATGCTTTCGATGCGCCGCTGATCGAATGGAACGTCAAATCCACCACCAAGGCCCAGCAGGGCCTTTATGAATATGATGCCGTTTCCCGCCTGCGTGACAGCCAATTGGGCGATCCGCGCGTTTCCGACATTTCCAACTACATCCGCCGCGGCAAAATGTGGGAAGCCTTCACATCCGAAAAACTGCCGGTGCTGCTAATCGACGAGATCGACAAGGCCGATATCGAGTTCCCCAACGATCTACTCACCGAGCTCGATCGCATGGAATTCGACGTTTACGAAACCGGGGAACGCATCAAGGCCACCCAGCGCCCGATCGTGATCATCACCAGCAACAATGAAAAGGAACTGCCCGACGCGTTCCTGCGCCGTTGTTTCTTCCACTATATCAAGTTCCCGGATCGCGACACGATGGAAGCCATCGTGCGGGTGCATTATCCCAACATCCAGCGCGCCCTGGTCGCCGAAGCCATGAACATCTTCTTCGACATGCGCGAAGTGCCGGGCATGAAGAAGAAGCCCAGCACCAGCGAACTGCTGGATTGGCTGAAGCTGCTGATGCACGAGGATCTGCCCATCGACGTGTTGCGCAATCGCGACACCAAGAGTCTGATCCCGCCGCTGCACGGCGCGCTGCTGAAGAACGAAGCCGACGTGATGCTGTTCGAACGCCTGGCGTTCATGAGCCGCAGAGGTCAGGCCTGAGCCTTCCGCTCACTCCGGCTTGAAGGCCAGCGCCGTCCGCCCCGTCCCCAGCGGCGCGGCGGCGGTGTAGAGCACGGCTGCGAGCCGGCCAGCCGCAAGATCAGCCCGTGCCAGCGCGTCGAGCACCAGATCGGCGCTGACGCGTTTCTGCCCGCGCAGCATGATCGGCACCAGGATCGGTCCCGGCCCGCCTTCGTGGCTGCGGTGCAGGGCAATGGCGAATGGTGCATCCTTGCCGTTGCCGCTGACGATCACGTCGGCGTGGAGCCTGGCGGTGGTGGGTTCCCAAGTGAAGCGGATCGTCGCCTTAGCGGTGCCGCCACCGGCCAGGCTCACTACCGTCTGTTGCGGCCCCGGCGCCTTGCCGGCCACCAGCGGCGGCGTGCTGAACGGCGGCTGGCGCGGTTTGGCCAATTGTTCCCACCCATGCCCCAGCGCCAGCAGCCGCGGTTCGGCAAAGGCGACCCCCAGCAATTCCAGGCCCACCGGCAGCCCACGCGGGGTAAAGCCGGCCGGGATGGCCAGCGCCGGCAGGCCGGTGACCACGCTTAGGCGGCAATTGCTGTAGATATTCTCGGCACCGATCACCGGTGGCCGGCCCAGCGCCGTGGGATAGAGCAGCGCGTCCAGCCGCTCCTTGGTCAGCAGTGCATCCGTGGCCGCCCGCGCCACCGTGCGTTTGGCCAGCAGCACCTGATAGCCGGGGGAACTGCGATCCGGGCCGGCCAGCGGATCACGCAACCGCTTGTCGAGCTGGTCATGATGCAAGCCGGCCTTCACGATCTCCTCCAATGATGCAACCGGCGCCCCCGGATGCGCTGCCAGATAGCGGCGCAGATCCTCGACAAATTCGTACATGCTGCCGCTTTCGGTCAACATCTCGTCGAGGCCCGGTATCGCCACTTCGATCACCTCGGCCCCGGCATTGCGCATCGCGGTGATGGCCTGATCATAGACCAGTTTGCCGTCCCCATCGTCGGGCACGATGGTGAACAGGCTGCGCAACACGCCAATGCGCGCGCCTTTCAGTGATCCGGGCTGCAGCGCATCGGCATAGGATTTGGGCACATGTGCATCAGCCCCCGCCGTGATCGCGTCGCGCTTGTCGCTGCCCACCGTCGCATCCAGCATGATCGCCAGATCGGCGACGCTGCGCGCCAGCGGCCCGGCCACATCCTGCGTATCGGAAAGCGGGATCACGCCCGTCCGGCTCGCCAGCCCGCGCGTGGTGCGCAGGCCAAACAGATTCTGATAGGCCGCCGGAATGCGGATCGAACCGCAGGTGTCGCTGCCCATGCCGGCCGCGGCAAAGCTGGCGGCAATTGCCGCGCCGGTGCCGCCACTGGAACCGCCCGGTGAACGCAGCAGATCATAGGGATTGCGCGACTGGCCGGTGAGCGAGGAAATGGTGGTTGTGCCGGCGGCCAGTTCGTGCATGGCGGTTTTGCCGAGGATGATGGCGCCGGCGCTGCGCAGCTTATCCACTTGGTGGGCATCCTGCGACGGTTGCAACGTCGCCAGCGCCAGCGCGCCACCGCTGGTGGGCATATCCAGGGTGTCGAAATTGTCCTTCACCAGCACCGGAATGCCGTGCAGCGGCCCGCGTGGGCCTTTGCTGGCACGCTCCTTGTCCAGCGCATCCGCTTGCGCCAGCGCGGCGGGATTGAGCGTGACGATGCTGTTCAGCGAAGGCCCGATCTGATCATAAGCGGCAATGCGGGCCAGATAAGCCAGCACCAGTTGCCGCGATGTCAGCGCCCCGCTGGCCAGCGCCGCTTGCAACTGCGGGATGGAGGCTTCCGCCACCTCGATGCGGCCCGGCGGTTGCGGCGCCGCTTGCACGGCTGGTGCCATTGTTGCCATCACCAGGGCCATACTGCGGCTGCGCTTCATGCCTGATCCCCCTTGCCCGTCACCCACACAGCAAAGGCCAGCGCCGGCGCCCCGTCAATGGCAGAGATCAACCGCGGATCAGCGCAGCATCAGCCCGCCATCGATGGCCAGGCTCTGCCCGGTGATATAGCTGGCGGCCGGGCTGGCGAGGAACAGGATGGCGCTGGCGATTTCGTCGGGTTCGCCCCAGCGCTGCATGGGTATAGCGCGCATCAGTTTCTTCTCGCGCTCCGGGTTGGTGCGGGCGCCTTCGGTCATGCGCGTCGCGATGAAGCCGGGTGCCACCAAATTCACCCGAACGCCATCAGGCGCCCATTTGTCACCCAGCGCCCGCGTGAGGCCGAGCAGCCCGGCTTTCGACGCGGTGTAGGCGGGGACTTCCTTGAGCGCGAGGAAACTGGCCAGGCTGCCAACGTTGACGATACTGCCCTTGGTCGCCTTCAACAGCGGGTGCAGACGCACCGACAAATCCATCACCGCATTCAGGTTGGTGTCGATGACATGCTCGAACTCTTCCTGCTCATATTCGTTGGCCGAACTGCGGCCGGCATTGTTCACCAGCACATCCAGATTGTCGATGTGCGCGGCCACTTCGGCGCGGGCTTCCGGCCAGGTGAGATCGGCCTGGATATAGGTCACGCCTACGGGCGGTTCGTCATAGCATTCGACCCGGGTGCGGGTGCCGGTGATGGTTACCTTGGCACCCAGCGCCAGAAACTGCTCCGCCACTGCCTTGCCGATGCCCTGCGTGCCGCCCGTTACCAGCACGGACTTGCCGCGCGCCCAGCTGCCGTTGTTCAGGCAGTTCATGCGCTCAAACCCCCATCGATCACCAGCGACGTGCCGGTGACATACCGCGCCGCATCCGACGCCAGAAACAGGATTGGCCCGGCAATATCGTCGGGCTCACCAATACGGCCCAGCGGCACTTGCCGTTCCGTGGCCGCCAGCCGATCGGGATGTTCCCAGGTGATGGCGGTCATCTTGGATCGCACCAGCCCCGGCGCCACCAGATTGACCCTGATGCCCTCCCCGCCCAGCGCCTGCCCCAGCGTGCGGGTGAGCGTGAGCAGGCCGCCCTTGCTGGCCGAATAGGCTGGCTGGCCGATGGTGCCCTTGAAACTGGCCACGCTGCCAACGAACACGATGCTGCCCTTCGCGGCAGCCAGTGCGGCGCGGAACTTCATCGCCAGCGCCATCGGCCCGGTGAGATTGGTGGCCAGCACATCGGCAAAGGTTTCGGGGATGAATTCGGCGCGCTTGTAGGCGACCTTGGCGCCGGAAACGACAAGCGCATCAAGCCGCTCCACGTTCGGATCAAAGGCGGCGACGGCGGCCAGATCGCCCTGATCGAGCTGGTGATACTCAATTCCCGCAAGATCGCCATCAGTGCCGGCATAGTCAGCAGCGCTCAACCGCGTGCCGGTCACGATCACCCGTGCGCCCTCGGCCAGAAACCGACGCGCGGCTGCATTGCCGATACCGGTCGATCCCCCTGTCACTAGCACGGTCTTGCCGGCAAACGTGCCCACACGCACTCTCCCCCGAATTACAGGGAGATTTCAGCCGTGGCACTACTTTCGGGCAAGGTCGCGATTGTGACAGGCGGCGGCCGCGGGCTGGGCCGTTGCCACGCCCTGGCGCTCGCCGCCCACGGTGCAGCGGTGGTGGTGAATGATCTGGGCGGGTCCGTAACCGGGGGCTCCCCTGATCAAAAACAGGGGGGCGCGGCGGACGATGTGGTGGCCGAAATCGTGGGGCTGGGCGGGCGTGCGGTCGCCAATCGCGCCAGCGTTGCCGATTGGGCCGGCGCAGAATCGATCATTGCCGATGCCGTGGCCGCGTTCGGCGGGCTCGATATCGTGGTCAACAACGCCGGGATCAACCGCCCGGCCAGCCTCATCGACCTGACCGAGGCGGACTATGACCTGGAAACCGGCGTTCACCTGAAAGGCACCACCGCCGTTTGCCACCACGCCGCCAAGTTCTGGGCGCGCGAAGGCCGCAAGGAAGGCCGTGCGATCATCAACACCACGTCGCCGGTGGGCGTGCACCCGATGATCAATGGCGGGCCCTATTGCGCCGCCAAGGCTGGCATTGCCGCGCTCACCGTGGTGGCGGCGCAGGAACTGGCAAAGCTGGGCGTGCGCGCCAACGCGATTGCGCCAGCCGCCCGCACCCGCATGGTGATGGCCAGCCCGACAGTGGATGAATTGATGCCGAGAACCGACGGTTTTGATCGCCACCTGCCCGATCATGTCTCGCCGCTGGTCGTCTATCTCGCCTCGCCGCTCAACCGCTTCACCGGCCGCATCTTTGGCGTCGAAGGGCCCGACGTGGCGCTTTACCAGCCCTGGAGCGCCGACTGGCTGGCCAGCGGCGACGGCCATTGGGAGGTGCCGGCGCTGGCGGAGGCGCTGGCCGCCCTGCCCGAACAGGCCCCGATCCGCGCCTTCTATCCCGGTGGCCGCATCGACACGGTCATTCCGCCAAATCGCACGCTGAAGGCCCTGCGCGGGTGACACCCATCGTCAGCGTCTTCGCCGCCTCCCCCGATCGTGGGCGCGGGCTGGCGCGGGACATGGCGGTGCGTTGGGCGCTGGCCGAAGTGGGGCAAGATCACGAGCTGCGGCTGCTGTCATTCGCCGATCTAAAGACGCCAGAGCACAAGGCGCGCCAGCCCTTCGGGCAGATCCCCACCTATGAAACCGATGGGCTGACCCTGTTTGAATCCGGCGCCATCGTGCTGCACATTGCCGAAACGCACGGCCTACTGCCCGTCGAACCCGCCGCCCGCGCCCGCGCCATCGCCTGGATGTTCGCCGCTGTCAGCACCATCGAACCGGTGATTGTCGAACGCGAAGTGGCCGTGCTGCTGGAAGGTGACAAGCCGTGGACAGCGGAGCGCCTGCCAATACTGCAATCGCGGCTGCGGCAGCGGCTGGACGGTCTGGCCACTTGGCTGGGCGACAAGGACTGGCTGGAAGGCGATTTCAGCGCGGGTGACATCATGATGGTCTGCGTGCTGCGCCGGCCGGCGGCGGCGCTGCTGATGGGCGATTATCCAGTGTTGGCAGCATATGTTGCCCGCGCCGAAGCCCGTCCGGCCTTTCAAATGGCCTTTGCCGAACAGAAGGCCCGTTCCGACGCCGCACATGGCTGAGGTGGCGCTGCGCGGCTGGCAAAATTCCGCATTGCGCTGCTGCCCGCAGCCGGCAACAGTTGCCACACTCAAGCCCAAGGCCCTGCCCGATGTTCCTCACCTTCCTCGAAGAGTTGCGCGCCGCGAAAATCCCGGCCTCCATGAAGGAGCATCTGATGATGCTGGAGGCGTTGCAGGGCGACGTGATCGATTATTCGATCATCGATTTCTATTATCTGGCGCGCGCCACCTATGTGAAGGACGAAGGCCTGCTCGACCGGTTCGATCAGGTGTTCGCCAAGGTGTTCAAGGGGATAGAGCCGACGCTGGAATCCGAAACCGAGATTCCGGAAGACTGGCTGCGCGCCTTGGCCGAAATGAATCTGAGCGAGGAAGAGCGGGCCGAGCTGGAAAAAATGGGCTGGGACAAGCTGATGGAAACCCTCCAGAAGCGGCTGGAGGAACAGAAAAAGCGCCACGAAGGCGGCAACAAGTGGATCGGCACCGCCGGCAAATCCCCCTTTGGCGCGCAGGGCGACAATCCCGAAGGCGTGCGCATCGGCCAGAAGGATGGGCGCAAGCAAAGCGCCGTGAAGGTTTGGGACAAGCGCGAGTTCAAGAATCTCGATTCAACCGTTGAACTGGGCACCCGCAACATCAAGGTGGCCCTGCGCCGTCTGCGCCGCTTTGCCCGCGAAGGCGCGGCGGACGAGCTTGATCTTGATTCCACCATCCGCGGCACCGCAAATCAGGGCTGGCTCGATATCGTCATGCGCCCGGAACGGCACAATGCGGTGAAATTGCTGCTGATGCTGGATATCGGCGGCTCGATGGATCCACACATCAAGCTGTGCGAGGAATTGTTCTCGGCCGCCAAATCCGAATTCAAGCACATGGAATTCTTCTATTTCCACAACTGCCCCTATGAGGCGGTGTGGAAAGACAACAAGCGCCGCTGGACCGAGCGGACGCCGATGATGGAAATCCTCCACAAATTCCCGCATGATTACAAATTGGTGTTCGTTGGCGACGCCTCGATGAGCCCGTACGAAATCACCTATGCCGGCGGCAGCACCGAACATTGGAACGAGGAACCCGGTGATGCCTGGCTGCGCCGGATGACCGACGTCTATCACTCGTCGATCTGGCTGAATCCGATCCCGGAGAAACATTGGGAAAACGGCCAGTCGATCCGCATGATCAAGGACATCATGCACGACCGCATGTATCCGCTCACCCTGGAAGGGCTGGACCGCGGCATGCGGGAATTGAGCCGGAAGAAATAAGGGGCCGGCACAGCGCCGGCCCCTCAAAATCTCATTTGCCGCCAGCGGCTTCCAGCGCCTGCAGCTTCTTCGCTTGGCTTCCCACATAGCCGCGCACGGCTTCCACCTGGGCCGGGGTGTACCAGCGGCTGAAGGCGATCATCCCATTGGCCTTCAGTGCGCCGTCGTGAACAACGGCCTTCCACGCCGCTGCATCGGTGAGCACGCCCGAACGCCGCAAATCAGGCAGAATGCCGGACGCATGGGCATCCGGGCCATGGCAGAAGGCGCAGTTGGCGCTGTAGATCTTACCGCCTTCAGCCACCTGTTCCGGCGTGAAGGCGTCGCTGGGCGGGTTGGCCGCCGCAAACACTGGCTCGGTCCCCTTGGGCAATGCACCCTTGCCGCCCAGCTTGAACACCAGCAGACGGCCATTGCGGGCATCGCGCGGATCGTCAAAGGCGGCGGTCAACGGGAAGGCGCCGCCATAGCCGACCATGATCGCCACATATTGCTGGCCCTTCACGCTGTAGCTCACGGCCGGCGCGATGATGCCGGTCTGCGCCTTGAAGTTCCACAGCTTGGTGCCTGTGCTGGCGTTGAACGCCTGGAAATCGCCGGCGCCGTTGCCCTGGAACACCAGATTGCCCGCCGTCGCCAGGGTGCCGCCATTCCACGGGCCATCATAGGTGATTTCCCATGCCGGCTTCTGCGCCACCGGATCCCAGGCGATCAGCTTGCCCTTCAGCGATGCCTTGATCGCCTTGAACTGGGCCCGATCATCGGGAATCGTACCAGGATCGATGGCGATGCCCAGGTTCCAGGCGCCCTCGCGGCGTTCAAAGCCTTCCTGATTCTGATAGAATTGCGGCATTTCCTGCGCCGGCAGATAGACCAGACCAGTGCGCGGGCTATAGCTCATCGGGTGCCAATTGTGGGCGCCCAGCGGCGACGGCATCACCAGCGCACCGGCCTTGCGATAGCGCGCTTCCGGCACTTCGATCGGCCGGCCGGTCTTCATGTCAACGCCAGTGGTCCAGGTTTGCGTGGCAAAACCCTTGGCCGAAATCAGCTGACCATTGGCGCGGTCGATCACATAGAAAAAGCCATTCTTCGGCGCCTGCATCAGCACCTTGCGCGGCTTGCCTTCGATCATCAGCGTTGAAAGCATGATCGGCTGGGTCGCGGTATAATCCCAGGTTTCAGCCGGCGTGCCCTGATAATGCCAGAGATATTCGCCGGTATCCGGCTTCAGTGCCAGCACCGACGACAGGAAGAGATTGTCGCCCTTGCCGTCGGACCGGATCTCGTGGTTCCACGGGGAGCCGTTGCCAACACCGATATAGAGCTGATCAAGTTCCTGATCATAGACGATGGCATCCCAGGCGGTGCCGCCGCCGCCACCCTTCCAATATTCGCCCGACCATGTGGGCGCGACCTTGCCGGCCATGATGGTGTCTGACACTTCGCCATCGGGGCCGTTGGCCGGGTTGCCGGGCACCGTGAAGAAACGCCACTTCTTCTTGCCGGTCATCGCGTCATAGGCGGTCACATAGCCGCGCACGCCGAGTTCGCCGCCGCCGTTACCGATCACCACCAGCCCCTTCATCACGCGCGGTGCGCCGGTGATGGTGTAGGGCTTGGCGCTATCGGTGAAGGTTTGCGTGGACCATTTCACCTTGCCGGTGTTGGCATCCAGCGCGATCAGCCGGCCATCGAGCGCAGCGACATACACCAGCCCGCCCCACACCGCGACGCCGCGATTGACGACATCGCAACAGGCGCTGTGGCCGCGCGCCTTGTCCACCTTGGGATCATAATGCCACTTCACCTTGCCGGTAACGGCATCCAGCGCCATCACGTTCGACCATGATGTGGTGGTGTACATGGTGCCATCCACCACGATCGGCGTGGCTTCCTGGCCACGATTGGTGGGCAGATCGGCGTACCAGGCGAGGCCCAGTTGCTTCACGTTATCGGCGTTGATCTGGTTCAGATCGGCAAAGCGCTGCTCGGCATAGGTGCCGCCGTGCGTCATCCAGTTACCCGGCTCGCTGCGGGCGTTCATCAGCCGCTGCGCATCCACACCGCGCACGCCGCTGCCCGGTCCGCCAGACACAACCGCGACCGCGCCTGCCAAAGCCCAAATACTGGCCCCAGCCGTCAGCAACAGCGCACGCTTCATTTCATTCTCCCCATCTTCTGTCTTGGCGGCAGACTATCCGCCCCCAGAGGGGATGCAAGCTGGATTTCCTCGCAGGGCCGTCGTCGCGGCCGGAAGCGTCAGTTCGAAGTCGACGGCGGCGTTGGCCGGGCGGTTGCCGGCACAGACGGCTTGGCCTTTTCAGCCGGCACCGGCGCAACGGGCGCACCAGCCTCCCCCTCCTGCTTGCGCTTGGCGTTTTCCGCCATTTCGCGCGCGTGCTTGGCCTTCATCTGCTGCAGATACACCACATCGGCATGGCGTTGCGCCAACACCGGAGTTGCGAGCAGGGCGGCAGCAGCCAGAGTGGTTGCGATCAGACAGACACGCATGGCTCGTTCCATCGTTGCGAACATTACGCCATCGTAATTAATGCAAACCGGTGCGTTTTTCAAGTCAAACGGCCGCAATCCGTCCAAAGAATCGCACCAAACAGGCCTGAAATGACGATTCTGCCCCAAGAACCGGGTGAAAAGCCCCGATTGCTGCTTTATCGGCCCCTGTTCAGCCCGGCAGTTACGGTGGCGGAAAGGCGGCAATGAAGGCGTTGAACGCCACCACGAAGGCGGCGATGATCATCAGCAGCGCCTTGGTGCGGTTGCCGCCCGGTTGCCGCGACAGCCACAGGCCACCGATCAGCAACGCCATGGCCGCCACCAACGCCAAACCGGAAAGCGGATTCACGCCAGCACCTTGGCAACGGCGGCCTGCCATTGTGCCCGCCGCGCACTGCGGGTGGCGCCATCGGTGGCCGGGTGAAAGCGCACATCCGCCGCGGCCATTGCGGCGGCGGCCGCCAGATCGACAAAAATCCCGGCCCCCACTCCGGCCAGCATCGCTGCGCCCATCGCCGTGGTTTCGATCACGCGCGGTCGTTCCACCACCACGCCCAGGCTGTCAGCCAGATCCTGGCACAGCCAGTTGTTGGCGACCATTCCGCCGTCCACCCGCAGCATCGCGGCCGGCACACCATCGGCGGCGAGTGCATCAACCAGATCGGCGGTCTGCTGGCCCTGCGCTTCCAGCGCGGCGCGCACCACGTGCGCCCGGGTGGTGCCGCCCGACAGCCCGCAGATCACCCCGCGCGCATCCGGTTCCCAATAGGGCGCGCCCAGCCCGGCCAGCGCCGGCACGAAGCTCACCCCGCCATTGTCCGGCACGCTCTGCGCCAGGGCCTCGCTCTCGGCGCTGGTGGCGATGATGCCCAGCCCGTCACGCAGCCATTGCACGGCCGAACCCGCCACGAAAATCGCGCCTTCCAGCGCATAGGCCGGCTTGCCATCCAGCCGCCACGCCACGGTGGCGAGAAGGCGATTGGTGGAGACCGGCGGCTCCGCCCCGGCATGGGCGAGCAGGAAACAGCCGGTGCCATAGGTGGCCTTCAGCATGCCGGCCGACAGACAGGCCTGGCCAATGGCAGCCGCCTGCTGATCGCCCGCTGCCCCGGTGATCGGGATCATGCGGCCAAGCAGCGTGGTTTCGGCAAGCGCCCCGGCGCAATCGACAATGGCGGGCAGCGCGGCCTTTGGCACACCCAGCATGGCGATCAGCTCATCATTCCATTCACACGTCGCCAGATCCATCAGCAGCGTGCGGCTGGCGTTGGTGGCGTCAGTCACGTGGACCTTGCCGCCCGACAGGTTCCAGATCAGCCAGCTTTCCACCGTGCCCACCGCCAGCCGGCCATCGCGCGCGGCGTCGGCCACCATCGGCCAATTGTCGAGGGCCCAGCGGAACTTGGTGCCGGAAAAATAGGGATCAAGCAAAAGCCCGGTCTTCGCCTGCACGCGCGCTTCCAGGCCCGGATCCGCCGCCTTCAGCCCGGCGCAATAATCGGCGGTGCGGCGATCCTGCCAGACGATGGCGCGGGCCAGTGGCTCGCCAGTGGTGCGGTCCCAGAAACAGATGGTCTCGCGCTGGTTGGTGATGCCGATGGCAGCGATGCGTTCCGCGCCCACGGCGGCGGCCACTTCTTCCAGGCAGGCCTGCGAGAGGTCGCGGATTTCGGCCGGGTCATGCTCCACCCAGCCGCTGGCCGGGTAATGCTGGGTCATCGGGCGCCCCGCGCTGGCGACGATCTCGCCGGTGGTGGTGAAGGCAATCGCCCTTGTGGAGGTGGTGCCGGCATCGAGCACGAGGATGAGTTGATCAGTCATGTCGCCTTTTCTATGGCGGCAAACGCCGTTAGGGAAGCACTTGTGAACGTGCCCTCCCAGCCTTTCGATCTTGCCATCATCGGCGCCGGTATAAACGGTGCCGGCGTTGCACGCGATGCGGCCGGGCGCGGGCTTTCCGTCGCCATTCTCGATGCCAGCGATGTGGGTGGCGCCACCTCGTCAGCCTCCACCAAGCTGATCCACGGCGGCCTGCGCTATCTTGAATATTCTGCCTTTGGCCTGGTGCGAAAGGCACTGGCCGAACGCGAAGTGCTGCTCGATATCGCGCCGCACATCACCTGGCCGCAGCCGTTCGTGCTGCCCCATGCCGAAGGCATGCGCCCGGTGTGGATGCTCCGGCTGGGCACCTTCCTTTATGATCATCTCGCCCGGCGCGAGGTGGTGCCGGGCTCGGCGCGCATCGATCTGCGCAGCGAACACGCCGGCCGCGCGCTTGATACGCGCTATCGCACCGCGTTCCGGTACTGGGATGGCTGGGTGGACGATGCCCGGCTGGTGGTGGAAAATCTGAAAGACGCCGCCGCGCGCGGCGCGACCGTGCTGCCGCGCACGCCGGTGGCGCGGGCCGAACGGGTGGATGGCTTGTGGCAGCTGACTCTGGCCGATGGCCGCTCCATCACCGCCCGCCGCCTGATCAACGCCGCCGGGCCGTGGGCGGAAGATATTGCCCGCCGGGTCATGGGCCTGAACGACGCGCCGCCGCTGCGGCTGGTGCAGGGCAGCCACATCATCACCCGCCGCGTGCATCTGGGCCGCGATGCATTCATGTTGCAGCAGCCCGATGGCCGCATCATCTTCATCATTCCCTATGAGCAGGATTATTCGCTGATCGGCACCACCGAAGGCGATGTGCAGCGGCCCGAAGATGCCAAGGTGAGTGATGCGGAGGTGGAGTATCTCCTGTCCGCCGCCAACCGCTATCTCGCCCGGCCGTTGACGCCGGATGACGTGGTTCACCGTTTCGTAGGCGTGCGCCCGTTGATCCTTGAAAGCGGCAAGGACGATAAGGAAACCACCCGCGATTATCGCCTGGTCGAACATGACGGGCTGGACGCCATGACCATCGTTGGCGGCAAGATCACCACCTATCGCGTGCTCGCCGAAGACGTGATGGCCCGCATCGCGCCCAAATCGAAACGCTGGACCGGCAAGGCCCCCCTGCCCGGTGGTGCGATTGATCGCGCCAAGGGCGAGCACGGCCAGGCCGCCTTCAAGCGCTGGCTGGAGCAATTGCAGGCGCGTGAGGCCAATTATGATCCCAAGTTGGTCAAGCGGCTGGCCATGACCATCGGTGCGCCAGCGGCCGATCTGCTGGCGGGCGGACTGGGCCGCAACTTCGGCGGCATGTTCGAAGCCGAACTCGATTATTTCAAGGCCAATGAATGGGCGCAGTCCAGCGCCGACGTGCTATGGCGCCGCACCAAGCTGGGCTTGCACCTTGATGGCGCCGCCCAAGCCGAGGTTGCCCGCTGGTTCGGCGAAACCCCCGCCGATGTCCGCGAAATACCCGCTGGCCACCGTTTCGCCCGCCCCGGGGTTGACTGAAACCACCGGGATTGCGCTGGCGCAGCGACCAGCCGGCCAGGCATTTTCCAATGTGCCAGACACACTGAGCAGCGGCTGCGAATGCGGCCAGGCCGGTGCCTTGCATTGCCGTTCGATTCTGTCGGAATATTTTACACTTCATTAAAAGCCGAAAGAGGCGGCCCAAGTGATCGGCCTGATCTGTCGTGCTTTTTTTCTCAATGCACAGGATGGCATTTTAATTACATATCAATTTATTGTTCATCAGCGGGATGAGCAATCGAGGGGGTATGACCATGTCCAAGTTGATTCGAATTCTATGTGCCGCCGCTGCTTTGGCGGTACCGCAAATGGCCAGTGCTGCCGTTTCGGTGGGTGGCTTCTCTTTCGACAACAACGCCTTTGTCGACGTGCTCAACAGCTCGTCGGGCAGCTTCTCGATTTCGGGCGGCCCGCTGTCCACCGTGGTGACCGACACCGATCCCGGCACCTTCGCCTTTTCCTTCAGTCAGGGCGCCTTCCTCGACCTGGGTTTCACCGATAATGTTGCGGTCAACGGCGCCGGCAATGATATCGTTCTGTTCGAACTGGGCGCGCCCGATCGCTGGCTGGTGACGATCAATGGCATTTCCAGCCAATGCCAGTCGGCCGGTACCGGCTTCAGTGCGGTTGGCTTTGGGCTCAATGCCTGCGGGCTCGATCTGTCGGCGTTTGGCATTGCCAGTGGCGGCACGGTCTCCTCGCTGCGGCTTAGCTTCTTCGATGATAGCACCACCGCGTCAACGTCGCTGGTTGGCGCGCTCAACTCGCAGACAGTGGGTGGCGCGATTCCGGAACCGGCCACCTGGGCAATGCTGCTCACCGGCTTTGGCCTGGTGGGTGCCACCATGCGCCGCCGGGCAGCGGCGACCGCCGCCTGAGCAAGCTGCTGCTCTGACGCCAGATCACGCTGGCCGCGCCGGCAATGGCAGCAAACGTTTGTTGCCACTGCCGGCGCAGCTGCATTGTGGTTGCATACCGCGCCAACCGACTCAGCATTGATCCCTAATTGCCGCTGATCCACTGCTGGGGCAGCATTTCCTGCAACGACCGGCGGCTATCGTCGGCAGTTTGGGGTGATGCGATGATGCCGGCGGGGCAAGCAAAGGCGGTGCCTGTCACGATCAGGAACCGGCTGGCCTGGTCCGATCTCAGCGCCGCGCTCGCTGCGGGCTGGGCCGATTATCGCGCCGCACCGCTGTTTGGCCTGTTCTTTGCCGGTATCTATGTGGCGGCCGGGCTGGCCCTGGCCTGGGCCCTGGCGACGCAAAGCGCCGTGGCGTGGCTGGTGCCGGCCGCCGCCGGCTTTCCGCTCCTGGCGCCGTTCTGCGCCGTTGGCCTCTATGAGGTCAGCCGCTGCCGCGAAGCATTGCAACCGCTGCGCTGAGGCGGGGTGCTTGGCGCGCTCAGGGGCCGCGGCGATGATCAGATCCTTTCGATGGGCGTCATCATCTTCGTGGCGTTCGGCTTCTGGCTGATGATCGCCCACGCCATCTTTGCCATCTTCCAGGCCGACAGCGGGACCGACAGTCTGGCCTTCCTTCTCACCAGCACCGGCATCGTAATGCTGGCCTTCGGCAGTGCGATCGGTGCGTTGTTGGCTCTGGGCTTCTATGCCGTCACCGTGATCAGCCTGCCGATGCTGGTTGATCGCGACGTCGATTTCATGACGGCGATCATCGCCAGCCTCGCCAGCGTGCGCGACAATGGCGCGGTCCTGCTGGGCTGGGCCGTGCTGGTCGCCGCCGCGCTGTTCCTCGCCATGTTGCCAGCCTTTCTGGGCCTGCTGGTGGTGCTGCCGGTGTTGGGCCACGCCACCTGGCACCTGTATCGCCGGCTGGTGGCCTAGAGCGCGCCGGCCTCCTGCAGGCACGAAACCAGCACTTCGGCATCGATATTGCCGCCTGAAAGCGTGGAGATCACCGTCTTGCCCTGCACGTCCACCTTGCCGGCCAGCAGCGCCGCCAGTGTCACGCTCCCGCCCGGCTCCACCACCAGTTTCAGTTCGCGGAAGGCAAAGGCCACCGCACGCGCCACCTCGGCCTCGCTCACCGATACGCCGGTAGCACCGTGGTGGCGCAGGGTTTCAAATGTGATCTCCGCCATCACAAGTGTCTGCAGCGCGTCGCAGCGGGTGGGGCCGGGGTTTTCCACCGGCAGGATGCGCCCGGCCGCCAGGCTGCGGCACACGTCATCATAGCCTTCCGGTTCCACCACAACGATCGGCAACTGGCTGCCGGCCGCAAACCCGCCCGAAAGCCCGCCACCGCCGCAGCAGGTCAGCACCAGATCGGCCGTCTCGCCCTTGGCCGCCAGATCCTGCACCGCTTCCAGCCCGGCTGTGCCTTGGCCGGCGATGATCAGCGGATCGGCAAAGGGCGGCACAATGATGGCCCCGCGCGCTTCGCCCAGTTTTGCCGCAATCGTCTCGCGGCTTTCGGTCAGCCGGTCATAGAACACCACGTCTGCGCCATCAGCCCGCGTGCGCTCCACCTTCAGCTTCGGCGCGTCCGATGGCATCACGATCACCGCCGGCATGCCCAGCAGCTTTGCCGCCCGCGCGACGCCCTGCGCATGGTTGCCCGAGGAATAGGCCACCACGCCGCCGCGCCGGCCTTCGGGCGGGATCGCCAGCAGGCGATTCATCGCGCCGCGGAACTTGAAGCTGCCAGTGTGCTGCAGATTCTCAGGCTTGAACCACACGCGGCCACCGCAGAGCGCATCCAGCGTCGGATTGTTCAAAAGTGGGGTGCGCACCGGCCAGGTGCCAAGGCGTTTTGCCGCAGCCAGGACATCTGCATGGACAACCGGGGAAGTCATTGAAAAAACGCCCTTTCACAAAAATGTCACAAGACTGGGAAGCCCCAAGGCAACCTATTGAAAGCCAAAGCCAAAACCCGCTTTTTCTTCAGCGGCGCATTGTAACAAAAATCTTCTTTACACGGGGGGGGTTAAACCATAGGTAGCGCGCCGCTGCCCCATGGGACTTCCACCGCAAGGCAGCTTTGGTGTCAATGCCGGCGATCGCCCGGGCGGCCCTTTCGGGGGCCAACCGGTCAAGCGCGCAGCAGCGACATACTTTGCCCACCCGGAGGTCCCTTGAGTTGCTCAAGCAAAACGAAGCGCTGTCGGTAGCGCGGCTCCTGCGTCCAACGCAGCCCGTTACCCTTGTCCGCCCTCATGCCGCTCGCCGCGCGGCCCGGTTCTTTTTGTCGAAGTTTCCGGGCACGTCGATGTATGCGGTCAAGGCCAACCCTTCCGCTGATCTGATCCGCACCCTATGGGATGCGGGGCTGACGCATTATGATGTCGCCTCCATCGCCGAAGTGCGCCTGGTGCGCGAAGTGGCGCCCAATGCGGTCCTGTGCTTCATGCACCCGATCAAGCCGCCGGAGGCCATTGCCGAAGCCTATCACAGCCATGGCGTGCGGGTATTCAGCCTCGACAGCATCGACGAGCTGGACAAGATCGTGGCCGCCACGTCGAAGGACGGCGTAGCCGCGACCGACCTCACGCTGTGCGTGCGGCTGCGCGTCTCCTCCTCGCACTCCAAACTCAGCCTGGCGTCGAAATTCGGCGTGCATGCCGATGAAGCCGCCCCCGTGCTGATGGCCGCCCGCCAGGTGGCCGATGCGCTGGGCATCTGCTTCCACGTCGGCAGCCAGGCGATGAGCCCGCAGGCCTATGGCGATGCCATGGCGCAGGTGCGTGCCGCCATCGTTGGCGCCGGCGTCACCGTCGATATCGTCGATGTTGGCGGCGGTTTCCCGTCCATCTATCCGGGCATGGAGCCGGGCCGGCTTGAAGCCTATTTCGAAGTGATCCACCGCGCCTTCGAAGCCCTGCCGATTTCCTATTCGGCCGAACTATGGTGCGAGCCGGGCCGCGCGCTGTGCGCCGAGTACAGCTCGGTGCTGGTCCGCGTCGAAGCCCGCAAGGGCGATGTGCTGTACATCAACGATGGTGCCTATGGTGCCCTGTTCGATGCCGCGCATATCGATTGGCGTTTCCCGGTCGAACTGGTGCGCGACACCGCCAGCCGGGCGCGCGACATGGAGTTCAGCTTCTGGGGCCCGACCTGCGACGACATGGATTACATGCGCGGGCCGTTCGCCCTGCCCGCCGATATCGCGGCCGGTGACTATATCGAGATCGGCATGCTCGGCGCCTATGGTTCCGCCATGCGCACCGGCTTCAACGGCTTCACTGCCGGCGAAACGGTGATCGTGTCGGACGAACCGATGGACACGCTCTATGCTGTCACGGAAGAGTCGCCGGACAAGATTATCCAGCTGCGCTCGAAGTAAGTCTTCAGGCCCCCGCTTTTGCCGGCGGGGGCCGCTTTCCCCGCTCGGCGCCGGACTCCCCCGGCCGCGGGCGGCGCTCACGCGCCGGGCCATCGTCTGAACACGGGAGCAATCCATGACCGATACATTGAACCCCAACTCTCTAAACGCCGTCGTTACCGAGCTCACACCCGCCGAGCGCCAGCGCAAGGCCGAGCTGCTGTCGACGCTCGTCGAGCATATCGACATCAAGAGCTTTGACGCCCGCCCGATCATCGACGGCATGGCCAAGATGAGCTTCACCAGCCGCGATCTGGCCCGCGCCACCGCCATCTACAACCAGATGCTGGCCGATCCCGATTGCACCATCTTCCTGGTGATCGCCGGTTCGACCAGCGCCGGCGGCTGCATGGATCTCTATGCCGATCTGCTGCGCAACAACATGATCGATGGCATCGTGGCCACCGGCGCCTCCATCGTCGACATGGATTTCTTCGAAGGCCTTGGCCACAAGCATTATCAGGCGCTGGAAGTGCCGGATGACGACACGCTGCGCTCGCTGCTGATCGATCGCATCTACGATACCTATATCGATGAAGAAGCCCTGCAGGATTGCGATCACACCATCTACGAGATCGCCAACACGCTGGAACCGCGCGGTTATTCCAGCCGCGCCTTCATTCGGGAGATGGGCAAGTATCTGTCTGAGCATGGCAAGAAGGAGAACAGCCTGGTCAAGCTCGCCTATGAGCATGACGTGCCGATCTTCTGCCCGGCCTTCGTCGACAGCAGCGCCGGTTTCGGCCTGGTGAAGCACCAGGTTGATCGCGCCAAGGCCGGCCAGCCCTATATGATGCTGGATGCCATCGCCGATTTCCGCGAACTGACCGACATCAAGATCAAGGCCGGCACCACCGGCCTGTTGATGATCGGCGGCGGCGTGCCGAAGAACTTCATTCAGGACACCGTGGTTTGCGCCGAAATCCTCGGCCACCACGATGTGGAAGTGCACAAATATGCCGTGCAGATCACCGTGGCCGACGTGCGCGACGGCGCTTGCTCGTCCTCGACGCTGCAGGAAGCTGCCTCGTGGGGCAAGGTCAACACCGGCATCGAACAGATGGTGTTCGCCGAAGCCGGCAGCGTGATGCCGCTGCTCGCCAGCGACGCCTATCACCGCGGCCATTGGAAGGTCCGCGCCAAGCGCGCGTGGGGCAAGCTGTTCGCCTGACGGCGAAGTGCTGAGGGGTAACCCTCTCCGTTTGACATCGGCTTGAAAACCTAAGAACCTTCCCCGCCACAAACGGGGAGGGTTTTTCATATGAACAAGGCAATCTTGCTGCCGATGCTGGTGCTGGCCGGCTGGACGATGATCGTGTGGATCTGGATGTACGCCACGCGCATCCCGGCCATGGGCCGCGCGGGCATCGATGGTACCAAGATGGTGGGCGCCACCGGCAAGAGTCTGCGCGATGATCTGGTCGCTGCCGGCGAGCACCGCGCCAGCTGGGTGGCCGACAATTACAATCATCTGATGGAACAGCCGACGATCTTCTACGCAACCGCGCTGGCGCTGGCGGTGATGGGTGAAGGCGGCAGCCTGGCCGTGAACCTGGCCTGGGGTTATGCCGGCCTGCGGATCGTTCACAGCCTCGTGCAGATCCTGTCGAACCGGGTCGTCGTGCGCTTCCTGGTGTTCGCGCTGGCGTCGCTCTGCCTGCTTGGCCTGGTCCTGCTGGCCCTCAGCATCGCCAGCGCTCAGGCCTGACGTTCGAAGCGCGCCACCAGTTCGACATGCGATGACCAGCGGAACTGCGCCACTGGCCACAGCGTGGTGAGGCGATAGCCGCTTTCCACCAAAATCTTCGCATCGCGGCCGAAGCTGTTGGGATTGCAGGATACCGCGACGATCACCGGCACCGGCGATGCGGCCAGCGCCTTGGCCTGCGCTTCGGCCCCGGCGCGTGGCGGATCGAACACGACCGCATTCAGCCCGGCCAGTTCCTTGTCCACCAGCGGCCGGCGGAACAGGTCACGGTGCTGCACCTCCACCCGGCGGCCAGCACTGCGGGCGGTCGCGCCCAGCGCCATCACGGCCGGCCCGGCCGCATCGACGGCCAGCACAGCCGCCTTTTGCGAAAGCGGCAGGGCGAATGTGCCGAGCCCGCAGAACAGATCGGCCACCCGTGCTGCCCCGCCGACGGACTCCAGCACTGCCGCCACCAGCGCCGCCTCGCCCTCGCGCGTTGCCTGCAGGAACGGTGCCACCGGCAATGGCACAGCGACGCCGCCCATGTTGAGCACCGGTTGCCGCCGCTCCACCAGTGTGTCGATGCCGCCGGGCCCTTCCACGCTCAACCGCGCAAGATCATGTTTGTCGGCAAAATTTGTCAGCGCCTCGATCGCCGCCAGCCCTTCGGCCGACACATTGGCGAGCAGCACATCCACCCCGGCATCCGACAGCGTGAGCGCGATTCCCGCCCCCTGCCCGTCCCTCAACCGCGCCCGCAGCAGAACCCTGAGCGGGCCCAGCAGCGCCATCAATTCCGGCGCCAGCACCGGGCAATCGGCGATATCAACCAGCGCGTGTGTGCCTTCGCTGTGAAAGCCCAGCACCAGCTTCCCGCTGCGCTTCAGCGCCTTCAGGCTCGCGCGGCGCCGGCTGCGCGGTGGGGACAGCGCAATGGGCCGCACATCGGCCGGCAGCGCCACCACCCGGCTCAACCGGTCGATCACGAAATCCCGATAAGCCGCTTCATCCATGTGCTGCATCTGGCAGCCGCCACAATCCGGATAATGGGCGCAAGCCGGGGCCGCGTGGTGCGGGCCGGCAATGATGCGCGGCGGATTGCTGCTGAAATCCACGCTGTCGCCTACTGCCGCCAGCGGCACGAAGCGGCCATCATCGCTGACGCCATC
>Ga0164292_10000117_pt1 | contig 52042 bp, 39 predicted proteins | sample GEODES117metaG_FD_111486 | JGI IMG/M metagenome (GOLD analysis project Ga0164292, IMG submission 111486) | Eutrophic lake water microbial communities from Lake Mendota, Wisconsin, USA - GEODES117 metaG | ecosystem: Environmental > Aquatic > Freshwater > Lake | place: USA: Lake Mendota... | reverse complement strand
TATTTCTAAAAATTGAAAATTAAAATTTGAGTACATCTCTTGATTTATTTTGTAATTTCTAAAAAACTTTTGAAATTTTTGAAAAAACAGAAAGATGTACTCAAATTTAAAAATGAAAAAATAATAATATTCCAGTGTCTCTATAACTGCTCTATTAATCTAAGTATTTTTATATAAATATCGAGAGGCTATTGAGAGGCTCTATTTATACCCCCCCATAGGGTTCCCCCATTATAGGCTGTCAGATAATCTTAGTTTTTCTATGGATTCTATGATGAGGCATCTGTTGGCACCGGTGAACGAGCATATTTCTCGGGTATTATTAATAAACCTGAAATGAGGAATAGAGAGGATACTGTTGATATCTTCTATATCTTCGCATTTTTGAATATCAACCTTTATAAAAATTATATCTTTGTAAGTTTCAGATAATTCAAGCATATACGGATATATCTCCTTACAAGGCTTACAGAATGATGCGGAATATATAACTAATACTTTATTGCCTCTCAATATATTTTTATACTCTTCGTTATTAGTTATATCTAATATAGCCATTATCTATATAAAATAAGTTAATTTATTTTTTATTTTTTAGTCGCAAATATAAAAAATTGATTATATAAATATATTAATAGCTTATATATTAGAATGCCTCCCAAAACTTTGAAAGAAGTAGAAGCCAAGCCCGCCAAGCCCGCCAAGCCTGAAAAGCCTCTCAAGACCGACAAGACGGTTGAAGAGAAATATAAAAAATATGAATTATTGGAGCATATTCTTGCTCTTCCAGATACTTATATTGGCTCTATTGAATCGCAAAAAATCAACAGCTATGTCTTTGATTCTGCTACAAACAAAATGGATACCGATGAACTGACATATATTCCGGGACTTTTGAAGATTTTTGATGAAGTCATCGTAAATGCTATCGATCATTCTATGCGGTTGAAGGCAGAGGAAGCTAAGGGAAAAGAAAATATCAAGCATGTCAAGAATATCAAAGTATCTATTGACAAGAATACAGGCGTCATCTCAGTTCATAATGATGGCAATGGTATTGATATCAAAAAACATAGTACTTACGGCGATTTATGGGTTCCCGAATTAATTTTCGGCGAGCTTCTGACATCAACCAACTATGATAAAGGCGAGGAGAAGATATGGGGTGGCAAGAATGGCTATGGAAGTAAGCTGGCTAACATATTTTCAAAGGAGTTTATCATAGAAACCGTAGATCACTATACTAACAAAATATATACTCAGACTTTCAAGAATAATATGACAGAGCGCGATAAGCCCACAGTCAAAGCCTCTTCGAAAGCTCCCTATACCCAAATCACCTTTAGGCCTGATTATGAAAGGTTCGGGATTAAAAATATTACAGAGGATATTTATAAATTGTTTCATCGTCGGGTAATTGATGCCTGTGCTACGACTAACAAAGATGTCTCTGTATATTTCAATGGCGAAAAGATATTGATTAAGGATTTTGAGAAATATTGCGAGCTATTTTTGGATAAGAAGGAGCAACCACTCGTCTATGAATCTTGTGGCGAACGCTGGGAAATCGCAGCGTCTATTTCAAAATCAGGGTCATTCGAATACCTCTCCTTCGTCAATGGAATTAATACGATTAAGGGAGGGAAACATATTGAATATATCACGAATATGATTACTAAGAATCTCGTCGATATGACTTTGGCGAAAAAGAAGAAGGTAGTAAAAACACAGCATATCAAAGATAATCTTATAATCTTTGTAAAGGCTCTGATTGTAAATCCGAGTTTTGATTCGCAGAGCAAAGAGACACTTACGACACCTGTAGCTAAGTTTGGTTCAAAGTGCGAACCGAGCGACAAGTTCTATGAAAAATTATTCAAGTCCGGAATTATTGACAAGGCTCTTAGTATCACCGAGTTTTATGATAAGAAGAAGCTTGTTAAAACTGACGGAAAGAAAATATCGCGTATTATCGTCCCTAAGCTTGATGACGCTAATTTTGCGGGTACGAAAAATAGCGCCGAATGCACGATAATTTTTACGGAGGGAGATTCGGCTAAAACATTGGCTGTTGCCGGGCTCAGTGTTATTGGCAGAGACAAATACGGTGTATTTCCTTTGCGCGGTAAGATTCTAAATGTAAAGGATGCGACTCTGCAAAAAATATCGGATAATAATGAAATAACTGCTATTAAAAAAATCTTGGGCTTGGAGCAGAACAAGAAATATACTGATATCAGCCAGCTCAGATACGGCTCTATTATGATTATGACCGACCAGGATCACGACGGGAGCCATATCAAAGGTCTCATATTCAATATATTTCAAAGTATGTGGCACGAATTGTATGAAATCCCCGGGTTTATCACTTCTATGCTTACGCCTATTATTAAAGCCACGAATAGCAAGAAAGAAGTGATTGAGTTTTATAATATGTCGGATTACGAAAGATGGAGCGAAACCGAAGTAGCCAAGAAGGGTTCGTGGAAAATCAAATATTACAAGGGACTCGGTACTTCGAACGATCAAGAGGCTAAGGAGTATTTTAAGAATATGAAGAAGGTAACATATGTGTATGATGAAAATGCTGACGAAGTCATAGATTTGGCATTTAATAAGAAAAGAGCCGATGACAGAAAGCTATGGCTACAAGGCTATAATAAGGATGATGTATTGGATTATTCCAAGTTAAATGTGGATTACAAATCCTTCGTGGATAAAGATTTGATTCATTTCTCTAATCGGGATTTGCAGAGGTCTATCAATCATATCTGCGACGGTCTCAAGGAAAGCACGCGAAAGATTATTTATGCCTGCTTTAAAAGAAGGTTATACACGAATGAAATAAAGGTAGCGCAATTATCTGGATATGTCAGCGAAGTTTCGGCATATCACCACGGTGAAAACTCGCTTCAACAGGCTATCGTGGGTATGGCGCAAATATATGTCGGAACTAACAATATCAATCTATTGAGTCCTAACGGACAATTTGGGAGCCGTTGTCAGGGTGGCCAGGATGCCTCATCTGCGAGATATATTTTCACGCTATTATCTAAGCTAACCCGAATGATATTTAAGGAAGAGGATAATGCTATCTTGAATTATCAGGACGATGATGGGCAACAAATAGAGCCTGAATATTATATCCCTATCATTCCTATGATTCTGGTGAATGGTGGTATTGGTATTGGAACCGGATATTCTACAAATATTCCGCAATTTGACCCGAGCGAATTGATTAATATATGTAAGATTATTTGCAATGTTATTAAAATGTCGGGGGCTGTTGCAAAAACCGAGGAAGACCTTGAAACTATTAATGATACAATCAATATCTTGGAAATCAGCGATATTACCCCATATTACTTGGGATTTAAAGGAACTATTGTTAAAGCCGAGAAAAACTCATATATTAGCAAGGGTGTTTATAGATGGGTCGATGATTCTACCGTAGAGATAACTGAGTTGCCTATCGGAACTTGGACGGAAGATTATAAGGAATTTCTTGAAAATATGATTACAAATGGATTAAATAACTTGAAATACATAGAGAATCACTATACATCAAAGAATGTCAAGTTTATCTTGCATTTCAACGCGAGTGTTAAGGCTACTATGGAGGGCAACTTTGATACCTTGTTTAAACTGCAATCCAGTAAGAATCTCAGTATTAACAATATCCATCTCTTCAATAAAGATGGGGCTATTCAAAAATACGAAAGTGCCGTTGAAATTATCAAAGAATGGTCTGAGACAAGAATATTGAAATATTTTGAGAGAAAAAATTACCAAATTAAAAATCTTGAAAAAGAGGCTAAAGTGCTGAGCAATAAAATGAGGTTTATCCTGGATGTAATTGCTGGAAATATTAAAATTATGAATAAAAAATTGAAAGAGATTACCGCGAGATTGATTGAATTAAATTACCCGCCTATCAATACAGGAAGCGATGAACCTTCAAAAGAATTGGGAGAGGCCGGAGGAGCCGGAGGTGCCGGAGGTGCCGCCGATGATGCCGATGAAGCAGGAGAAGTCGCGGGAGATGCTGACATTAATTATAAGCATTATAATTATCTGTTAAAGATGCCTATTTCACAGCTGACATATGATAGAAAGGTTATATTGGAGCGGGAATATAATGAGTTGGATGAAAGGCTGAGAAATCTGAAAAATACGAATATTGAAGATTTGTGGCTGAATGATTTGAATGAACTTGAAAAAGAATGGGAGGAGCACCGCAATAATATTTTGAAGGAATATGAAAACGACAGATTGGGAATTGTAGATGCCAAAGTAGTTAAAAAAAAGGCTAAGAAATAGACTTGCGAGGATATGCGAGGATATGTGAGATATGCTGAGGTATTTAGAATGGCGGGAGTTCAATGTCATTCTCCATACATATATTGTATATAGTTAAATAATCTGTATGATTATCATTTTTAATTAAATCATATAAATATTTTTTAAGATTATAATCTATATCTAATGTGCGTATATAGGTTAGCAATTCATTATTTTCTGATATACTTATATATCCAAAGTTGTCAATAATATCGTCCATATATTATATTTTTATTTTTTTATAGGTTATCAATTTTTATACCCGAGACTCTTTCCGAGACTCTTTCCGAGACTCTTTCCGAGACTCTTTCGGATACTCTTTAATATACTTTATTTTTTGCTTATCGCGGTTAATATATAAATATTCGGCTTTTTCCCTTATTTTTTCACGGATACAATCCCTGATGTCATCGCCATCATCAGTCGTTATATCGGCAAGCTTAGACATCATAATATACCATTCTTTTGAACTTGGAGGCAATGGATTTATCCCAGTGTACATAGATTCAAATGGATAACAGTAGAATGGTAGCGTTGATATATCAGGTTTTAGTCCTGGAGAATCTAATGATATTTTTGGGAGCAGGCTTTTGTAGTCTGAGCCATTCACTGTAATGATGCTAAGGCAATATTTGATATCTATGTTATCGTGAAAAATAATCTCGTTCATAGAGCAGTTATCTTTGCAGTCCAAAAACTCGCGCAAGTTCCAGGGATAATATGTGTTTTTTTCCGAGATTATGCCATTGTAATCCCTGGCATTTATATGATAATTTTTTTGCCCGAGTAGTATTTTTGAAAATATCATCAAGTATTTTCCAGGATATATGCTCTCGCTTTCTATATTGTTTTCTGTGATTACTGACATATAAACTCCAGGAAATTGGTCGTCTGTATTGAAATCGCCCGCTTTCAATTCATTCCACGAAATGCAATCAGGATTATTTGTGGCGTGAATCAAATAATAGATGTCTCCGATGTCTCCGATGTCTTCCATAGAGGAGAGAGAGGCTATGAATAGCTTATAATATCAAAACTTTATATGTTTCAAGGCTGGGAGCAGACAAATAAAAAGATATAAGGATTTGATATTATATATATATAAATCAAAATAATACAATAACATAATAATACAATCAAATCATTTTTTCATATAATATAGCCTTTATGGCATTTTATGTCATCGTGCCCGAGCGGTCTAAGGGGTCAGACTTAAGATCTGATGTGCTTAAGCACTCGTGGGTTCGAACCCCACCGATGACATCATTTGTTTAATATTGCTATATTATAATACCGCAGTGCAAATCGTGATATAATCGTGAATACCGTACATATTTGCATTTCCCGAAATATAATAATTCCAGTTAAAGGGGATTATGATAGACTTATTATTTAATAGGATAGATGTAATATTACTATCTGTATCTGGGATGCCGTTTGTAATTTTTGAAGAAGGATTGCACAGATGTATCTCTACAGGATTGTCGGATATAGATTGGACCAACAGATATTTATATTTATTTTTTTGCCATATATAATTATTATTTAGATTATATATAATATTATAATTGAACCAATTCGCGAGAATATAATTGATATCGCTAATAGTATCAGAGATTACAATGGGCTGTTTTTTATATAACAGTTCAAAATCAAAATTATTTATAGACACTTGATATATAGATATTTCATCAATAAATATATAATAAAACGAGGTATATATTAATAGCAAGAATATCAATAAATAAATATACATTTAATTAATATATATTTATTTATTTTTGCATATTAAACCTTCAAAATAATTATATAGATAATTATTAAAGCTTATTTATTAAATGGATCCTACTGCTTTAGCTAAATTGACTCAAGCTGGAGTCGGGGTCAATCCTGGGGATTTAGTTAAATCAGCTTCTGGTCTTGCAGGTCTTGCTACTGGAGCCAGTCCTCTCAATGCTGTAGCCAGCTTAACAGGCTTAACCGGCTTAGCTAATCCTGCTGGTGCCGTAGGTTCTTTAATGAATGCTGATAAAAATGTAATTGGTAATAATTTTGTAAATGGCAAAGGTATGAGTGAAGCTATCGGGGATGGTACTGGAACTGGTACTGGTACTGGAACTGGTACTGGTACTGGTACTGGTACTGGTAATGCTGTTGCGAAAGTTATAGATAATATCTATTACGCAGCAATAAAATTTACAGAAATATATATGAGGATTTTTGCGCCATCTGAATTGTGTAATCAAAAAAATTCAAGAATATTGCTTAATGTCATTATGTTATATGCTATCAACTATATATATAAATACGATGTAAAAAAACCTCAATATGAAGTACTAAAAGAAATAAGGGATTATTTGAATATTAACAAAGATTTCTTGTTAGATAAGACTTTAACATTATCAAAAGATTATTTAGATATTGTACACGATGCTGTAGAAGATATAAAACTTGCAGAGGAGCGAGATTTTCTAAAACAACAGGACAATGACAAAATGGATAATGATAAAAAAATCGCAGATAACGACCTGACATTTAACTATGTAAAATTGGTAGTTGATAACTCTTCGGGTTTATCAGGTGGTCTATTTACGACTATAACATCTGCGATAGCTAATATATGGAAGATTATGATGATGTGGACAAAACCTTTTGCCGGATTAGTGATATTAGTAGGATTTATAGCTTTCATAATACTTGTGTTTTTTGGCGAAGACGATGAACCTACAGAAAATTCGGGGGGTGTAGGAACAGGAAGCTTGCTCGGACCCAATAATTTCAGCTTTTTTTCAAAAAATATGCAGGGAAGCGGAGGGTCAAATAATAATACTGATATTATTTCAGTATTACAAAGACTACCACAAAATATATACTCTTTCTTTGATAAATTATCGAAAGCCTATTCAAAATTTAGCAACTATGTCAATAGTTCAAGTGATTTTATGAATAGCCTATCAGACACTACGCCAATAATAGACGACAGACCTAAACAAGATTCAGATAATAGTGCTGGGTTATATGATAATATATATACATTTGATTATAACTATATAAATGATATTAAAGGGACTTCAAATATAGACACACCCGGTACTACAGATACTGAAGAAATTAAAAGTATAGAGACATATGTATATAATATTAAAAGGCCTAAGAAAGGCGTCAATACTAAGATATCAGAATATTATGGGATATCACACGATTATAATTTTGTCAAAGCAGGTGCAAAAAATCAAGAATATATATATGCTCCAAAATGCGGGACAAATAATAATTATGTATATGATGATTGCACTGTTAAAATTAAAGATTGTGGAGAAGACAAAAAGGAAGATACGAGCGATTATAAAAATATTATAATATAATATTAACATAAAAGGCATTTTAAAAAATGAGTAAATGCGTAGACAATGTTAATGACGAGAGCAAGGATTTGGAGCTTTTATACAAAAATAAATATATTATGGATGTTAAAAAGGTTGATAAATCAAGTGATTTATTTGCTATAAAAACATTAGATGCTGAATTGAATAAATCTGCGCCTATAAAAGTAGACGAGAATGGGGCTATTACAAGTATTATCCTTAGTAGTAATAAAGGAAGATATTATAGCGACGAACCCCCTAATATAATTATTAGACAGCCGGCATCACCTGAAGGAAAACCTGCAAAAGCAACTGCATTTATGAAAAAAGGAGGTGATACTCCTAATGAGTATTGGGAAATAGATAATATTAAGGTTGATGATAGTGATGGTGGATCTGGGTACGATGCTATTGCTGATATAGACAAAATAGAAATTGAAAAAAAGAATACGGTGCAAAAAAAGATTGTTTATAATGAAACTAAACCTATATATTATTTATTGGAAAAAAAACAATCGCAATGTAATAATTTAACGGATAGATGGCACGATTGGTTCACAATACCATATTATTATTTGGGAAACAACAATGGGCGAAGAAAAATAGACGAAAGTAATAAAACACGAGGAGTATTTCAGTGCTATAAAAAATGCAATAATAAATATGTTGTAAATAACGATAATGTATGCGAAAGCATTCAAACATTAGAAGGAGGCAAATATAGAAATTATATCCCATACGACCCATTAGCCATAATATGTATTTTAGGAAGCTACGAAACAGCTGATTATACACCGAATAGCAATGTTATAAAATCCGAAACCGTCCCTGGCAATTATTATTATACTATTAAAAATGTTAAAAAAAGGGATGATGAAGATATAAATACTGAGGTACAAACTAATATATTGGCTTCGCTGTCTAATTATAAAAAAAATCCTTTAATCACAACTCATCCAGTCGCAAAAATAAAAGAAAATATAAATGAAGCTTATACAGAAATATCAAATTATATATCTGGTATAAAAACAGAAGCTGAGAATAATGATTTGAAAATTAAAACAACTATTAAAAATAATGTTAATGACTTCTATCAATTATTTGATAAAAGAGACGAACTATATATTTCTTATCTTAATAAGCTGAAGGATAGTACGCATTTTAAAAGAGTATTATATGCAAAAAGTATAGCACATAAAGTAAAAGACGCAACACCTCGTGATACCGACGATGCTACTACACAGAAATATTTACAATATTTATTTAAATATTGTAAGTTTTTGTATTTTAATGAAAACAATATGTTTGCGATTAGACTTTTAAATTATGGAATATATGAAGAGGATTATATAAAGGGTACTAAAGAAAACATTAACATTACGAATCCTGACGAAGAAGATACTGATGTGTTAAGCAAAGAACCTACAAAAATCAACTATAATCCAGTTACTGTCAAAATTGATACGAAACATAAAAATATGTTTGACGATTATTCAAATGCTTACGAATTATATAAGAGTTTTATTTTAACATATCCAATTATTTTGCTTCTGTCGGTTGGCTTGTTTATAATAATTCTGATTGCATATTGGAGTAATTTTATATATGTTTTTATTTCTGCTCTCAATTTTCTATATATATTAGTTATCGGCATTGTGTATTTATTTATAGTACTCATTGCGTGTAATGGTTTTTTTATAAAGATAGTTATATTTATTATTTCTACGATATATCAAGTAATTGGTGGTTTATATTCCGGGGCTATAGGTATATTTAATGTACCAATTTTAGGTTCAATTCTAAAATTTATATTATTCTTAATCATTATAACTGCTCTACTTAATAGCAATCTAAGCTTCATATACGAAATAGTAATGTTTTTTATTAACACGATAATATATATTATATTGGGTATTATATCAATAATCTTTTATATTATATATGGATTTGTATCTCTAAACCCTGGTATAATATTTCCTTCATTGATAACTATGTCAATTCTCTATGCATATTATAAAATATGGTTCAATTTTGATATTAATACATTACATAAAGATGCTAAGAAAGATGCTAAAATTATAAGCGAACATTCTAATAGTTCAACAATATTCAAATCCGGTGTATTAAAATCTGGTGTTGGCGCTGCTATATCAATGGCAAGACTTGAATTGTATAAACATAGCTATTTTATGAACTTATACGAGAACGCATACGAGAACTATGTAGAAAAAATAGCAGAAATAGAAAGTTATAAGGCTAATAAACATTTACGCGACTCTTCTACTACGAACGATTCAGAAGCAGCAGAAGCAGAAGCAGCAAAAGCAGAGGCAGAGCTAAAAAATATAAATAAAGAGTTTGAGGAAAAAGTTGATAATGTTAATATAGCAAAGTCAGAAAGAAGAAAAGTTGAAAAAAAATTATTGGATTTTGATAGTGAAAATGATAGGACTCTAAAAGATAATAATATGGAATTATATAAAAACGCATTAGGTAAAAGTAAATTAAATTCCGAAAAAATAGAAGATATTAGTGAAAAGCAAAAAAATATATTGAATACTAAAAAAGACCTACAACAGCAAGTAAGAGAATTAAAAACCAGCGAAAATAAAGCAAGAGATGCGATAGGTAAGATAGGTACGATAGGCTCTTTGAATCCTTTTGCGAAGAAAGATGTGCTTGATAGTATTGTTCCCGGAAAGGATAAAGTTGGTAAAGTTGGTAAAGTTGGTAAAGTATTTGAAAAAATAAATAAGGAAGGGTTAATGAATATGGGTGTAGATAAAGCTAAAGGTATGTTTGATAATATTAAGATTGACCCACAAGCTTTATTAAAGGCATAATTCAAGGATTCAGGATATAATTTTTATAACATTCTATGTATTTCTCCATAGCCTCGTTGACAGTCATTCCCTTGATACTGTTCCAAGCTTCCCATTTGGCGCAAGCGGTAACATTAACAAACCACGGTTTATCAATATTACAATCACCCGTCCTTGCCTGTTTGTAATATTTGTAAAACTCCAATTTAACTGTATCAGACAAGCCCATAATTTCCAAATCAATATCATTTAGCTTGTTTAGAACATCATTGAACTCCTTTTCCAATTCCAAATTCATATCCATTTTATAATGATTGTAAATGTATATATATTACTATATAAATATATTTCTTATATTATTTTTATTTAAGAATATAGCATATATATTATAATGACAATGATTATCAATGAATATATCGAATATATGAATAAATATAAACAGCAGTATGGTGAGAAATGTATTGTGCTTTTACAAGTAGGCTCGTTCTATGAAATGTACACTATATACGAAAATAATAACGCAGAGAACAATGATATATATAGGGTAGCTGATATATGCGGTATTATAACTACGAAAAAGAACAAATCGATTGCTGAAATATCATTAAATAATCCTGTGATGGCCGGGTTTCCCCTTCATTCTCTTAATAAATTCACGCAAATATTGCTGAATAACAATTATACAATTGTAATTATTCAACAGGAACAGCAGATGGCTGGCAATAATAAAAATAGGGAGCGTAAGGTAGCTGAGATATTATCTCCGGGCTCCAATATAAATATTACAGATAAGCGAAGTAATTATATGATGGTTATAATGTACGAAATAATAAATGGGTATATTATTGCGGGAATATCAGGGATTGATTTATCAACAGGGAAGACCTTCATATACGAAGTGGGTTCTACGAAGGATGACCCTGAGCTCGCGAATGACGAAGTATTCCGTATGATAAGCACATATAATCCTATTGAATTAATTATATTGGGTGATAAAATTGATGAGAAGGAGCGGAGAAAGATATTGAAAAACTTGAATATCAATAACATTTTGGTTCATTATAAATGGGGCGAATGTAAATACATAGAGTTTTTCAAGAGCATAATAAATCAGACGCAAATATTGGAAAAGGCATTCTTTATGAAGAAGGGGCTGATTTCTATAATTGAAATGTTAAATATGGAGAGGCTCACTATATCTCGCGAAGGATTCTGTTGTCTATTACAATTTGCACACGAACACAACGCGGATATTATAAAAGAGCTACAGGTTCCCGAGATTTTTGAGAACAATAATAATATGACAATTGAGTTTAATTCGGCCGTTCAATTAAATATTCTGGGTTTGTATCAGAATGATAAGCCTCTAATAGATGTATTAAATAGATGCGCGACTGCTTTCGGTTCGCGATATTTTAAAGAGAAGTTGCTGGCTCCTATGATAAACATTAAAAAAATCAATCAGTCTTACGATGATATTGACAAATTGTTGAATAAAAATATCTATATTAAGGTGCGCAAATATCTGGCGAATATCGGGGATTTGGAGAGATTCAAGCGGAAATTGCTTTTAAACAAGGTAGCTCCTCAGGATTGGATGAGCTTTAATGAATCTATGGAGGCCTGTATAGGTATCTATAATATCTTGAAGGATTATGGAGAAGACGAAAAAAACGGGGGAACTATTATATCAATCGTACATACTATAATAAATTCTTACAAGGATATTTTGGATTTGGAGAATGCCTCTAAATATAATTTGGCTGATAAAAATAATTGGGGAAATATATTTAAGGAAGGAGTATATGAAGATATTGATAATAATGCAGAGGGTGTCAAGAAGTCCTATAGAGATATTGAGATTTTATGCGAAGAAATAAACCGTATCGGTATCAATGATAGCACGCTATGTAAGATAGATTATAATGATAAGGATCAGGAATATTTCATTTTAATAACTAAGAAAAGATATGAGACGGCTTTAAAAAATAACAAGGATATTATTGGAAAATTCAGCAAAAAACCGTTATCATCTTCTTCGACAAATTACAAGATGACTAATAGCGAAACCGAGAAGCTCTCAAAAAATATCAGCAAATATAATGAAGAAATAGCTACACTTGTATTGAATTATTATAATGAGTTTGTTAGGGAGTTTATAGAAATAAATAATAAAAATATTGATATTCTCATTAAATATCTCGTACGCACTGATATTGCTGCAAATAATGCAAAAAATGCCTTTGATTATAGATACAAAAGACCTAAAATATCATTAGATTCTTCTGATGAAGACGAAGAAGCCGATGAAGCCGAAGACGCCGGTGATGCAAGCGATGCAAGCGATGCAAGCGATGCAAGCGATGCAAGCGATGCAAGCGATGCAAGCGAGAGAGAATCGTCTTTTATTAATATGAAAAATATGAGGCATCCGTTGATTGAGAGATTACACGATGAGCTTGAGTATGTAGGGAATGATGTCAGAATAAATAAAGATGGCATATTGTTGTATGGAATAAATGCTTCTGGGAAATCTTCGTTTATGAAAGCGGTTGGTTTAAATATTATTATGGCTCAATCTGGGATGTTTGTAGCAGCCGAAAAAATGGTATATTATCCGTATAAGAGAATATTTACGAGGATTTCGGGGATGGATAATATATATAAGGGGATGTCAAGCTTCACTGTGGAAATGACGGAATTGCGGAATATATTGCAAAGATGTAATAAATATAGCTTGGTTATTGGGGATGAGATATGCTGTGGGACTGAATCAATATCGGGGATTGCTATTGTATCTGCTGGAATAGATATGCTGATAAATAAAGGGGCTTCTTTTATATTTGCGACACATCTTCACGAACTAACGGCAATGTCTTGTATTAAAGAGCATATCAATGATAATAATTTGTTTGTCAAGCATATTAAAATAGATATTGGAAAAAATAACGAAATCATATATAATAGGAAAATACAGGATGGCCAGGGTTCTAATATGTATGGCTTGGAAGTATGTAAATCTCTTGATATGCCCTTGGATTTCCTTAAAAAGGCTGAGATGTTTAGAAAAGAATTCACAAAAATAGATAAAGACTTAATTAAAAACAAGAAATCTAATTATAACAAGAAGAAGAAGATTGATAAATGTGAAATATGTCAGGGTATTGCGGTTGAAACGCATCACATTAAATATCAAGAGGACGCAGATGAAAACGGATTCATAGGTTCATCTCATAAAAATGCTACACACAATCTGGCATCACTATGTAAAGAATGCCATAACAAGGAACACAAGGGGATTATAAAAATTAATGGATACAAGCAATCCTCCAATGGCATTATATTAGACTACGACACCCTATAAAGCCTCCCGCAATAGCCCACAATAGCCCACAACAGCCCGTAATAGCCCGTAATAGCCCGTAATAGCCTTTTCTAATACCGCGCTGGAACAGTTTCCCCATTATTATAAAAATACATAGATTACCTTAACAGTTATTGAGACACTGGAATATTATTATTTTTTTCAATTTTAAATTTGAGTACATCTTTCTGTTTTTTCTAAATTTTCAAAAGTTTTTTAGAAATTACAAAATAAATCGAGAGATGTACTCAAATTTTAATTTTCAATTTTTAGAAATATTCAGTGTCTTTTTAATAGCTCATTATGGTAATATAAATATCTTAGATGTCTATAATTAGCCCACTGTTACTTTTTCTAATACCGCGTTGGGGGCGGTTTCCCCCATAGGGCGGTTTCCCCCAACGGGTTCCCCCACTCCCATAAAAATATATATAGAGATAATTTAATATAATAATATAATTATGAAAGTTATTAAGAGGAATGGTGAATATGAAGATGTCAGCTTTGACAAGGTGCTTATGCGTCTTAAAAATCTATCAGGTGAGCTAAATATTAATGTATCAGAGATAGCTCAGAAGGTATGTTCTCGCATTTTTGACGGTGTTAAAACGAGCGAATTAGATGAAATGGCAGCATATTTGTGTGGCAGTATGTCTTTGGATAACCCAGAATATAATACTTTGGCTTCGCGTATTATTATCTCTAACCATCATAAGAATACATCTCCTTCATTTTCTGAAACAGTTCAAGCTCTTTATGATAACAAGGATATTCATAATAATAATGCACCCTTAGTATCTGACGAGCTATATGAAATCGTATGTAAAAACAAGGAGAAACTCAATACCTATATTGATTATCAGAGAGATTTTACATTTGATTATTTCGGCTTTAAAACTTTGGAACGCGCATATTTAACCCGAGTTAATAAGAAGGTTATTGAGAGGCCACAGCATATGTGGATGCGAGTTGCTCTGGGAATACACGGTAATGACATTAAAGAAGTTCTGACGACATACGACCTTATGAGTAAAAAATATTTCACACACGCTACACCGACACTATTTAATTCGGGAACTAGAAGACCACAACTTAGCAGTTGTTTCCTTTGCTCTGTAAATGACGATAGCGTAGCAGGCATTTATGATTCACTAAAAGAGATGGCGCTGATTTCTAAATATGCCGGAGGAATTGGTATTCATATTCATCAGGTTCGCGGTAAAGGTAGCTATATCAGGGGAACAAATGGAACTTCTAACGGAATCATACCGATGTTGCGAGTATTTAATAATACCGCAAGATATATCGATCAAGCAGGGAAAAGACTCGGGAGTATCGCGGTATATCTTGAAACCTGGCATTGTGATATTGAGGCCTTTTTGGAATTGAAGAAAAATCACGGGAGTGAGGAAGAAAGATGCAGGGATCTATTTATGGCTCTATGGGTATCTGATTTGTTTATGGAAAGAGTGAAAAGTAATAAGCTCTGGTCTTTGATGTGTCCCGATAAATGTCCCGGACTTAGCGATGTATATGGCGATGATTTTATTAAACTTTACGAACAATATGAGAGCGAGGGCAGATATAATAAACAAATTAACGCTCAAGACCTCTGGTTTAAAATATTGGAATCTCAAATAGAGCAAGGAGTCCCATATATCCTTTACAAGGATGCTGCAAATAAAAAGAGCAATCAGAAGAACCTGGGAACTATCAAATCGAGCAATCTGTGTGCCGAGGTTCTAATTTATTCTTCGCCTGAGGAAACTGGCGTATGCAATTTGGCCTCTATTTGCCTCCCTACATATATTGAGAATGGTGTATTTAATTATGAGAAGCTTCACGATGTTGTCAAAGTAATTACTAAAAACCTCAATAAAGTTATTGATAAGAACTTTTATCCTATTGAAAAGGGGCGCGTTTCTAATCTTAAAAACAGGCCTATTGGAATTGGCGTTCAGGGATTGGCTGATGTATTTATGATGCTCAAGCATCCCTTTGAATCAAAAGAGGCAGCAGATATTAACAAAGATATTTTTGAGACTATCTATCACGCAGCAGTTGAAGCTTCAATGGAATTATCAAAAAAACGATATCATACTATTAATCAAATAGCATCGGGTGAATGTGGTGAAAATATGAGCGACTATGTTAATGAGTTTGAAATTAAAAATATTAAAAATAAATATTGTGGGGCATATAGTACATTTGAGGGCAGTCCGATATCTCAAGGGCTTTTTCAATTTGATTTGTGGAACGAAAAGCCGAGTGATAGATATGACTGGGAAAGCCTGCGGACTGAAATAATGAATTACGGAGTTCGCAATAGCCTTTTGATATCTCCTATGCCCACGGCATCTACTTCGCAAATTATGGGATTTAATGAAAGCTTTGAGCCAATTACCAATAATATATTTCAGAGAAAGACTCTTAGTGGCGAGTTCATTGTGATAAATAAGTATTTGATTAAAGATTTGATTGATAAGGGAATATGGAATAAGGAAATGAGAGATACTATTATTTTGCACGAGGGAAGCATTCAGAATATCCCAAATATTGATGCGACTATGAAAGAGCTCTATAAAACTTCGTGGGAAATTAAGCAACGCGTTATTATTGATATGTCGGCAGACAGAGGAAGATATATTTGCCAGACGCAAAGCCTCAATATCTTCATAGAAGAACCTGATTTCCAAAAATTGTCTTCTATGCATTTTTACGGACATTCCAAAGGTCTCAAGACGGGTTCTTATTATCTGCGAACAAAACCGAAGGCAAAAACTCAGCAATTCACTATTGACCCCGAATTTGCTAAAAAAAAATTGAGATGCGCTGAAGACAACGGCGATAGCTGTGTCCTATGCTCTTCATAATACTCATTTACAAGTTTTATATTTCTCTTCTTCTTGCAAGATGCACCCTATACGCCATCTCTTGCTTTCTTAGTTGTTTTTTTAACAGTCTTTACAGGCTTATCAGACTTCTTGACAGGCTTATCAGACTTCTTGACAGGCTTATCAGACTTCTTGACAGGCTTATCAGACTTCTTGACAGGCTTCTTTACAGGCTTCTTTACAGGCTTATCAGACTTCTTGACAGACTTCTTTACAGGCTTCTTGACTGGATTTATAGGCTTATCAGGCTTCTTGACGGACTTCGTGGTTGGCTTCTTGATGGGCTTAGAACTTTTAATCTTGCAGTTTCTTCCTGCTCCATCCATTACCATACTACCTCTTTCTCTTTCTCTTTCTCTTTCTCTTTCTCTTTCTCTTTCTTTTTCTTTTTTTTTTCTTTCTCTTTCTCTCGCTCTAATAGTTTTAATTCTTGTATCTTTAAGTTCAGGTGATTTAATAACATTCATACACAATCCTTCTACAAATTTTTTTAAATCTTGAGACATAGTTGAAGTTTGATATTCCATTGGAATATCAGAGATTTTAAATACATTTGATATTAAATTTAATATTAATGATATAAATTTTGTAATATCTCCATTAGCAAATTGATAAATATTTATAATATTTCTTAAATTGATAAATACATATTCTTTATTTTTCGTAAATGTATAGTCTGTTTCAGTTGTAAAATGCAATGATGACATTCTTACATATGCAGGAGTTATACCTGGATTACTTCTATCTCCAAAAAAACTAACGTGAAATAATGTTACGCCATTATATATTACATCAATTATTAACTTTAATTTAATAGAAGAAGCTACTGTCGCGCCCGTTGAACTACATTCAGGATAACCATCCATATTCTTTATTTTTATAGAAAACTCTAAATCATTATTTATATAACTAATTTTAACGCCATTAGAATAATTAGTAACAGTAATCTGCGGATTACTCCTATAAATATTGCTTCCACATCTAAATGCTATTAAATTATCTAACATAGGCAGTAAAACATCATATGATTCATCTCTACCTTTAATAAACTTTCTAACAGGAATACGACGAATTACATTTATTTCTTCTGGTGCATCCTGAGATGGGCAAGTCTGAATAATTTCATCCATATCAAATTCATCTAATAACATTTCGTTATATTTTTTTGTATCTTGTTCGGTATCAGTAGTGTGTTTAAATGAATCAACAATGAATTTAGCTTCATCTGTAGTCAGAAGAGATATTGCACTTTCTTTTGCTATTGCCGATATGTGATTGGCAAAATCTATCTCATCTTTAATCAGTGGATGGTAGAATACATATTCTTCGATAGTAGTTAATTTTTTTTTTTTAGGTATTTTAGGTAATTTATTCGATTTTTTGATTACCGGCGATGATATACCAAGATGTCCTGAACTTGAACTTGCGCTTCCTTTCCCGCTCGCGCTTCCTTTCCCGCTCGCGCTTCCTTTCCCGCTCACACCGCTTGCACTACTTGTCGCGTTACCTTCCCTTTTTATTCTAGGTATGCGCGGTAGCGGTATTGGTGTTGGTGTTGCTAATTTTGTCGGTTTGTCGCTACTACTACTCATATCTCTATTATTATATAAATATATATTATTATAATAGTATATAGTATGTCAAATAATGAACCTTTATTGATACCTTCAAATAGATTGACTATTTTTCCTATCGAACATTATGATATGTGGGAAATGTATAAAAAATCTGTTAGTGTCTTCTGGACACCTGAGGAATTGGATTTATCAAAGGACTTAGATGATTTCAATAAGCTTAATAAGAACGAGAAATTTTTTATTAAGCAAATATTGGCGTTTTTCAGTTCCAGCGATACAATTGTAAATATCAATTTGGGCGAAAGATTTTTAAATGATGTACAAGTACTCGAAGCTAAGTTCTTCTATGGCTTTCAAATGGCTATTGAGAATATTCATTCGGAAACATACTCTCTTCTGATAGACACTTATTTTAAAGAAGCTAATGACAAAGAAGAGGCTCTAAATGCTATCAATTATATGCCCTGTATTAAAAAGAAGGCTGACTGGTGCTTCAAATGGATTAATGACGAATCAGCACCATTCTCTCAAAGGCTGTTAGCATTCGCACTTGTTGAAGGAGTATTTTTCAGCGGCGCCTTCTGTAGTATTTTCTGGCTCAAAGAGCGCGGTTTGATGCCCGGACTCTCATTCTCTAATGAGCTTATCAGCAGAGACGAGGGAATGCATGTAGAGTTCGCCGTCTTGCTGTATTCTAAGATAATAGATAGGTTGCCTCAGGAAACTGTTCATCAAATTGTTAAAGAAGCCGTTGAAGTAGAGAAGAACTTTATTATCGAAAGTATCCCTTGTTCTATGCTTGGAATGAATGCAGACCTAATGTCTATATATATTGAATTTGTAGCGGACAGATTGCTAACTCAATTAAATTATGATAAAATATGGAATTCAAATAACCCCTTCCCTTTTATGGATAGAATATCAATTGAAAGCAAATCCAATTTCTTTGAAAGCCGTGTTTCGCAATATAGCAAGGCAAATGTCGGCGGGAAACAGGAACACTCTAAATTACGCACATTTTCTCTCGAAGCAGATTTTTAGACTTTCGGCTATTTCGTAATTACTTAAAGAACTTATATACTTATTTTATATAATAATGGATACAATAGGAAACAAATTCGGAAACTTCGGAAACTTCGGAAACATTTTCGTTGAAATTAAAAAACAAATTAATTATATTATAAATGATAACGATTTTATATATTCGAGCAATTATATTAATTGTATGAATGAAGTTATGATAGTCCTCAGAAAGGCCTTATTTAAATTACAGGATATATATTATAAATATATATTATATCCTAAATTAAAAAAAATCTAATTTTTATTACACAAAAATATTATTATTCTGTGTATCAGCAAGCACCACAAAAGGATTATTGGGATATATCTTGTTGCGATAGGCACAATTTGATTTCTCCGAGTGATGCGATGGTATATCTGAGAATAATAGGGTAGTTATTTTTAAGATATAGCTCAACATTATTTGAAAGATTCGTGCATTTTGTAAATATTGATAGGTATTTAAGGCTGAAAATTCCCTGTATTATCTCCTGTTCTTCGTCGGTACTATTCTTCTTTATGGTGATTGATTGCGATTTTTCAGAACCGAGGATAGTCTCTTGGTCGCAAAAGTCCCCTTTGCAACTTAATATGAGCTTATCACCTATGTTTCTAAATTCTATAAACTCGGCGAGGTTATTCATATCTCTAATAATTTTTTGAAGATAATTGGAAGGCATATTTATAATCGTGTGAAAATCTACCGGTGGAATGTCGAGATTCAGCACATCTATATCCAATACAGACAATTTATAATTCGTTTTATAATTTTTATCATTATTTTCTATTGTTATACCCAAATGATTCGGGTCATCTTTTTTAATATAAATTGTCAATATGTCGTTGTTCGTGATTGTTTTAATAAGCGCGTGGAGTCGCAGCATATTAATGCCGACATATGTTTTCTTGGCACACTCGTAAATCTCAAACTTATCCGCGTCAAGCTTGAGATGTATCAGAACAATATGCGTATTATCCATAGCAACTATCTTAATACCTGTCTCATCTATTTCCAAATTAACATCCATCAATATCTCCTTAAGAGCATCTATAACTTGTTTAAATGTAGCAGCCTGTATAGTTTTAATATTTAATAAATATTCAGTATCCATATAAATAGTAAAATATATTATCTCCTTAAATATTATTTTAGTTATTTGCTTAGTTATTTGCTTAGTTATTTGCTTAGTTATTTGCTTAGTTATTTGCTTTATTTAAGAATAACATTATATAGCCAAACAAAATACTTAACCAGTTTAAAGGGTTCCTCGAAGATAAACGCTGCATTTTAATAACTGTCATTTTAGCCCACCTCATATTATCAATATTGTAATTAATATAAATATAATAAAACAATACCATAATAGCTATCGTAGAGACTATAAATGCTATTAATATAGCAATAAAACCTTGTTTCAATTTACCCCTTGTTTCTTTTAATTGAAATAGATAATTATTATAAAAGCATCCAGCTTTCTCCTTATGGTCGATCTTAAAGGTATCAAAATCTGTATATGAAATAGCGCAAGTCTCCTTTGTATCCCTTATATCATCCCTGATTGATAAGGGAATTGCGCCTATTAGAACATTCTCTATATCATAATTGTTTGTTTTAAAAGTACCGAACAAATTATTTGAATAAGGGATTACATTCGTTATTATATTTAATAAGGATTGTGCGTATGTTCTTCCCAAATCAAAATTAGGTATTTTTTCCTTACTAATATTATCATTATATATTTTCTTATTATTAAGATATACTAAGACCAATTTTACAAAATCTAAATCTTTATTATCTTTATTATCTACATTGTTAGCCTTAATTTTTGCACTTATATCTTTAATTTTAGTAATAAACAAGTTTATAGTATTATTAGTAATAGCATTATAATATTCAGTTATAGCTGCTTCTATAAGTTTTGTATTAGCTGTTTCCATAAGTTTTTTCTTATCCTCTTTCTCTTTAGCGTCCTTTGCTTTATAAAAAGCACCTGATGCATCATCTGAAGCTTTTTTAAGTATTTCAATTTCCTCAGGCGTATAAATACGATCATTAATACTTATTGCAGTATGTATATTGTGCCCATTTAATTCGTTCATTATTTTTGTAATATTTGAATTGTCGTTTAAAAAATCCGCGTCCTTATCACATATAATATTTAACATATTTTCAATATTTTTAGGCTCGTTGTTTTTTTCATCTTTTGATTTTTTAAAATTTAAATAATCTGCATAATTTATGGAAGGGGTCTGACTAGGATCGCGCCTTAGCCCGTATATAATTATTAGTATTAGAAATATTACGAATATTGAGAACATTTTAGGCATATGTAAACCATCGCATCTGCTGTTATTTAGAAAATAACAATATTGTTTAATATATTCTCTAAGTTCGGTAAATTCAAGATTTAAATGAGTAAGGAATGCAAACTTAGTAATACGAGAAATGCCATAATAAATTATTGAAAAAATCACTAATACTATTGTTACCAACATAAAGACATCCAATAATATATTTGTAATATTTAATGTGAAATATTTATCATTGTAATACATATTCTGGTCAAGAAGAAGACTAATAAACAGCTTGTAGTCAACAGTTTCCCCAATTAATATCTTGTTTTCTTTTGATAAATCACTTTCTTTCAGGGGAAGTTCTCCATATTCTATTACATTCGTATCATTATATATTTTTTCAGAAAGAATGTTATTATATACATAATAATTATAGATAGTATTTGTCAATATTAACAAGGTTATTATTATTATCAACGATATATAAAAGTTTATTAAAAACAGTGTCATATCATATTTCTCGTTGTCAACAAAATATGCTATTTCGCAAGGCATAATATTACCTTCTTTTATTAAAATAATAACATTTTAAATCTTCAAGGGTATAAACCTTAATCTAAACAACTCCCAAAACAGCTGTTTTGATTTCTTCTACTATTGTTTCTATTAATTCCTTCATTTTATCAATGTACCTTTCTACATTTTCCTTCATATCATTATCAGTATATTTAATAATAAACAAGCATGCCAAAATTACAAGGCACCCTATCATTATTTCTAATGCTAAATATAAATTGAAAAAATATACAGCACCCCAATAATCCAATTCTACATATAACTTATTTGAAAAGTTTAAAACATTATTATCAACTCCTGTATCACCTCCTTTATAACCTTCAATTTTTGTGATAACAGCATCCTTTTCATTATTTTTTATATTGTCAAATATCTGTTTTTTTTCATATTCTAAATCATCTATTATCGCTTTATTTTCTAAATTGTGCCCTTGTAAAGACCTTAATGTTAGAGTATTATGTATCTCTTCGTCTATTTCGGGTATGCCTATATTAGCAACTCTTCCAAATATCAGCTTATTCAATTTAATTAATATATAAGGGTCATCGATATTATTCTTAACAAAATATAAATATATGATTAGTACCAATAATAATGTTTTATTTATATCAGCTGTACCAGTATATTCTATTTGATATTTTGAATATAATAATATATTTTTCATTTTTGTAAAGAATGTATTTGTATATTTATTTGTATTGTATATATTTTCATCGTAATTAAAACAGTAATTAATAGCTATCATCTTTTCTTCAAACTTATTTTTAACATCATAGATATCTTGGTTGGTTGTTCCATCAATCACATTGTATTTCCCGGCAACATAGCTAATATCACCACCATATGCGATATCATTAAATGCTTCAAGTATTGCATCACTATTATAATTATTAGATATTAAATGCTTATTTGTTTCATTTCTAATATATTCATCGGCAACAATTAAATCACCATACATTGCCTTTATTTTTTTATAAGTTCCGCTGATAAATGCGAAAAAATATACGAGACTATGTATAATACAATAAATAATAATACATAATGTTATTACTACCAAATGAATATTTCGGTTCATAATTTTTGTAATAAATAGTTCATCTGCTATTTTGCTATTACTTGCGATATTAAATATATATGTGTAAAAATCATATATTAATGCTATTAATATGATAAATATTATTAGAAATACTAATAGTAAAATTATTTCGTACAAATTATTATTTGTTTTTACATATAGACCCGCTGCATATTTATCATTAGACCACAATAATGTCGTGGGAATTAACAGAAACAACCCATTCAATATATACCCGTAAATATCTGTATTATTATTAACCTTTACTGTATCAATATTATTACTACTTTTGCTATCGTCTATATAAAGGATTATTATTCCATCCCTTGCAATTATCTTCTTTTTCTTATCTTGCAATGCGGTGAATGATACAATATCGCCATATAGACTTTTATTTATATTAATATCCACAGTATTATTTATCGAATATTCAGAATAACTTTTTTTATTATATTCAATGCTATAATAGCTCGTATTATCGCCATTCTTATATTTTGCTATTAATTTAGTATTATCTAATGTAAGAGCTTCTTCCGTCGGTGCATCAGGTAAATAAATCACTTCATATAATATCATAAAATCTTCGAGCTTCAGAGCATCTATATTTTTCAATTTAAAATGAACCTTGTTGTCTTCAATCTTATCTTTATCTACATAATCTTTGAGATATGAAAGGTCTATATATTTTGGCGAAGGCTTAGTAATATCAATTATATGCTTAGTTAGCGTAAACTCTTTCATATCAATTACAAATGCTGCATTAAACTCGCTCGATATATCGTATTTATAATTATTGTCGGTATTGATTATATTAACATAGTTTATTAATTTATAATTATAAATATCTTTGAGCTTATAGTGTATAGCATATTCGCTCGTGTTATGTACAATTATTTCTTTAATAGAATATATTGTATATAAAGTATAATTTATAAGTGCTAATATTAAAATTACTACTATTAATACAGCAACTATATATATTATATTCGTAATAATATTAATTAACATATCATTCATTATTATTAAATATATATTCTAATTTAATAATTATAATAAAAATTAACAGGTTTGTCATTAGAAATTAATTATAAATGCTATATAAATGCCAATCATTGCAACTATATAAACAACTGCCGTATTAAAATATGTGCTAACAAAATAATCAAATGGTAGCGGGAATTCCGAGCCGGAAAGAAATTTATTAAAAGGCTCTAAATCATATATTAAGAAATATGCCAGGCCGAATGTTGCAAAGAATATACCTGCAAGCACTGATGTAATTAGCCCAAACTTATAATATATAATGTGAGAAGACTTATAGCCTTTTATAATATTAAAGCTATCAACGAGTTTTTTTCTTATCTCTTTATATTTAATATCTAATTCTAAAATTTGAGGAGAGTTTAATTCATTAAATCCTGCTGTTTTTATTGCAGACCTTATTATATCAAGGTGTTTATCTATGTTTTCCGGGAATATATCTTCCATATTATTTTCTAATCTGCTATATATACATTTCGGGTTGTCGCAGATATTTTGAACGTCCTTGATTGTTTTCTTCGCATTATTGCTGTTTTTATTAGTTAATATAATTGCTATACACATTTTAACATATTTATCTACATCTGCTTTTGTGTTCAATGAATCTATTTTCTTTAAATATAACACGAGAGATTCTCTTGTAATAAATTTGCCTTTTGAAGGGTCGTGATTCCTAATTAAATCACAATCTATATTTTCCATAATTGTAGCATCTATGATTTTAATATTATCGTGTATCTTAATATCTTCTTCATTTATACCCATAAACTCGTTATACAAGATATATGAGTGAAATAAGAAGGCTACGAGAATAAATATTTGAAGACCGCGTATAAAGGTGTATTCATAATTATAATTTTTATAAATATCATTATTAAAATATGTTTTATAAAATGCAATCTTTATTTCATTCGACATTGCTGAAGTGGAAAACACATTTATAATAGTATTATACCAAAATAGGAAAAACAGGATGCCGTAGATAATTACAAATTTATAATTATTGTAATCTACGGTATCTTTATCAGAAAACATATTACCGTAATTGCAATACCGCAAGTTTAAACTATCATAGCTCGGGTTATTTTCTTTTGATGATACAGATAACAGTTTAGCTCTACTGGAGCCGAAATTGCTTATTTCCATAATATTTATAATAAGTACCGCCAAAAACAAAAATATAATTATTGTTCGTGAGAGATGATTTATAATAAATTTATAAACTACTCTTCTAATTTTCATTAATATTTATTAGCCTTTTACTATATATTTTTATATTTTTTTAATTTTATAAATTGATTTAATGCAGCTATCTTCTTAAATAGCTTTAAATATCCATAATAATAAAAAGATAGTTATAGGATAGCTTATTCTTAATAAGAACTCTTGGAAATCTGTCAGTATATTATCGCCTATATATTTAGATAAATAATATGTCAGCATTCTATCTATTGAGATACCAAGAACAATTACAAGAGAAAACAATGATAACTTAATGACCTCTGTTCTTTTTAAGTTCATTCTATCGAAGAAATTGTATTCATTCCCTCTCTTTTTTGAATAATCATTATCAGGCTGTTTATAGTTTTGGTTATTATTCAAGGGAACTAATGATGTATTCATACTCTGTATATTTTCAACCTTATATTGAGCCTGCTGAGTTTGCTGAGCCATTTGAGCCTGCTGTTTGGCTTGTTGCTGAGCCATTTGAGCCTGAAGTGCCATTTGCTGAGCCTGTTGAGCCTGTTGAGCCATTTGAGCCTGCTGTGCCTGTTGTGCCTGCTGTGCCTGCTGAGCTTGTTGAGCTTGATGTCCGCCATTGTACGATTCATTATTACTCATTTTATTAATTTTTTGCGGGGAATAGGAATTATCCATATTATCACCTAATAAATTGTCGTCTCCCCCATATAATAAACTTAAATCTGTCATAATATCTATATATATATATGGAAATAAATTATAAAAAACAGAAAAATAATAATCTTTAAGTATTACAGATTAAATGAATAAATTCATTGATTATGAGAGTTTTTTTACATATATATCATTAATATTAGCATTTGCCATATTCATTGTATTAATGTATGGGTGTATGGCTGATAATTATAGCGGCGGAGGCAGCAAAGGCAGTGGCATTATAGAGAGATTTTCAACTACAGAACCAGTACACGCTGAGATAGCCAGCATAACTGTAAATGACGCGGGAGCAATAACAGGAATAGTTCTTGGAACTAATAAAGGCAAGTATTATGCTGGTACGCCTCCTAAAATAACTATTGCTGCTCCTACGGCTGCAAATTCTACACAGGCAGAAGCTACAGCTATATTAAGCACTACCGCTATAACCGGAACTACGCCCCCTCTTTACGAAATTGCAAGTATACAAATAACCGCTGGAAAAGGAGGGACAAACTATGTAGTAGCTGATAAAAGCAAGGTAACCTTTGAACCTATAGCAACCTATAAATCTGCTTATTCTGCTGTAGAAACAGACCCTGTAGCCGCTGTTATAAATAATATGGTTGTTAAAAGCGATGAAAATAAAGGTATAGAATCTATTACTCTAACATCAAAAGGCAAATATTATGAAAATGCACCTCCTAAGATAACTATCGGGGCTCCAGAAGATAATACTGGAACTGCTGCTATTGCTGAAGTTAAGTTAAAAACCACACCTATAGTTGCTAACGGAAAATTATATGAAATTAATAATATAGATATAAAAGATGGCGGAAAAAAGTATGTAGCAACAAGCGATGTTTCTAAAATAGTTTTGGAATCCATAGATGATTACAAAGCACGCGTCAATCCCATTATAACTTTGACGGCAGAACAAAAAACTAATATAGTAGATTTGATTGGCAAATGTAATACCCTAACAAATAAACAGTCCTATATTACTAAAATTAATAATAATGTCCTAAAAAAATTTGATGTTGAAGCCATAATAAAGGAGGTTAGCTAAAGTCCGCCCATCTCGATAATTATTATAAATATATGCAAGTTATTGAGAGACACTAGAATATTATTATTTTTTCATTTTTAAATTTGAGTACATCTCTTGATTTATTTTGTAATTTCTAAAAAACTTTTGAAATTTTTGAAAAAACAGAAAGATGTACTCAAATTTTAAATTTCAATTTTTCAAAAATTCCAGTGTCTTTTTAAGACATCATAATGGTATCTTATCAATTGTCATCGTATCCATCTTCTCAGTCGTCTTCTCCGTCGCTATCGTCGTCATCCTTATTTACATAGTGTTCGTTGTATTGCCTCAATTTTATTCCCTCGTTGCTATAGTCAATCTCTTTCTTTTTGTAATCATTTATATTATCTCTTGAATATTCTTCAGCTTCATCTTCGCTATCGCCTTCAATCTCTTCCTGATAATATTTGTAATCTATATAATTCATCTTGTATTCGGGGTTTAATATTGAACCTTCAGGGAATTTGTTCTGTTTTGGTTCGTAATAATAAATAGCAAATACAATATTATGATTAACACCCTTAAAATCATATAGTGTCCCACGGTTTGTTTCAAATCTCAAGGATATTCTCGATAATTTACCAATCGGATGAAACTCTCTGATAGGCAACTTAGTAATTGCCAGCCTTTCGCTATTAATACCTACATTATCTACACGAAACTTAGCTAAACCAAGAGAATACTTAGAATATGATAAAGAACCGAATAGATGCTCCTCTATTTCCGGGCATTTCAATACAATATATTTATTCCCGATTAAATACACGATACCTGGCGATGTTATTAGATGTTTATCATATTGTATAGTAAGTATTACTTTCGTAACATCCGTATTTAATATACTATGAAACATCTTATACATTTTCGGATTACTATTATACATCGGCTTATACTGATATCTATCATTGATATAATCGGGGTTTATAGAATTGTATAAATCAAAACCGAGATTTTCATATATAGTAGAGCGTCTCATATCAAATATAAACGGCAATCTGCTATATATATCTAATAAGTTCGTCAATTCAGCAGGCTCCGAATGTTTCTTAAATCCTACTTCAGTATCTTCTATTTCCTCATAATTTAATAAAAATGTCTTCAATGTATAATCGCCCGTATCAATTGACATCTTGCTAAATATATCAGGATAATCTATCAACTCTGTTTTTCCACTGTTTTTTGTGCTATTGTCATATAGCTTGTACCAGAATGGCATATCCAAGATACTATTATTTTTACACAATATTACCTCTTCTGCTCTGAGCGCCCTATTATATATCTTGAAATCCTTTATATACATAACAGCATTCGCATCAGCCGTCCAAGTCTCCTTGTATAAAATACCATTCAGATTGTTAGTAATAGGTGCAGCAAGAGATTTTCCTATATATTTCTTGACATAAAATACATTCTTAATAGTTTTTGTTACGGTTATTGTTCTCGTAATATTTATTGAAAGAGAATTATTAGATATATATACGACCCAATTATTTTCAAATATCGTCCAGCATATATGAACCTCGTCTTTCAAATCAACATCAGTAATTACTTGCGTATCTCCTGGCACACTACCATCACCCATAATAAACTGGATATTATAGAGAGTTCCCGTACTTCTCTTGACGACGCTTACGCTCATTCCAGTATATTTCTCTTTTGTTTGCTTCCATAAATGGTAATATCCTAAACTAAATACACAATATGTATTATTTTTTGAAGGATTGTATGTAGCATCTGCCTTAATTTTAAAAGAATATGTTATGCCTATTTCAGTTCCTCCTATAAAACTGTTATTAATATCATTATTAATCTCAGGGCCAGAGATATGATTTGAATATATATTATATATATTTATGTTATTACTGAGTTCTATGAAGCCCCCGTCAGTTATTTTTGTATAGCCATCGGCATAAGTACAATTACTCGTAATTATATCGCACGCTATTTTTTCAGTTACGCCATTCTTAATTATAGTGTCGTTCTCATCAGTTCCCAAATAATAATATAATAGATTATTTTCAACATCTATATTATACATAGTACGCGGAATACTCGCGTCAATTATTTCCATACCAATCACATTTTTAAAGGGAACCGTGAAATCTACTACATATTTATTAGGATTAGGATATTTATCCCTATCTCTGTCTGTACTATCTATTAAAAATGTGTAATTCTGTTTTATACTATTATTTTTAAGATAATTAATATCTTCAATTGACATTTGTATCCCTCGCCGACAACCTTATTAAATATACTTATATTATTATTTATATCCTAAAAGTCCGCTAAAAGTTATTAAATATCGTCTGTTTGATGTATTTATTGCGGTTGTCTCCGCGTCCATTTTCTCGTATTTTTCTTAGGATTTTTGGAAAATACATAGTAATGAATGAAGTTATGTCATCATCATTATTATATCGGTATATACGCACGAACTCCTTAAAATAGATGTAAAATATTGCTCTCAATACAATATAGCAGTATGAGTGTGTTTTCTCATACCACATATTTTTCCCTTGCTTGGTCAATATTTTTTTAGCAATAGCTATATTATGCTTTTTATCCTTCGCGAGTGTCTTCTTGAAATCGGCAAAAGACAAATTGTGTTCAATAGAATAAAATATGGTATTTAATATGATAGCATATGTTTCAATTATTGCCTCATTCGGTAATAAATACTGTTCCTCGGCTATCCCGCACATATTCTTTATTTGCTTAATGTTTGCATTAGTCCATGCCTCAAAATGTATATCGTGATGATGATGCAATAATTCGTGCAATATAACCTTCTCGTAATCCTCTTTTCTTACAATATATACATTATTTGATTTAAAATAGGTGAAACCTCCATTAATATTCACAGCACCTATGCTATCTCCCATTTTGTTAGGAAGCTTGCGTTTCATAGGATTGAGCAATATATAATAATTGAAATCTTGTGTCGGCTTAATATTAAATAGCTTTTTAATCAAAAAAACGCGATAGATACTGTTAAACAAATGCTCGCGCGCTTTTTTAGTAATTGGTTTATCTGAAAGAATGTAAAAATTAATATTTTTATAAGTAATATGATACACGCGATTGCATTTATCAAAATATTCAATACAGAAACGCCAATCAAAATAACTATCTTTTAATAATAATTCCTTGAAGTTTTTAAAACGCTCTAAGCCCAAGCCCTTTCCAGCATCTGATATATCCTCGATATATATATCATCCCTATTGATATTATAGTTTTCCTTGACTATTTTGTATAAATCATATTCGTTTTTATTATTCATATTATTCATTTATAAAAAACTGCCTGCTTTCTTTAATAATCATAGATATATATTTATCTTCTTTCAGTTTTGAAGATATATCCAAGAGTTTTCCAGATATTATATTTGTATCACCGGTTTTATCACATAATTCAATAGCTCTCTTAATAAAATAAGTATATACCTCGGTTTTAATAGAATACTTAAAATTATTCTGCTTTATATCGCTAACCCACTTATTATCCTTATTCAAATACTCCCAAGCATTATTTGATATATATCTATATTTACCCTCCAGTATCTTAAATACTACCAATGATATGTCATAGTCTGTATTATTGATAACGCATAAATCTATACAATTATTTATATCCATATAAAATATAATAATAATAAATGCTTATTTATAAATTACCGCCTCCACCGCCTCCTCCCGTCCCACCCGGAGGAGCTAAAAAGGCAACAGGAGCTACAGGAGCTAAGACTGCACCTGCTCCTAATCAACGCGTCATAGCTCCTGCTGCTGCGACAGAAGATAAAAGCAAACCAGATGACTTTAAAAAGTTTGTATCTACAGGCAAGCTATCATTCTTAAAACATCAGAGATGCATCCATATGACTATGGAACAGTACAAGGACCGCGATCATATCAATGAAAATATGTGTTATAAAGAGTTCAATTGCAATATGCACGATATTGAAAAAAAGATAATTGAAAACCTAAACCTTATTAAAAAAAAGGTCAAACCTTCATTCAAGCAAGGTAATGATATTCTGTTGCCTCTCCCTATATATGTATCAATTGCTAAGATAATATCAAAAGATAATAACTATGTATTAAAGCGGATGTTCTCCGATGTAAGCTATAATTTCTCAGACACCTTTTTTGAGAAATACACATTCAAGGGAATGATGAAAATAATCATATATATTCCAAATTTGATGAAAAACGAGGGCGATTATTACAACTATTACCCATCTCTATTTACTTACACAAATCAAAACAAATGGATGGAGTATATGACGAGTAAAGATTCGTATTTCTTAAAAGCTCTTGATAACAGAGTTAAAAAATCGGAAAAAGCCAGATATGATAACCTTTTAAAGAGGTCTTTAAATAATATCTGTGATGATTTCGGATGCGTATCGGAAGGTGCCGGCGAAGATATAAATCATATCAAGGGCGATTATGGAGGTGGTATTTATATGCCGACGAAATGCCTGCAATTCAAAGAATACGCGTCTGAATATTATATGAACAGAGATTTTAACGATTTATATTCAAAGAGTAGCGATGAAATAAAAAAAATATACGAAGATATCAAAAAAGAAGCCGAGAAAGAAGCTAAACCTGAAAATGGCGATTTAGAAAAAGAGGAAATTGATGAATTATCACGCGATGCTATTGCCGAATCTCTGGCATACGCTGGAAGAGAAGGCAAGGAAGGAAATAAAATAAACAGGACTTATAATAATACTATCATAAATGATATAAAATTTAGAACGGAACCTGGTAAGAGCTATCCGGGCATCCAAGATATTACATTTAGTATGTTTAAAATAGATGAGAAAAACCCTAAGTTTTCTAATTTCTTTCACTATATGCCGTGGGGTAATAAATTAATAAACGACGAATATGTATTGAACGGCGGAAAAACATTTGAATTTGAGGATAGCAAATATTTACTAAAAGATATAATAGTCCCTATGTATCTAAAGTTCAAATCATTAGATGATAAATACTATATGGAGTTTGATAATGAAGGAGTACTGACACTATATAACAACAATGGTACCCCGAATACTATTATACAGGCGGCATATGGTAAAAATCTCAAAAATACGAAAAAAAGGAAGATACTTTTTGATGATAATTTAAGTGGAAGCGGTATATTACATATACAAGGGGAACAGCCGGAGAATAATGATACAATATCTTTAACATATCTTACCAGTAAAAATATACAGCCTTGTAGTCTCATTTTAGATACATCTCCTGGTAATCTCGGGAAACTCAAAATATATGATTTAGGCTTTAATGTAATATTTAATAATTAAGATATTAGGATATACATTTTTTTTAAGTTAATATATATATAATATATAATATATAATATTAGAAGAATGGCTAATAATGAATGGGATATATTAGATTTATATTTTAAAGATCATAAATATCCTTTTACCGGACATCATTTAGATAGTTATAGAAACTTTGTCAAAGTAAAGATACCTGAGATAATAAAATCTAATAATCCTATTACTATGATTAAAATGGACGATAGCAATAAGAATCTTATTGTAAAAGTTGATATTTATATCGGGGGATTGAATGGTGATAATATATATGTTGATAGACCCATCGCATTTGAAAACGGAACTCCGAAATTGATTACTCCCAATGACGCGCGAATGAGAAATCTCACATATGAGACCCATCTATTTACTGATGTCTTAGTTAGGATTACAAATGACAAGGGAGCCGTAAAAGATGAAGTGTTCAAAAACATAGCCATTGGCGGTATCCCTATAATGCTCCATAGTGATATCTGTCTATTAAAAAATAACGGCTCAGATATATTGAAATTGATGGGAGAATGTCCCTACGATACAGGTGGGTATTTTATTATTGACGGCAAAGAAAAAGTAATAATCGCACAGGAAAATATAGTAACTAACAAACTATTTACGAATAAATTGACAGAAGACCCGAACGGATTTAGTTATAAGGGAATAATTCTCTGTGTTGCCGAGAAAGGCTCTGTAAAACCTTCAAAGATTCAATTTTTTTATGTAGATACTCCTATTAAAAGTGAAGGCATATATCACGATGAAAAAATCAAGGTGCAATATAATAACAAAAAATATAATTACGGCTCTATATTAGTTTCAGTCCCTTCATTCAAAGAAAAAATCCCCCTCTTCATTTTATTTAGGGCGCTCGGAATAGAGAGTGACAAGGATATATGCGATGCTATATTCGGAGATTATGGAGATGAAATGGAACGAGAGTATTTTCAAAACTTCATAAGACCGAGCATAATTAGCTCGCTATATGTACATAATGAAAAGGAATATGGTATATACACGCAAGATGATGCTCTGAACTATTTATATAACAAGGTTAGATATGCAACAGTCGAACATGTTAAATCCGTTATAATGACAGATATATTTCCTAATATTGAGGAAATAGAAAATAAAGGCAAGTATCTCGGATATCTCGTTTTACAATTTATTAAAACGGTAATAGGGACATTGCCTATCAGCGACCGAGATAGCTATATATATAAGCGCGTTGATATCAGTGGCTTTAAACTTACCGAATTATTTCAAGAATCTTACATAAAATTGCGCGATGATATTAGAATCAGATTAGACAGAGAATATTACTACGGTTCTTACAAGGAGAAGAACGAATATGACAAAATTATAAACAATAACAATATATACAAAATAATAGATTATTTAATTATCACACAGACATTCGCAAAATCTCTCAAAGGCCGTTGGGGACAAATTAGCAATAGCGACCCGGAGCTCGGAATCGTCCAGGATTTATCGCGAATCAGCTATATAGGCTATTTATCACATTTGCGTCGCGTCAATATACCTATTGATAGAAGCATAAAAATCACGAGCCCTCACAGATTACACTCGCAACAGTGGGGTATGATGTGTCCGTTTGAAAGCCCTGACGGAGCTTCCATTGGATATCTCAAAAATATGGCCTTATTGACGAAAATAACGGCAGGGATTAATGTAGAAAATATAAAGAAATGTCTCATAGATATCGGGATAATTCCATTAAACCGATGCAATTTTTTAATAAATAAAAACATAACTGGCGTATTTTTGAACGGTTCTTTGTACGGATATACAGGAGACCCCATATTTATCACGAGAATATTAAAAGCGTACAGGAGAAACGGGTTAATTAATATATTAATATCTATATCTTGGAGTATTCCTAACAACGAAATAAGAATATTTACGGAAGCCGGGAGACCCTGCAGGCCTCTATTAATCTTGAAAAATAATAAGAAGGCCGAATATCCCCATAATGATATCCTGGTATATAAAAATAATAACTTTAATAACTGGTTTGATATGCTAAACGGCTCATATAATAAACTAAATGAAGCAGAGAAAACCGATGATTATTATTACAGAGACATCTATAATAAACCTATTGCTGATGATACTACCGGCGTCCTTACAAGTATTGAAAAATATACTGGCGGATACATATCAAATATTTTTAATATTAGTGGCGGCAAAAAAACGCCAAATGGACCAAATGGACCAAAAGTGCCTGGCGATGATGGCGAAAGCGAAAGCGGAGATAAAAATAGAGATATTGAGGGGTATAATAATTATTATAGAGCTCTCTATGATAAAATATTGAATGAGCTTGAGAACAAGGGGGCTTGTATAGAATATTTAGATAACGAGGAAACCGATACGAGTTTTATAGCTATGAATAAGGAAGAGATAACACCGCTTCATACGCATTTAGAAATACATCCTTCAACAATATTAAGTGTAGTTTCAGGAAATATTCCGATGTGTAATCACAATCAGTCTGCAAGAAATGTATTCCACGCAGCGCAATCTAAACAAGCTATCGGAATGTATGCTACGAACTTTAATAATAGATTTGATACTATGAGCTATGTTCTCCATTATCCGCAAAGGGCAATTATAAATACGAGAATAGCTCAATATACTTCAAGTGATTATATGGCGAACGGCTTTAATACAATTGTTGCCATTATGACATACTCGGGTTTTAATCAAGAAGATAGTATTATGATTAATCGGGCGGCGATTAACAGAGGATTAAACTATCTATCATATTACAAATCTATTACGGCGACGAGCAAAGTTATTTCTGATACTGAAAGAATAATTTTCGGGAATCCTATAAAAATGCGAGATAGTGGTATTAAAATAGTAGGGATTAAAAAGAAGGATTATTCATATATAGACGAAAACGGCTTTATTAGAAAGGGCGTATATATCCCACAGGGACAGGAAGTAATTATAATAGGTATGATAAGTATTAGGGAAAAATACATAGAGGTTGAGAATGGCGTATTTATGGAACAGAGAAAGGAGACTATATATACTGATGTATCTATAAGTACGGACAATTCACTATATGGCACGGTGGATAATATATACATCTCTAATAAAATATCGGGCGACGATTCTAAAATATGCAAAGTCAAGTTCTTGAAAATTAAGAAGCCTGAGTTTGGCGACAAGCACGCCTCGCGCCACGGGCAAAAGGGTGTATTAGGAATGATAATACCTGAAGAAAATATGCCCTATACGAAAGATGGTATCAAACCCGATATTATTATAAATCCACACGCGATTCCTTCGCGTATGACAATAGGCCACCTCGTGGAATGTATATTTGCCAAGATGTGTTGCCTCGATGGAATATTGGGAGATGCCACTGTATTTATTCCCATAGATAACGAAGTAATACATAAAAAACTTGAAGATAACGGATATGAAAAATATGGAAATGAGATACTATATAACGGTTTTACGGGTCGCCAAATAGATACCGAGATATTTATAGGCCCCACATATTATTTTAGATTAAAACATATGGTTGCCGAAAAAATTAATTCGCGAGGTATTGGAGCTATGACTCAATTAACGAGACAACCAACTGAAGGGAGAAGAAAAGGCGGTGGATTGCGTATTGGTGAGATGGAAAGGGATACTGTATTAAGCCACGGAATATCTATGTTCTTAAAAGAAAGTATGATGGAAAGGTCTGATAAATATATGTGGTGCGCTTGTAAAAGATGCGGAACTCTCGTTGCCTTAAATATTACCAATGATATTAATGTTTGCAAAAACTGTAATAACGATGATATAGTAGCTATCCAAACGCCATATGCATTTAAGCTGTTAATCCAGGAGTTTGAAGCGATGGGAATACAATTGCGATTAAATACAGACGAACTTGAAATACCTCACGACAAAATCGAACAATATATACACAAACACAAAATAGAAGGTGAAGACGGCAGCGAAGCCGATGGTAGCGACGCCAGCGACGCCAGCGACATTAGTAGCAATAGCGGAGATAGCGATATTAGCAGCAATAGCGACGATAGCGAAGATAGCAGTAATGATAATGATGATGAATATAATGATGGGGCTAAATATAATAATAATGTTAAAAAGGTTATGGAAAAATATCATAAAAACTTTAAAACAATGAAGAACCTTTTAAAGATTGGCGGAGGCAACAATGAAGAGTTTGATGATTATGAAAATTATGAAGATTATGAAGATAACAACGATTATAAAAATGAAGATTTTGAAGATTACGAAGAACAAGGAGAACCAGGAGAACAAGGAGAACCAGGAGAACAAATAATAAATTATGGGGGCTCATTAGAAGCATCAGACGATGATGAATACTCCGAAAGTCAAAGCGATGCAGATAGCGATGCCGGTAGCAACACAGATAGCGAAACAGATAGCGATGCAGATAGTGATGGTAGCAAAACAGGTAGTGATGCAGATAGTGATGGTAGCAAAACAGGTAGTGATGCAGATAGCGATGGTAGTTCAAAAAAAAGACAACATAAAAGAAAGGATGGTGGGGAAGGGAGTATAGGAGGTGGTAATTTGGAGAGATATGATGAATTAATTAATTTACCAAATAATTATAATAAAGATAATGTTGAAGAATATGAGAATGTAGAAAGTATAAATAATGACGACAATATGATAAAAACAATAAATATCGTAGAACCCGGTACATCATCGCGCATAGCAGCATATAGTCTCTTATAATTTTATAGCCTTAGAATAATGAATAAATGAGTAAAATAAATAAATAAAAATAATTAAATAATTAGAGAGTATAGTAAAGAAGAAAAATGGAAGTATTAGAGGTTGTATTATATGTTATATTGACATTAATATTATTAGCATTAATAGGTGTTTTATCCTGGTTAATATACGATTATTATGAATATAAAAAAGCTGTTAAAAGCAAAATTAATGACACAGTAGCACAATCTGAAGATAGCAATAGTTTATTAAAAAAAGAGGTAATTACTGATTATGATAATAAGTTCAATATACACAGCGAATATATTAAATCTACCAGCAATATATTGAAAAACGAATATAGAATATACACCAATAATACGAGCAATATATTGAAAGACGAATATAAAATATACGCTAATAATACCAGCAATATATTGAGAGATGAATATAGAATATACGCTAATAATACCAGCAATATATTGAGAAATGAATATATGACTTATGTAAATAATACAAGCAATATATTGAGACCCGAATATATGACTTATGTAAATAATACAAGCAATATATTGAGACCCGAATATATGACTAAGTTAGATAATTCGAGTTCTAATTTAAATAAGTTTTTTTCATTTGGAGTAAATAACGATAATAGTATAGTAAATAGCAAGATTCATAACAGAACTTGGGATCTTAGCGATAATGAAAGTTTAAGATTAATGAGAAATACAATAGCTACTAATAATCTTGTTGCCGAAAAAGGTGCTAAAATATATACCGATTCGGGTACTACCGTTAACTCTTCTAAAGGATTAGAATTGTGCGATAAATTAGGTGCAAACTGTTGGAATATATATGTAGATAACTCAGGTGATTTAAAAGCAGCGAAACCAAATGATACCGATTATAGTTTGAGTTTTACAACTTTAGGAACGCAATAAGACGCATCCCAAAGATACCTATATATCCCCTGAAAATATTTTTCAAATACCTTTATAAAAATAATTAAAATAATTAAAATAATTAAATAATATAGAGATTATAATATATATAATGAAAATGAAGGATTTATTATTGTTGTTATTGACTATTATATTTGTTATTTTAAGTATATTTTATATTGTCAGTGTTTGTAATTATGATATAAAGGAGTTCTTTATAGACAAGTATTCCGCTAATGGTGTAAAATGTAATCTAGATAATGTTTTAGTACAAATTAATGATCTTAGAAATGACGCCAAACATACAAGCGAAGTATTGAGAGGAAATGGAGTAATTGAAGATTATCACACAGCTTATAAATGCGGTACTGACACTTATAACAATATATATTTAACAAAATATATTGATATAAGAAATAGGGATTTATTGCTTGCATACGGATGCATTAAAATTGACCCAGGCGAGCTTATAAGCGCTATTCAATATATTAATTGTTACAAAGTAATGCTAAACGACCCTAATGTAGGCTATGTCGAATATGCTAATACTACCGAATTAACAAATAAAATTGATGCAAAAATAAAAACGATTATAAGAGAGACAAGTTTACTTAATCCAAATAATAATAATTTATATTTCCCTATATATGTATTTATTTCGCAAGCTCCGTATTTAAAGAATAATACAGAAGATTTAAAGGTTACAGATTCTAATAGAGGAGCTGCGGGTACTAATTATGAATCTTGTTCTACCAACTATACTATTATGAATAATGACAAATGCCTTGAAACTTTTAGAATGAGAGCCTTAGTTTCTATAGTATTCTCGGGATTAACAAATACAGGAGGAATTATAACTGATATAAATATTGTTAATCGCAATACTAATTCATTAAGAACATTCTTGTCTTCAGATAATATTAAAAGCCAGAGTAAACAATGTTTCTTAAATTGTAGTACTGATGATAGCAAGCGTGCGTGCGGGTGCTTAAATGCACAAGGTGCTTATACGATAAATAACAAAGCATACAATTCAGTATGCCTAACTAATGATATTCCGACAAGTATGACTATGGTATATTTCGTAAATCCTTATGCTAATAATTTTTCAAATGAAAAATATGTTGCAGGCGGGCAACCTACTGATAAAACAAATAGTTTATCAGAGTTCAGATGGTACGGCATTTAATAGATAGAGCTATCGGCTAATCGTCATCATCGTCATTAATGAACCTTATTCTTTCAACAGGAAGAAGCTTAAACCTTTCTACTTTTTCCCAAAAGATATGTATTTTAGTATTAATATCTTCCCAGTTGCTTTTATTAAATAAAACGCGCTGTGTATTTATTTTGTCAAGCTTCCAATAAGTAAATTTATAAAATTTATAATTATTATTCTCCGGATTCTCATTAAATGTATCTATTTTATTACGAATATCTTTTATGTTATCATTTGCTGTCTTATTAATATCGCTGCCATCACTGTATAAATAAGTATATTCACCACTGCCTGAGATGTATTCCGCGATTATGCCGTGTTTAACATTGACATCTTTGTTGTTTGCAAACTCCTCCATATATTCGCTCTCTTCTAACGCTATAAACATACATTCTATGTAATCACATTCATTCAAATTACAAACCGCCAATTGTCCTTGTATTTGCATCAAATACTTTTCAGGTATATATCCATCTACTATTTTGCGACTATAGGGACACTTGATTTCTATCATAATCCCGAGTTCATTAATTCCATCAGGAGAAGCCCCGAAATGTTCGTTTTGCGGATCACAAATGAGTCCGAACTCGTATATATTAACATTACCATTTACTTCGGAATATATACGAGATGCCATAGGTTCAAACATTGTCCCCCATTTTAAAGCCTTGATAGAATTATAATTCGTATTATCTTTTGTAATTTTCGCCTTCTTTTTAGCAATCATATCACTTATCTTTTTATCTTGAATTGCATCGTGTAAATCACTCGCCGTCAAACGATTCTCTCGCGCATCAAACCACTCTTTCGTACGCTGCTTGATAATAGGTTGTTTTACAAGCTCTTTAAGTACCTTTCTGTAATTATTAATTTCGCTTATTCTGCTCTTAATAGCTTTCTTATCAATATTCATAGTATCCTTGTATTTTTTGTAAATATACTCTATTTTATTGATATCCTTGATATTATTATTAATAAAATATATCATCTCGTTATCAACGACATTATTAACTTGATTTATATCAGTCATATTAATATATGATGATATATATTTATATAGTTTATTAGAATTATAAAGCGTTTTGAACTTCTTCTTCGCATTTTTTCTTATATTGCTTAGATTCTTTGTATTTTTTGTCAATCGCGGCATTAATTTTATTATACAGCTTCTTATCCATAAAATTAATTTCATTAGGATTTGATGTCATTTTTTTATTTTTTGTCTTCAACTCATATAATTCGTTAATTTCCTCAATTTTCTTATTAAGTATGACATCAAACGACGAAGTAGTATCCAAAGTAAGTCCCAAAATCTCTCTGTCCTCCTCCACAGGCTCCACAGGCTCCACAGGCTCCACAGGCTCCACAGGCTCCACAGGCTCCACAGGCTCCACAGGCTCCACAGGCTCTGCTGTCTCTACCTCATTTATAACATAATTAACAGCTTCAGAGATAGACATAGAGCGTGTAGCGACTTATAATATATATTAATATAGGAAGTCATTTTTTATATGATTTTCATTTTACGGCTGTCATAAGCCCAGTGAAGAAGTGTCTGTCTTAATCGCGGATATATTTTTTCGCTATTGCTTCTCAATTCGTTAACTTTATTTTGTAATTGATTTTTAAATCTACCCTTGGGGCCCGCAGACTTCTTCCATCGGTTTATTTGGCGTATATCATCTTCTGTTCTGCGTCCATTATAAAAATTACAATACCATTCTATCCATCCATAAGGGTCTATATCTTCTTTTATCCAATTCTTTTCCATCCAGTATTCATAGCTGGTACCAACTTCTACTTTGTAATAATTTACGCTTTTGTCATATTCTTGGTTTATTATTAAATTGTCAGGAATATCTTTGAGAAACTTAAAATGTTTATTATGATTTTGATATATCTTTTTAGTTTTAGGAGATTTTATTTTTCTAAAATATGAGCCTCCCATAATTCCCAGTTTAAACATATCCTTCGGAGTGATGTTCGGCCTGAACTCAGGATGATCCTTGAAATATATACTCATACTCTATTATATAACATCCATTTAATATCTATAACAAATTTTCATAAGATTGAAGAAGTTACTATAGAATATTCTACGCGATTCCATTTGTAAGTTGGGATAGCTCGTGATAGCATCGTCTATATCGCAATCTGCATCAAACTTATAAGCATCAAAAACGACTTCATCATACTTATAAGAGCCTGTGCCTACAGCACCATCTACAATGTTTTCTCTATAACCTTTCACTGCATTTCCTTTCATTTTCACTATATATATAATATGTGTATTCAAATATTTATATGAAAAAATACCATCCTTAACGCAGATTTATGGGATGTATTAATATGATTGCGAGCTATTCTTATTATCATTATGATGTCTTAAAAAGAAACCAGATTTTTCTAAAAATTGAAAATTAAAATTTGAGTACATCTTTCTGTTTTTTCTAAAATTTCAAAAGTTTTTTAGAAATTACAAAATAAATCAAGAGATGTACTCAAATTTTAAAATGAAAAAATATAGATATTCCAGTGTCTCGAGGACTGCTAAGAAACCCCTTGTATTTTATAATAATTATAGAGAAGCTATCGCAAGCTATTGTCGAGCTATCGCAAGCTATCGCAAGCTATTGTCGAGCTATCGTAAATTAGGTATGCAAGGATTTTTACATTGAAAAGGATTTTCCACATCCACATTTTGATTTCTTGCTATCATCGGCATTCTTAAATACAAACTTCTCGTCATATTGACCCTTCTCATAATCTACCGTAGTCCCTGCAAGGAGTATCTCAGAGCGTGGCTCTATCAAAACAGATATATTGTCATTTACCAAAATTATAGACCTCTTTTCTCTATATCTTGTAAGTGTTCGCGCATCTTCTTCAACCTTTGTAATATTGTATATGTAACCATTACAACCGCCACTTTTAGCAGATAGCAAAAACCTGCTCTTGCCACCACACGCTATGCTAAATAGTTTTTCCCAAGCTCTTTTTGTAATACTTATATTCATATTCTCTTTTGTATTAGATTCTACTTATTACCTCTTATATATTTATTATACCTGAATATACCTGAATATATCCGAATATACCTGAATATACCTGAATATACCTGAATATATCCGAATATACCCGAATTATATGCTGACAGTCTTTATGCTTACATTAAAGTTCGCAATATCTATATATTGATAGCTGCTATTTCCAAAAGCCCGCGATATCCCTGTGTCTGTATAAAATAATAAATTATTAACAAACTTAATGCCATCAACAACATTGTGCCCTATAAACATATATTTACATCCTAAGCTTCTAAGCATTATTTCCATCTCTTCTGGATTATCCAGCGCCCTCGTCCATAATATGCCATCGTCACTCAATATAATTCTGCTAAATATATCGCTATCTTCTGTACCGCTAATATTATTTGTAATAGCAAACTGTCTCCACAGCTTATTGACATATCCAAGCTCCTTCTTATAGATGTTTAAAATTATCAAATGCGATATCTTCAAGCCAGCGTGGCAAAATAACATATTGCCTATTTTTACAACAATAGGTCTGTTGCCTAATATGGCAGATATCTGCCCACCCGGCTTAAAAAGTTCCCTCCTTCTCTTGACATTATTAGCAATGCTATTATTAGATACATAACTATAATTTCCCAGCGTATTCATAAACTCGTGGTTCCCTATTATAGATATTAATCGGCCACCCTTAGCTATCGCCAATTTATCTAATATATTTGTAAAAGTAATCATTTCAATATCTTCAATTACTTCCCAATCAACATCCGTAGTTCTATTGAGGCTATCTATCTGGTCTCCCATTTGAATAACGATAGTATTCTTAGGTTCGGCAATCCACTCAATATTCTCATTGATTATTTTGGCATCTATCAATATATTTTTGAACCTTTTAATATCACCGTGAATATCCCCAATTACAACCAATCTTTCGGGTAGAGGATATTCATACACAATATCTTCGAGCCCGCCAGGCCCGCCAGGCTCTCCGCGAATATCATTGCTACTATCTTTGCTACTATCATTGCTACTATCTTTGCTATCCATATTTATAATAATATAATAATAATAATAGTAATAATTTATATACATATAAAAAGATTATTAATATTATAATATATAATGGCTAAAAATATAAATATTTATATAATATCTACAGAAGAATTGAAGAATAGGATAACTAACATCAATAATGTCGTAGCTATCTTGAAAAATCTATGTGCTAAAAATAATATCCAGGCTTTTATTAATCTTATAAGCGAACCTTCGTCATCTACAGTTGATAGAAATATCAGCACATTCAATAGCAGAGTTGATTATAGCCCTTTTAAAGATAACAACGAGTACAACGAGTACATTACTATGCTTAATTCTTGTCAAATCTCTAATTACGAGAAGCATCGAGAATTATATAAGATAATCAAAGATAAAAGCGATGAAGACCTCCATATGATTATCGAAGATGATATGCTAATTAGTAATAGCTATATCAATAATATCAACGATATGATAAATGATTTGACTAAGAAGGATAATTGTGATTTATGGGATATCCTGTTTTTATCTCTGAATACCGTAAATAACGGCGAAAACTTCGTAAATTTTCGCACTGTCTATAATAAACTAATAACTAAAAGCTGCTATTTTGTAAAACCTAAAATATGCAATAAACTGTATGAAGAAAGCTCAACATTTAAATTACAAATCAAGTACTTCATTTCTAAATACATAGAGGATAACAAAGAGCTTAATGTATATTTTTATAATAAGAATACATTGATTGAAGGTACAAAAATAGGTATATATCCTTCGTCGGTAAATGCAATTAATTATCTATATTTTAACAACGAATATATTGGGCTTCTAAAAATATACAATAAAGATGTAATAAGCGATGATGATATCAAAGAGGCTTGTGAACTATATAAGATTGTTGAAAATATAAACTCTTCAGATATCATAAATGTTATGGGAATGATATATAATAAAAATAAGAATTATAATGAAGCTAAAAAATATTTCATACAGGCACTGGACACTCATAAAAAAAATTACGGATATCTGCAAAAAAATAGTAATATATTGAATAATTGTATAACTATATTCCAGCACGATCAGGATATGCTTGAAGAATGTCTTAAGGCTAAACCGAAATACTAATTACTTTATTTATTTAAGCAGGAGTTTGGGATTCTAAAGTAGCTACTTTGGATTCTAATGAAGATACTTTGGATTCTAATGAAGATACTTTAGATACAAGAGAATCTAATTTGCTATTTAATTTGTCCATCTGGCTGTTAAGTTTCTCCATCTTCTCTACTTTGGCATTTAAAGCTGCGAAATCGGTAGCGGGAACATATGAGGAAAGGAGTGCGGGAACTTCGGCAATTTTAGTGGATAATTCGCCATCAACTACTTCGAGCGCCTTGACCTTCTCAGATAACTCATTGAACTCGTTTAATTGAGTCAAATCTATAACCTTCTCCTCGGGAACGCCCACCATAACACCCGATGCACCCTCTACGGGAACGACGGGAACGCCAGGAACGCCAGAGGCACTTGCTTCTTGGGCTTTTTTAACCTCATTAATGACAGCTTCTAAATATTGTATTTTGGAATATAAACCAACGATTGACATATTATAATATACTATTATATTATAATATTTTATTTTTATCAATATAATTTTATTATTAAAAAATGATTATATTATTTAAATATAAGAAGAGATTAAATAATATAAGATGATTATACCGATTAGATGCTTTACTTGCGGAAGAGTAATGGCGGATATCGCGGACTTCTATGAATCCGAAAAAGAAAAACTCAAGGATGCTATGGATAAAGCAGATAAAAAGGAAGTAGATAAAATATATAAGAACTTTGAAAAAATTCACACTGGAGAAATTTTGAATAAACTCGGATTGAAGCGTTATTGCTGTAGAAGGAACTTGATAGCCAATATAGATATGATGGATGTTATATAATTTGCTTAAAATATCTTATATACTGATAAAGAAGGTATTAAAAAAACTATGGAAAAGGCAAACAATAAACCCGAAGGAAAACCGGAAACAAAACCCAAAACAAAAGATGAAAAAGAGAATATATACAATAATCTTGAAAAATACATAGAATCAAATATAGAGAAAAAATTGAATAGTCTTATGGAAACATTGCCGGAAAAATTGCCGAAAGAGCCGACAGTTGCCGGATATCACAATTTGACAATACTACAGCTTTATAAAAATACGCTCGGCACACTAATAGATATAATTAATGATATTACAGAAGCTTATGACAAATACGATTATTTAGATACTAATAATTATATCTATATAATCATAGGCATATTAATGAAAGACGGTAGAAAATTGTATGTAGGCATCATATTTGTATTTTTATCTTTTATAATCTATTTTATAGATGGCGCTTCTGTATAATAAAATTATAATTAATGTTTAAAAAGAAGGTTTGAAATTATTAAATAATGGATATTATAAATAATTATTATACGGCGACTATTTTATTAGCTCTTATATTTTTTATAATAAGCAAATATAATACATCAGTCCTGTTGTCAATTATGATTATTATTATAATATACTATTATATTGATAGTAATATTAAGAAAAATCTCGGCGAAAGGAATAGCGCAGAAATCAAGATAATTGATAAAATAGACAAGGACATTGATGATATTAAAGAGATGAATACTAATAACTTTTATATTAATATAAATAGCGGAAATATAAAATTCCTAGTTAAAAACAAGGAGTTTCTTGATATCATCAAAAACCTCAGATTTATTAAGAAGTTTGACAAGACACGCTATAATAACTTAATAATCTTAATGAATAAATTAATGAAAATCTATATATACATATTAGCCGACAGATATGATGCGTATGTTTATATCCCAATATTTAATGATATTAAAAATGATATTTTTGAAATATTATATTCGCTCGTATTTGTAGTCCCCGAGAGATTTAAACATATCTACGGTTTTAATCCCACAGAAGAGATAGAGAAATCGCTTAATGATTTTAGAATTAAAGTTGCTAATATGCTAATAGTTCTGGATAATTATGGAAAATTAGGTAAAGATAAAAAATATTTAGATATACACAAATATTCTCCATATGAAAAAAATAAAGAGCTCTATCTTCCTTAGATATAGATATAGATATAAAGCGAATGCGCCGATATCTATATATCCTGTAATTGATCGCTAAAATCCACGGGTTTAAAAGGTTTGTATTCAAATGACAGATTTGAGACATTCATTATATTTTCCATAAAAGACCCATAACCGCCCTTCATTTTCTTGCCCTTCTTTTTATCAAACTGTTTGTATTTTGCATATAAAACTGGAATAATTACAATAACTTCCTTATAATAAACATTTAGCTTTTTCTTACCTTTATTGCAGGTAAAGCAACCGCCCTTCATACAACTATTACACGCGCCGCTGCCGCCGCTATTGCCGCCTTTAGCCATTTTTTTACAACCTCCTCTACTATTAATATATAAATAATCTACGCCCTCTGTGTTATCTGTTGCAAGACTTCTGGATTTATCTTGTAATACCTCAGAATTGACGCGGTTAGACAAATTCACAGCTAATTCATCACACGCTCTGCTGGATATCAATCTATTAACATCGGCATTTATATCAATGTTTTTTAATGGAATGATAGCGGCGAGTAAATCATTACAATTGCCACCCTTTTTTTTTGACCTCATCATTATTTATATATAAATATTATATATATTTAATTACTTAATAATAAAATATAATATGATTATTGAATATAGTATTAATAATATTAGAGAAGTATATGACAATAATTTACATAACGAAGATATGGAAATAATGGAAACGCTCCTTTCCGACAAAATAGACGACCACTATATAAACAGCCCGATTATTCACATATTTCCTATTACAATCTCTCTATCCATAACACTATTATTGGCAACTTATTTACTAGTACGATAAAATATCCTATTCTTTTTTTAATTTATTTTTATTAAGAAGTATATACATAATTATATAATGTCTGATAGTATTACTCCATTTGGTACTACTCGTTCGGTTTTCTCGTTGGCAACCAATGATTTGGAGATAAATGGAGATATTATAGCCAGTAAGTTCGTAGGCTCAGGGGATAAACTTACGAATATTACAATAAAAAGTATAAACGAAAGTACATTCAATAATAACTATGTACTCGACCAAACTTTAGGAGGTACTGGGAATAGCACATTTATTGATAAAGGGATATTGTTTAACAACGAAACTTTTAGAACATTAGAAAGTACGCCAAACTTTATATGGGATAATGTGGAAAACACACTATTTATAAATAACAAGGATATTATCAAAGATTATTCTAACTATATTTTGGAAACCGCAGAAGTATTGGGAAGCAATATTAAGAGCACTTCTAACAATGTCATATCTCAAATCATTAATCATATTGAAAATGATATTCGCATATATAATGTTAGCGGAATCCCTAAAACATCTACATCAAATTATGGCCTCGTCAAGGTAGGCGAAGGGCTTTTCGTAGATGATAAAGGCGTCATAACAATTAAACCACAGGATATCGTTATTCAAAGGCCTGATGTAGAACCCGAATTGACGCCAAATAATATACCCGATACTAATTACGAAAGATTCGTTTTTAAATATGACCCAGACCGCGGCACCACATTTGATAATAATGCAAGTGGTTCGCGCAATACTGTTCTTCCATATTGGTTCAATTTTGATAGTAAAAAGATAAACAACAGTTCTAATATACAAAGTACTGGCGCAATTCAAACAAATGCTCTTATTATAAATAATAATACAGATGTATTGATTAAAGTTGCCGAAGAGCTAAAATATGAATATACTCCGCTCAATAATAACTACTTATATTTTAATGGTACAGAAAACTCATACGCATATTTTGATAGTTCAATAGATTTTTATGATATTTTTAACAATGTAAAGGAAATTGGAGGGACTTCTATAGGTATTACCTTTTCATTATGGTTTAAAATTGAAGAAAAGGCTCCTCAAAAAGGCTCTGTAATATTTTTGGGCGGCGCTACGAATTCCTACTTATTAGAAATTGATATTATATTGGATAAACCTGCCGATGAATATAATAAATTATCTTTGAGAATATTCAATCTCAGCGAATTCAAGCATATATTAACTACAAATATAGAGCTTTATAAATGGTATCATTTAGTATGGACTATAGGAGGCAACGGTATATGGAGCATACATTTAAATAATGTTAAGGAAACTAATATTGTATATAATTCGCGTGCAGTTATTGAAGCAAGTAGCAGGTATGTTGTTAAAAATATAGGGCGTTCAAGAACTTCGCAAACATCTTTTAAATTTTCATTATCGGACCTAAGAATATATAACAGAGTATTGACAGATGTTGAAATTACCGAGCTATATTGTGCGAATATTTATACAGAATATAAATTGTTCTTTAATGACCCCAATTATACTAAATGCGATATTTTACTAATCGGTGGAGGCGGTGGAGGTACAAACGAGGGTGGTGGAGGTGCCGGAGAACTTGTATATATTGATAATGCTACGATGGACAAGAAAACCGTCGTTGTTAAAGTAGGTCGCGGCGGAGCCGGTAAAGTAATTAAAAACATCAATAATGTTGATGTAGTAGTTCAAGAAAACACGAAGGGTATTGATACTGTTTTTGGATTATTAAATATTAATGGCGGTGGCTCTTATAATATTGCATTAGGAGCAGGCGGTAGTGGTGCAGGTAATGGAGGAATAAGTCAGCTCACTACTAACTTTAATAACTTTATAACCGCTGCCAGTATGTATCACAAAGGCAAAGCTGGATATATATTGAATGGTGGTGGCGGTGGCAGTGATACTGCTGGCGGGGAAATTAACGGAGGCGCAGGGCTTAATGCCATTAAGGATGGTACGGATGGTACGGTGGAATTATTTAATTTTAAAACTATTTTTTCATTATCGAATGATAACAAAGAAGGTTATTATGATGCAATTGCAGGCTCTAACTATTTTGCTGGAGGTGGTGCTAGTAATATTGAAAATGCCTTGGGAGGAATTGGTGGTGGCGGAGGAGGGAGCTATGTATATAACGAAAACATTATATATAATGGCTTAGATAATACGGGTTCTGGCGGAGGTGGCTATTTTAATCACGGCTTTTCTGGAGGAAGCGGTGTAGTTATTCTGAGATTTTTAAACAAAGAGATATTGAATACAGGTATTAAAAACGATATTATACAAACTTGCAACTATATCATCTCTCTAAATAATTCTATTACTTCTAAAGTTAATAATTTGAATACCGACAATATAACTGAATATGTTGGTAATAATAATAAGTTCATTGTTAATAATGTATATAATAACGATTTATTACTTAATGGAACTCTGACGGTAGCATCTGATTTATTAGTTTTAGGAAATACCACGACATTACAAACAGACATATATACTACAGAAAAAATAGAAATTACTAACTACGACAGTGATACAGCTTTAAGAGTAAATCAAATTGGTGGCAATATCGGCGATAAAAAAGAAGTTATGACCGTATTATACAATTTTAATAAGTTGCTTACAGTAATAAATAATGGCTGTGTAGGTATCGGAACTGTTCCGCAGACAGATGTTAATTTATTAGAAGTTAAAGGTAATATTAATATTATTACAAATGACGAATATAATCACAAATATACCATAAATAACCGAGATATTATCAGCGAAACATCAAACTTTATCTTAGCTGTCAGTAATTACCTAAATACTGACTATGACAAGATTCTTGATAATACCACAAATTATATCCTGGCTACGAGCAATGTAATAAAGACTGATTATGACACCCGTTTTGCTAATACTACTAATTATATATTAGCAGTCAGTAATTACCTCAATACTGACTATGACAACATCTTTGTCAATACTACAAATTATATCCTGGCTACGAGCAATGTCATAAAGACTGATTATGACACCCGTTTTGCTAATACTACCAATTATATCTTAGCTGTCAGCAATTACCTCAATACTGACTATGATAGGATATTTGATAATACAACAAACTATATCTTAGCTACAAGCAATGTCATAAAGACTGATTATGATACTCAGTTTGCTAATACTACCAATTACATCCTTGCAATAAGCAATTACCTCAATACTGACTATGACAATATCTTTGATAATACCACAAATTATATCCTGGCTACGAGCAATGTCATAAAGACTGATTATGATACTCAGTTTGCTAATACCACAAATTATATCTTAGCTGTCAGCAATTACCTCAATACTGACTATGACAATATCTTTGACAATACCACAAATTATATTCTGGCTACAAGCAATGTCATAAAGACTGATTATGATACTCAGTTTGCGAATACCACAAATTATATCTTAGCAGTCAGTAATTACCTCAATACTGACTATGACAACATCTTTGTCAATACTACAAATTATATCCTGGCTACGAGCAATGTCTTAAAGACTGATTATGACACCCGTTTTGCTAATACAACTAATTATATCTTAGCTGTCAGTAATTACCTCAATACTGACTATGACAATATCTTTGTCAATACCACAAATTATATCCTGGCTACGAGCAATGTCATAAAGACTGATTATGATACTCGGTTTGCTAATACTACCAATTACATCCTTGCAATAAGCAATTATCTCAATACAGACTATGATAGGATATTTGATAATACCACAAATTATATCCTGGCTACGAGCAATGTCATAAAGACTGATTATGACACCCGTTTTGCTAATACTACCAATTACATCCTTGCAATAAGCAATTACCTCAATACTGACTACGACAACATCTTTGTCAATACTACAAATTATATTCTACGCACGAGCAATGTTATAAAGACTGATTATGATACTCGGTTTGCTAATACCACTAATTATATCTTAGCAGTCAGCAATTACCTCAATACTGACTATGACAGGATCTTTGATAATACCACGAATTACTTATTAGCTACAAGCAATGTCATAAAGACTGATTATGACACCCGTTTTGCTAATACTACCAATTATATCTTAGCAGTCAGCAATTACCTCAATACTGACTATGACAGGATCTTTGATAATACCACAAATTATATCTTAGCTACAAGCAATGTCATAAAGACTGATTATGATACCCGTTTTGCCAATACCACTAATTATATCTTAGCAGTCAGCAATTACCTCAATACTGACTATGACAATATCTTTGTCAATACCACAAATTATATTCTACGCACGAGCAATGTCATAAAGACTGATTATGATACTCGGTTTGCT
>Ga0164292_10000116_pt1 | contig 52225 bp, 40 predicted proteins | sample GEODES117metaG_FD_111486 | JGI IMG/M metagenome (GOLD analysis project Ga0164292, IMG submission 111486) | Eutrophic lake water microbial communities from Lake Mendota, Wisconsin, USA - GEODES117 metaG | ecosystem: Environmental > Aquatic > Freshwater > Lake | place: USA: Lake Mendota... | reverse complement strand
GCGGCGAGCCCCAGCCCATCGAGCTGGTCGTACTCGGGAAACGGCAGGGACGTGGACATGCGACAAGTCTCGCGCCCGCGCCGGCGCCTGTCACGGGGGGAACGGCTCGCGTATCGTTCGGAATGTTTCGCAAACGGTTCTGGGCGGCGCTGAGCGCTGCCGCTGCATTCGCGTGGCCGGTCACCGCGGTCTCGCAGGCTGTCGCTCCCGCGGTTCCCCGCGAATTCCGCGGCGCCTGGGTGGCCAGCGTGGCCAATATCGATTGGCCATCCCGCCCCGGATTAACGGCGTGGCAGCAGCAGGCGGAGTTGATCGCCATCCTCGATCGCGCCCGCGAGCTGCGGCTCAACGCGGTGCTGCTGCAGGTGCGGCCGGCGGCCGATGCGCTATACGACTCTCCCTACGAGCCATGGTCGGCGTATCTCACCGGCGTCGAGGGGCGGGCGCCCGAGCCGTACTACGATCCCCTCACTTTCGCGGTGCGTGAGGCGCACGCGCGCGGTCTCGAACTGCACGCGTGGTTCAATCCGTATCGCGCGCGGCACCCCAGCGCTGCCGGGGCGCACGCGCGCTCGCATGTGTCGCGTACGCATCCGCAGTGGGTCCGCACCTACGGGAAGTACGAGTGGATGGATCCCGGTGAACCGGGCGTGCTGGCGCATTCCGTGTAGGTCGCCCTCGATGTCGTGAAGCGGTATGACGTCGATGGGATTCATGTGGACGATTACTTCTATCCATACCCGGAAGCCGACAGCGCGAAGAACGAGGTCCCGTTCCCCGATAGCGGGTCATACGCCCGGTATCGGGCGCGCGGTGGTGCACTCGGCCTGTCCGACTGGCGCCGCTGGAACGTGGACCGGTATGTCGAACTCGTGTACACAGGCACCAAGCGCCTCAAGCCGTGGGTGAAGGTGGGCATCAGTCCCTTCGGCATCTGGCGCCCGGGGTTTCCCGCGGGCATTCAGGGGTTCGACAGCTTCGAGAAGCTGGCCGGTGACTCACGCAAATGGCTGCGCGAGGGCTGGGTGGACTACTTCACGCCGCAGCTCTACTGGCCCATGGCCCGGACAGCGCAGAGCTACACCGCGCTGCTCGACTGGTGGATTGGCGAGAACGTGAAGGGACGCCACATGTGGCCAGGCCACAACTCGAGTCGCGCCGGTGGCGGCGGGCCGGAGTGGGGCCCCGACGAATTGAACAATCAGGTGCGGGCCACGCGGGCCACCACCACGAGGGGGCAGGGCGCGACCGGCGACGTCTTCTTCAGCATGCGTTCTCTCATGCCGGTGCAGGGCGCAACGCGGTCGCCAGTCTCGGTTGCCGTGGCCACACAACCGCCGCCGCCGGCACAGGCCGCTGCCCTCGCCGAAAAGCTCGCCGCGGAACTCTATCAGGAGTCGGCCCTGGTGCCGGCGTCACCGTGGTTGGGGCACACGAGGCCCGCTCGCCCCGTTGTGCGCGTTACGCGCAACGCAGCCTCCGGCGAAGAGCAGGTGCGCATCACGGCCCCCGCTTCGGCTCGTTGGGTCACGGTGCAGGTACGCCGCGGCGAGGCGTGGCGTACGTGGGTATTGCCGGGAACGTATCGCACGCTCGTGATCGGTGGCGCGGAGGTCGCGCCCGCTGACGATGTGGTGGTGCGCGCAGTTCACCGCAACGGGCGCGAAAGCGCTGCGGTGGTGCAGCGCGGCGCTCGTGCGATGGCGGGCGTACGCTGATGGCGTTGCTGTCGTTGCAGGACATCACCGTCGCTTTCGGCGGTCCCCCGGTACTCGATGGGGCGACCTTCGCCATCGAGCGTGGTGAGCGTGTATGCGTGCTCGGGCGCAACGGTGCCGGCAAGAGCACCTTCATGCAGGTGGTGGATGGTACGCTCAACCCGGACAGCGGGCTGGTGGTACGCCAGGGCGGCGTGACCGTGGCCCGGCTCGAACAGGATGTGCCGCGCACCCTCACTGGCACCATGTTCGACCTCGTGTCGGCGGGGCTCGGAGACGCTGGCGCACTGCTCGCCCGCTATCACGCCGCGTCGGTGCGGGTGGCCACCGATCACTCCGACAAGGCCATGCAGGAGCTCGACCGCCTGCATCGGCAGGTCGACGCGGCCAACGCGTGGCAGCTCCACCTGCGCGTGGAAACGGCGCTGCAGCACCTGGGGCTCGACCCGGAGGCGCGCATCGAGAAAGCGAGCGGTGGGCGCACGCGCCAGGCGCTGCTCGCGCGCGCGCTGGTGAACGCGCCAGACGTATTGCTGCTCGACGAGCCCACCAACCACCTCGATATCGATGCCATCGAGTGGATGGAGCAGTTCCTCATCGAGGAAGGCATCACGCTGGTGTTCGTCACACACGATCGCGCGTTCCTGCGGCGCGTCGCGACGCGCATCGTCGAACTCGATCGCGGCCGCCTCGCGGATTACGGCACCACCTACGACGCGTACCTCGAGCGCAAGGAGCAGATGCTCCACGCCGAGGCGAAGGAGTGGGAAGACTTCGATCGCCGCCTGGCCATCGAGGAAACGTGGATTCGCACTGGTATTCAGGCGCGTCGCACGCGTAATGAAGGGCGCGTACGACAGCTCGAAGCGATGCGCGTGGAGCGCTCGCAGCGTCGTGAGCGCGTGGGAACCACCCGCGCGCAGATTCAGGAGGCCGAGCGGTCGGGGCGGCTGGTGCTGGAAACGCAGGGACTCAGCTTCGCTCATGGCGACCGCCCCATCGTCCGTGATCTCACCACGACCATCATGCGTGGCGATCGTGTGGGGCTCGTGGGCCCCAACGGCTCGGGCAAGACCACGCTGCTCAAGCTGTTGCTCAAGGAACTGGAGCCGCAGGCGGGATCGGTGCGTCACGGCACCAATCTCGAGATCGCGTACTTCGATCAGCTGCGTGAGCAGCTCGATCCCGAGAAGAGCGTGATCGAGGCCGTGGGTGATGGCACCGACTGGGTGCAGGTGGGTGGCCAGCGCCGGCACATTCACGGCTATCTCGCCGATTTCCTCTTTTCGGCCGATCGCGCCCGCACGCCAATTCGGGCCCTCAGCGGTGGGGAACGCAATCGGGTGTTGCTCGCCCGTCTCTTCACCAGGCAGTTCAATGTGCTCGTGCTCGACGAGCCCACGAACGATCTCGACATGGAGACGCTCGACGTGCTCGAGCAACTGTTGGTGGAGTTCGGCGGCACGCTGTTGCTCGTGTCTCACGATCGTGCCTTCATTGATGCCGTGGTGACGAGTACGCTGGTATTCGAAGGCAAGGGGGTCGTGAAAGAGTACGCTGGCGGCTATTCCGACTGGGTGCGGCAGCGTCCCGCACCAATCGAAGCGCCGGTCGCGCCTAAGCCCGTGGCGGCTCCCGCCCCCACGACCGAAAAGTCGAAGAAGCGCAAGCTGAACTTCAAGGAAGGCAAGGAGCTCGAAGCGCTTCCCGATCGTATCGCCACACTCGAACAAGAACGTGACGCCGCACTGGCATTGCTGGCCGACCCGCAGGTGCTGCGCGACGGGCAGCGGGTGCTCGATATCAATGCCACGCTGGCGAAAGTGGAAAGCGGCCTGTTGGAGGCGATGACCCGTTGGGAAGAGCTGGAGACCATCGCTTCGGAGTAGCGTCGCGCGAGGGTGGTGCAAGCGGCGTACGGGGCGTAAGGTAGGGCGGTTTCCTTTCCGTCCTGTCACTCGCCCTCGGAGTCTCTCCTCGTGTCCAAGCGTCCGCTGTCGTCGGCTCTCCTCGCGTGCGGTCTGTTGCTCCCGGCGTCGCTCGCGGCGCAGGGGCCCGGCATTCCCCCGAGCACACGACAGACGTTTCCGGCCGACCCCAAGGCGAGTGTCCCCTCGCTGACGCAATTCATGGGGACCACCACCAGCGAGCTGGCCGAAGTGGTGTCGCGCTTTGCAGCGGACCAGTCGTCACTGCAACGACGCTACGATGCGCCCGACTCCAAGGGACAGCGGGCCCGTATGCGCGCGTTCTACACGAGCTGGCGTGAACAGTTGGCGGCGCTCGATTTCGGCAAGCTGTCGCAGGAAGGCAAGGTGGATTACGTGCTGCTCGACAACCACGTACGCTACCAACTCGACCTGATGGCCCGCGAGGACAAGCAGTTCGCCGAGATCGTGCCGTTGCTACCCTTCGCCGACACGTTGTTGGCGATGCACGAGTCCCGCCGCAATCTCGTGTCGATCAATGCGCAGCAGGCGGCGCATACGTTGGCCGAGGCCACGAAGCGGGTAGACAGTCTACGCGCGCTGCTCGAACCCGCACCGGCGCGCGCCGGCGGCGACAGTGCACGCACGTCGCGTGTTGCCGCGCCCAAGGTGTCGCGCACGGCCGGCAATCGTGCGGCCGACCGTCTCGATCAGGTGCGCAATACGCTGGGCTCGTGGTACCGGTTCTACGCCGGCTTCGATCCCATCTTCACGTGGTGGGCGGCCAATCCGTACCAGAAGCTCGACGAGGCCATGCGTCGCTACGCGCAGACCATTCGTCAACGCATTGTTGGAATTCAGGTCGCCAACGCTGCGCCGGCCGTAGCCACGGGGGCACCGTCGGGCGCCGCGGCAGCGGCTCCCCGCAACGCCGCTGGGGCGAATGAGCCGATCATCGGGGATCCCATCGGCGCCGATGGGCTCGCGATGGATCTGCGCCACGCGATGATTCCATACACGGCTGACGAACTCATTGCCATCGCCGAGCGCGAGTACGCCTTCAACGAGAACGAGGCGAAGAAGGCCGCGCGGCAGATGGGCTTCGGTGACGACTGGAAGGCCGCGATGGAGAAGGTGAAGAACGCGTACGTAGAGCCCGGCAAGCAGCCGGATCTCATTCGCGATCTCGCCAACGAAGCCGAGGCGTTTTTCGGCAAGCACGACTGGGTGACCATCCCGGCGCTCGCCCGTGAAGACTGGCGTATGGAGATGCTGTCGCCTGAGCGGCAGCGCGTGAGTCCGTTTTTTCTCGGTGGCGAGATGATCCTCGTGTCGTACCCCACCAACGACATGACGGACGAGGAGAAGCTCATGAGCATGCGGGGCAACAACCCGCACTTCTCCCGCGCGACCGTGTTTCATGAGCTCAATCCCGGCCATCACCTGCAAGGGTTCATGACGGCGCGATACAACACGCACCGGCGGCCGTTCAATACGCCATTCTGGAACGAAGGGATGGCGCTGTATTGGGAATTCTTCCTGTGGGATCACGACTTCCATGTGCGTCCCGAAGATCGGCTCGGCGCGATTGCGTGGCGCATGCACCGCAGTGCGCGCATCGTCTTCTCGCTCAGCTTCCACCTCGGCAAGATGACCCCTGAGCAGTGCATCGAGTATCTCGTAGACAAGGTGCCGTTCGAGCGCGCCAACTCCGAGGCCGAGGTGCGTCGCTCGTTCAACGGGTCGTACTCGCCCATTTATCAGGCCGCGTACATGCTGGGTGGGCTGCAGCTTCGGGCGCTGTACAAGGAGCTCGTGATGAGTGGCAAGATGAAGGACCGTGAGTTCCACGATGCGCTGTACCGTGGCGGCCCCATGCCCATTGCCATGGTGCGCGCGCGCATCGCCGGTACGCCCCTCACGCGCGATGGGGCGGCACCGTGGCGTTTCGCCGAACAGTTGCCGCCCCATCGTCCCTTCCCGGTGAAGTAACCGATCGAGGGGTCAGGGGAATACCGGCGTCATACCCATGTTGTGGTAGATGAAGCTGTGCACGTCGGCCATTTCTTCGATCTGCTTGGAGAGCGACGAGCTGCCGTGTCCTGACTTCGTTTCAATACGGATGAGGACCGGGGTATCGCCGCCGTGCGCCTCTTGCAGGCGCGCGGCGAACTTGAAGGAATGGGCGGGCACCACGCGATCGTCATGATCGGCGGTGGTGACCAGCGTCGCCGGGTAATCGACCCCGTCGCGCAGATTGTGCAGCGGCGAATAGGCGTGCAGGTAGCGGAACCCTTCCTCTTCGTCGCTCGACCCGTAGTCGGCGATCCAGTTCCAGCCGATGGTGAACGTGTGGAAGCGAAGCATGTCCATCACGCCTACCGCCGGCAGCGCCACGCGGGCCAGTTCGGGGCGTTGGGTCATGATGGCGCCCACCAGCAGACCGCCATTCGATCCGCCCTGGATGGCGAGCCGCTCGCTGCGCGTATAGCCATTGGCAATCAGCCACTCGGCTACGGCGATGAAGTCGTCGAAGACGTTCTGCTTCTTCTCCTTCATCCCCTCTTGGTGCCACGCTTCGCCGTACTCGGCGCCGCCGCGCAGGTTGGCCTGCACGTACACGCCCCCCTGTTCGAGGAACGACATGCGCAGCGCGCTGAACGACGGTGGGAGGGACACGCTGAACCCGCCGTATCCGTAGAGCAGGGTGGGGTTGTTGCCGTCGAGCGTCAGCCCCTTCTTCGCGACGATGAACGCCGGCACACGGGTGCCATCCCGGCTGGTCACGAACACCTGCGTCGTCTCGAACTGCGACGGATCGAACGGCAGTTCCACGGCGCGGTACACCGTGCTCGCGCCGCTGGCCACCTCATAGCGGTACACGGTCGCCGGGGCCGTGAAGCTCGTAAACGTGTAGAAGAGCTGCGTTGCGTCGTGCTCGCCACCGAAACCCACGACGGTACCGAGTCCCGGCAACGCCACCTCACGCTCGAACGCGCCGTCGAAACGGTACACGTGCACGCGCGACGTGACGTCCTGGAGGTACTGTGCAAACAGCCGCCCGGCGGCGGTGGCCACGCCTTCGAGTGGCTCTTCCCGCTCGGCGATCACCGTGTGCCAGGCTGCTTCGGCCGGGTGCTTGGGGTCGATACGCACGACCCGTTGATTCGGCGCGTGGCGGTTGGTGAGCACCAGCAGCGTCTCGCCGTCGTTGTCGAGCACGGTGAACTGGTCGTCGAACTCCGTCCACACGGGCATCCAGTCGCCATGCGCGTCGTGGAGGTCCTTCACGAGCAGCGCGTTGCCGTCCTTCCCCTTGCCGCGGTCACTGATGGAGAGCACGGCGTAACGCTCGTCCTCGGTGGTGCCGAGGATGTGGAACCGCTGGAGGTTCTCCGGATCGTGATAGATCAGGCGGTCGCTGCTCTGCGGTGTGCCGAGCGCGTGGTAGTACACCTGATGATCGTCGTTGCGGGCGGAATAGGCGCCTTCGTCTTCGCCGGGCTCCGGATACCGGCTGTAGTAGAAGCCGTCCCCATGCCAGGCGATCGCGGAGACCTTCACCCAGTCCACCGTGTCGGGGAGGATGTCCCGCGTGGCGAGATCCATGACCCGGATCTGCTGCCAGTCGGAGCCGGCGTGGCTCACCATGTAGGCGATGTAGCGGGCCGCCCGATCGAAGGTGAGGCCAGCCACCCGCGTGGTCCCGTCCGGGGAGAGCGTGTTCGGGTCGAGCAGCACCTCCTCCGCTCCATCCTCGCCGCGCTGGAGGTAGTACACGGGCTGGTTCTGCAGGCCGTCGTTTCGTGCGAAGAGCCGCCAGGGGCCCTTCTGTTCGGGGGCCGAGCTGCGCGGGTAGTCCACGAGCTGGGTCATCCGCCGCCGCAGGGCGTCCCGGAAGGGGATCTGCTCGAGATACCCGAACGTCAGGCGGTTCTGGGCCGCGACCCACTCGGCGGTCTCGTCGGAGAGATCGTCCTCGAGCCAGCGATACGGGTCGGGAACGGCCGTGCCGTGGTAGTGGTCGACCTGGTCGGCCTTGCGGGTCGGCGGATAGGAGAGGCGGGGCATGCCGCAGTCTACCGAAAGTGTCCGGAAGGCAGAAGCACGGCCGGTTCCCCCTACCATCCGGCCCCGTCCACCGATATGTTCCTGAGCTACCCCGGATTTCCGGGGGTCGTTTCAGTCCCTCGGCCGGCCCGCACCCGCGGTCCCGCCAGGTGGCGATGCCACGTCGATTCGGCCGGAAGAATTCGCTTCCGTGTCCACGTCCTGGCCTCTCGCACCGGTTGCATCCCGGATCGCGCGCCTCACGGCGAGCGGCGGGTCACCGGATCCGCAGCACCTCAAAAACGGGCCAGCCCTCTCGGCCCCGGAGTTACCATGCATCCGTTTATCGAAACCCAGAAAGAGTGGATGAAGGAAGTCGCCCCGTTCCGCGCCGGTGACACGGTGCGCGTGAACGTGCGCGTGAAGGAAGGCGACAAGGAGCGTATCCAGGCTTTCGAAGGGGTGTGCATTGCTCGTCGTGGTGCCGGCGTGAGCGAGACGTTCACGGTGCGTAAGGTGTCCAATGGCGTCGGTGTGGAGCGCATCTTCCCGGTGCACAGCCCCATGCTGGCCGACATCGTCGTCGTGCGTCGTGGTGTCGTTCGCCGTGCCAAGCTGTACTACCTGCGCGACGTGACGGGCAAGGCTGCCCGCATCAAGGAGCGCAAGGTCGTCCGGCCCGCCAAGTAAGGCGCGCCCAGCCAACACATCGGTGGCTCGCTGGAGCCCGATCGAGCGGACGCTGCGTGAGCAGTACGGTCCGCTGTTGGCCGGAGTAGACGAAGTCGGACGGGGCCCCCTAGCGGGCCCCGTCGTCGCTTGTGCCGTGGTCATGCCACCCGACAAGCGCGCCATCGCCGGCGTCAATGATTCCAAGCAGCTCGACCACGCCACGCGCGTGGTGCTCGCCGGCCGCATTCGCGAGCAGGCCCTCGTCATCGCCATCGGCGCCGCCAGCGCACGCGAAGTCGACCGCATCAACATCTACCACGCCACGGTGCTTGCCATGCGCCGAGCACTTGATCGTGTACCGGTCCGCCTCGGGCAGTCGCCGCATCATGTGCTCGTCGACGGCAAACCGCTGCGCACCCTCGGCGTCGACCACACGGCCGTGGTGAAGGGCGACGCCAAATGCTACGCCATCGCCTGCGCGAGCATCATCGCCAAAGTCACGCGCGATCGGCTCATGACCTCGCTGGCCAGGCGTCATCCCCACTTCGCGTGGGAGCGTAACAGCGGCTACGGTACGCTGGCGCATCGCCAGGCCCTCGCGGAACACGGCCTCACGCCGCATCATCGTCGCAGCTTCTGTCTCGACGAACAGGTCTCCCTCCTGCTCGACGACGCCACTTCCACCGCGGCCAAGCGGGAATTCTCCGATGCATGAAAGCACAGCGTATCCACAGGTGTTTGCGCCCGAACTGCTGAACGGCCAGGTGGCGCTCGTCACCGGTGGCGGTACGGGAATCGGCCTCGGTATTTCCGAGTTGCTCGCCGAACTGGGAGCGCACGTCGTGATCGCGAGCCGCAAGCCGCAGCATCTCGAGGCGGCGCTGACCACGATTACGGCGCGCGGACATCAGGCGAGTGTGGTACAACTCGACGTGCGCGATAACGAGCAGGTGAAGGCCGTTGTGGATGGCGTGGCGGCCACACACGGGCGCCTCGATCTGCTGGTGAACAACGCCGCTGGCAACTTCTACGCGCCGAGCGCGACGCTGTCACCGAACGCGTGGAAGGCCGTGGTGGAGATCGATCTCTACGGCACGTTCTACTGCTCGCAGGCCGTGTATCCCATCATGGCGAAGCAGGGCGGCGGGCGTATCGTGAGCACGAGCATGACGCTGCACTATCGCGGCTGGCCGCTCATGGCGCACGCGACCGCCGCCAAGGCGGGCGTGGATGCGCTCACGCGCACGCTCGCGGTGGAGTGGGCGCCGCAGCGCATTCGCGTGAATGCCATTGCGCCGGGCCCCATTCCCACCGAGGGGGTGCGCAAGGCGTTTACGCCGCCGGCCGAGAGCGGCGTCCCCGACGTGTTTGCCGCGGCTGAGGAGAAGATGGCCGAGTATGCGCGGAAGGGGATTCCGCTGGGCCGCTGGGGCACGCCGCGCGATATCGCCAACATGGTGGCCTTTCTCGCGTCGCCCGCGGGCGACTGGATCACCGGCGGCATTTTCGTCGTCGACGGCGGCGAATGGCTGGCGAAAGCTCAGCCGTGACCAGTGGGCCGCTGAAAAGCGCATCGAACGCGCTGTCCTACATAGTGACCGGGGTGGGGATCGAACCCACGACCTACGGATTAAAAGTCCGCTGCTCTACCGACTGAGCTACCCGGTCAGCCGCTCCCGAAGGAGCAACACTGAAGCCCTAAGAATCGCCGATGTCGAGGGCATGGTCAACCGTGTGCCATGCCCCGCATCGACGATTCATGTCACTTCTTGAACATGGCCTCGCGCGCGGCGCGGAATTCGTTGCCCACGCGCCACTCCGGAAACTTCGCGGCGTTGCCCACGCGATAGCCCATGCTGAGGAAGAGCTCGAGATCCTGCACGGCGCCGGTGAGGTCCCAGCCGGGCTTGATCTCATCCTGCGGCGCGTGATAGTCGTTGGCCGTGTATTCGTCACGCTTCTGCCGGCCGTACCCGGCCGGTTTGCCGACCACGTCCACGCCGGCTTCCGCGTAGAACGCCGGCACGCCCTTCTTGGCGAAGTTGAAGTGATCGGAGCGGTAGTAGAAGCCCTTCTCCGGTTCGGCGTCCGGCGTGAGCACGCGATGCTGCGCTGTGGCAATCGCCTGGGCGTAGTCATCGAGTTCGGAGTTGCCGAGTCCGATCACGGTGAGATCGCGGGTGGGGCCCCAGAGACTCAACATGTCCATGTTGATGTTGGCGACCGTCTTCTCGAGCGGATACAACGGCACCATGGCGTAGTAGGCCGCACCGAGCAGTCCCTGCTCCTCGGCGGTCACCGCGAGGAAGATGATGGAGCGCTTGGGTGATGTCTTCATCGTCTTGAACGCTTGCGCCAGCACCAGTAACCCGGCGGTGCCGGTCGCGTTGTCCGCGGCGCCATTGTAGATGGAGTCGCCCTTCACCGGGACGCCCACACCGAAGTGATCCCAGTGGGCGGAGTACACCACCACCTCGTCCTTGAGCGCCGGATCGCTGCCTTCCAGCTTCGCCACCATGTTGCGTGAGGCCACCTCGCGCAGCGTGTTCTTCAGCGTGACGCTCGCGGTGACCCCGAGCGGCACCGGCGCAAACGCCGGCGTCGCCGCCTTGGCCTTGAGCGCGTCGAAGTTCTGACCAGCCATCGCAAAGAGCGACTTCGCCTGATCGAGCGTGATCCACCCTTCCACTGCCGCCCGCGACATGTTCTTGTCCGGCGCCACCAGGTCGAACTGCTCGGCGGTCTTGCCTTGCACCACCGAGAACGGATAGCCGGCGGCCTCCGTCTCGTGGATGAGCAGCACACCCGCGGCCTTGTGCTTGATCGCCTGCTCGTACTTGTAGGTCCAGCGCCCGTAGTACGTCATGCGCGCGCCGCCGAATCGCGCGGTGTCGGCAAGCGGTGGGTCGTTCACGAGCATCACGAGCGTCTTGCCCGCCACATCGAGTCCCTTGAAGTCGTCCCACTGATACTCTGGGGCCTCGGTGCCGTACCCCACGAACACCAACTCCGACTTGTCGAGCGACGCCGTGGGCTCCACGTGCTTGGTCCACGCCACGTAATCGTCACGCCATTTGAGGGCGCGGGTGGTGCCGCCCTTGGCGAAGGTCAGCGTGGGGGCGTTGGTCACGGTGATGCCGACGAGCGGCACCTTTTGCGTGTACGTGCCATCAGGATTGCCCGGGGCGAGCCCGATGGCCTTGAACTGTGACTCGAGATAGGCCGCCGTGCGGTCTTCGCCGAGTGTACCGGGCTGACGGCCCAGCAGGCTGTCGGCGGCGAGTACGCGTACATGCTGCATGAGTGTGGCCGTATCGAGCGCCGCGATGGCCTCGGTCGGTACCGGGGCGTCGTTGATCATCGTCGACGCCGAACCGCTCGAGACAGCTTCGTTGCGCAGGTCCGAGGGGGTGCACCCAATTGCAAAGAGGGCCGAGGTCGCGGCAGTAAAGACAAGTCCAGCGGTCTGGTATCGTGTTGGCCGATGCATGAAGCCCGAGTGAAAGGGGAACCCCCAATATGCGTCAGGTGCCGTCCCTGCGATTATCTTTCGACATGTACTCTTGGCATCTTCATCCGTCAGCATTGAGCGCGGCACTGGTCCTCTGGATCTCCACATTGGCGTCGGTGCTACCGGCACAGGCGGCGGTCGCCAAAGGGCCGGCGTTCGATACCGCGTTCGTTAGTGTATCCCCCGCCTCCCCGCGGGCGGCCATGAGAGAGTTTGTCCGGCAGGGCAATGCTGGTGACTGGGAGAAGGCAGCCGAGTATCTCGTCGTACCCGCTGGTCAGCGGCTGTACGCGCCGACTCTGGCAAAACGCCTGAAAACTGTCATTGATCAACGGCTGGCGGTTGACCTATCCGCACTCTCTCCGCTCGAGAGTGGCGACACCCTGGATGGAGATCCGACCGGCGACGTCATCGCCGAAATCACGTCCGGTGGACGTACCGAGTCGATCTTCCTCGTCCGAGTCAGCGGGCCTCCGGTTCATTGGCGCTTCTCTCCAGCGACGGTGAGGCGCATCGACGGGTGGTTCGAATCGCTCGGTCCTCCATGGGTACGTGAACGCGTACCGCAGTCGCTCATGGGTGAGGGCCCCTTCAATGTGTACTGGTGGCAGTGGATTGGGCTCGGCACGGCCTTTCCAGTTTTGGTACTGCTGGCGTGGCTCGTCGGGGCGCTGCTGCGGAACTTGCTGAGTCGCGTAGCTCGGCGAACCGTGACCGATTGGGACGACGTCCTCTTGTTGAACCTTCGGGGACCCTTTCGTCTGTGGGCGGCCGCGCTCATCGGTGCGCCGCTGTTCGCACTGCTCGAACTCAACCCGCGGGTATCCGCCTTTCTTGAGGCGAGTTCGCGTGGCCTTGCATTCCTCGCGCTCTTTTGGGTTCTGCTGCGACTCATTGGTATCGTGCAGGCGCGCCTCCAGAACGCCGCGTGGCAGACGGGGCAGGCGCCGCAGGCGCGTACGCTGGTGCCGCTACTGGGTAACTTTCTGCGGGTGACGCTTGCCGCGATCGCGTTGCTCGTGGTGCTCTCGCAATTCGGGTATCCCGTTGGTACGCTGCTGGCTGGGCTTGGCATCGGCGGTGTTGCCGTCGCGCTCGCCGCCCAAAAGACTGTGGAGCATCTCTTCGGTAGCGTAAGTCTCGCGGCCGACAAGGCCTTCCGGGTTGGGGATTGGGTGCTCGCGGGAGGAACGGAGGGCGAAGTACAGCGAATTGGCCTGCGTAGCACGAGCTTCCGTACTATCGATCGAACGGTGGTGCGGATCCCGAATGGGCGTCTGGCTGACGAGCGTATCGAAACGTTCGGGGAGCGTGATCGTATTTTGTTGCGTACGGATCTTGATCTCACCTACGATGCGACACCCGAGCAGCTCGAGGCGATCTGCGATGCGGTAGAATCGTCGCTGCGGGCGCACCCACGTATTTGGGCGAATGAGGTGAGGGTGCAGGTGGTGGCCTTCACGGATTCGGCCATTCGTGTCAATGTGGTGAGCTGGTTCCAGACGACCGACTGGAACGAATTCTTGAGGATTCGTCATGCCATGCTCATACAGTTCATGCGCATCGTCCGGGACAGGGGCGCGAGCTTCGCCTTTCCCTCACGCACCGTGTATCACGTCACGCAGGCCGGGCAGCCGGCGCCGCCCGTCGACGGGTGACGACGAACGCGATGCCCACCACGGTGCTGCTTTCGCTGCTTCAGGTTGATGTCCCGACCCAAGCCGCCCCCGTGGTCGCCACCGAACTCGCCGCCAGCTTGCTGCAGGGGGCCATCACGACCGGCGTGGCCGTGTTGTGTGCCCATCTCTTTGCTCGCTATCGGCGTCCGTGGTTCGGCTGGTTCGCGCTGGCCTGGGGCGTGTACGTGGCGCGCCTGTTGTGCATCCTCAGCTTCCTGTTGTCGGGACAGCGCGTGTGGCTGTACTGGCATCAGGTCACCACGGGATGGACAGCACTCGCGCTCCTCTGGGCGGCACTGGTGTTTCTCCGCCAGCCGCGGGCGCGTCCGATGTATCTGCTGTTGGCGCTCTTTCCCCTGCTGTGGTCGTACATCGCCATCTATGTACTCGACCACTTCCTCTGGGCGGCGTTGCCGGCGGTGCTGTTCCTGAGCGGGGCCACCGCATGGACCGGATGGGTGTTCTTCCGGCATTTCCGGATTACCGGGTCCACGGGCGCGCGGTTGCTGGCGATTTCGTTCGCGCTGTGGGGGCTGCATCACCTCGATTACCCGTGGCTGCGCGCGCAGGGGGCGTGGAATCCGTGGGGCTACTACCTCGACATCAGCTTCGAACTGCTCGTGGCAGCGGGGCTCGTCCTGCTGGTGCTCGACGACCTCGGGCGTGGCGTGCGTGCGCTCTCGGCCTTGTCGGGTGACCTGCAGCGCCGCACCAATGACACCCAGCCCCTCGATGTCCTCCTCTCGCGTCCGCTGGCGCTCCCCGGGGTGCGCGGCACAGCGATGTATGTGTTCGAACCTGCGCGCGGGCATGGCGCCGCTGACGGTCACGCGGCCGAACGTGGCGATGCGGCGGCCGACGGCGAACCAGGTGACGACGAATTGCCGGTCGAGGTGCTCGATCGCGTCCTGGAGGCGGCCCGTGCGGGGAGCACGATGGGGCCGTCGGTCTCACCGGTGGTGCGCGGGCGTGTGCTACGCGGCGCCGGCGTGTGCGAGACGTGGGTGGGGGCGACCCTGCAGCCAGCCGTCCGCGATGCGCTCACACGGATGCGCACGGCGCGGCGGCCGCAGGTGGTGTCCGGCAGTGGTGAACAGCCATTCGTGGCGGTGCTGCCTGTGGGTGCGGGAACGCAGTCGGTGGGCGCGCTCATCATGGCCGGGGACATTCGCAATCCGTTCACGGCGCTCGACGACGACTTCCTGCTCGCGTTGGGGCAGCAGGTGGGCGCGGCGCTCGATCAGTGGTCGCTCGACCGTCAATTGGCCGACCGCACCCGGGCCCTGGAGCTGTTGTCGGCGCGCATGCTGCGGCAGCACGAGGAGGAGCGCCGCCGGCTCTCGCGTGAGCTGCACGACGAAACGGCGCAGGTGTTCTCGGCGGTGAAGATGCAGCTGGAGGCGCTGCGCGGATCACTCGCGGATGGCGCGGCCCCACGGCTCGACCGGTTACTCGGTTTGGTGGATACCGGTATTGCCAGCATCCGTCAGGTAACGAGTGATCTGCGCCCCACGCTGCTCGACGACCTCGGGTTGCGTCCCGCGCTACATTCGCTGGTCACCGACTTCACCGAGCGCAGTGGTATGCGCGCCACCTTTACCGCACCGGCCACACTGCCGACGCTCTCCGGCGACGCTGATCTCGCCGTGTTCCGTGGCCTGCAGGAGTCGTTGTCGAACGTGGTGCGCCACGCCGACGCGACGCAGGTGGATGTCTCCGTCACGGTGACTGCGGACGCGCTTACCCTCACCATACAGGACAACGGTCGAGGGTTCCCGACGCTGCGTGGGGGGCGCCTGCGCGACACTGATCACCGCATGGGGCTCACCGGGATGCGTGAACGCCTGCTTGCGGCCGGTGGCAAATTGCACATCGCCAATCGCGCACCCGGTGCCGAAGTGGAACTCACCGTGCCGATTCTTCCGACGAGCTTATGACACCCCCAGCCCCCGCCCGCATCCGCGTTCTCATTGCCGACGATCACGCCCTTGTGCGTGAGGGGCTGCGCTATGTGCTCGATGCCGACCCGCAGATCGAGGTGGTGGCGGAGGCGTCCAACGGTCGTGTGGCCGTGGAGCTGGCGCTCGAGCACCAACCGGATGTGGTCGTGCTCGACATCACGATGCCCGAAGAAACGGGGCTCAAGGCGGCGGCGCGACTGCGGGAGTTGCTGCCGACGGCGCGGGTGTTGCTGCTGAGCATGCACGATCAAGGCGAATACGTGCGCGAGGGGATGCGTATCGGCACCCACGGCTATCTCCTCAAGGATTCGGCGGGTGAGGAGCTCCGGGCGGCCATCCGGGCGGTGCATGCGGGAGGCACGTTTTTCAGTCCGGCCGTGGTGCGGCGCCTGTCCTCGGCCGACTCCGTACCGGAAAACAGCTCCGCCTCGCAACTGGAGCAGCTTACGCCACGCGAGCGCGATGTGCTGGGAGGCGTGGCGCGTGGCCTCACCAACAAGGCGATCGCCGCTGAACTGGGGATCAGTCGTCGAACGGTGGAGGCCCACCGGGAGAGCCTCATGAAAAAGCTGCAGATCCATTCGGTGGCGGGGCTCACGCGTTTCGCGTTGGAGGCGGGGGTCGCGGAAGGCGGCTGAGGGCTCCGTGGGCCACGTGCGAAACGAATCGCCGCAACGGGTCTGTTTCGGGTCGGCCGCATTCCGCGTAGGTTGTCCCCCGTGAATCTTCCCACCGCTCCTTCGGCCGGCCCGTTGCCGCTGGTGTGCGCCGCCCGTCGCGGCGCGCGCGCTTCGCTTCTGGCGGTGCTGGTCGTGCTGCCAGCGTGCCGCGGCCTGCGTCCCACGCCCGTTCCGTCGTCCGTTGCGCCTGCGCCCGCCGTGGTGGCAGGCGTAGCGAGCGCCGCGCGGGTGACGCCGCCGCCAGCCGACCCGGCGACCCCCGAGGAGGTCGTGCGCACCGCGATCGCGGTATTCGGGGACTCCACCGCTGCGACGGTGGCGGACTCGAGCGGTGAGGAGCCCGTGTGGGACATCGACGTGCGGTCGTACGAAACCCATGACCGCGTCGAGCACTATGTGGAGCTGTTTTCCAATAAGGCGCGCGAGCGGTTCCAGTCGCGTCTGTCGCGTGGCACGCGCTACGAGCCCATGATCCGGGCGAAGCTGCGGGCGAGCGGCATGCCGGAAGACCTCACCTATCTGGCGCTCATCGAAAGCGGCTACGATCCGCACGCGTATTCCCGCGCCGCCGCCGTTGGGATGTGGCAATTCATGAGCAGTACGGCCCGCGACGTGGGCATGCGGGTGGACTGGTGGATGGATGAGCGCCGAGATCCGGCGCGGGCCACGGACGGTGCCATCCGTTTCCTAGGGTTCCTGCAGAAGCAGTTCGGGTCGTTTTATCTGGCCGCTGCCGCCTATAACGGCGGACCTGGACGGGTCTCGCGGGGGCTCACCCGCTTTGCCGATGAGCTCGAGGGGGCCGAAGGGGAAGACCGCTTCTTCGCCCTGGCCGAGCAGGATTTTCTGCGGGCCGAGACCAAGAACTACGTCCCGCAGCTGATCGCGGCGGCGCTGGTCGCCAAGAAGCCCGACCAGTATGGACTGCGCATCGATTCGCTGCCGACCTATGCGTATGACTCGTTGCGGGTGGCTGCGGGGACCAGCCTCGCGGCACTGGCCGCGGCCGGGAATCTGCCGGGAAGCACGCTGCGCGATCTCAACCCGGCGCTGCTGCGTGGGATCACCCCGCCCGACGCCGACATCTGGCTGCGGGTGCCCGTGGGGATGTCCGAATCGCTGCGGGCCGCCATCGATACGGTGCCTCCTGAGGCGCTGCGCGGATTTCGCGCGGTCCGGCTCGACGAAGCCATGTCGGCCAGCGGTTTCGCGAGCCGGCACGGGGTCTCGCTGAAGCAGCTCCGGTGGTTCAACCCGACCTGGCGTATTTCGCGAAAGGGGCGGCTCACCGCTGGCCAGACACTCCGCGTGCCGCAGGAGGCCGCGTTGTCCTTCGCCCGCGACATCCCCGACCCGTCGCTGGAGAAGTTCGGCGGCCCGTCCGGCACCAAGGGGCTGAGCGCGCGTGGGGTCCATGTGGTGCGGCGCGGCGAGACGCTTGGGGCCATTGCCCGGCGGTACGGGCTGACGGAGTCGCAGCTCAAGGCGATGAACGGTCTGCGCGGTTCGCGCATTCTCGCCGGGCAGACGCTGCAGATCCGGAAGTCCACAGTGTCCGAGCGCTCTGGCAAGAACGTGACAAGCAGCAAAGCGAAATCACAAAAATCCCGTGTGAAGAAGCCTGTGGAAAAGCCGGCTCCGACAAAGAAGAAGGCGACCTCGAAACCACGTAAGGCCGCCTCGTCTAAGGTGAAGAAAAAGAAGTAGTTGGCTACTCCAGAGTGCCGTTGCCTCGATAGCCCCTGGTCACAATAGTTTCGTAGCCGTTTGCGGGGTTTCGGCCCATCGCGAGTGCCCGCTCCACCGCTACCGGCCCGCGGTTGTATACCAGGAGCGCCAACTTGAGGTCGCCCTTGTATTCGCGGATCAGCGCCCGCAGGTACTTGAAGCCGATCCGGAGATTCACGTCGGCGGTGAGCAGCTGCTCACGGGTGACGGCGGGCTCGAACAGGCGCGCCGTGGACGGCATGAGCTGCGTGAGCCCCAGTGCCCCCACCGGGCTTTCGGCCTTGGGGTCGAACACACTTTCCACTCGCACGAGGCGGAACCCCAGCTCGGGCTCGAGTCCGGCCGTGGTGGCCGCGTCGTAGATGCGACGGGCTAGATCGGGCTTGATCCGGTACTTGGCGCTGTAGCTGTAGATCCGATGCCACCGATTGAGCGACTCGTGGCGTTCGCGGAGCCGGAGATCGGTGCCGAAGGCCAACGACGGTCCTTCGGCGGTCCGGTCGCGCTTCAAGAGGTCACCGGGACGCTTCCACGGTGACGCCGCATTGGCAGGCAACGTCCGAAACAGGGGCGCTCGGGGGCCCGGCAGGGGTCCGTTGGTGGCCGAGGTGGCGGCAACGGGTGTGCCTTCGGCCGTTACGCCGATCGCAGCCCCGCCCTGGGGTGCGTCGGTGCTCGGCTTCACCATCATCACGCCGACCAAAACCACGGCCGACAACACCACCATTGCTCGCATGCGGCGTGTCGTCTGCCGGCGTTCCATCCGCCGGCGCCGAACCATCGCCGCCTGTCGTACCGATGTATCGATTGGGTCGTGCATGGGCCCTCTCGTTCAGCAGGTCACTTACGGACCGCCGGTGAAGTCTCCCTTCGTGCCGCCGCGCTTCTCGCGCAGCATGACGTCGGAAATCACCATCGTCCGGTCAACCGCCTTGGCCATGTCGTAAATCGTGAGCAATGCCACGGACACGGCGGTCAACGCTTCCATCTCCACCCCAGTCGTCGCGGTGGTTCTGACGAGTCCCTCGACCCGACAACCGGGCAGGGACTCATCGAGACTAACCCGGACGTCGATCCCGGACAACAGGAGCGGGTGGCAGAGGGGGATGAGCTCCGCCGTGCGTTTGGCTGCCTGAATTCCGGCCAGTCTGGCGACCGGAATGACGTCGCCCTTCTTCAAGCCGTTGTCACGTATGAGTTTGAAGGTTTCCGGTTGCATGCGGATTGCACCCGTGGCCACGGCGGATCGTACGGAAATCGGCTTGTCGCCGACGTCCACCATCTGAAAATTTCCTGCCCCGTCGAGGTGCGAAAGCTCACGCGCGACGTCCGCGGGGCGGTTCGGGAGGGGCGCGCCCGGGGCGGTATCGTGATCGGTCATGGTGCGGCGAGGGGTCGGCAAAGGGTCACGGGGCCATCACGCGATGCATGTCGCGCAGCAACGCGGCCGTGAGCAGGTTGGGGCTCACGTTGTTCTGCGCTTTGGTTTTCGCCGCTTCAACGAGGGGCATGACCGTGGCGGTGCGGCGCGCCTCGATATCGCGCCCGGCGAGCACGAGCTGCTGCGTGCGGGCATGCAATAGTTGGGTCAGCGCCTCGAGGGTATCGCTGAACGCCCCGCGGGCGCCGGCCACCCCCTGTCGGGCGGCAGCCTTCACCTGCAGAACCACTCCGTCGGGCGTGCGGGGCGCGATGGCGGCTTCGAGCAACAGGCGGGCATTGGCGAACGCGGCACTCATGCTCTCGCCAGCGAACAGTGCTCCGGGCGCGCCGCCGGCCCGCGCCAGCTGCTCGTCGTGGGGGACGCGAGACAGCTTCCGCGCCACGACGGCATCCGACAGGAACGCTTCCATGTCGGCGCGCGGCAGGGCCGGGACCCGCACCGACACCACGCGCGACTTGATGGTGGGCAGCAGCGCCCCCGGCTCGCTCGTCGTGAGGATCAAGGTCACCCCCGAGGGCGGCTCCTCGAGCAGCTTGAGAAACGCGTTCGCGGCCTGATCGGCCCCTTCCTGTGACACCATGCGTTCGGCATCGCCCACCACGAATACCGTCCGCGCGGCCATCGCCGGCCTGCTTGCCGCCATGGTGACCAGGGCGCGAATCGTCGCGACGTAGATGCCCTCGCTTCCCGGGGGCGGCGCGTACAGCCCTTCGGCCTCCATGCGTTCCGCTACCGCTTCGGCGAGATCGGCCTTCACTTCGGCCGCCGAGGCATCGCCATCCTTGAGGCGCGGGCGGGGAAAGAACCAATGCAGGTCGGGGTGCATGCCCCGCTCGGAATAGCGACAGTGCTGGCAGGCGCCGCAGGGCTCGGCGAGCCGTTCGCGCGTGGCCCGTTCGCAGAGAAGATACTGGCCCAGCCACAGGGCCAGCCGCTGCTTGCCCACGCCGAGTCCGCCCTGCAACAGCAGGCTGGCCGGCAGACGACCGTCGCAGGCGGCGGCCTTGAGGCGGGCACGGATGGCGTGGTGGCCGTAGAGCGGGCGGAAGGGCATGCTGCAAAATAATGCGGGCGGGGGCGATTGAACGGCGGAACGACGGAACGGCGCAAGCCGGGATGCGCACCGGAACGGCGTGAGTGCATGGGCGCTAGCTTTGCAACGCGCCCATCGCCGGCGCATCCGCTCGCGCTGTTCCGGTGCGCCGTCCAGCTCGCGCCTCAACTGCCGTCCCTGCCCATGCTCCGTTCGATTCTTCCGGTTCTGCTCCTCGCTCCCGCCGTGCTCGGCGCGCAGGTGCGCGCCCGCGCCGTCGGTTTGGCCCCGGGCATCTTCGCCACCGGCGCCAACAATGCCATCACCGATGTGGCCGGGGTGCGAGTGGGACACGCCACGGTGAGCGAGGGAGACTCGCTGCGTACGGGCGTCACGGCCATCATCCCGCACGAGGGTGACCTGTTCCGCGACCGGGTGCCCGCGGCGCTGCACGTGGGGAACGGCTTCGGCAAGCTCCTGGGTGTCACGCAACTGCGGGAACTGGGAGAAATCGAAACGCCGATCGTGCTCACCTGCACGCTGTGCATTTGGCAGGCCGGTGATGCGCTGGCGCAGTGGATGCTGAAGCGGCCGGAGAATGGCGGCGTGCGCTCCATCAACCCCATCGTGGGGGAAACGAACGACGGCCAACTCAACGCGACCCGCTCGCGTGTCGGCATTGGGCGCGCCGTGGCGCAGGCCCTCGACGCGGCGGCCACCGGGCCGGTGGCGGAGGGAAGCGTCGGCGCCGGCCATGGTACCGTCATGTTCGGGTGGAAAGGCGGGATCGGTACCGCCTCGCGCGTACTGCCGGCGTCGCTCGGCGGGTACACGGTGGGCGTATTGGTGCAGGGCAACTACGGCGGCGTGCTGCAGATGGCCGGTGTGCCCATCGGCCAGCTGCTCGGCCGGTTCTCCTTCCAGCGCGACGTGGCGCCCGCGGGCCGTTCCGGGCCCGGAGATCCGGGCGCCGAGCGTGGAGATGGATCGTGCATGATCGTCATCGCCACCGATGCGCCGGTGCTCGCCCGTAACCTTGAGCGACTCGGGGCCCGCGCGGTCATGGGGTTGGCCCGTACCGGATCGAGCGCATCCAACGGCTCCGGTGACTACGTGCTGGCGTTCTCCACCAATCCACGGGTTCGACGTAACCCGGAGGCGGCCCTCTCCACGAACGATGAACTGGGCAACGATGCCATGTCGGCGCTCTTCCAGGCGGTCACGGAAGCCACCGAGGAAGCGCTATACAACGCGCTACTCATGGCCACACCGGTGAGCAGCCGCGCCGGCACAGTGAAGCCGTTGCCGGTGGATTCCGTGCGGAATCTGCTGCGCGCACGCGGTATCGGGCGGTAGAGCGCCGCCCGATCCGCTCGACGGTAGATCAGCCGAGTACGTCGGCCAACACAGCGCCCGCCGTGGCGAGGCCGCCGGCGCCCGGGCCCTGAAAGACCAGGGCACCGGCCGTCTCGCTTTCGATCACCACACGATTGAATGGACCGGATACGTGGGCCCAGGCATCATCGCCCGTCACGCGGGTGGGCAGAATGCGGGCCACGAACTCCTCGCCTTCGCGCGCCACGCTCGCGATGAGCTTCACGCGGTCGCCTTCGGCGGCGACGCGCGCCGCCCACGCGGCTGTTTCCGCGTCGATGCCACGACGCGTCACTTTCAGTGCGGCAGGTTCGATGCCGAATGCCAGCCACGCGAGGATACGCAGTTTATCTTCGGCGTCCTGCCCGTTGAGATCACGCGTGGGGTCGGCCTCGGCATAACCGAGACGCTGCGCCGTCGCGATCGCGTCGGCGAGTGAATGCCCCTCGGCCACGCGCTCGAGCACATAGTTGCTGGTGCCATTGAGGATCCCGCTCACCTTCGTGATGCCCACCCCCGCGGCCCCCGTGCGCACGCACCGCACGATGGGAATCGCCCCGCACACCGCGCCTTCGAAGTCAAGTCGTGTGCCGCTGTTGCGGGCGAGCGCCTGGAGTGCCGCGCCACGTTCTCCGAGCAGTGCCTTGTTGGCGGTGACGACACGGATACCACGACGCAGCGCCGTCTCCACCAACGTACGGGCCGTGGTGGTACCACCGATCGCCTCGACCAGTACATCGATATCGTCATCGAGCAGGTCGGTGGGATCGGTGACCACCGCGCCCGACGGGGCGATACCACGCGCGATCGCCTGCGCGAGCGACGGCCGGGGCCGCGACGGATCGCGGACCAGCACGCGCTCGACGCGAATGCGCGGGGCATTCGGATCGGCCTCGGCGCGCTCGCCGAAGAGATCGAGCAGGCTACCACCCACGTGCCCGCATCCGGCGAGGGCGATGCGGAGCGGCTTCACCGCATGCGAAACGTGTGGAAGCGCTCGCTTCGCACCGCGCTCCGTGGGCGCTGCGACACTGGCGCTTGCGCTTCGCGGCGATGTGGGTGCCGCCGGTGAGGCGGCGCGACCACGTCGCGTTGCGTTCGCTTCCCGCTGTTCGGCGGCATGCACCGCGTTGCCGATGATGCGTGCGACGCGATCGACTTCGAGCAGGAACGCATCGTGCCCGTGCGACGAAGGCAGCTCCACGTACGTCGCGCCGGCCGCATCGGCCCATTCGCGTACGGAGTGATCGGGGTACAGCAGATCACCGGGAATACCTACGCCAACGAGTCGGTCGGCGATGGCGGACAGCGCCGCGTTCACCCCGCCGCGGCCACGTCCCACATCGTGCACGTCCATCGCATCGATAAGCGCACCATAGCTCGTGGCATCGAACCGCTGCACGAGCTTCTCGCCGTGCGTATCGAGCCACGAGTTCACCTGGAAGTTGCCGCTGCCATTCTGTGCGCGCCCGAACCGGCGCTCCAGCCCTTCCGGGGTGCGGTAGCTCAGCATCCCCACCATGCGCGCCAGCGCCAGACCGTCGCGTTCGCCACCCAGCGCGATGGCGCGACGCATGATGGCGTTCCACGCCAGTCCCTGTGCTGTCTGCACCGCGGGGGCGGCGAGGCACACGGCACCACGAACGCGATCGGGGAAACTGGCTGCGAATTCGAGCGTCACCATGCCGCCCAGCGAGCCACCGCACACGAGCAGTGGCGCGCTCACACCAAGCGCATCGAGCAAACGGGCCAGCAGAGCCGCCTGATCACGTGTGGTGATCGGCGGCAGCACATCGGGATCGCTGTTGGTGGGTCCGGTCGTGCCGTCGCAGCCACCGAGCAGATTGGCGCAGAGAATGGCGTGCTTCGTCGGGTCGAGCGCGGCCCCCGCACCAATGACCCCCTTCCACCACTCGCTCGCGTGCACGGTGCCGGTGAGCGCATGTACCACGAGCACGACGTTGTCGCGCGCCCCGTTGATGGCGCCCTCGAGGCGATAGTGCACGTCGACGGTGTCCAGGTGCTCTCCGCCTTCCAGCACGATATCGCGGAAGGTGATGGTTTCGTCGCGTACCGGCCATTCGGCTGCCGCGCGAGGGGACGGCGTGGCGGGCGCACCATCGGGTGTCGCACGGCTCGCCCCGATCGTGGGCGGACGGGAGATGATGCGCGACGGGCCGCGCGGGGCGAGCAGGGAAGGGGGCAGCGTGCTCATGCCGCGGTCACCGTGGCCTGGAGTGCGGAGGAGGTGGACGAAGTCGCGGCGCGTGCCGCGCTGATTCCTGTGGCCGTCTGCAGGGCGCGATCGAGATCGGCGATGAGGTCGACGGCGTCTTCGAGGCCGATAGACAGACGCACGAGATCGGGGGTGACGCCTGCGGCATGACGCTCGGTGTCACTCAACTGTTCGTGCGTGGTCGTCCACGGATGAATCACGAGACTCTTCGCGTCGCCCACATTGGCCAGCAGCGAGAAGAGCGCGGTGCTCTTGATGAACTGCCGCGCCGCGGCTTCACCACCGCGCACGCCGAAGGTGAGGACGCCGCCGAATCCGCCCTTGAGTTGCTTCGCCGCGTTCGCATGCGTGGCGTGCGACGTGAGCCCCGGATACTTCACCCACGATACCGCCGGGTGTTGCTCGAGGAACTGCGCCACCTTGAGCGCATTGGCGCTGTGCTGGCGGATGCGCAGTGGCAGCGTTTCGAGTCCCTGCAGGAACAGGAACGAGTTGAAGGGCGACAGCGCCGCGCCGATATCGCGCAGCAACAACACGCGCAGGCGAATCGCGAACGCGATGTTGGCGCCGCCCACGTTGCCGAACGCTTCGGCGAAACGCAGGCCGTGGTATGCTGGCTCCGGGTCGCTGTAGAAGCGACGGAACCGAGCCGTGCCGCCCCAATCGAACTTGCCACCGTCTACGATCACACCGCCGATGCTGGTGCCGTGACCACCGATCCACTTGGTGGCGCTGTGCAGCACGATGTCGGCGCCATGTGCGAGCGGCTTCACCAGCACGGGCGCGAAGGTGTTGTCCACCACGAGCGGCAGGTTGAACTCGTGCGCGAGTCGCGCGAGCGCTTCGAGATCGGGCACGTCGAGCGCGGGGTTGCCCACCGTCTCCACATAAAGCGCGCGCGTGTTGTCGTCGATCGCGGCCGCCACGGCCTTGAGGTCGTGGATGTTCACGAACTTCGTGCGGATCCCCAGGCGCGGCAACGTGTTGGAGAAGAGCGAGACGGTGCCGCCATACAGCGACTGCGAGGCGACGATGTTGTCGCCGGCTTCCGCGAGGTTGAGAATCGCCAGCGTCTGCGCCGCCTGCCCACTGGCTACACCCACCGCCGCCACACCGCCTTCGAGGGCGGCAATGCGCTTCTCGAACACGTCGGTGGTGGGGTTCATGATACGGGTATAGATGTTGCCGAACGCCTTGAGGCCGAAGAGGTCGGCCGCATGTTCGGGGCTGTCGAACACGAACGAGCTGGTGGCGTAGATGGGCACCGCTCGTGCGCCGGTGGCGCTGTCGGCCGACTCCTGGCCGGCATGCAGGGCGATGGTGTCGGCGGCGAACGGACGGCTTGTGAACTCGTTGCTGGATACGTCGGACATCGTAGGCACTCTCCTGAGGAGTAGTGCCGCCAGACAACACGAAGCGCCCGGAGACGGAGGGCCGCCGGGCGCACTCGCTGTTTAGCTCCTTGTTTTACGTGGCGGCAATCGGCGGCAAATCACCACGGCACCGGAATGGTGCGGTCTTCAGTTGTCGTATTGCTGAACGCGGCGATTCTCGATTTCGAGGACCGGAAAACACTGACGGCCCTCGCCGATTGAATCGTCGAGGGCCGTCAGGACCACGACTTAGACGGATTGTCAGCGCCGCTGGCGCTGAGTGCACGGCCCGTCAAATCGGGAAAATCGCCGCGCACAGTTGAGTATCGGCAAGGCGGGGCGGGAAATCAAGTCGGGTTTTGCCGGACGCTTCGCACCCACCCACAACCCTCTACTCACGACCCTCAACCCTGAACGGAGCTGCTGTCAGTCGCGTGCTCGAACCACAGGGCCATCGCCGGCGTCTGCCGGCACGCCCGTTCAGCGTAGAGGGTCGTGTGTTGAGGGTTGTGGGTGGGTGCAATTCCCTCTCAGCCGGGCAGCGACACCCCACTCACCACCCGATACGTATCCCGCGCAATCAGCAGCTCTTCATCCGTCGGCACCACCCACGCCTCGAGCGTCGAGCCGTCGGCCGAGAAGCGGCCTTCGCGTCCCCCCACCAAGGCGGAGTTCGCCGCGGCGTCGACGTGCAGTCCCGCCCACTGAAGACCGTCGCAGATCCGCGCGCGAATTTCGGCACTGTTCTCGCCGATGCCGCCCGCGAATACCACCGCGTCGGCACCGCCGAGGGCCGCGAGATACGCGCCGATGTACTTGCGCGCGCGATAGCAGAAAATCTCGATCGCGAGACGGGCGCGGCGATCGTTGAGCTCGTTCGCTTCCGCGAGCAGGTCGCGCATGTCGTTGGTGAGCCCACTGATGCCCAGTAGTCCGGACTGGCTGTTGAGCATCGCCTCCACCTGCGAAAGCGACAGCCCTTCCTTGGCCGCGATGTAGTCGAGGAGCGCCGCATCGAGATCGCCGGACCGGGTGCCCATCACGAGCCCTTCGAGTGGCGTGAAGCCCATACTCGTATCGATGGACACGCCGTCGCGAATGGCGCACGCCGAGCAGCCATTGCCGAGATGCAGCGTCACGATGCGCACCTCGCCGCGTTCGCGTGCCGTGATCTTGCGGAAACGATAGGCGATGGAGCGATGCGACGTGCCGTGGAATCCGTAGCGGCGGATCTTGTGCCGGCGGTAGAGCGGATACGGAATCGCGTACAGATACGCGTGTTCGGGAAGCGTGTGATGGAACGCCGTGTCGAACACCGCCACCTGCGGAACTCCTATGCCGAGCGCCTTCCGCGTAGCCTCGATGCCGCGGAGGTTGTGCGGATTGTGCAGCGGCGCGAGTTCCACGTTGTCCTCGATCCCCTGAAGAACGGCGTCGTCTACCATCACGCTACTGCGGAATTGCTCGCCCCCATGTACCACGCGGTGACCAACGGCGTGGATGTCCGCGCGGGCCGACAAGCCGGTGCCACTCTCCGGCGCGGTGAGGTACCCCACCAGCCAGTCCACGGCGGCGCGCATGTCGCGCAGGCTCGCCGTACGCCGTCGGGTGCTGCCGTCGGCGTTGCGGAGGGTGATGACCGACTCGCCGCCGATGCGCTCGATCTGGCCACGCAGCAGTTTGTCGTCACGGTCATCGGCAATACGATCGGCATCGGTGATGACCACCTGGAACTTGAGCGTCGCCGAGCCGGCGTTGAGCACCAGAATATTCACACGCGCATCCCGAGCACATCCTGCGTGGAGAACGACACCGCCCCGCGAAACACGAAGGCCGGTGAAGAGCACCAGAGCACCTGATGCATCTTCACCGGCCGCACGAGCCCGGGCAAGCGAGCATTGCCCTACAGCGTGGTCAGAACGGCTTGTAGAGGGCCATGTACACGGCCAGACCGGCCAGCAGCGGAAGCACGAAGATGAACGGCTTGGCGAGTGCGGGCTTGCGGTAGGGGAGCAGCACGATGGCGCTGAGCACAAGCCAGACGATGAGCTTTACCCACAGCCAGCCCGGGAAGTTGGACCCGTGCTTGAAGCCGATGCGGGCGAGCATACCGAATCCGCCCACGAGGATAAGCAGCGCGCCCAGGCCGTGTACGCTACTCATGAGGCCACGGGTCTGGCTGGTGGCTTTCGTGCCGCCATTGGCGGCATGGGTGGCGACACCACCGATCGCGAGAAAGAGCATCGCGATACCGATGATGTGCAGGATTTCGTAGAAGTCGCGTGGAAACATGCGGAAACGGTCAGGAAGTGATGTGTGCCAGCACGGGCTCGTGCACGTCGAAGCTGGCGATGGTACCGGGGGACAGGCGGCGATAGCTCTCGAGCACGCGACCCAGGGCGTCCTGGGCATCGTGTCCCACTGCCGACAGGTGCCCCATCTTGCGGCCGGCCTTCGCGCCGTGTTTGCCGTAGAGGTGCACGCGGCTACCGGTCACGTTGAGGGCATGCGTGAAATCAGGTGGCGTGTCCTGCAGCCACACGTCGCCGAGCAGGTTGGCAATGGCCGAGGGGGCGTGCACATCGGTCGCTCCCAACGGGAGGCCGCAGATGGCGCGCACGAGCTGCTCGAATTGGCTCGTGGCGAACCCGCGCTCACTGTGGTGATAGGTGTTGTGCGGACGCGGCGCCAGTTCGTTCACCAGCAGCTCACCGCTGGTGGTCACGAAACACTCCACGGCCAGCAAACCCACGATGCCAATACGCTCGGCCACGTTGCGGGCGAGCGTCTGGGCGCGCGCGACCATGTCGTCGCTGATCACAGCGGGCACCACCGCCCAGGTGAGCACGCCGCTCGTGTGGTGATTGCGCGAGGGCGGATACACCGCCACGGCGCCCGCGGCGGTACGCGCCACCAGCACCGACAGCTCGTAGTGGATATCCACCTTCTGCTCCACGAGGCACTCGCGCGCGCCGAGGGCCGTCCATGCGTCGATGCCCTGCTCGGTCGTGGAGAGGCGCACCTGCCCACGGCCGTCGTAGCCGCCGTGCGTACTCTTCGCGATGCAGGGGCCGAACTCGCGCACGGCATCGGCGATGTCGCTCGCCTGCTGGGCCGCGACGAAGTTGCCGAGCGGAAACCCCTGCGCCTTGAGCCACTGCTTCTGGCGGATGCGATCCTGGATGATGTACACCGGGGCACGCCCCGGACGCAGCGCCGTGCGCGCCGCGACGGCGTCGAGTACGTCCGGATGGATCTGCTCGATTTCGAGGGTCACCACGTCGCATTCGGAGGCCAACGCCACGGCGGCGTCGACATCGTCGAACTTCGCGGTAATCGTGCGCGATGCCACCGGGCGCGTGGCGCACGCCGCTTCGGGGTCGAGCACCTGAATGTCGTAGCCCATGGAGCGGGCGGCGAACGCCGTCATGCGTCCGAGCTGGCCGCCACCGAGGAAGCCAATGGTGGCGCCGGGAAGAATCGGCTGCGCGGAGTCGGTCACGTGGCGGCGGGCGGAATGGCGTTGGGGGCGTTGAGCGGACGCGCGAGGGCTTCTTCCGCCTTGGCCGCCCGGCGGGCGGTCAGGCGCGCGAACAGCGTCGCATCGTCGGCCGCGAGCAGCTGGGCTGCGAAGAGCGCCGCATTGGCGGCACCGGGCTTGCCCACCGCGAAGGTGGCCACCGGCACTCCCGCCGGCATCTGGACGATGCTGAGCAGCGCGTCCATGCCATTGAGGGGCGTGGCCACCACCGGCACACCGAGCACCGGTACGAGCGTCTTGGCCGCCAGCATCCCCGGGAGGTGCGCGGCCCCGCCGGCCCCGGCGATGATCGCGCGCAGGCCGCGCGTCTTCGCCTGCTCGGCGTATTCGAACAGCCAATCGGGCGTCCGATGCGCGGACACGACGCGCGCTTCGTACGGGATCGCCAATTCGGCGAGGATGTCGCAGGCTGGTGCGAGCGTATCGAAGTCGCTCGCACTGCCCATGACCACGCCAACCAGGGGCGTGGAAGCGTCAGAGGTCACGCGGTCTCCAGAGTGAGGGGACCCGATAAAGGTACCCGGGGCGGGAAGGGACGACGGCCTTACTTCTTCTCCGGGGCGATAATGGGCCGGGTGCTGCCGCTCCATTCCTGAAACGAGCCGTCGTACATGCGGGCGTCACGCTCCAGCAGGGTGGCCACGAACCACAGCAGCGTGGCCTGCTGCCCGATATGGCAGTACGTGATCACGGGCTTGCTCCGGTCCACCTGCTGCGCCGCGAACAGCGCGTCGAGCTCCGCCCGCGGACGCAGGAACCCGTTCACGCTCACGCTGGAAATGGGGATGTTCACCGCCGTCGGAATGTGCCCCGGGCGCGGGTAGCCCCCGCCGTCCCCGTTGTAGAAGCGCGTGAGACGCGCGTCGACGATGTACCGCGACTTGTCCTGCGTGGCGGCTTCCACCTGACTCACCTGCGCAATAAGGTCGGAGCGTACGCGCGGCGTGAAGGTGACAGCCGGTGCCGCCGCCGGCGCGGTCGTGCTCACCGCGCGCTGCTCGCCCTTCCACGCCTGATAGCCGCCGTCCATGAGCGACGCACGATCGCCGGCGCCGAGGTAGGCCAGGGTGAAGAACACGCGCGTGGCGCTCTGGAGATTGAAGTCGTGGGGCACCACGATCACGCGGGTCTTGTCGCCGATGCCGTTGCGCACGGCCCACGCGGTAAGCTGTTCCGCGCCGGCCATCTGCAGCGTAAGCCCACCTTGCACCTGCGGTAGCGCCAGTTCCTCCAGCGAGACATGGCGGCTACCCGCCACATGCCCGCTGTCGTACTGCGCCTTGGTGCCCACATGCAGCACCACGACGTCACGGTCGTTGATGTGCTCGGCCACCCACTTCGTGTCGACGAGCATGGGGGCCGCGTTGGCGGCGCGGGCGTTGGGTGCCGCAGACGCCGAAGCGGCGCCTTGCTGGGTCGAGGCGCGGCAGGCGGCGAGCGCGAATACCGCCACCGATGCAGTGAGCAGGCGCGTCTTGAGGAGATGGGACATGAGGGGCTCGGTCAGGGAACGATGACGGGACGCCCGCGCATGTCGCGCACGTCCACGGGAGCGATCTTGGTAGCCTTGAGCGCCGGCTCAATGCTGGCGCGGTCACCGGCGATGATGATCTGCATCTTGGAGGGGTCGAGATAGCGCCTCGCCACCCGCTGCACATCGGCGGCGGTGACCTTCGCGATCCCGGCATCGAACGACCCCAGCGTGGAGAGCGGGAGGCCGGTGGGCACGAGGCTGGCCACCTGCGAGGCGATATCGCTCGTGCTCTCGAACCCATCGGCGTAGCCGAGGCGCAGGTAGCGCTTCACCTTGGCCAGTTCTTCCGCCGGGAGTGGCTTCTGCATGCCCTTGAGTTCGTTCATGAACTCGATGAGCGCGGAGTCGGTCTTCGCGGACACCACCTCGGCGCGCGCGGTGAACGGTCCCGCTTCACGACGCATGCTGAAGCCCGAGCCGGCGCCGTAGGTGTACCCCTTCACTTCTCGCAGGGTGTTGTTGAGACGCGAGGTGAACGAGCCGCCGAGCGCCGTGTTCATGACCATGAGCGGGTAGTAGTCGATCGTGCTGCGCGGTACGCCGATGCTGCCGATGCGGAAGCTCGACTGCGCCGCCTTCGGCTTGTCGATGATGCGGATGGCGGTGGGACCGGCGGGCTGCGCCTTGGCGTACGTGACCGGCGGCACCGTGGCGCGTTCCCAGCCGCCGAACGCCGAGGCCGCAAGTGATTCGGCTTCGCGCACCGTGAGATCACCGACGAGTACGAGCGTGGCGTTGTTCGGGCGATAGTAGGTGCGCCAGAACTGCGTCACGTCATCGAGTCCGATCTGTTCGACGGTTTCGCGGGCGCCGCTGGTACTGCGTCCGTACGGATGGCTCTCGCCGAACACGAGCGCCGCAAAGGCGCGGTCTGCCATGGCGGGGCCGCGATCCTGCTCCTGCAGCAGCACCGTGAGTCGTTCGCTCTTGAGGCGGGTGAACTCCTTCTCGGGGAACGTCGGCCGCAGGACCACGTCGGCCATCAGTGACATCGCGCTGTCGAGCGTGGCGCGCGTGCTGTGCAGGGCAATGCTGCTGTTCTCGAGCCCGGAGAACGTGTTGAGCCGAATGGCGAGATAGCCGATGGCCTCGGCCAGCCCCAGCGCATCACGCGAGCCGGCACCTTCGTCGAGCATGTTGGCCGTGAGCGTGGCCAGCCCGGCTTTGGTGGTCGGATCCGCTTCGCTTCCCGTGCGGATCACCAGCTGCGCATCGACCACGGGGAGTTCGTGCTGCTCCACGATGACGAGGCGCAGGCCGTTGGGCAGCGTGCGCTCCACCATGGTAGGCAGCTTGAGCGGCGTAGGGGCAGACAGCGTGGGCGGTACCGTGCTGGCCGGCGTTGCCGTTCCCTGTGCGTTGGACACGGCGGGCAGCAGCGCCACTATGGCGACGGCCGCGGCGGTGAGTCGAGGTGTGCGCATCACTTGATCCCTCCGAGCGTCGCGGTCGTGAGCGCGAGCGACGTCTTGCCGTCCGGTACGATGGTCAGCACCACGCGCGGCCTGCCGGCGAGATGCGTGCGGCCGGCCTGCTGCACCGTGGCCGGCGTGAGCGATTCGTAACGCGCCAGATCCTGCGCGAGATAGTCGGGCGATCCGGTAAAGTAGTTGTAATAGCTGAGGCGGAACGCCTTGCTCGCCACACTGGCGAGGCCGTCGAGCATGCTCGCCCGCATGCCGTTCTTCACGCGGGTCAGTTCACGTTCGGTCACGCCGTTTGCGAGCACGTCGTTCAGCACCCGGGTGATCTCCGTATCGAGCTCGCGCGGCTGCACGCCGGGCTTGGCCGTCACGACCAGCTGGATCATGCCGTCGAGCTTCTGCGACTGGTTGCTCATGCGCACATCCTGCGCGAGCTGTTTCTCGTACACGAGCGTGCGGTACAGTCGGGAGCTCTTGCCATTCGCTACGATATCGGTGAAGGCATCGAGCGCGGCGTCGTCGGTGCTGAAGGCCTTCACGCCGTGCCACGTGTAGTACACCCGTGGCAACTGCACGCGATCCTCGACCACCAGCACGGTGTCGCGCGTGAGCGTGATGGCCGGCGCCACGGGACGTGTGATGGCCATGGTGCCGCGCGGGATGGCCCCGAAGTACTTCTTCACCCAGGCCTTCGCCGAATCGGGATGGAAGTCGCCGGCGATGGTGATCGTCGCATTGTTGGGCGCGTAGTACTGCCGGAAGAAGTCCTTCACATCATCGAGCGCCGCGGCACTCAGGTCGTCCATGGAGCCGATCACGTCCCACGAGTAGGGATGCCCCTGGGGGAAGAGCACGGGCAGAATCGTTTCGTCGGCCTTGCCGTACGGTGCGTTGTCCACGCCCTGTCGGCGCTCGTTCTTCACCACGTCGCGCTGCAGGTCGAGCTTGGCCTTGTCCATCGTGGGCAGAAGCCAGCCCATGCGGTCGGCGTCCAGCCAGAGCATGAGCGGCAACGCGTTCGAAGGCCCGGTCTCGTAGTAGTTGGTCCGGTCAAAGTTGGTGGAGCCGTTGTTGCTGGCGCCGGCCGCTTCGAGCCACTGATCGAACTTGCCCACGGGTACGTTCTGCGAGCCCATGAACATCACGTGTTCGAACAAGTGGGCAAAGCCGGTGCGTCCCGGCTTTTCGTCGCCCGATCCGACCTTGTAGAAGCCTTCCACCGCCACGATGGGTACCGAGCGATCCACGTGCAGGATCACTTCGAGGCCGTTGGGCAGCGTGTACTTCTCGTGCGGGATACCGGGGGCCTTCTGGGCCCGGAGCGGCGGTACCGCCGCCACGGCGAGCAACGCCAGCGTGCAGGCGGAGCTGCCGACGCGGCGCAATGTCTTGGAAACCATGATCACGGATCGAGGGAATTCGTGAGGGCTGCAGGTAGCGGAGATAATGTACACGGGGCAGTTTGGCCCCATGCCATCGGTTCAATACGCCGCCAAGCTCGGGACGTTCTCCGGCACCATGCTGGTCGTGGGAGGCATCATCGGGGCGGGGATCTTCCTATCCCCGGCGGTCGTGGCGCAGCGTGTCGGAACGGCCCCGCTCACCCTTGGGGCGTGGGGGCTCGGGGCGGTGGTGGCCATCATCGGCGGATTTGTGTATGCCGAGCTGGGTGCGCGTCGGCCACAGGCGGGCGGGACGTACGTGTACCTGCGCGATGCCTACGGCACCTTTCCGGCCTTCATGTACGGCTGGGCGCTGTTCCTCATCATGGCAACCGGTGCGATGGCGGCGGTCGCGATGACCGGCTCGAACTACCTGGCCGAGCTGCTGGGACTCGGCGCGGGGGCAGGGCGCCCGATCGCCATTGCGCTGATCGTAGTGCTGACCGGGTTGAACGTGCTCGGGGTGAGCATCGGCGCCACCACCGGTAACATCCTCACGGTGCTCAAGCTGGCCGCGATTGCGCTACTCGTCTTTGCGGCGCTCGCCTTGGCCCCCCGGTATCCGGCGCCCGCGGCGGTGCTGGAGACCCCGCTGGTGGCGCCGGCCTCGTGGACGCAACTGGTGGTCACCATGGGCGGCGCGCTGGTGCCGGTGCTCTTCTCGTTCGGCGGCTGGCAACAGACCAACGCGGTCGCCGAGGAGCTGGTGGATCCCCAGCGGACGCTGCCGCGCGCATTGGTCTTCGGCGTGCTCATCGTGGCGGCCACGTATCTGCTGGTGAATGTCGCGTATCTGCGGGCGCTCGGACTCGAGGGGCTCGCGGCGAGCCGTGCACCAGCCGCGGACACCATGTTCGTCTACCTCGGCCCCACCGGGCGCCTCATCATCACGTGCGGCATCGTCACGTCGACGGTGGGCTTCCTGAGCATGGTGATCCTGATGTCCGCGCGCGTCTACCAGGCGATGGCCGCCGACGGGCTGTTCTTCGCGCGCATGGCGCGCCTCCACCCGACGTGGCAAACGCCCGTGGAGGCCCTGCTCGCACAGGGCGCGGTGGCACTCCTGCTCCTGCTCACCGGCACCTACGGGCAGTTGCTCGATTACGTGGTCTTCGCCGACTGGATCTTCTTCGGAGCCACCGCAGCGTCGCTGTTCGTGCTGCGGGCGCGCGATGGGGCGCGAGGGGTACGGAGTCCGGTCACGTCGCCCCTCCATCCGCTGGGGACGATCGTGTTCGTGGCGGCGGCGCTGTACGTGGTGGTGGGATCCATTCAGTCGAACCCGGGCAATGCGGCGCGCGGTGCCGGCCTGCTGCTGCTTGGGGTGCCGGTGTACCTCTATTGGAATCGTCAACGCCTAGGTCGGGAGACGACTGCTGCATGACTGCATCGCCTGGGATCATGTCGCCGCGCGTGGCCGCGCTCACTGTGTATCCGCTCAAATCGGCAGCTGGCATCCGTGTCGACACGCTGCACCTCGACGACCGCGGGGCGATGGGTGATCGCCGCTGGTTGCTGGTGGACGGGGAGGGGCACGCCATCACGGCGCGCGAGTGTCACGCGCTGTTGCACATTACTCCGCGCTTCGCCACGTCCGATCGGAACGGGGCGTTGCTGCTCGACGCGCCGCGCCACACGACGTTCACCGCGGTGGTGCCGGGCGCTGATCATATCGCGCGGCCGGTATTCATCTGGGACGATGCCACCCTCGCGCTCGACGCCGGTGATGACGCGGCGGACTGGTGCAGCGATGTGATCGGGCGTGCGTGCCGTCTCGTGTACCTCGACGAAGACGCGCAGCGTCCACTCAAGCGGAAGTATGCGGGTCCCGTTGCCGCTGAGCGACGGCACGTGGCCTTTACCGACGGGGCCCCGCTGCTGATGCTCGGGCTGCCCAGTGTCGATGCGCTCAATGCGCGCCTCGTGGAGCAGGGCGCGCCGGCGGCGCTCGACCGTCGGCGATTCCGCGCCAATGTGTGGCTCGACGGGCTGGGGGCGCACGAAGAGGATGGGTGGAGCCTCGTGCAAATCGGCGACGTCCGCTTCGGCCTGGGATCCCTGTGCACCCGCTGTGTGCTCACCACCGTCGATCCGGACACGCTGGAGCAGGGGCTCGAACCATTGCGGGTCTGGGGCGGGTACCGGCGCACCAGTGAGGGGGTGGTGTTCGGCGTCAACGCCACCCACGAGACCCCGGGCACCATCCACGTGGGTGATACCGTGCATGTTCTGGGCACACGCTAAGCGGATGAACGCTGCTTGATCAGCGGCTCTTCCTCCCTGAAAGTCGACAAGCCCGACTGAGTACGTATAGAGAACGGGAGAAAAGGGGGAACTGAAATTGGGAGAAAAGGGGAAAAGGAGAAAAAGAGTCATGGTGATGTGCGGTTGAACACCAACGCCTCATTTTCTCCCACCCTCCTTTTCTCCCAATATCAGTTCCCCCTTTTCTTTGTTTCTCCGCTGTGGCGAGATCGACTTGGTCCATCGACTTGGTCCGGGGTGTGGGTTTCGGCATCCCGGTGCCCTAGAATCCCTGCGTGACCGATAGCGCCCGCCAACCCGACCCGCAGGTCCCCACCTCGCTCCGCATCATTCGCGGGGCCAACCGCACACTCGGGCGCGTCGCGCCGCGGGTGGTCGCGCGCCTGAACCAGCGCCTCTTCTCCACGCCGCGGCGGTTCACCCCCCGGGAATGGGAGCGGCAGTTCGAGGCCATGGGCACGAGAGAGCGGCTGCCCAATGGCGCCTCATTGCTGATCGCCGGCGACGGCCCGCGCACGGTGGTGCTGATGCACGGCTGGGAAGGACGGGCGACGCAGTTCGCTCACTTCGCGCCCCCGCTGCTCGCCGCCGGTTTTCGCGTGATCGGTGTGGACGGCCCTGCACATGGAGACGCCCGGGGCAAGTACGCGGATCCCTATTTGTTCGCCGAAACGCTGCATGAAATGGCGGCGCGTCACGGTGCCCCGTTCGGGGCTATCGGCCACTCCATGGGCGGTGGGGCAATCGCGATTGCGCTCGCCAGCGGACTGGAGGCCCGTCGGGCGGTGGTGATTGCCAGCCCTTCCTCCATGCATGATGTGTTGCACCGCTTTGCGCACGCGATGCATATGCCGTCGGGGGTCACTCGGCACTTCGTCGAGCGGTTGCGTGCGCAGGTCGCCGGTCGCGGACATTCCACCGTGGACCTTCCCGACCTGCTCGCGAGCGTGCGGACGGCCGGACTTGTCGTGCACGCGCAGGATGACAAGGAGGTGCCGTTCAGCGATGGGGAGCGGCTGGCAGGCGCGTGGCCGGGGGCGGCACTGTTCCCGGTCGACGGCGTGGGACACCGACGAATCCTGCGGGACCCGTCCGTGATCACCGCCGCCGTGAACTTCGTGAGCGAATCAACGAGCTGACCCCGTGATTGGGCGGTCAGTACAGCTGCGCCCAGCTCCGTTCCTTCGTGCGGGTCAGGATCGCCGAGCCACGCAGCGCCGACTCCACGGCGCATTTCGACCACTGGAAGTTCGAGTTGCCGACGATGTCGTTGTCGTCGGTCACGTTGGCGTTGCGGCTCATGGCGCTCCCCCATAGGTCGAACGTGCCCGCGCCCTTCACGATGTCGTCACGGGCGATGATGAGCCCATACCACTGGAAGTTGCCGACGGTGCGCACGTCCCCGTTCACCAGGAGCACGCCCTGGCCTCGCCCACGGCTCAGTGTGGCGTTCCCGTTGATGTAGATGATGGGGAAATAGTCCTTGCACCCGGCCGTGTACGTAGCGCCGCCGCCACTCACGCGGAGCGGTTCGCCCCAATTCGAGGTGTTGCCGGTGCTGCAGGTCGTGGCCGTGCCCACCGGCTCCGGTCCATACGATCCACTCGGCAACTTGATGTCGGCGGCTGCCACCAGCGAGTTCCAGCTCTCCGTGCCGTAGCGCACGTAGGTGTTGGAGTCGCCGGCGGCCGGATCGGGGTTTACGCCTCCCGTTACCAGGTTCGGCTTCTGGATGTTCACGGTGCGGCCGGGGGCGTACGAGATCGCAAACGTGTCGCGCGCGGCAATGTTCGCGCACTGGGTCCAGCCACTCGGGTTGGTGTTGCGGCCCGTGATTTCCGCCGATCCCTGCACGCGAATGTTGCCCGCCGTCGTGATGGCGCCGCCGGGATTGATGGTGGGGTACGCGATGCGAACCACCATGTTCGTCATACGCTGCGCTTCGAGCTGTTCGTTGCCGATGCTGGCGCGGCCGACGGAACGCACCCAGAACGTATTGTCGGTGAGGCGCTGAATGAACACCTTGGCCGTGTCGTTCTGATCGACGAACACATTGGCGGAATCAATGGCGCCGATGGCCATGCCCGTCGGCGGCGGTAGGTTCCGCGAGCGATCCCAGTCGGAGATCTCGGCATTCAGCCCAAACTCGGCCACCGCGAACGCCCGCTGCTCCACGAGGGCGTTGCGGCCACCGCGGAAGTCCTGCATGGCGCTGATGATCGCGCCCGTGGAGAGAATCGCGAGGACGACGACCACCACGAGGGTGAGCAAAAGGGCCATGCCGCGACGGGCGCGCCGGTGGATCGCTCGTGCGGCGGCCGTGGCGGGGACGGTGGATTCGGGCGACTCGGTGTGCACCTGACCCTCCAACATGCATGAGTGGGGACGGGGACCGTGGGTCACTGCCGGTTCCTCAGGGCAATGCGGAACGCGAGGGAATCGGTGTTCTCGGTTGAGGTCGTACCGAATTGGCCGGAACTACTCTGGCCCCGGGCACGCAGCAGCAGATCGATTCGCGACACACTGCGAGAGAGCGCAACGCTGTTGATGGGGGCCCCAAGACTGTCGAAATAGGCGAAGCGCATCCCGCCACCGTTCGCCGTCGGTGGCGCATAGGGGCCGCCGACGGCCACTGGAGTCGTCCAGCCCCCCGCCTGGTATTCGCTGCGATGGATGTACCACGCACCGCTGCTCTGTGCCTGCAGGGTGTAGCGGGTACTGCGGGTGAAACGGATGGCGGATCCCGTTTTGACGGAGTCACCCATATTGCCGGCGAGCGTGATGCGGAAGCGCGGCTTGCCGGCATCCAGCGCGGCGTCGAGATATGGAGACAGCGGACACAACGTCGCCGATTGTGTGACGCCCGTGATGCGCAACGGCTTCCACTCGTCGTCTTCCGCGCCGCGCGACAGGGAATCATTGAACACCCAGGCCGTGTCACCCTCCATAGGTGTCGAGTACCAGCTCGTCAGCGTGTTGCGGGCCATGTCGAGTGGCGGGAGGTCCATCTGCGTGCCGCTGATCTTGTTGCAGATCATCGACGCGCCGATGACCGCCCGGAACTGGATCGAATTGGCGCTGAAGTCCGTGAGATCCCCCCCGGACGACGACACGGAGCGCAAATCGGCCGGAATCAGACTCATGGCCGACCGCAGCTCACGGCGCATGCCCACCTGTTCGTTGGTGCGCTGAAAGAATCGCTGCTGGCCGATCATCAGACGCGAGACGATCAAACCGATGATACCGAGAATGCCCAGCGTGATGAGCAGCTCCGTGATGGAGAAGCCTCGCCGGGCGCGGATCAGTCGCGGCATGGAATCACCATCTGGTAGCGAAGTTCGTTCGAACGACGGGGAATACGTATGCGCACGTCGATGGTTTTGACGTTCCGCCCGTCGGTCACGGTCCACGACTCCCGCACCCCACGTTGCAGCGTGCTCCCGCTCGAGGCGCCGGCGTCGAGTTGGGCGCAGGACAGACTCGTAAGTGAGTCGAGGCGTGCCTGGGCCAGGCTCGCGGCGACCGTCTGGGTGTTTCCGCCGCCCATCTGGCGAGCCACCGAGGCCGAGCTGCCCAGCAGGCCGCCAACGGCCACGGCGAGCATAATCACGGCAATAAGCACCTCGAACAGCGTCATGCCGTGTCGGGAGGCATCGCGCACGCGCGACCGCCGACGACGGTGGCACACCGACGGGTTCGTCATAGCGCGCAGCCCTTGGGGAGAATGAGACCAGCCGCGCTGATGCACAGCGTGTCGGCCTTCGACCCATAGCGCAGCCGATACCGGAGCACCTGATCGGCGGCGGGCATCACCGTGCTCATCATGCCACGCTGGTTGTACGCGACGCTGTCCGGCGCCCCACTGAGGGGTTCAAGGGTCATTCCCAGCGCCACATCGAAGCGGATGGGGCCGAGGACGAGCACGTTGGCATTGTTGAGGCCACTCCGCACCCGTACCCGCACCTCGTTCCCGTTGATCACGAGCGCCGAGGGCCGCCCCTTCTGGAGCGCCGCAGCACGGGCGGCACTGAAGGCCGTGGTGAGTTGCTGGCGTCCTGCGCGCAACGACGTGCTTTCGCGAATGGCAGTGACGCGCGGCGCGACCATCGAGAACACGATGGCCAGCGACACGATGACGACAAGCAACTCGATCATCGAGTAACCGTCGCGACGGCGATTCGGGGAGGACGTCATGACAGGGAAGCCAGTGAGCCGAGCGTCGTGTCCAACCGAAACGGCGAAGGAGCGAGCCCGCGTCATATGCCCCTCACGAAACGGTGCGCTGGTTGCGTCCGACAGATCGCAGAGGGCTTCTGTTGTCACGACGCACTATGAGGCGCCGACTCAACATGAAATGTCATTCATTCGGACATTCTGAACTACACTGTGCCCGCAGTGTGACGCTGCGCCCGCATTCTGCCACCGGTCGCCGCGCGAATGCCGCACGGCATTCCCAAAAAGGAAACCCCCGTGGTGCTCGTGTGAGCGCCACGGGGGTTCCTAATCACGTTGGACCAGCTCCCGGGGAGGGACTCGAACCCCCGACAGGGTGATTAACAGTCACCTGCTCTACCACCTGAGCTACCCGGGAATACCGCGTTCCGGAGCGCCAGAGGCGCGCCAGAGCCTCATATAATCAACCAGCAGGGCAGTGGAGTCAAGCGGGGCATCGGGTCGACGGTCTCACCGGCTGAGGACGGTGCGCAGCCAGCGGCCCGTGTGCGAGGCTTCCACCTCCACGATCTCCTCGGGACGGCCCATGGCCACCACCTGCCCCCCGCCATCGCCACCGTTGGGGCCCATGTCCACGATCCAATCCGCCAGCTTGATGACGTCAAGATTGTGTTCGATGAGCAGCAGGGTGTGCCCCTGGTCGAGCAGGCGCTCGAACACCTGCGCCAACCGGCGGATGTCCTCGAGGTGCAGCCCCGTGGTGGGCTCGTCGAGCACATAGAGTTTCCGCGCGCTCCCGCGGGCCGTGAGTGCCAGTTCGCGGGCGATCTTGAGGCGCTGTGCCTCACCACCGGACAGGGTCGTGGCCGGCTGGCCGAGGCGGAGATAGCCCAACCCCACCTGCTGCACGTGCCACAACGCCTGCGCGAGTTTGTCCTCCCGCGGGAAGAACTTGATCGCTTCGTCCACGGTGAGCTCGAGCACGTCGGCAATCGTGCGCCCCTTGAGCCGGACCTCGAGCACCTCGGGCTTGAAGCGTTTGCCACCGCAGGCGTCGCACGGTACGAACACGTCGGCCATGAACACCATCTCCACCTCAAGCGCGCCCGCCCCCTCGCAATGCTCACAGCGGCCGCCGGCCACGTTGAAGGAGAAGTGCCCCGGGCCGTACCCCCGCGTGCGCGCCAGCGGCACCTCGCTGAAGAGACGGCGGATCTCGTCATAGGCCTTCACGTAGGTCACCGGATTCGAGCGCGGTGACTTGCCGATGGGGCTCTGATCCACAAGCACCACATCATCGAGATGCTCGTCCCCCGAGAGCGACACGAAACCGCCAACCGTCTCGCCCAGGTGTTCCTTGGCGGAGTGTTCCCCGTGGAGCCGTGATTCGATGGCGTGAAACAGCACGTCGTGCACGAGGGTGCTCTTGCCCGAACCCGAAACGCCGGTTACCACGGTCATGGCGCCGAGCGGGATGCGCACGTCGACCCCCTGCACGTTGTGCGCACGCGCGCCGCGCAGGTCGATCCACCGCTTGCCCAACGGCCGGCGGGTCGATGGCAGCTCGATACGACGCGCTCCCGTGAGATACTGCCCCGTGAGCGGGCTCTGCTCCACGTCGGCAATGGGACCAGCGAAGACCACCTGGCCCCCGTGCTCCCCGGCGGCCGGCCCCATTTCCACCATGTAGTCGGCGATGCGCATGGCCTCGAGGTCGTGCTCCACCATGATGACCGTGTTGCCGAGGTCGCGCAGGCGCGCCAGCAGCGAGAGCAGTTTGTCGAGATCGCGCGGATGCAGGCCGATACTCGGTTCGTCGAGCACGTACGTGGCATCAACCAGCGCCGCCCCGAGGGCATTGGCGAGGGTGATGCGCTGCGCCTCGCCACCGCTCAGGGTGCGTGTCGCCCGGTCAAGCGTGAGGTACGTGAGTCCGACGTCGCTGAGGAAGCGCACACGGGCGCGCGCTTCGCGCAGCACGGTCTCGGCGATCTGCGCCTCGCTGCCGGCCAGTGTGAGCTGTTCGACCCACGTGTGCAGGTCCCGTACGGGAAGGCGCGCGACATCGGCGATCGTCCGCCCGTCGATGCGGACCTGCAGGGCCTCGGGCTGCAGCTTGCTGCCGCCGCAGTCCGCGCAGTCCTGCGCGCTCTGATACTTCCGCAGGAAGATGCGGATGTACTGCTTGTACCGTTTCTCTTCGAGCGCAACAAGGAAGGGATAGATCCCCGTGTACTGTCGTGACTTCGCGTGCAGCAGTTCGTGGCGCGCCTTGGCCGGCAGCGACTTCCACGGTGCATCCGGCGACACCCCGAGCGCGCGGGCGAAATCCACCACGAGCCGACGTTGCTTCTCGTAGCGCGGGGCGGTCCACGGGTCGATCGCGCCGTCGCGGAGCGATCGGTCGTGATTGGGCACGATCAGTTTTTCGTCGTAATTCAACGTGGCGCCGAAGCCATTGCAGGTCGCGCAGGCGCCGCGTGGATTGTTGAACGAAAAGAGTTGCGGCGTAGGGGTGGGCGCGCGTGTACCGTCGTTCGCGCACTCGAATCGCTCCGTGAACGCGAGGCGAGTCACGGCGGTCCCGTCGGGGGCCGCGCCCAGTCCCGGCGGCGGCACCACCGCCTCGGGGAAGAGCAGCACCACGTCGCCGTCCCCCTCCTGAAAGGCCGTCTGGATCGCGTCGGCGATACGACCGCGACCGGCCGGCTCCACCCGCAAGCGATCGATCACCACCAAAACGTCGGCAGTGGCGGCAAGGTCGAGGGTCTCTTCGGTGAGGTCGTCGAGATGGTGCACCGCGAAGGAGGTGCCGGTGCCCACGGCGATGCGGACGAAGCCGCGCGCGCGCAGATTCTCGGCGATCACGGCGTGCGTGACCTGCGCCGAGCGCACCAGGGGGCACGCGACCATGAACCGGGTCCCGTCCGGCAACGCGAGCGCGACGTCCGTCACCGATTGCACGGTGTCGGGACGCAGCTCGCGGTTGCACACCCGACAGTATGTGCGGCCCACGCGTGCCCAGAGCAGGCGCAGGTAGTCGTAGATCTCCGTGGCGGTCCCCACGGTGGACCGCGAGGTGCGCGTGGGATTCTTCTGCTCGATGGCGACCGCCGGCGAGAGCCCCTCGATCACGTCGACCGCGGGCTTCTCCATGCGCTCGAGAAACTGGCGGGCATAGGCCGACAGCGATTCGACGTACCGACGCTGCCCCTCGGCGTAGATCGTGTCGAAGGCCAGTGACGACTTGCCTGAACCGGACACCCCGGTGACGACGGTTATGGCCCGGCGCGGAAGATCGAGGTCGACCCCCTTCAGATTGTGCTGGCGCGCGCCACGGATGCGGATCTTGTCCTTCATCCCGTCAAAACTATCCGACCGTGCAAATGCGTTCCGCAAAAAACGTTTCGCTAGATTGCGCAGTCCATGCCCCCAGTCGCCGCCGCCCGATCCGCGCCGCCCGACGACGACGTGCTCGGCGCCGTGTACGACGCCCGACTCGTTCGGCGGCTGTCGTCGTACGTCCGGCCCTACCGGTCGCTCGTGGGCGCGGCCCTCGGCTGCATTGCGGTGGCCGCGGCCATGCAGGTGGCCACCCCGCTGCTCACCCGCTGGGTCATCGACGTTGCGTGGCCGGCGCGCGATCCCGGTCTGGTGCAACGGGCCGCCGCCGCATTTGCCGGGCTGCTCGTCGTGCAATTCGCCGCGGCGTACGGGGAGACGTGGTTCACGTCGCTGCTCGGGCAGCGGGTCATGCGCGATCTGCGCGACGCGGTGTTCGCGCACCTGCAGCGCCTGCCGATCTCCTTTTTCGACCGCACGCCTGTGGGCCGGCTGGTCACACGGGTCACCAGCGACGTCGAGGCCCTCAACGAACTGTTCGCGTCCGGCGTGGTGTCGGGGTTGGGTGACCTGTTCTCCCTGCTCGCCATCGGTGTGGTCATGCTCCTCGTGGAGTGGCGGCTGGCGCTGGCGGCCTTCGTCGTCATTCCCTTCGTGCTGCTCGCCTCGCGCGTGTTTCAGCATCGGGTGCGGCGCGCCTATCGGGAGATCCGGACGCGTTTGGCACAGCTCAATGCCTATGTGGGTGAGCGGCTCGCCGGCATGCGGCTCGTGCAACTCTTCGGTCGCGAACAGCAGGAGCGCGAGCGATTCGCCGAGCGCAATGATGCGCATCTGGTGGCGCACCTGCGGTCGATCACCGTCTACGCGCTGTATTTCCCGGTCATCGAGCTACTCACCACGCTTGCCTTGGCGAGTCTCCTGGTGACGGCACGCGGCGAGGTGGCCGCTGGTGCCGCCACGGTGGGGACGGTGGCCGCGTTTCTGCAGCTTGTGCGCCGGTTCTTCCAGCCGCTGCAGGATCTCTCCGAGAAATACAACATCCTGCAGGGGGCCATGGCGGCCTCTGAGCGCCTCTTCGCCCTGCTCGATACACCCGCATCCGCGAGCCTCACCTCGACCCCCGACCGGGCCGAGCAGGTGGCGGCGCTGGCGCGGGAGGGGATTACCGTGGAGTTCGACCACGTGTGGTTTGCGTACGACACGGGGAGTGACGGTGAGCAGTGGGTGCTGCGCGATGTCAGTTTTCGGGTGGCTCCCGGGCAGAGTCTTGCGCTCGTGGGACATACGGGGGCGGGCAAGAGCACGATCGTGAACCTGCTGCTGCGCTTCTACGATCCCCAGCGGGGGCGGGTCCTCGTGAATGGGCGCGACGTTCGGGAGCTGCCGCTCGATGTGCTCCGATCGCTCGTGGCCTACGTCCAGCAGGACATCTTTCTGTTCGCCGGTGACGTCACGGCGAACCTGCGGCTCTTCGACAGCGTCCCGCTGTCGTCGGTGCAGGACGCCGCGGCGCGGGTTGGCGCCGATCGCGTCATCGCGCGGCTTCCCGGTGGATGGTCTCATGAACTCGGCGAGCGGGGGGCCGGGGTGAGCGTGGGAGAACGGCAGCTGCTCGCTTTCGCACGCGCCATTGCGGTGGATCCGTCGCTGCTGCTGTTGGATGAAGCCACGAGTGCCGTGGACTCCCATGCCGAAGCGGAGATTCAGCAGGCGGTTGCCACCCTCATGGATGGGCGCACCACGATCGCCATTGCGCATCGACTGAGCACCATCACCAGCGCCGACGAGATCCTCGTGCTGCATCACGGTCAGGTGGTGGAGCGCGGCACCCACCACGAGCTGCTCGCGGCGCGCGGCACGTACGAGCGGCTCTTTCGCCTGCAGGGCGGGGAAGTCTCGCGCAGTGCTCCCACCGACAAGTTGCCGCAGGGGGCACCCGCACGCTTGCCAACCGACGCAACTGTCGGGTAGCTTCGCCTGTGGCCCTGCGACTACCCGTCGCAGACGCCGTCGTTCCCTCGACTTCCCCTCGGACACGCACCCCACCCACGTGCAGCTTTCTGTCGCCGCCGGTACCGATGTCGGTCGTATTCGGGCAGGCAACGAAGACAGTCTCTATGCGGACGCCGATCAAGAGCGTGGTCTCTTCATCGTCGCGGATGGCATGGGGGGACACGCCGCCGGAGAAGTGGCCAGCGAGATGGCGGTCCAGATTGTCGCCCGTGACCTGACGAATGTCCGCGATCTGACCGCGGGCGATGCAGGGACGCGGATGGCGGAGGCACTGAAGGCGGCGAATCGTGCCATCTACGAGCGCACCATCCAGGAAGCCGAAAAGCAGGGGATGGGAACTACCGCCTCCTGCCTTCTGATGGGTCAGGGGCGGTACCTGATCGGTCATATCGGTGATTCGCGGGTGTATCTCCTCCGCGATGGCGAACTCCGCCAGATCACCAAGGACCATTCCTACGTGCAGGAGCAGGTCGACGCCGGCTTCCTCACGCCGGAGCAGGCGCGCTATCACCCCTACAGCAACGTGATCACGCGGTGCGTCGGGGCGAACGCCGTGGTGGAGGCGGATGTCCTCACCGGTGAGATTCAGGTGGGTGATCTGTATCTGGTGGCTTCTGACGGCCTCACCGGGATGCTCGAAGATCCGCAGCTCAAGAAGATTCTCGAGTCGCGCCAGACCCCGGGCCGCATGGTGGACACCATGATCACCGAGGCCAACCGTCGGGGTGGGCTCGACAACATCACGGCCATCGTGATTCAGGTGATCAAGGTCACGGGTATCGCCACGGGCGAAATGCCCGCCGTGCTTGGCTGACGAGCCGACGGTCGGTGGGTTGGCCGAGCTGTATCTCGGCAACCTGCTGTACGCGCTGGAGCGCTGTGCGCTCTCGCTGCAGGAGGAGGGAAAGCCCCTCGACGCCGCCTTCTATCGCGGCATCGGCCGCAAACTGGCGGATGCCCACGGCGAGGCGCAGCGCGCCGGTGGGCCGCCATCGTCTCATGTGGAGCCACGCGAATGAGCCTGTCCGCGCTTCCTCTTGCCGCCATGTTCGCCGCGCTCGGCGGCGCGCCTGCGGCCCATCGCTGCCAGCCGGTCGCCTCTGTGGTCCGGCAGGCGGCCGTTGACAGCACGCTCCTGGCGCTGCACGCCAGTGGCCAGCCGTTCTCTGATTTCGTGGCGGCGGCCAAGGCGCGGCGAGAGGGGTGGGTGCGGCTAGCCGACAGTGCGCAGGTGGATGCGGCCCTTGTGCAGCGGGCAAAGGTCGCCGGGAGCGGATGGCGCATCCTCGTGGTGGCCATCGACGCGTGCGGAGACTCCATGAACAGCGTGCCGTATGTGGCGCGTCTCGCCGCGCAGGCGGGAATTGATCTTCGCATCGTGCTCCCCGCGGCCGGCCGCCCCGTACAGGAGGCCCACCGGTCGCTCGACGGTCGTACGGCCACGCCGACGTACCTGTTGCTCGACGGGACCGGCGCCGAGCGCGGCTGCATCGTGGAACAACCCAAGGCGCTGCGTGAATGGGCCTCGGCGGCGCGCGCCACGGTGTCACTCGATTCCGTGCACGCGGGGATCCGGGCGTTCTACGCCAAGGATCTGGGGGCCTCGATCGCGCGCGAGACGGTGGAGATGCTGGAAGCGGCCGCGAGAGGCAATGCCCTCTGCGACCGCGGCAAGCAGCCCTGATTCGAGCGAGGTATTGCGACACGTTGCGCAATGGTGCATCCTGCGCGCCGTACAGCTGAGTTCGCTTCCCTTTTTCTCCGCAAGAGGCAGACAATGGCTAAGGCCACGCTAGACGATGAGGGGACAAGCCCGGTCGCAAAGCTCATCATTGTCGTTACGACGCTGATCGCACTCGCGCTCCTCTACGGAGTGGTCACTGAGGCTGTGCGAATGCTCGATGGCCGTCCGCTCTCGGGGCTCCACGCCAAGCTGTTCGAAAGCCGAGTCGCGGTGACACCCGAACCATGCGTACGGGTCGCCCCCCCAGGGACGAACCCGTTTCTGCAACCGCTCGGCAATTGCGAGTTTCTTCTTCCCGAATATGCAAAGGCCCCCGCGTATTCAATGTTCACGCGCCACTCGATTGAGGGGCCTCGGACCTTCTGGCGGGTACTGGCCGATGGGATTCACCTTTTCGGTGCCCTTTCGATCATCGTCTTCCTGACGGTATTGGCCGTTACTCGTGGCATGCGTGGCCGGTCACGCCTGAACGAACTGGCCCGGAAGTTCTGGCTCAGCACCACGTACACCATGTGGTTTACGGGCTTCGCGATGTACCGGATGCAGGAGGATAACGACACGGGGTTTTTCCCGCGCATCACGCCGGAGGACATGCCGTGGCTGCGGCACGCCCTGTTTGCAGCATTCTCCATATCCTTCCTCAACGTGGTTTGCCACGCCACGATATTCCGGCCCGCGAAGCTGAAACCGCTGGTCATTCAACACGCGATCAGCGTTGTCGCGTGGGTTCCGTTGCTGGTGGTACTGTTCTACCGCTTGTTCACGCTCGATCACATGCACTTCGAGTGGATGTACACCGTCGAACTCCTCGGGTTGGTCTCGCTCTACCCCGTGCTGGACATCGTGAATGGCTGGGTGCTGTACCGTACGCAGGTGCAGGGCCGTCCGTACGATTGGGACGCGCACCGGAATGACAACTACATCATTTTCGTAATGATGGTCGTTTCCACGGTGCTCTTCATGATTGGTTTTGACCGTCACTTTTTTTTCGCCACGCAGCTTCCACCGGCGTATCGACTAGTCTTCACGCTTGCCGGCACGGTCGGCTGGGTGGGCAGCGGAGCGTTCACCCGGTGGGTGCGCCGCGCTGCGAACGCCTGAGGGTAGGGGCTCCCACTTTCACCGGCGCGCCTTACACACGAACCGCCTGCCCGGAAACTCCGGGCAGGCGGTTCGTGCATTCTTTCCAGGGTGATGCGCGGCAGGGCTTCAGTGCTCACGCACCCACAAGCTGCAGGTGTACGAAGAGTTTCGGTACCAGCGAGAGCAACCAAGCGATGATCACGGCTCCGGTTACGGCACGACTCGTTTCTGGCGACCATCGGTCGAGCAATGGTCCGGCCGCAATGAGCACCATCCCGAGCAGCAGATCGCGCACATGTACGGCAACTGCGGCGATCGGGTCTCCCGGGAGGAAACGCGGTACTGCGCCCGCGTCGGCCATAGCACGCAGCGGTGTCGGCATTCCGCTCGTCGTCATTACCATCCAGATCGCCGAGACGAGAATCACCGCGATGCCGTGCCACCCGAGGCGCCGCCAGCCGCGCGTGTTCATGTGCAGCAACAGGACGATGGCTGTGAACGTCGTGGACACGGCGGTCATCAGCATGGTCGCGAACCAGAACTCCACATCCATGGCGTTTGAGCCGCCCCAGACTGGAGCCAGGCCGCGCGCGGTCCACGAGGGGTGGAACGGTGACCCCACTCCAAAGTGACAGAGGGCCTTGGTGGCAGTGGTGAACCAGACGGCGGAGAAGGGTAGCAGCCACGCGATCACGGCGGAGTGCCAGTGGGCACGCTGTGATACCTCGGCCACCAGAACGCCAACAAGCACGGCGAAGCCGGCAATAATGAGATCCTGGCGGTGAATGTTTACGGCTAGTACCGAGCAGGTAGGGCCATACGATGGCATGCCAAGGGCCCAAAGGGCGGAGAGCCCTGCCGTCGCGACGCCGCCGAGGATGAGCCAGCGCGAAAAGGACGCGCGACCGATTCCCCGAACTCGCGGCGCATGCCAGAGAATCGAATAGATCGACACGTAGGTCGTCACCACTGTGAAGACCAGGAGGTCGATCGCCCATTCACGGGTCACGCCTGCCGCCACCGCGTTCGCGAGGGCCGAACCAAGCAGCACGTGCACGCCGAGAATGAACCAGCGGACGCGGGGCCACTCCGCGCGCGCCGCCCACAGCAGGCCGAGGAAGTAGCATCCTGTCACCGAAATGCCGAAGCTCTCGGCCCAGCCGGCGTCCGGGAGCCACAGGGTGTAGGCGGAGGTTAGCGTGACGCCCACGAGCCCAAGCAGCGCCAGGACGAACAGCAGACGCTGACCGAAGCGCTCGAAGGGCGTCGCAAAGTGCGCTCGCAATCGACCGAGTGCGCCCCGCGCACGGGGATCAAGCGCGATGGCAAGCAGCGGCAGCCCGACGTCGGCGCTCCCGAACAGCAGCGCGACCCGCGGCGAGATGGAGCCGCGCGCCACACTCAGGACGAGCCACGGCGCAACCCAAGCCAGGCGCCAGGCCAGCGTCATGTCCAAAAGCGACAGCGCACGGCTCGCGACGCCGTAGAGGTAGATGAGCCCAATTGGCGTCACTAGCCCGAACAGCACTTGGAGGTCGATCAGCCCCTGGGCGGAGAGGGTCGTACCGCTGAGACGTGTGAACCACTCGGGGTTGAGCGCGAACAGCGGCAGCGAGAAATAGACGATGGCACCGACGATCGACGTCCATTCATAGACACCCAGCGTCGGGCGGGGCACGGTGTGATGAGTCACGATCGGAGAGGATGACATGAAGGTGGGGGGAGCTAGGCGCCGACCGAGGGGAGGGGACCGCTCGCGCGCCCTCCGGGGCCAAACTCGATCATTTCGTCCTTGGCCGGGAAACGAGCTGGGGGGATACCGACGAGCCAGCGGAGGCGCCGGGCTACCTGATGCAGCGGATAGACCTGCGTCCGCAGCCACGCGAGGGAACGGGGATCGCTGGGGTGATCGGCGTCGGGCACGCGCAGGCACTCCGGATGCACGGTGATGGACGCGCGGGTCGCCTCGGTATCAGCCGTCTCCATCGGGTCGGTGAGTTCCACGCGAGCCACGTCGTGCCACGGGTGTTCGACCTCGTCCCACGCGCGCGCCGCGCTGAAGACTTCGTGCGTGTGACGGTCGTCGTCCCACTCCAGAAACTGCATCTGGAGCACGTAGGTGACACCACCGCGCCGTACACGTCTCACGAACTCTTCGCGCAGGTAGTCGCGTGGACGATCATCGTCGGGATTGCGTAGCATGTACCAGATGTTGCGCTGTCGCGCTTCGGACAGCAGCCCGGATTCGCGCTCGAGGTCGGGGCGCAAGAGCCGATACCGCATGAAGCGACGACGGCCATCGCGCGCCCGGAATTCCATCACAATCTTCGAGGCATACATAAGGTCGGCGTACGACGAAGGCGCCTCGCGATGCGCGTCGATCGCCCCGATGAATGCGGCCGGGTACTTTCGTACATATTCCTTTTGTGACGACCACTCCGTCGGCGTGACCTTGAGCCGCGCCATGGTGAAGTCCCAGAAGTTGCGTGCATCGAAGAAGATCTCGCCGGCGATACCGCTGTTGAACACGAGGTCGAGCGGCCCGCCGGTGGGGGCCTGCGTGAGCTTGAGCGCACAGCCGCGCGGTACCACGCCGGCATCGTCAACGAAGGCCGCATTCGAGTGCCGTAGGCGCACCGGGAACCGGCGACCGGGTACGAAAAAGTCGCTCTCGGGAACGTCCGGGTTGGCGAGAATGGTGAGGACCCCCGTCGCACCGACGCCGGGCATGTGGGTGCTACGTCGCCCCACCTTCAGGCCGTTCATCGCGAAGCCGAAGGCGAGCTTGCGCGAGATGGCCTGCAGAGCTTTGCGACCTTCCGGGCCGCTCGGCGGCAACGGCAGGCCGAACTGTTCGCGGCTGTACCGGAGATAGTCGGCCTCACCGAAGTGCTCCTGATACAAGCGAATGCCGTGATTCACCCAACCTGCACGCGAGGGATGCCGCGTGCTCGGAATGGGGAGTGGCAGGTCCGGTGCGGAGCGCAGCCGGATGTCGTGACAAAGAAAGGGGTAGGCCATGGTTCAGATGGCGATCGAACACGAGAGCTCACGCGGCGAGAACGAGACAAACGGTTGCACGCGTTGTGTATTCCGCTCGTCGAGCTCCACCTGCCAGTCTGCCAAGTTGTTCTGAAAGGTGCGCACGGCCTGCCGGCTATACTCGTCCGGCATCATGTGTGAGAAGTCTTCCATGAGCTTTGGCATCTCGAGCCCCGTGATGGCGCCCACCACGCACAAATGCAAGCTGCTCTGCTTGTCGGCGATCGTCTGTCCCGGCCACAGCTTGCCCGCAGCCAGCGTTGGGTTGCGGATGTACTGCGCCACATTGCCGACATGCTCATGCGTCGCCGATACGGTGAAAACAATCTGCGTGAGCATGTCGCGAAGCGTCTCGTCGCTGAGCTCCGGAAGTCCGCCAGGGTAGGCGTGCGCGATGGCATCCCACCACCGGTTGGTTGCGTCACGGCCGCGTCCGAGCGCGGCCGCGATGGCGCCGGAGCGGTCACACACATCGTCGACAAAGGCTCGTGTGCGGGTCCAGTACTCCATGCCGTCGCTGACGGAGGGCATGAAGCGCGCATGATCGCGGCCCAGGGTGTCGAGGGTCAGTCCCCGGCGTGTGACGCTGTCCTTAAATGTTTCGTAGCGGAAGCTGTTGAGGCAGTCCTCATATACGTGCTGCAGCGTCTCCCAGTCGAAGCCGGTGGTGCGATGGAACATGCCGCCCGGTGGCACGAGCGTGAACACGCCACCGTGGTTGATCGCTGCCGTACGGTAATGGAACGTCGCTAGGAAGTGCCGGAGCCCCTCTTCAAGCGGCAGCAGGCGCTTCGTAGCCATCAACACCGGATTCATGAACAGGTAATGGCAGCGGAACACGTGGTCGGATAGCGTGCTCCAGACAAGTGACGAACTCCGGTACACGAATCCGGCGTGCGCCCATCCGGCATCACCCGGGCGGTAGTCGGCACCGTGCAGGCGAATACGCACGACGCGGCCGTCGGCGGTCATGAAGGCATCCCCGCCGTACGGGAGCAGGCCATCACGCACCCTGTACTTCGACATGAATTCGAAGGCGCTGACGTAGACCTCGCCGAGCTGCGCGTTGTCTTCCGGCGTGATGCGTCGCAGGTTCTGCGAGCCGAGTGCCTGTCGCGCCCAGAGATCGTTGGTCGTCTCGCCCGCGTCTGCCCATTCAACAGACGCTGGGGGAAGATAGTGGCCGAGCTTCTTCTCGAGTCCCTGCCTTGCCTCCTCGGGGCTCCCCCACG
>Ga0164292_10000113_pt1 | contig 52572 bp, 43 predicted proteins | sample GEODES117metaG_FD_111486 | JGI IMG/M metagenome (GOLD analysis project Ga0164292, IMG submission 111486) | Eutrophic lake water microbial communities from Lake Mendota, Wisconsin, USA - GEODES117 metaG | ecosystem: Environmental > Aquatic > Freshwater > Lake | place: USA: Lake Mendota... | reverse complement strand
TCTTCCCAAAAAGCTGATCAAATTCTTTTGGATGCGGGGTAAGCAGGCTGCCTTTTGGTAGCTTATCCATCCATTCGGGATGGGCAGCAATGATGTTGAGAGCATCCGCATCGAGGATCATTGGTTGTTCGGCAACTTTAAGTAAAGTGGTAAACCACTTTGTAATCCCTTCTGTGGTTCCTATGCCTGGTCCTGCTGCAATCGCTGAATGAGGCTTTTCTCCCGATCGCATGATCAGTAAGAGCTCTTCTAATGTGCCTGTCATCGCCTCAGGTACGGCAGTATGCAAGGCCGGAAACCCCTCCGGAACCGTATAACAGCTAAGCTTACCCGCTCCGGCCCTTCCTACGCTCATTGAGGCCAACACGGCTGCTCCCATCATTCCAGTACTTCCTGCAACAAGGCAGGCATGACCGTAATTGCCTTTATGGGTGAATTTGCCACGGGGCCTATAAATCGATCTTACAAGGATTTCATCGGGAATTTCATAGGCACTGGGTTCATGTAGATCAAACTCTTTACTTAAGCCAATGGGGATGATATGTATGTTTCCGGTAAAACGCTCGTTTGCCGCAAACATGAATGCCAGTTTTGGGCGCTCGAACGTAAGGGTGTCGTTTGCTTCAATACATATACCCATTTCCGTTATTCTCTCAGCATTGAGCCCTGAAGGCTGGTCGATCGAAACGATAGGGCAATCAGCATTGTTCAGGTAAGTAATCAGATCGCAGAACAAACCCCTTGGGTTGCCAGAAAAACCTATACCAGCCAATGCATCAATGATGAGATCGGTTGGCTTGATTACAGGAAAATGTTCGGGTTGTTGCAGATAATGAACAGGCAAATCTGTAGTGTGAATTTTTTGTAGATTTTCCTGAAAATCCGGAGTGCCCGGTTTCCCGGTTTCGAGGATATGAACGGTGACCGTAGTTTTTTCATCGTGTAAAAGCCTCGCTAATGCAAGGCCATCGCCACCATTATTCCCTTTTCCACAAAAAATATGTATGGGTTGTTTGGCCATACCAGCATTTAACAGCCAGTCTTTGCAAGCAATAGCGGCTCTTTCCATAAGTTGCCAGGAACGGATACCCGATTGGGAACAGGTGAATTCATCCCATTTTTTCATTTGCTCATGTGCGAAAAGTTTCATGATCATTTTCTTTGGTAAAACAATTGTTAGTTATCTTTTTTCCGAATGATGATTTTTGCATTTTGCTGTTCGGAAGAGGAAATGAATACTTCTTCCCTTTTATTGTGATGGGTAATCACCATCAACGAAGTGTTGGGTGGAATAGACCCAAGGTTTTCAGCCACCATGATAAACTCATGTATGGGATCAGCTTTGTTAACGTCCACTATTATACGAATGGGTGACGCAGATAATGCCGCTCTGGTAACGATTTCTTTATTGTTATGAAATATGGAAACGGTATCACCATCGATGATTCCATTATCATAAAGTTCAATCAATATTTCACCATCATCTGTATCGATGGTTTTTATCAGCTCATTTTTTCTTTTTAACAATGCTTCAGGCATTGCAGCTCTATTGATAGGGGCTGTGATTTTTGTTGTAGGAGCTATTTTGATTTCTGTGGTAGTTTTCAAATCGGCATTGATATTTTTTTTCTGCAAATTTTTGTTTGGGATTTCCAAATTTTTCGGGTCTTCCGTTTTCGGTTCTGATGGTGTTTGTGTTTTAGAAATACTTTTAACCTCATTCGTTACTGGCACAGGTGGATCTGTAACTTCCTCAAGTGGGTAACATTCACGTAAAATAATATCATCAATGGCAAAATCATTTCCACAGCCTCCGGAAGTACTATTAACGAGGGTTAGCAACAAACTGCCATCGCTATCAGGTGCAGTAAAAACACCAAAATATCTTTTCCATTCCGGATCATAGCTCTGCCTGATCTTACCGGTATTGAAGGAGGCTATTTTTTTGCCTTTCACTGTAGTTAAGTTGATCTGCAGATCGGGGGGTAAAGGTGGACAAGTGCTGTTGATTCTGCATACATTGAGCAGCCAGCAAGAAAATTCATATACTTTACCATGTTTAAATCCGTTGAGTAAAATAGTGAAGAAGGCTCCGGGTTCATTGGAAGCATTTACAATCATCATCCTTCCTTTGCGGTCATTGCCGGTGTGGTCTTCAGGTAGCTTTATCCAGTCGCCCTTAAAACAGTCTGCAGTATTGGATACAAAGGAAAAATATCCATCAGCAGGGCAGGGATCATAAGCACGTTGGTAGTTTTTCAGGGTATTCAGGTTGAAATCCTGAGGAGCGGATTCTGTTCCGAAATTGAAATTAAAAATCGTGTCTTTGTAATGGCAATTCCGGTTTTGAGCCCAGAGCGGTGATAGCAAAAAAGTGGATAGCAGCCATGTAAACAGGAGCCGGAAAAGCTTTGTGTTAAACATGTTGAGTTGTTTATAAATCAGGTTTGAATTCATAATAGATATTTACCTGATTGTTTTTACTCAGGTCGGTATCAATCATGAAAGATTTTCTTTTTTTACCGTCAATGATTTCCAGAACAGAAGTGTTTGGCACAACAGATCCAAGGTTGTCTGCTACAAAAATGATGCTATTGGGCCCGGGTTCCAAAGTAACATAAAGAAATTGTGGTTTGTTCTTGACGGGTAAACCCTGTGTGATCCATTTTCCATTAATACTAAGAGAGATACTGTCTCCATCTTCAAGTGCGTCGTCCCAGATAGCTAAAGTAATTTGTTGAGATTTAGAGATAATGCTGCCCACGATCTTATTGTTACGTTGTAAACTGCTATTGTTACTGGCCAAAGGCTGAAATGGCGGGTTATCCCTTGCTGTTCGCTGTGGGAATGCAGGGAAGCTGGTACTTTCAAAACGGGTATCATTATCTTCATCTCGCAGGTAATACAACGGAAGTACGATGAAAGTTGCGCCGAGGTTCATAGGATGTGTAAAGTTGAGCGCAACACTCGACTTATTGAACTCAACTGTAATGCCCGCTCCACCTGGATGATTCTTTCCGTAATCATCGGCAAAAAAGCAGATGAAATTCATACCAGTATCCAGGAGTATTTCTTCTGGTTCACGCTTTTTTTTAGAATCAATCTGATCAATCACTTTTTTCCCGTTGAGCTGTACTGAGATAATATCATTATCGTTATTATTGTTAAATTTTATCAGACCATCTTTTTGATTGACCTTCATACTATCGAGCACGCCATAATAAAATGCATCGGTTTCAAGATTGGGAGCAATAATTGCTGAATCGTTCATGATACCTGATACATTTCTCACCATCCTTATACTGTCTTGTTGAAGAAAATCCTGAATACGTTTAGCTAATGCCTGGTATGTTGGCCCTGCACTTTCAGGTTGTGTGATGGGTGTGCCAAATTTCTTACAGGGTATCCGGTTTACCATTAGCAAGGGGTTGCCTTTCAGGTCGCGACTGAAATCCAGATAGCCGTTAAGCATTACCGGTAGTGTGCCCAAACTAAATGGAATTTCATCCTGAGCATACTTGTTCCTGCTGAAGGCGAGTTGCCTGCTGTTACGTTTCAGCAACAGCAATTGGTACCTGCCACGGAAACTGTCGCAGTAAATCATTATTGTGGCGGGATAAAAAATACCGGAAGAAGGGTTTCCGATAAGGAGTTTCATTTCCACTTTTGGGCTTGCTGATGATACAGCATCTTGAAGTTGCCATACACCGGTGAAATGATCCTGACTGCGACAGAGCAGAACATGAAAAAAAAGGATCATTATGGTAAGGAATAGTTTCATGAAACGGTATAAAGTTACTTCAATAATTGCTGATGCTGATGAACTATTCGAATAGGGCCAGGTTGGTTTTAGGCCTGATGCCATCCAACCATCTAAAGCCAGGTAAAGAACGCTGATCTTCCGGTATTTGCTGTATCGGATACAAGGTTCCCTTAACATCGTTTATGAATTTTATCTTATTCAATTCTTTATTAAGAAAAAAGATATCTATCACATCTCCTTTGCTCCTGTTCATGCCGATATAGGCGCTGTCGTCATCCTGAGGGTAATAGATACTTTCGGCAGGTGAACCTTTGGTACGGATATAATCGATATTTCCTTCAATAAAATAGGCATTCAAGGTTCTGCCGCTCATCTGGTTAAAAAATCCTTCTTTGGTTTGATTCACCACCATAGCATTGTAAAATACCTGCAATTTTTTTGCTTTTTGGTTTTCGGTAAACAGGTACATGGTATCACCGCTGATCTGCGAACTTCCATTCCAGCATACCGGTTGTTTGAATAATTTAAATGTGGAGTCTTCAGTAGAATAGTAGAGGCTATCGCTAACGGCCTGAAGCGAATCATTGAATATCTTAACATGGTGAAATCCCTGGAAAAAGCGGATGCTATCTTTTTCGCTTCCGGTTGCATTAAGCGCCTTATCGTGAAATAGGGTATCGGTTACCGTGCTGTCTTTCATGCCCCGATTTTTCAGTTTTCGTCCTGAGAACAAAGTATCGGCAGCGATGTAAGTGCTGTCGTTATCGCTATACAAAATCATTACGGGTTTTCGTGTGGCCAAAAAACTGCTGTTTTTTTTGTCTATCAGTAACTGGTTACCCAATACGATCACTTTATTCGTGCTGTCTACAAATTTCCCGTTGCCTTCAACCTGAACCATTCCTGTTTTCTCTTCAAAAGCTACCTTATTTCCACTGATGAAACGGGTGCTATCTCGAAATATGGTTTTGTTTAGAAATATGGCTTCACCTGTTTCCATATTGTAAGTGCCTGAGCGGGTATCAATCACACCGTCTTTACTTACAATATGGGTGGGGGAGATGAAGAAGGCGGTTTTGAAGCTGGTGTTATAGCGAAGGCTGTCGGCCTGCATGTCGTACTTAGGGTCTTTCAGCTTTACCTGTTGCTGAAAGAAAACATCTTTCGTATCTGAATAATAAACGGCTTCCCTGCTGGTGAGCAAGGTACTGCCATTAATCACTTTGCCTCCATTTTTGTATTTTGCGATACCCGTTTGAAGATTGTATTCCAGGTCTTCCGTAAACAGTTGCGCTTTTCCGTCCGTGAGTTTCACATTCTTCTTCAGCAAAGCAATCCTTTCATTGCCTACGTAACGGAGGTATTGTGCATAAGTGTGAACCGTATCGGCATCATTGATATGAACATTCCCAAAAACTTCGGCTATCCCTGTACGTTGGTTAAGTACGATGCTGTCGCCTTCTAAAATGGTGTTGCCTTGTTTAACAGCGGCGTTGATGGCAAGAGTTTCCAATATGGTTGAATCGTTAAGGGTGATCTGACGGAAACTTTCTGCCCTTACAATCTGTATGGTTTTATTACTGTCGGATGTTTGCAGTGTAGTGATTTGTTGCGCTTCCGTATTCCACGGAAAAATGAAGAGGGCAATCAGAGAAAGCAGCGATATGATTCTTTGTAATATTGAAATCAATGTTTCAGCAATTCGTTTGTGCCTGTAAGTTGGGGCAATATTTCCTAATGAAATCACAATCCGTATTATTCTGCCTTTTTGATGAGGTAAGGCGAATTCAGGGTATCGGGTAGTGGAACAGCCAGTGCTTCAGATTTCTGCTTCTTCCCGAAAACAGAAATGTTAACATAACGCTTGGGGTTCACCCTCAGATCATCGAGTAATAAGTTAAGTTTATTGCTGGTAGATGCAAGGTTTTTATATAGCGATGGATCATTAAGCAGCAACCCGATAGTGCCATCTTTGGTGTTGAAGCCGGCCATCAGTTTTCTGAGGTCGTTGATGGTGCCATCAATGGAGGTAAGGGTTTGTTTGAGGTCTAGTTCAGAAAGTTTCGTAGTGGTTTGATCCAGGTTGGTCATCACACTGCTGATTTTGGCATTATTATCTGCCAGGTTTCCGGTAATCGACTTTACGTTCTGCAAGGTTTTGGCAAGGGCACCTGTTTCTGTATTGAGTAATTGTTGTAGAGATGCTGTTGACAAAAGCATAGAAGCCGTCACCTGATTGAGGTTACTGAGGGTTTTGCTGATATTCTCCTTTGCCTCCGGATCAAGCACTTTGTTAACCTTTCCAAGAAGCGTATCAAGTGAGCTTACCGCATTTTTAACTTCATATAATACAGGATCTACCCTTTTCATCACGTCGTCGAGTATCCCTTTATTGGCTTGTGTTTCGAGCGTGTCCCCGTCTTTCATAAACTGATTGGCATCTCCAAGTTTGATTTCGGCCTTAGTGGTTGCGAGTGGATTAGGTACGATGAGTGCGAGAGAGTTGGTGGGGATATTGATATCTTTTTTGATACTGAAACTCACTACCAGTTCGCGCATGTTCTTATCGTTGGTTATGGCTTTAACCGTGCCAACCTGCAAACCATTGATGATTACTGGGCTTGATGGCGTAAGCCCCTGAACATTATCATACTTCGCATATAGCATCAGGTTATTACTGAAAAGCTGGTTTCCTTTCAAAAAATTAAATCCGAGAATCAGCAGCGTAATCACCACAACAGCTATGGCTCCTACTTTGGTTTCATTAGATACTTTAACCATAAGGCGAATTTAATAGACCGGCAATTGTATTAGGATTTACTCCTTTTGCTATGCGCCGATCTGTTTTCAGGCATAAAAATACAGAAGTTAACCAGTAAATGATTGGGTAAGAGAAATTAAATGATGCTGCATTTCATCATCACTTCGATGAAGGGGCCTGTACATTTTCAATTTGTGTTTTATACCTGATCACAGCCCGGGTTATGGCTTCTGCCAGTTCTTGCTGGCCTTTTTCACTATTCAGGTATTTTTCATCTTCAGGGTTGTTGATGAAGCCTGTTTCAATCAAAATGGCCGGCATATTGGTTGCCTGAAGCACCCAGATTCCTTTCTGGCGTTGGTTTACACCCAAAGCCGGCCTTCCGGTATCTTCCACTTCTTCATTTACCATGGTTGCAATGCGGTCGCTTTTTTCCTGGTACCTTTTGGCATAAATCTGAGCAATAGCCCTGCCTTCAGGAGTGTTGAAATCGAAACTGCTGTAAGAAGAATCAGCACCCATTTCCAATTCAAATTCGCCCTCTGCCTGTCCTTCTTCTTTCATGATGGCTTTAAGCTTATCGCTGGTTTTGTGTGCTGCGAAAATCCAAACACTGGTACCGTTGCGGGTTAGGGGCAATTTGTAATATTCATACACGGGTTCAACAACTGTATAGGGTGTTGTGATTTTTTTCTTATTTTTCCCTTTGCCTTTGTAGGTTACTTTGTAGCGAGTTACTGTTCTGGTTCCTGCTTGTCGCCTCCCGGTTTTTAACGGACCGGAATCGGCATGGATACAAAGGAAAAGGTCTCCTTTATTTTCATTAGCGATTTTGGCTTTTTCCCTTGGATCCTGAAACACATCCTCAGTGCGGGTTGGGATGACATTTACTTGAGGCAGTTGCTTTTTAAGTTCTGCAACTAATCTGAGGGATATTTCAAGGGTAATATCTTTTTCTTTGGAACGTAAAGAGTTTTCATATTGGCCTACTGCACCTACATCAGAGCCACCATGGCCTGCATCAACAATTATGGTACGGAGCTTTTTTCCCTGTTGTGCCTGTGTTTCACTTAACAGGCTGCATAGAAAAAACAACAGCTTAACAACGGCTCTTCCGGTTTTCTGCATTGGTTACCTGGGTTTATTGAGGGTTTGTATTTGTGTATTTATTCACAAATACATAAAACTAATATGATTATTTTTGTCCATTACAGCTATGAACCAATTCTTCAAAGGTAAGGCAAAATTTGCTTTACCCTGGCTATCTGCACTACTGCTTTACAATATAACGCTCTTTGGCGGTACTTATGATGTAACCCTTCCCAACTTTCACAGCTATTTAACGGCAGATACGCTTCCAGAAAAACCTGCCGCACCCTTAAGAGATTTGCCAGTTGCTGATTTGGAACAGCCTAAAAATAAATTGATCGACACTGGTAAAGCTCCACGGAATGCTGTTGATACCAATACGCTTCCTGTAGTGAATACAATGGTATTCCGGAAATCAACAGATAGCCTATCTGCTCCGGTGAGTTATCAGGCAGAAGATTCGATGGTGCTTGATGTGCCGGGCAAGAAGATGCTGCTTTATGGTACGGAATCGAATGTGAAGTATCTCGATAATGATTTATCTGCACCTTTAATTGAGTACGACCAGCAATCGAGTTTAGTAAAAGCGGTTTTGAAAAAAGACAGTACCGGTGCTGTAATTGCATATCCTACTTACACGCAAACAGATTTCAAGTCTATCTCCGATACGATTGTTTTTAACATGAAAACCGGTAAAGGCTTAACCAAAGGCACTTATACCCAACAAGGAGGAATGTATGTGTATGGCGAGAAAATAAAGAAGATAGATGAATCTGTTTTTTATGCCCTCAATGGCCGGTTCACTTCTTGTAATCTGGATACGCCACATTTTGCATTTGTGAGTAAGAAAGTAAAACTGATCAATAAAAAAATGGCTTTTACCGGGCCGGTTCATCCTGAAGTGGAAGGTGTTCCGCTTCCTATCGTGTTGCCCTTCGGTATTTATCCATTAATACAGGGCAGGCATTCCGGTTTTCTTGCGCCAAGTTTCACAGCCAATGAACAATTTGGAATCGGACTGGAAGGATTGGGATATTATAAGATTCTCAGTGATAATTGGGATTTGATTACCCGGGGTACATTGTATTCATATGGGGGTTGGACTTTAACTATCAATCCTCGTTACTTTAAGAAATACCGTTATCAGGGAACTTTCAATTTGAATTTGCTGAAAACAAAAGTGGGTTTCAAAGGGGATCCGGATTATTCTTCAAACAATGCTTTCAATATACAATGGTCGCACGGTACCGATTCTAAAGCGAGGCCTGGCGTAAGTTTTCGTGCTAATGTAAATGCCGGAAGCAGCCGTTATAATGAACAGCTTCCGAATAGTCCGATTAGGAATTTCACCAATCAATTGAGTTCTTCCATCACCTACTCGAAAACATGGAAAGACCGTCCTTATAATTTCAGTGTGAGTGCCAACCACAATCAAAATACACTCAACCGGCTGATCAACCTCAACCTTCCTGATGTTGTGTTCAATCTCAATACTATTTATCCATTTCGTAAAAAAAATGCCATCGGAGATTTGAATTGGTACGAAAATATCGGCATTGCCCTTAATACCAATGCCCGCAGTCTTACTTCATTTTACGACACTGCCGGAAACATCGGCAATCAAATTGCTGATAATCTGCAGTGGGGGGCATCTCACAGTATCCCCATCACCTTGTCATTGCCATCTTTAGGCCCGGTGCAGGTATCCCCATCCGTTAGTTACCAGGAGCATTGGTATGATAAGCAGGTAACCAGATCCTGGGATCCGGTGAACCGAAAACTGGATACTACCACCCGCAATGGTTTATTCACGGCACGTGATATGAATTTCGGACTTGGTTTAACCACAAGGATCTTCGGTTCTTTTGCATTTGGCCGTAAAAGCCGTGTACAGGCAATCCGTCATGAAATACGGCCAAGTATCTCGTTAAATTATAAACCCAACTTCAATGCCGGAAGTTATTATAATACCCAAATAGATACTTTGGGAAACGTTGTACGGGAGTCTTATTACTCCAGGAGCATCTATGGTCCCTTCTCTGAAACCCGTTTTGCAGGGTTGAGTTTCAGTATCGATAATGTTTTGCAGATGAAAGTGCGCGACAAGAAGGATACCTCAGCTGCACTTAAAAAAGTTTCCTTGCTTGATGGGCTGAGTATTGGAAGTAATTACAATTTCTTAGTGGATAGTTTCAATTTCGGGTTCATCAATATCAATGCACGTAGTAATCTTTTCAACAAGTTTAGCATCACGGCAAATGCCCAGTTTGATCCTTATCAATACAATGATGTCGGAAAACGAATAGACAAACTGGTTTGGGCTGATAAGCCTTTGTCGTTAGGCACATTGCTTTCTGGCGGCATTTCCTTACAAAGCCAGTTTACCGGTGGTAACGGGGAGCGTTCACCCACCTCAGCTGCTTATCAGCAAACGCTGAACCAAACCCGTTTGGATCCGAACGGAATGCCACTGGAAGAGTATCAGCAAGAAGCGGCCTATATGCAAAATAATCCGGGGGAGTTTGTAGACTTTAATATTCCATGGTCGATCGACTTTTCTTATTCACTTCGGTTTGCCAGGGTAGCCGATTTTTCTAACCCGGGGAGGTTCATCACCACAACCAATCAGGATATCACCTGGAACAGTTCTGCAAACTTATCTCCGAAATGGAAAATTGGCATAGCAGGGGCTTATAATATAACTGCCAAAGAAGTAGGGGTGATATCCATGTTTTTATCACGCGACCTGCATTGCTGGCAGTTGGCTATCAATATCAGTCCGGTTGGCCGTTATCGTTTTTTCAGCATCAATATAAGTCCGAAATCTGCCTTGCTGCGCGATCTGAAAGTGAACCGAACCCGGTCTTTTTACGAATTCTAAACTGCAGTGAATAGGGTCATGCCTCAACATCGTTTATGCGTTGACGATATCCATTCAACATCAGTATAAAAACTTCCTGATTCATCTGCTTAGGTGTTTTGCCATTCGGGGAAACCGGTTCAAGAAAATCCATTCCCAGTCTTGTTGGCCAAAGGTAGAATGGCTTATGGATGGGCATCGCTTTTTTTGTACCGGTGATTATACAGGGAATGATATCTTTTCCGGATTCCACTGCAAGTTTAAAGGCGCCATCATAAAATGGTTTTAAGGGTTCATTGCTGCGGTTACGTGTACCTTCTGGGTAGATACACATATGCAAGCCGAGGCGAAGCACTAATTTCATCTCCTCAAAACTTTTCACCCTGCTTTTTTCGTCTTTTCGGTTTACCAATACAGCACCTCTTTTATAAAATAATCCGAAAAAAGGAAACTTCGCAAACGAAGATTTGGCAATTGTTTTATTGGCCCCGGGAACAAAGGGTGCGGAAAGCGGCACATCGAGCAATGCATTGTGATTGAATACTACTATATAATTGCATCCATATTTGAAATGTTCTTTACCATGTAGTTTCAATGGGCAGCCGATCAGAAACAACCAAGCCTGCATCCAGGTTTTAGATACTTTGATGAAGTAGGCTTGTCCTTTTTTCTCATCTCTGAAAAGATATGATGCCATCGAAGGCAGGAAAATGATGATGAAGGTTATGATAAAACTCAGGAGGCCCCAAAATGCCCAAAACCTGCCGAATATATTTTTAAACATTTCAGTACTGATAAGAGACTAAGATAAGTTGGTTTGATATAAGATTCACCATCACATGGCTAACTTTGTGTTGGAGGTTGTAATTTCCAATCAATAGGTGATCTTCCCGTTTTGAGGAGTATTTCATTGGTTTTAGAAAAATGCCGGCATCCGAAAAAACCTTTATCAGCTGAAAAAGGAGAGGGATGTGCAGCAGTGAGGATATAATGTTTTCCTTCATCGATTAAGCGCTTTTTTTCCTGAGCAAATTTCCCCCAAAGCAGGAAGATCAGCCCGTTTTTTTCAGCTGAAAGTATTTCAATCACTGCATCTGTAAAATCTGCCCAGCCATAGCGTGCATGACTGAAAGGTTCACCCGCTCTTACCGTTAAAGCTGCATTGAGTAATAACACTCCCTGATTGGCCCAATGGGTAAGGTCACCATTATAAACATGGCTCTCTATCCCAATATCGGATTTTAGTTCCTTGAAAATATTTTGCAGGGAAGGTGGTGCTTTAACCCCTTGAGGTACAGAAAAACTCAAGCCATGTGCTTGAGAAATTCCATGATACGGGTCCTGCCCAAGAATCACAACCTTTACCTGATCAACCGGAGTAAGATTGAAAGCATTGAAAATGAGAGCACCGGGGGGATAAATCGTCTTTCCGAGTTTTTTTTCCGTTTTCAAGAAAATACTCAATTCCTGAAAAGAGGATTGTTCAAAAGTGGTTTCAAGCAGCTTTTTCCAGGAGGGCTCAATTTGTACATCCATAGAAAAACATTGGTTATTTTAATGCAATGAAAAAAGCGGGTAAACATTCCCGCTTTGTGATCCGGATTGGATTCGAACCAATGACCCTCAGCTTAGAAGGCTGATGCTCTATCCAACTGAGCTACCGAACCTGCTTTTTTGTATTGTTTTGGGTGGCAAATATACTGCAATATTCATAAGTTCCGGCTTCTTAGATTGAGGTATTTGTGTTACTAGCCAAATGCAGTTATTAACATTTGCAGGAGGAAATGGGAAAATAAAATTATAGTTCTGTTAAAAATGATGCGATTGGTATGATTTTAGACGTTACATTTGCGTTAACATAACCATTTTTGATCTTATCTGAACATATCAGAAATAACCTTTTTAAATTAAAACTAGCATTATGAAACAAAAACTTACACTTTTTCTCTCCTTTCTGACAGTGGCGGTTACTGCATTTGCACAAAGCAACACGAACAATTTTCAAAAAAGGAGCCTTTTTGGCATCCACATGAATGCTTTAGATGTGAATACTCCCCTAAACTGGAAGAATAATACAGGTACAAGGGGTTTATCTGGATTGAAGGAGCAGGATTTGGGCTTTTCTTTATCTTACTGGAAACTCATTGTTCCGAGAGTAGACCTTTCAATTAAAGGAACATTGATGTTTCATGATTATGCTGCAGTAGACCGTAACCAGTATAATTCCAACTTCAATCAGGTTGGTTTAGAGTTAGAACCATCTTTAAATGTAAAAGCTTTCAGCGATGAAAGTGTTTTCAATGCATTTCTAACCGTAGGTATCGGTGGAGGTGTTTATAGTAAGAAAGTAGGTGCATACATTCCAACCGGTGTTGGTCTCCAGGCTAATATAGGAAGCACAACCTACTTTATGTTACAGGCTCAATACCGTTTCACTTTAACTAAAGATGTTTTATTAAATAACTTGTTTTATTCTTTTGGCGTAGCTCAGCGTATCGGAAGAGAAGAGCCAAAAGTTGTACTTCCTCCACCTCCACCACCAGTGGTTGATCGCGACGGCGATGGTATTTTGGATACTGATGATAAGTGTCCAGATGTACCAGGTTTAGCTGCGTTCCAAGGTTGCCCTGATCGTGATGGAGATGGTATCACCGATGCTGATGATAAATGCCCAGATGTTTCCGGTATAGCCAAATATACTGGTTGCCCTATTCCTGATACTGATGGAGATGGTATCAATGATGAAGACGACAAGTGTGTTACTGTAAAAGGTTTGGCTCGTTATCAAGGTTGTCCTATTCCAGATACAGATGGTGATGGCATCAATGATGAAGAAGATAAGTGCCCAAGTGAAAAAGGTGCCGCTTCAAATAAAGGTTGCCCAGTTTTATCCGACTATGCTTTTAATGCAGATAATGTACAATTTGAAACAGGAAGTGCTAAGCTGACAAAGAAAGCAATGTTAGAGCTTGATAAAGGGGCGACCATCCTTAATGACCATCCTTCTTTGAATGTTGCTATCCATGGTTATACCGATAACACCGGTAAAGCTGAAAAAAATCTTGAACTTTCTCAAAAGCGTGCTGAAGCCGTAAAACTTTATCTCGTTAAGAAAGGAATCAACGGCGATCGCCTTGCTGCTACAGGTTTTGGTATCGAAAATCCGGTTGCAGATAATAATACTCCAGCTGGCCGCGCCAAGAACAGAAGGGTAGAATTTAAAGGAAATAACTAAGATTTAACCTGAATGAGTTATGATAAAATCCCGGTTGCTTTGGCAGCCGGGATTTTTTTGTACAGCACTTGATAAATGTTACAAGTAAGCTAATTCAAAAATAAAAGTGATATGGATATTGCAATCGACTTTGATGGAACCTGTGTAACCCATGAATATCCACTGATAGGACGTGATGCCGCTTTAGGGTGCCCATTAATTCAACCAGCATATCCCGAAGAACGGCCATATGCTGATTGGAATAAAATACGGGGGTGGTTGTTAAGCAATGGAATTTTATAAGATTAACTCACCTGACTGAGTAGGAATTTCTCAATTACACTGGCCGGTACGAAAAAAGGTTTTTCCGTTATGGAAATGATGAGTTCCTGCCCATCTACAAAGTATTCACCGGCAATTGCTGAACCCATAACCTGAAGCGAGAAACTTCCCTGATTATCATCACCTGTAAAACGGCCAGATTGTTTTTCAATTGCCATCCTTGCTTTGTTGACGAGTTCTTCTGCTGTGCCCGTTATCGGGAGATTGATTTTTACCGGTTGCATGTGTGGAGGTTGTTGTACATTTTTATTTTTGATAGCTTTAATTTAGTATATCCATTTCCGTTAGTTCGCTGAAATCATTCAGTTCATTATAAAGGGTATCTCTTTCTACAGGCCTTCTTTTCGCTTGTTTTATCAAACGAACCAGTTCAGTTGTACTCATGGTAGGCGTTTGTTCTTCGCTGCCTGCCATGCTATAAATCTTGGTGCTGTCGTCTATCGTGCCATCGATGTCGTTTACGCCGAAAGATAACGAAAGTTGTGCATGCTGCCTGCCCAGCATCGGCCAGTAAGCTTTCAGGTGAGGGAAGTTATCGAGGTAAATTCTTGATATGGCGTACATCCTCATATCCTCAGCAACCGAAGATTCGGGTACATCACTCATATCGTTGTTTTCATTCCTGAATTTTAGCGGGATGAAGGTGTTGAACCCTGCGGTACGCTCCTGTAAGTCGCGTAACTTACGCATGTGGTCAATCCGGTGTACGAAGCTTTCAATATGGCCATAAAGAAGGGTAGCGTTGCTGTGCATGCCCAGCTTATGGGCGGTTTCATGAATGTTGAGCCATCCTTCTCCGCTTACCTTATCGGCTGCAATTTGGTTTCGGATATCAGGATGGAAAATTTCGGCGCCACCACCGGGCAATGATTCCAAACCTGCTGCCTGCAACTGCCTTAGGCCTTCTTCGTTGGATAACTTTGCTTTTCGGAACATATAATCCAGTTCTACTGCGGTGAATGCTTTCACATGTAATCCTGGACGATGGGCTTTGATTTTTTGTATGAGTTCTATGAAATAAGCCATATTCATTTTTGGGTGTACTCCTCCAACAATATGAACTTCGGTGATGGGTTTTCCATCATACGATTTTACCAGGTCTACCATCTGGTTGATACTCAGTTCCCATCCTTCTTCTCTATTGGCATATAAACGGGAGTATGCGCAAAATGTACAACTGAATACACAAACGTTGGTAGGTTCAATGTGGAAATTCCTGTTGAAATAAGTGGTGTTGCCATGTTTTTTTTCACGGATGAAATTTGCCAGTGCTCCGGTAAACCCCAAGCTGCCTTTTTCAAAAAGTAAAAGGGCTTCTTCGTCTGAAATCCTGACGCCAGCATATACTTTATCAGCGATTGTGGTTAAATCGGTTTCTGAAATTGCGGAGATACCAACACTTTTCGATGCGTTCATGAAAATTACTTTGTACAAATTTACACTGAATGACTCCTTTTTTAATCATCAAAATACTTAATAAAAAGTAATCCTGTTTTTTTTCAATGATAGCTGTTCAAACGGATTACGAAACCACAAAAAAGGTAAATTCATGATAAATAGCTAACTTACCATTTTTAAAGTTTACCTGATATGAATGTTAAGCAACGTCTTATCTTATTGAGTTTTTTGCAATTTTTCATTTGGGGTTCCTGGCTTATTTCAACCGGTGGATACCTTTTTTCAATGGGGTTTTCAGGTATAGAAATAGGAAAAGTATTTTCCACTTTAGGCATTGCGTCGCTATTCATGCCCGCAATAATGGGTATTGTTGCCGATCGTTGGGTGAATGCTGAAAAACTTCTGGGCATCTGCCATCTTATTGGTGCGGGTTGTTTACTCTGGGCATCAACCATTAAAGATCCCGGTATGATGTTCATCGTGATGCTTTTGAATTCGATGGCTTATATGCCAACCATTTCGATGAACAACTCTGTTTCTTATCGGGTGTTGGAACAAAAAAATTATGATATCATTAAAACATTCCCTCCCATCAGGGTATGGGGAACTATTGGGTTTATTTGCGCCATGTGGATGGTTGACCTTACCGGTTTTGCAAAAACACAGGCCCAGTTTTACGTTGCAGCAACCGCTTCAATCATCATGGGCTTGTATAGTTTTACCATTCCTGCATGTGTACCTCCCGGCCAAACGAAAAAGGGATCATTGTTTTCATCTCTGGGGCTGGATGCTTTCGTGCTCTTTCGTCAGCCGAGGATGGCTATCTTTTTTTTATTTTCCATGTTATTAGGTGCTGCGCTGCAAATCACCAATACTTTTGGCGATAGTTTTCTTCGAGATTTTGGATTGAACAACGATTTCAAGGATTCCTTTGTAGTGAAGCATCCACTGCTCATGCTTTCCTTGTCGCAAATTTCGGAGACGATTTTTATTTTAACCATCCCGTTTTTCCTTAAGAAATTTGGCATCAAGAAGGTTATGCTGATGAGTATATTGGCATGGGTGTTCCGCTTCGGGTTATTTTCATTGGGTGATCCTGGCGGAGGAGTATTTTTCCTCTTTTTGTCGATGATTGTTTATGGTATGGCATTCGACTTTTTTAATATTTCAGGTTCATTGTTTGTAGAAAAAGAAACACCTACTTCCATGCGTGCCAGTGCCCAGGGTTTATTCATGATGGTAACCAATGGCTTTGGCGCAGTAATCGGAGGTATCGGAAGCGGATGGGTAGTAGATTATTTTACACAGAACGGCGTAAAAGATTGGTCGATGATCTGGATTGTGTTTGCAGGATATGCTTTGGTATTGGCTGTATTTTTTCCACTCTTATTCAAGTACAGGCATTTTCCTGAAGAAGAAGCAGACCAAATCTCTTACCGGAACTAAAGAAGGTAATTGTATTTCTTGCATATAAAATAGGCTGTCTCATAAGTACGAGGCAGCCTCTTTTAATTCGGATTCCTATCGGAGAAGGAAAGTTTTTTAAGCAAATCTCAGCGCCATTTTTTAATTATGAGATTGCCTCTTCTTTTGTTTCAAAGCTCATTATTTATGAGCTTCAATCTTTTTTACAAAGTTTGATTTTGGTTGGGCTCCAACTATCTTATCAACTACTTCGCCATTTTTTACAAAAAGTATCGCTGGAATACTGGTTATGCCATAATTCATTGAAACCTGAGGATTATGGTCAACATTTACTTTACCGATTTTAACAGTACCTGCGTATTCTTTCGACAATTCTTCAATTACTGGTCCGATTGCACGGCAAGGGCCGCACCATTCTGCCCAAAAGTCTATAACCGACAATTGATTGGAATCCAATACTTCAGTTTTGAAATTTGCGTCTGTGAATTCTAATGCCATGATAGAAATGATTTTATATTAATGATAGTGAAATAGGTACAAATTTACAGCCATTATTGATTTCGGAAGGTTTGACATATCCACAGTCTGTGGGCAGGTGATCAAATGCGCAATTCGTCAGGCTATTGCTACTAAACTGTCACTACACTCACATCAAGCTTTCGGTTCTTTTCAAGAAAATGTGCCATCTCATCATTCATCGTGAAGCCGGTTTCCAAACTATACAGGCAGATTTTGAGATTGTCTTCAGGATCTATAATATTAATCCTTAAAGCAGTTTTGCCCGGATTTTGCTTCAGGTTGTTTTCGAAAAATTGCACAAAATTATTATCGATATCATTAGCAGAGGTTTCAAGGATCACTTGTTTGGTGAGGTTGAGTTTGGCGGTATCAAGCAGGTTCATCTTGGATACCCGGAATTCATACTGGCCGGTATTGTATTTTTCTTTGAAAGCTCCTTCCAGCATCACAATCAATCCTTTTTCGAGATAGTGGCTATACTTTGCATAATCTTCGCTCCAAAGCATGAATTCCGCTTTGCCACTGAAGTCTTCAAGCGTAAGTATCCCGAAATTTTTTCCGGTTTTGGTAAGCCGGTGTTGAGCATCCACTACTAGTCCGGCCATTCGTATAGGGCGGGTTATGGGTGCCTCTTCTTCCTTCCTGGCATCTGCATATTCTTTCAATGCGGTGAAATGGTAATGCTGCAATTCGAATGTAAAGTTATCCAGTGGGTGGCCGCTGATGTAAATTCCAGTCACTTCTTTTTCATAATCCAGATGCTCAATCAATGGCCATGGATTACAATACGGTATTTTAGGGGCCACGATATCAGGCATCTGCAGATCGCCAAAAAGCGTGTTGCTCGATTGGGATGCCTGCGATTGAAATACCTGACCGAATTTGATGAGCTTTTCCAATATCTGGCTATCGCCCGGGGCCTGATAAAAATACTGCGCCCTGTGATAACCTTTAAAGCAATCGAGTGCTCCGCCATAAATGAGGCATTCGAGCGACTTCCGGCTAACAGCTCGGAGGTTGATTCTTTTCATCAGGTCGAAAACATCTTTGAACAGCCCATATTTTTGGCGCTCTTCAATGAGATGTTCAATAGCTGCTTCGCCAACACCTTTTAAACCGCTTAAACCAAAGCGTATTTCTCCATGCTGGTTAACTGCAAATCCATTTTGCGATTCATTAATATCCGGCCCCAGCACTTTCAACCCCATGCGTTTGCATTCCTCCATGAAGAAAGTAGTTTTCTCAATACTTCCTGCATGGTTGAGAACCGCTGCCATGTATTCATTCGGATAATGGGCTTTGAGGTAGGCAGTTTGGTAGGCCACAAAAGCATAACAGGTAGAATGCGATTTGTTGAAGGCATACTGGGCAAAAGCTTCCCAATCGGTCCAGATTTTTTCCAGTTTATCACCCGGATGGCCTTTCGCAGCTGCACCTTCCATGAACTGGAGTTTCATTTTATTGAGTACAGACAATTGCTTTTTACCCATCGCTTTGCGAAGCACATCGGCATCGCCTTTGCTGAACCCGGCTAGTTTCTGGGATAACAACATCACCTGTTCCTGGTACACCGTGATACCGTAAGTTTCTTCAAGGTATTCACGCATATCCGGCAGGTCGTAGGCAACAGACTCACGTCCATGTTTACGCGAAATAAACTGAGGAATGTAGGCAATAGGGCCGGGCCTGTAAAGCGCATTCATGGCGATGAGGTCATCAAACTTATCCGGCTTCAGTTCACGAAGGTATTTCTGCATCCCGGCGCTTTCAAACTGAAACGTAGCATTGGTATCTCCCTGCTGGTAAAGTTTGAAAGTAAGTTCATCATCGAGTGGAATCTCATCGATGTTGATCTGTATGCCATGGTTTTCTTTAATCAGCGTGAGGGAAGTTTTGAGGATACTCAGCGTTTTCAAACCGAGAAAATCCATTTTGATTACACCTGCTTCTTCAATCGTGCCTCCTTCAATTTGCGTAAGCCACAATTCTGTTTCTTTCGAAGTGGCTACGGGTATCAGTTCGGTAAGGTCTTTAGGTGCGATGATAATACCGGCGGCATGTATACCGGTATTTCTTACAGAGCCTTCCAATATTTCCGCTTCATGCAATATCTTTCCTTGTAATTCATTACCATGGTAAAAAGCCCTTAATTTCCTGATGTTTTCAAATTCGTCAGCTTGTAATTGTTCTTTTTCTTCAAGCGATTTTTCTTTTTCCTTCACTACATCTTTTATAGTCATCGGAGCGTGTAATAATCGCTTAAGTGTGATTCCGGGTTTTTCAGGAATGAGTTTGGTAAGAATCCTGCTTTCGGACAAGGGAAGATCCATGACACGTGCAACATCTGCAATACTACTTTTGGCTGCCATAGTACCATAAGTGATGATTTGTGCCACCTGATTCTTTCCATATTTCTGCACAACGTAATCGATCACTTTCTGTCTGCCTTCATCATCAAAATCCGTATCAATATCGGGCATTGATTTTCGTTCAGGATTTAGGAAACGTTCGAACAGTAAATTGTATTTTATCGGATCGATATTGGTGATGCCAATACAATAGGCAACCACGCTACCGGCTGCAGAGCCTCTTCCCGGGCCAACAAAAACACCTATCTCCCTGCCTGCCCTGATGAAATCACTCACGATCAGAAAGTATCCGGCAAATCCCATCTTTTCAATCACACCCAGTTCAAACTGTATTCTTTCTTCCGCTTCAGCCGTAAGGATTCCATACCTGTTTTTTGCACCCGCCCATGTAATACTGGCGAGGTATGCTTCCTGTGATTTGAAATTCGCAGGTACTACAAAGTGGGGAAGCAGTATGTCTTTTTTGAGATTGAGCAGATCTATCTTGTCTGCAATTTCATTGCTGTTGTCGATAGCTTCGGGAAGGTCATGAAACAGGCTGGTCATTTCAGCCGTCGTTTTAAAATAAAACTGGTCGTTTGGAAAAGCAAACCTTTTGTTTTTGGTGTTGCTGTCGTCATCTCCAAATTCGCGCAATGCCGGCGTATGCTGCTTTTCACCAGTATTGATGCAAAGCAGGATATCATGGGCATTGAAATCTTTCTGGTCTACATAATGGCTGTCGTTTGAAGCGATTACTTTCACTTTGTATTTTTTTGCAAACCTCAGTAATACTTCATTTACTTTTTCCTGTTCGGGTAAACCATGTCTTTGTAATTCCACATAATAATCTTCCTGAAAAATGTTATACCACCATTTGAATTCGTTTTCTCCCTCGGCTTCCCCTTTTTTGAGGATCATCTGTGGAACCAGTGCACCAAGGCAGCAGGTAGTGGCAATGAGGCCTTCATGGTATTTATGAATCAATTCCTTATCAATCCTTGGATATTTGGAATACATGCCTTCGATATATCCAAGAGAAGTAAGTTTGACCAGGTTCTTGTAGCCGGTTTCATTTTTGGCCAGTAAGATCTGGTGGTGGCGGGGGTCTTTTTCATCCTTGCTGAAAATCTTACGCGTACGGTCTTTAGTGATATAGAATTCGCATCCAACAATGGGTTTCACCAATGGCTTGCCATCTGCTCCTGTATTTTCTTCCTTGTAAGCCTCTTTTACAAATTCAAAAGCACCAAACATATTTCCATGATCGCTGATGGCCAGTGCAGGCATGCCATCGGCTCTAGCTTTTTCGTAAAGACTTTTTATGGAAGCCGCTCCATCAAGCAAAGAGTATTGCGTGTGTACATGTAAATGACTAAACTTCATATAGATAATGGAAACTGATGCTTTTTTCGTATATAGTTAATCGTTAGTATGATAGCTATTTGCAAAGCCATGTTTCTGCTACTTTTGTAAAAGCAAATATCGTCAAGAATGCGGCATCCATATCCATCCTGTTATCCACAGTTCAACAAGATTAAATTTTATTATCATTAATAAAAAATTTGGCTATTTTTGCAAAACTTTCAAGCTGTAACAGTCTTGATTTTTCACTGTTCCTTCATGTACCTCAGTAGTACATACGTCTAAACCAAAAATTTACGTATGAAGAACTTATTGATTTTGATTTTTTTTCTGTTCACTGCTATCCATTTTTCTAATAATGGTTATGCACAATATAGCATCCCGTCTCAACAAGAAGGTCCCCTTTTAAACACCGGAAAGCTTATAGAAAGTATCGAAATCAATTCATCAGATAAAAAAAACAAGGGTTATGGATTTTCGGATAAGGAGATGAAACCGATCAGTACAAGCAGTTTGGTTCCCCATATGCCAATCGAAAATTTAGATTCCTGGCAATTTAAATTTGCTTTATTGCTGAACCGTGAAGTAGAATCGATAACCTGTAAAAAATTATTCAGCCTTATTGATGAATGGATGGGTACCCGATACCATTATGGTGGACAAACGAAATCCGGCATAGATTGCAGCGCGTTTTCCGGTGTCATTTACAAACAACTCTACCAGATTGATCTACCCCGTTCAGCCAAAAAGCAATATGCAGTTTGCTCGAAATTGCTACGAAGTAACCTTGAGCCCGGCGACCTCCTTTTTTTCAATACCCGAGGTGGTGTAAGCCATGTGGGTTTTTATCTGGGAGATGATTATTTTGTTCACGCCAGCGTCAAGCAGGGAGTAGTGATCAGCAGTTTGAGGGAAGATTATTACTCAGCCCGTTTTATCAGTGGAGGCCGGATTAATGGTGTTTCCAACTGATGGCTAAAATACGATATGATTACTCGGTTTACTTTATTTCCTGCGATTTCACATAGAGGCTCTCAGCAATTGCAAATGTTGAGGCTGATTCCCCTTTTTTGAGGGGTATTTTTTTCCAGGTAGTTTTTGGACTTATCCATTTTTCGCCTCTGCCGAAATTCACTTTAACAGGCACTTCATAATCACTTACAACATCGCTCCATCTATACGAAAAACTTTTTTCTGAAAACTGATATTCGAGTACAGGAACAAGAGTTGTTCGCAGGTATTGATTAAAAAGTGGCTTCAGTTTTTTTCCGGTTAAGCGAATTAGATCTGCTTCCAACTCTGCCGCATTGATATTTTTCAGGTGGTATTTTTTGGATAGGTATCGCAATAGTTCTCTGAATTTTTTATCATCATCCATCCATAACCTGATGTAATGGATCATAAACGCTGCTTTGACATACATGTCTCCACTGCCTTCTTCATTCACATTATAGGGGCCAGTCACGGGTTTGTCGTTGAGCACATATTTCTTCAACCCTACGAGATAGGCTTTTCCTGCTTCTTTGCCGTAATAATATTCGGTGAACAGTACTTCTGAATACGAAGTAAATCCTTCATGAATCCACATATCGGCAATATCATTGCTGCTGATGCTGTTGCCAAACCATTCATGTCCGCTTTCGTGAATGATGATGAAATCCCATTTCAATCCCCAGCCGGTACCGGAGCGATCGGTTCCCAGATATCCTTGTTTTAACTCGTTTCCATAGGCTATTGCGCTTTGGTGCTCCATTCCTAAATGAGGTGCTTCTATCAGTTGGTAACCATCATTATAAAACGGGTAAGGTCCGAACCAGTATTCAAAAGCTTTTAACATTTGAGGTACTTGAGCAAATTGTTTCCAGGCAATATCCTGATGATTTGCTAATGCCCAGTAGGTTAGGGATAGATCGCCATTAAGCCCAGTGTAAATTTCATTCTTGCTGGCATATTTGCCGATATAAGGCACGATATTATAGATATTGATGGGGGAGGTTACCTGCCAGGTATAACAAATACGGCTACCTGCTAATAATTCCTTTTTTGATAGCCTGCCATTAGCAATTGCGGTTAAACTATCTGGTACGACTAAACGCAATATAGCTCCAGAATCCGGTTCATCAGATTGGTGGTCTTTACATGGAAACCAGCAACTGGCGCCTAAACCCTGACAGGCAATACTGATCCATGGGTTCCCAAGGTTATCTGATTTCCATATCCAGCCACCATCCCAGGGAGGATTGATAGCCACTTTTGGCTTTCCATGAAAAAAACTGGTAAATGTTCTTTCGCGTGGGTAGGTACTATTTTCTGAAGGTACCTCGATCCAATACACATTCCCTTCCCTGCTAAAGGCATATCGCTGGTTTTGATCTTTAATGCTATCAAGAACCATGGGTTCCTGAAGGTCTATTTGAAGCAGGGTTAAACCACTATCCCGGATTCGCATGTTACAGATGCCTGTAATGTTTTGATTACTTATATTGCACTCTACGGTTATATCATAATGTAGTACATTCCATTTTTTTCTGCCCTCACCGATACTGCCTCGTAAAGTATCCTGATAGGTATAAAGCTTTTTTGAGAAATTTAACTGAGCACCTGCATTTAAAGCAATTCCACCAAGAATAGTAAGTGGAATGAAACATTTGAATAAATAAAACAAGTGTATTTTCATCAATTGCAGTTAATGCATAAATTTACTCATTCCATTCTTTCCAAATAAAATAAAATGACCAGAGGAAGCCAAATCTCTATTTTTATAAAATCATTCATGATGTATAGATTATTGTGGTTTCTCAGAAATTGCTCTTATTTCATATTTTCCCTATTCTTAATAACCAGTTGTAACAAAACTAAAAAAAATACTCATCAGATTTTCCGTTATAACGAATCATCGGGCATCCCAACACTTGATCCTGCCTTCGCACGCAATCAGGCCATTATGTGGCCGGTGCATCAACTTTATAGCACGCTCATTGAATTAGATGAGCAAATGCATTTTAAACCTTTACTTGCTAAGCACTGGGAATTTTCTGCCGACCGGAAAACGATCCATTTTGATTTGAGAACTGATGTTTTTTTTCATGATGATCCTGTTTTCAGGGGAAACAAGGGCAGGAAAATGGTTGCAACGGACGTATCCTATAGTTTATCGCGCATTGCTAATCCAGAAACTGCAAGTCCCGGTGCATGGATTTTCAACAACCGCTTACACCCTTCGCAGCCATTTGAAGCCCCAAATGATTCTACTTTCCTTTTGCATTTGAAAGAACCATTTCAACCAATTGTAGGAATGCTTACCATGCCGTATTGTTCGATATTGCCCAGGGAAGCCGTTGAAAAGTATGGAACAGATTTTCGCCGTCATCCTGTTGGTACAGGGCCATTCCGGTTCCAGGCTTGGGAGGAAGGTCAGGGATTGGTGCTTGTACGGCATGAACATTATTTTGAAAAAGATGGGCAGGGCAGGTCATATCCTTATCTTGACGGAGTTTACATCAGTTTTTATGAAAGTAAGGCTATCGAATTCATGGAGTTTACTCAAAAAAGGCTTCATTTTGTCAATGACCTGGATGCTTCTTTCAAAGATGAAATACTAACACATAGCGGTAAACTCAAAAAAAACTGGGAGGGGAGATTATCACTTCAAAAGCATCCTTACCTTAATGTTGAATACCTTGGGATTCTCTCTGCAGAAGCCAATCCAGCTTTGGCGCATTCGCCATTAGCCATGTTGAAAATAAGGCAGGCTATTCAGCATAGTATCGATCGAAAGAAACTGATGTTCTATCTGCGCAATTCAATAGGAACGGCAGCCAATAGTGGCTTTGTACCATTAGGATTGCCTTCGTACGACAGCAGTGAAGTTCGGGGCTATGATTATGACTTGCAAAAAGCACGGGAACTGATCAAGGAAGCTGGTTATGATGACCAGCATCCCGTGCCCGAAATAAAACTCATCACGGTACCTGCTTATGTTTCTCTCGCTTCTTATGTAGCCAATTCCTTAAAGCAGTCAGGCCTTACTGTTAGTGTGGAAACGATGCAAAAGAGCCTCTTACTTGAGCAGACTAGCAAGTCACAAATCCCTTTTTTCAGGGGGAGTTGGATTGCAGATTATCCGGATGCGGAAAATTTCCTGGGGGTTTTTTACAGCAAGAATCCGGCACCACCAAATTATACTCGCTATGCCAATGCAGCGTACGATCGCTTATATGAAAAGGCTTTGAATGAACAGATGGATTCTGTTCGTTATCAATATTATCGATCGATGGATAAGCAGCTTATGAACGACGCCATAATAATACCACTTTGGTACGATATGGTATTAAGATTAGTTCAGCCTGAGGTGCAAAGTTTTTACCCAAATAGCTTAAACATGCTTGAATTGCGAACCACCAGACTTAACTAAAAAAAATGGCTGCCCCGAAAGACAGCCACTTCTAAACAACAATGAAAATACTAGTTCTTGATTATTCTTTTGACATACTTATTACCCTCAGTGGTAACTTCAAGGATATAACTTCCTTTTGGAAGGTTTCCGAGGTCGTTCAGCACTACAATATTATCTCCTTTCTGCAAGTTGATCATCCTGCGCATCAGTTCACGTCCATCAAATGAGATGATCCTGAAAGCAGCATTATAGTCGGTGCTGCTGTTGATGCTCACCTTCAAGTCATTAACAAATGGATTCGGATAAACACTGAAATTATCTGTGTTCAGCGTGCCATTCATTTTGAGGGCGACGATTTTCGAATAGCTGAATTTTCCATCACGGCCTATTATTCGTAAACGGTAGTAAACTATCGGAGATGAGGTATTCAGCAAATCAGCCAGCTCGTAATTATGGGTTGAAGAAGTAGAACCTTTTCCGTTCACTTTTCCACGTAGAGTGAATTGTATGCCGTCATCACTTCTTTCCACTTCAAAATGGTCGTTATTTATTTCAGCTTCAGTAGTCCATTTTACCATTGTATTTCGGTTGCCCAGCAAAATGGCCTTGAATGAAGTAAGACGAACAGGAAGCGGACCACCCGTTGCTCCGATGATGGCTGTACCCTCATCTACAAATAAATCGCCGGATTGTGAAGTAGAAGTGATACTGGCTGTATTGATAACTGTGCCCGGAATAGCCCCTGCTTTAACTTTGAATCGTAAAGTATAATTACCCGCAACACTACCAGCTGGCAATTCCCCACCAGATGTTCCTGTTGCTCCTATACCAATGTAAAACTTCACGTAATTTTTTGTTCCGTTGATGCCTTTCATGGCAACATCTCCATCAGTAGCATCAGTTTTAAATCCGGCCGTAACGCCTGGTGCATTCAACACTTCAAGACTGTTACTTACATAAGTTACGTTAGAAGGCAAAGTATCTACAATAGTGGTATTATAAGAAGAACCCTGGCCCTGGTTGAATCCTGAAAGGGTATAAGTCAGTTCTTCATTCGCATCAACAAATGTATTAGCATTGGCATCCGTGACTGTTTTGGTAATGTTTACCAATGGATCTTTCATGCGGATGCTGAAAGTGAAAATACTTGGGAAGTACTGATCAGCTTCTGTACCAAATTCTACTATAGCATCGGTGGCATTCGGCAATATATCATATCCTATTCCTACATTAACTTCATCGATGTCAATTCCCATCTGATTGGTGTAATTCGGATTCTTGGTATTTACGAAAGCACCGTTCCTTGAAATACTGCCATTCCAGAAATTAGTTACCGGATTAACTGTGTTTGATACGGCAATATTATTGATTTTGATAAAATCGCCAGCCATATTGGTGGCGGTTGCTCCAAGGTTAGCATCACCTTCCCACGACATAGTACCCATCACAGCTTCTTCAGGTGAAAGAGTATTATTAGGTACGTTCAAACCAGTTAGGTTGATATTCAAAGTAGCTGGTGTACCTGAATTGAAAACCTGCGCATAACCATCGTATACCCGTACACTGTTGAAAGGCTGTGTAGGATTTTCGTAAGCCACAACAATCGTCCAGCCACCATATTTACCACCACCGGATGCTGCTCCTACTGTAAGTGGTATATCGGCAATGGTATAAGTTCCAGCACCATTAGTATTGATAAACTGGGTAATATCTACATACGATTGATAAATACTCTCTAATACGTTGACAGCAAAAATATCCACATTTGTAGCAGGTGTTATTGCATTAACATAAGCTCCGCTGTTACCCTTCCTAATTTTTATCTTCCGAAGCGTGTCTGGAGCAGCAGTGATTTCAGCTGAATTGATTTTTCCGCCCCAATAAAGACGGGCAAACTTGATCGTGTTCGAACCTGCTGGTAAAATGAGGTCGGCAGATGATGAATTCTGGGTTGCTGCAACACCGTCGATATCGATGAATTGCATGTTCTGGTTATCATTGCCATACTGGCTAAACCCGATTCCGCCAACACCATTGGCACTATTGCCCGTTTCGTTCATCTTTACGAGGTTCACGGTGTTATTGTCGATGATGTGGAATATACCATTACCGAACATGGTAAGTGCCCCCTTAAGATTTTCGGAGTAAACTTGAGTAAAAGGTCTGATAATGGTCTGTGCCTGCAACACTGAACATAGCAGTGTCATAGCTAATGTTAACGAAGTAACTTTTCTTGTAAAATTTGTAAGCATTTTCTTGTTATTTGAGGATAAAAAAAATGGCTCACAGGAGTATGGGGGTAGTTGCTTTTTTGAGGATAATCAGAAATTAAGAGGCGTACGAAATCAGTAACGGAAATTAAGGGGAAGTGGAAAAGTTTCAATTCAGAGGATAAAATTACTATTAATATCCAGTTTTCAAAATATTTATGGCATTTTTTTATTTAATCTTGATTTTTTCACCGAATTTAAAGAAATAATGACAGCTCATTTACATGATTACCAGCTATTTTCAGAGCATCATCAAAAATGAAATATTTTTTTTCACTGCTGTAAGGATTTAAAATATTTCTCGAGTTTCGGCCTTATGACCAGCCTGCAATACGGCTCATTGCTGTGCTGATTATAATAATCCTGATGGTAATTTTCTGCCTCAAAAAATATGGTCAATGGTTCAATACTTGTTACTATTGGGGCATGGAATACCCCGGATTTCTCCAATTGATTCTTGTAGGCAATAGCAGTTTCCTTTTGTTCATCATCAGCAAAAAATACCACACTACGGTATTGTGTTCCAATATCATTCCCCTGTCTGTTTAAAGTGGTAGGGTCGTGAGTTGCCCAGAAAATTTCCAGCAAGTGGTTAAAGCTACATTCGGATCGGTTGTAAATGATACGCAAACATTCGGCATGGCCGGTTTCACCTGTACAAACCTGTGCATAAGTAGGATTGGCTATCTTTCCTCCGGCATAGCCGCTCATCACTTCTAAAACTCCGGGAATTTGCTGAAAAATAGCTTCTGTGCACCAAAAACAACCGTTTCCCAAATAGGCAGTTTGTTTATTACTTTTAGGAAGATTATGCTCTGTCATATAAGTATCGATTTAATAAGTGAATTCCATTTGATGGGAATTATCGGATTGAGAATATAATAACAGTATTCTAAGCGTATTGTTCCTTTTCCTTTTGATTTATTATTTTACTTTATGATTGATTCATCACAACAACAAATACACATCCTCCGACTATTACCCGGCTAAGATTTGAGGATGAGTGTGGAAAGGTATCTGCACCTGCATCAATTAGAAGCTGCCTGGATGGTTACTGCTGTGGGTTCTTTAACCGCATACGGTATCAGGATGGCGAATAGGAATATTGCCGCTAACGGATTTGGATTCTTTGAAATTTTGAGTGTCACCGGCACTTTATCTATTTATGGTGTTCATTTGCATATTTGTATTGCAGATGCAGAAGGTAATTCTATTGGTGGCCATCTCATGGAGGGCTGCATCATTTATACCACGGATGAACTTGTAATAGGGAGCTCAGCCATCCTGAAGTTTACCTGTGAACTAGATGGTGCTTTTATATAGTTGAAAATTAGTGAAAAGGAAAATCGGAATTTAAATGCTCCATAATCATTGTTTTGTTGATGCTTTTCCACTTACCCTACCTTTGCCTAAATTTTTATTTTTTTCATGAGATTTTTCCCTGAATCTACACTGCATCAGTTGGAGTTTGATAAGGTAAAGGAACTCCTGGTTGCCCAATGCCGAAATGAATATGCAAGGCAAAAAGCCATCAACCTTCGTATTCACACTCTCGAAGAGCCCATCATTATGGAATTGACGCAGGCTAATGAATACCTGCACCTTCAACAGGCAGGATTGTATTTTCCAAATGATTTTTCCGTTCCACTGCAAAAAGAACTTCATTTACTCGGCATTCCCGGTGCATCTTTAAGCGGGGAACAATTCATGCTCATTCGCAAACTTGCAGAAAATACCGAAACCATTTTTCGTTGGTTTGATGCTGAGCGAAGAGCCGCCTATCCGGGTTTGGCAGAGGTGATTGCAGGAGGATATTATGAAAAGCTGATTCGTAATCTGATTGATGAAGTGCTGGATGAAACCGGCCAAGTAAAAGATCAGGCGAGTGAGGAATTACAGAAAATCAGGATTGGCCTCTACCGGAAAAGAACTGAACTGCGTAAGGTTTTCGATAGGGTAACCGGGAAGTTGGCCAAACTTGGTTATCTCACCGATATCGCAGAAAGTTTCATGAATGGAAGGAGGGTGCTTGCCGTATTTGCCGAACAGAAACGAATGGTAAAGGGGATCCTTCATGCAGAAAGCGATAGCCGGCGCACCAGTTTTATCGAACCAGAAGAAGTGACCGAACTCAATAACCAGTTATTTTCGCTCGAACATGAAGAAAGCCGCGAACTGTATCGGATACTCCGGGCACTTACTTCGCGGTTAAGTATATACGCAGATTTGCTGAAAGGTTATCTTACCTATTCCGGCGAATACGATTTTATTCGTGCCAAGGCGAAACTGGCTGCAGAAATGGGAGCTTCAATGCCAAAAATCATCGATAAAGCTCACCTCAACCTGATCAATGCCTATCACCCGTTATTATTGCTCTATAACCGCAAAGCAGGCAAGCCAACTATACCACTTCAACTTAAGTTGGATGCCAACAACCGGATCTTGGTAATCAGTGGACCGAATGCAGGAGGGAAAACGGTAACATTAAAAACGGCTGGGCTACTTCAACTTATGCTGCAAAGCGGATTGTTGATTCCGGTTAGTGCAGATAGCGAAATGGGGATTTTCAAGCAGATGATGATCCATATCGGGGATACACAGAACCTCGAATTTGAACTAAGCACCTATTCATCGCATCTACGCCATATGAAATATTTTCTGGAGCATGCCAATGGGAAGACCTTATTTTTTATTGATGAATTGGGAAGCGGCAGCGATCCCAATCTGGGTGGTGCATTTGCAGAAGTGATTCTCGAAGAACTGGCAATGAAACACGCTTTTGGAATTGTAACCACCCATTATCTCAACCTGAAAGTGATGGCCAATAAGGTGAAAGGTGTGATCAATGGTGCCATGCAATTTGATGAACAGCAACTGCTACCTTTGTATAAACTGCAGGTAGGCAAACCCGGCAGTTCGTATACTTTTTCTATTGCAGAGCGGATTGGTTTAGATAAGCGCCTGATACAAAAGGCCAGGAAACTGGTGGATGAAAACCATTTTCAACTGGATAAGCTTTTAAACAGTACCGAGCAGGACCTGCAGCGCATTGAATCGAAAAAGCAGAAACTGGAACAACTGATCCATGAAAACGAACAACTTCGAAAAGAAATGAAACAGGTGATGGATAAGGAACGCCATCAACAGGAAACCGAAAAAATCAAACTGCAAAATAAATATACCGAAGAAAAATTAATCCAGTTAAAAGATCTGGAACGCCGCCTAAAGTCACTTGTTATAGAATGGCGCAAGGCCGAACAGAAAGAAGAAGTGGTAAAGATGATCGGGGCGGTATTAACCGGACAAAAAGATCAATTTAAAAAATCAGATATCCAACGTAAAGTGAATGAGAAATATGATGAATTGCCGGGCGAACTTCAGATTGGTGCCAAAGCAAGGTTGCGCCAAAACAGGCAGGTGGGCATCATCAAATCTATACGTGGAAAGAAAGCCATTTTACAAATAGGGCAGTTACCCATCACCGTAAATGCCATCGACCTGGTAATGCTTAAAGAAAAGGAAATGCCCGAATAACTGTTTTAAGCTTCAAATACTTTATCAAGATATTTAACTTGAAAACCCTTGTGCTTATTATTTGGGAAACAACAAAGCCTTGGATGCTCTTAACCCAAATTTTGAACGTACTCCGGATGGTGCAGCTACATTAAACTTGGGGCCAACAGCAAGAGATACTTTTTTTTGCCAAATGAGGTGACGTCTGGAATCATTGGAATTAAAAAAACATTGGAGTTTTTTTGCTTTCCAATTTTGCGTCCATTCCACTGCTGTAGTAATACCAATGTGATTTATATAATATGCCAATATTTTATAAATCTTACAGTGGTAAATGCCGATGGTATCAAACAAATAGTACAATGAGGCGATAGCCGATATTCGACTATATTGTTTGTCCAATCGGTATAATTCCTGCACCCGACTTCCAGTTATAAGTTAGAAATGGGTTCACAAACATCTGGCTGAAGTTCGGGCCTTTCCTTGCTACCCGAAACACTCCAAAAATGGTTGATTAAAGCACCATAGGTAAAACCACCTTTTTGTTTTAGAGCAAGGATTGTTGGGCCGATTCCAAATTTTTTAGCTGTGAGATATTAATCAGATCCTGTAGGAAATAAAAAAAACGGAACTGCTCCCCAGTTTACTCCATTTTTGGTGTTGGTAGGCGAAAGAAATGAGCTGGCTACGATATCGGATAGGCCAGACTGATGTTTTGCAACTGCAGTAATATTATATTGATATACGAAGGGAACTATGACCCTGCTGATCAGGTTGAGCTTTTTAGTAATAGAAACAGGAATCACCGGTTGAACATTTAGGGTACATCTCGATCTATTTAGGCTTCCGATACCATGATCAAAGTTGTTCTGAAATGGCAGACTGATTAGCGAAGCAATAGGATTGGCCAGTTTTTTTGCCAGAGCAGCCGCATCATCCTGATGCTTTTGCCTTGAAACTGAAAAAAGATGCAAAAGCCATCATCAGTATTGCAAGAAACTTAGTTTTAATAGGTATCATTCAGCATTTAAATGATGTTTTTTTGGCCAAATCTTACTTACGGTAAAGGCTATACTCCATGAATTGTAATAGTTCCATTTGCCATCCCAAATCAAAGCTGCACCAACTTCCCAATTTTTATGTAGATGAAACCCGTATTCCAAACCCAAACGCGTCATAGTAAGATTCTTTTCTTTGGCAAATTCTGCACCAACACCGGCAAAAATGGAAAGATGTTCACCTGCTTTGTAAATAGCAACAGGAACCAATGAGATAGGGTAACTTCTTTCTATAAACTCTTCATCTTTGTTTTCAATGATGAAAGATTCCAAGATGATATCAGTTTGTAATCCGACAGCCCATTTGTTGGAAACCCAATGGTCAAAGTTCAATGACCAAGACGCCAGCGGGAGCCATTTTGATTTGCCATCTACCTTTCCTTCAGCAACATGGGTATGACCGAGGCCTAAAGTAAGCCTGCTTGCCCCTTTCAAAGATTCATGCGATTTGCCTTCGACATGAGTGGATTCCTGTGCACGGCTCTCGAAACCGGTTATTAATAAAATAGCAACTAAATATTTGATGTAATGCTTCATTGTAGTTATTTTCAACTAAACCTAAACTTTTAGAATTGCAAAGAAAAAGAATTTTTCAAAATAAAGCCTATCATATCTGAAAATACTGAAGATTCGACTCTTCTAACTGAATGGCACCTTTTAACTGTCGAGTAATGCAGCCATCTTCATCAACTCATCCATCTTATATTGATTATTGATATTGTTATAACATTTACTCAATTCCTCAATAAGGAATTGAATGATTTTTTTATTATTCATCGGACGAAAATAGGTGGCAACCGGCGGAACAGATAACCGCTTGAAATAATTTTCGATGTCTTTGTGCGAGTACATTTGTCCGGTTAGGGGATCAATATAAAAAACTATTTTCTCAGAAGAGTGCCCGGAAGGGTTCAACACTTCATACTGTTCATCAAAATAAGCCAGAATGAACTGCCTTGGAATATTGATGGCTTTCACCGGAATGTCGAGCAGATTGCACAGTAAGATGTAGATGATGCCATTGCTGATGGAATTGCCTTTTTTGCTTTCGAGTGTTTTATTGATGAGGAAATGATCAGGACTTTCGTAGCTGATTTCAACGCCTGTTTGTTTGTAGTAATTATAGAAAATGCTATTGAGTACATTTATTTTTTCCATCGGTGTGAGGAAGTTGTTCAACTCCAGCCAAATATTACGCCTCAATTTTTCCACTTCCTGATAGATTAACGAGGGTTGCATTTCAGGATAATGGTATTTGGATACGATTATGGCACCACCCAGCAAATCGGCAGAATCATTTTTCCATTGCGCAAATTCTGTAAAAAGGTCTTCAAAATGCAAACGGTGAATCAACAATTCAATTCGCTCCTGGGTTTCTTCATTACTGATAGTTTCCCAAAGGTTTTCAAGATTGGGAATGATCTCTTTTCCAAAACTGACCAACTTATTACTTACGGTGTGATAAACATCCTCATCCGGATCGTCGATAAGGTTGAGCAGAGCACTGATTTCTTTATTTTCTTTCAAGGTTTCAGCAGTTAAGGTTTCATCTTCAAGGTCGGGAACTTATGAATTAATGAAGAAGATAAATTTTCCACAACCGTGACTAACTTTTCACGAGGTGCCCTATTTCAGCATCGAATGAGAGGTGTTGACGAAGCGATTTTTCAAAACTTTGGGTTTTTTCTGTGTGGCTGAATGCCCTTTTTGGAATGATCAAGGCTTCCGCTGAACTTATAAAAAGAAAAAAATATTTATCATTTTCCTGTAGCCTGATGAAAGCTTTCCACTGGTATTGTGTACTTACCCATTCCGATTTGCATTGGATACCTGTTTCGGATACCTGCATTTGGGTGTCAGTAAAAAGGATTGCGTTTTTGGGATCTTCAGTAAATTTTTCCGCCTGTTTTCGCAGATTGGTTCTTACGCCGAATATGGCCATGATGCTTGTAAGCAGGAGAAACCCTCCGATCAGTAAAATAAAAGTGGTATCTCTTTTAAACAAACCGGTATAATAAAAAGCAAGCGTAAACGCAACTATGGGCAGCAACTGTCGTGCATGATAAGTTAGCCTTTTCTTTTTATTTTCCGGTGCATCCCATTTTACATAAGTATAGTAATTGGCGTAATCATCTTTGTTCAGTGCATAATTTAACTGGATCATGGCAATAGGATGCGCAATTATTTTTTACCCGCTTGTTTTTTCACAGCTGCTTTTTTAGGGTCTGATTTTCTTATTTCTTTTTTTGCAGGTGCTTTTTTATCGAATGCTTTTGGTTCCTGAGTCAGGATCATTTTTTTGATGCTTTCCAGTTCAATATCCTTCAAATCGTCGGCGGTATATTTCCCTCCTTCCGGTTTAGCAGTTAGCTTCAGCATTTTTTTTCCAAAGCGAATAAATGGTCCCCATCTGCCGTTTTCAATGGCAATCTTTTCTTCAGGCCATTGACGGATAAACCTATTTGATTCTTTTTCTATTTTTTTTCCGATCAGTTCATTGCAGTCCTGTTGACTAAGGGTTTCAAAATGATAGGCACGTGGTATATTGATAAAAAGGTCATTCCATTTAATGAACGGACCAAAACGCCCTTTACCTTTTGTAATGGGTTTATCTTCATAAAATCCTATAGGAGCATCTTCTATTTGTTTTGCCTGAATGATGGCGATAGCCCTATCCAGATCAACATCTGAAGGTTCTTCGGGTTTTGGAATTGAAATAAACTGCTCGCCCCATTTCACGTAGGGTCCAAACCGGCCGATATTTACAGCAACTTCCTGCCCTTCAAATTCACCCAGAGTAATAGGAAGTTTAAACAATTCCATGGCCTCATCTAAGCTGATGGTTTCGATGCTCTGGTTATTTTTCAGTTTAGCAAACCTGGGTTTCTCCTCATCTGTTGTGGCACCAATTTGTACCATTGGCCCGTATCTTCCCATGCGTGTTGTAACCGGTTTTCCATCAACGGCAACCCCAAGAACTCTTTCACCTACCGCTCTTTCTGCAGTTTCGAGTGTATGGGTTACGCCGGTGTGGAAGGGACCATAGAAGTCTGCCACCATATCATTCCAAACTATTTTACCATCAGCAATTTCATCAAATTCTTTTTCGATATTGGCAGTAAATGAATAATCCATCACATGCTGAAAATGCTGATTGAGAAAATCGGTAACCACCAATCCAAGGTCGGTTGGGAATAATTTTGATTTTTCTGCCCCGGTATTTTCCTGGCTGTTGATGACTGTAACCTTGTCTTCTTTCAGCTTGAAAGTTCTGAAATCACGCTTTACAGGTTCTTTATCCTTTTTCTCTACATAGGTTCTTTTAATAATAGTAGAAATGGTTGGGGCGTAAGTACTCGGTCGGCCGATACCCAGTTCTTCCAATTTCTTTACTAAAGAAGCTTCCGTATATCGTGCAGGAGGTCTTGAGAATTTCTGGGTAGCCGTCATCTGGTTAAAAGCAAGTTGCTGGTCAATGGTCAGGTTTGGCAGCCTGCTTTCCCCATCTTCCTCAGTTTCTTCTTCATCGGTACTCTCAAGGTAAACTTTTAAAAACCCATCGAATTTCAATACTTCGCCTGAAGCGGTAAGTTCTTCTTTATTAGAACTGATGTTGATTTTTGCTGTTGTTTTTTCAAATTCAGCGTCACTCATCTGAGAGGCGATGGTGCGTTTCCAAATCAGTTCATATAAACGGTTCAATTCAGTATCATTTACGGAATGATTTTCCATATACGTGGGGCGAATGGCTTCATGCGCTTCCTGAGCCGATTCGTTTTTATTCTTAAACTTGCGAACCTGCAAATATTTATCTCCAAAGCTCGATTTGATTTCTGATTTGATGCCATCCATGGCTGTTTCACCCAGATTCACACTATCCGTTCGCATGTAGGTAATCTTTCCACTTTCATAAAGCCGTTGTGCCAAAAGCATGGTTTTGCTTACGCCATAACCCAATTTACGGCTGGCTTCCTGTTGTAAGGTTGAAGTGGTAAATGGGGCGGCAGGTGTGCGCTTTCCAGGCCTTACCTGAATATCTTTCACCGTGTAGGTAGCGCCAATACAAGATTGCAGGAATTTTTCTGCATCCTCTGCCAGGTCGTATTTATTTCCCTCGGCTTTGAAGGTAACCGTTTTATCGTTAAGGTCTGTTGCTGAAAGCGAGGCTTCAATCTTGAAACTGGCAACCGCATTGAACTGGTTGATTTCCCTTTCTTTTTCTACAATAAGTTTAACAGCCACACTTTGCACCCTTCCGGCACTGAGGCCTCCTTTTTGTCCAATTTTACGCCACAAAACAGGGCTCAGTTCAAAACCTACCAACCTGTCGAGCACCCTTCTTGCTTGCTGGGCATTTACCAAATTCATATTGATAGTTCGGGGCGATTGTACTGCCTTTTGAATAGCCGGTTTTGTAATTTCATGAAATACAATGCGCTTGGTGGTTTTTGGGTCGAGGCTGAGTACTTCTGCCAAATGCCAACTGATGCTTTCCCCTTCACGGTCCTCATCCGAAGCCAACCATACTTCATCCGATTTTTTGGCGAGGGCACGAAGGTCGCGTACCACTTTTTCTTTTTCAGCTGGGATGATATATTTGGGGGCAAACCTATTGGCAACATCAATGCCCATATCGTTCTTCTCGAGGTCGCGGATATGACCATAGCAACTTTTCACCTCGAAATCTTTCCCCAAAATTCCTTCAATGGTTTTGGCTTTTGCCGGCGACTCCACTATTAATAAATTCTTTGCCATATAGATATAACTTGATTTGCCCTGGTGCTCCACTGCAATATCGCAGGTTCCGTTCTTGGTTACCGGGTGATTTCACCAGATCTTTTCAGGAAAAAACAGGCTTCTTTTTCCCGACAAGATAAATGCAATATTAGTTTAAAAATGAAATATCCCTTTTTTTCCTTTAGCTGGAGGAAGGAGGAAACCCCATTACAATAATGAACAGATTTGCTGAACCACCTGCGGATCGCGATAAATCCTACTATGGCCTAAACCGCTGCTGATATGGAAACTTATATTAGGATGAGCGTCATTTTTTACTTCAAGGGCATCTGAGAGTGGGGTAGTATGGTCATCTTCATCATGAAACCAATTTACAGTAGCATCGATCTGGTGCATCGCCCTTCGGATGGAATACCATTCAACAGGTTTTCCACTAATCATGCTGATATTGTCTTCCAGTGCTTTTCGCAAATGCGGATTTTTAAGTTTGAGCATTTTGAAAGCACTACTGATGGCGGTGCTGGTTTCTGTAGCCGGAGCGATCAGCATGAGTTTGGTATCGGAGCTATGCGCCATATGTTCCAAAGCCAGACAAACGGAAAGTCCACCAAAAGAATGAGCAATGTAAGCATCCAATGGCCCGAATTGCACGTTTACCATTTGGATCATTTCACTGTATTCAACTGCATTAACGGTTTGGCCTTCACTACGGCCATGCGCAGGTGCATCAAAAGCAAGAATGCAATAGTTCTTTTCAATCAAAAGGGGAATATAATGATCAAAGTGTTGACAACCTGAGGAAAATCCATGAAGGATAAGCACTTTCTTATCTCCTGAAGGGTTAAACCTGAAGCCATTCACGGCTAATCCATTGTATTGAAAGCTGAGTTTTTCAGCAGGTTCAAAAATGGTACTTGACTTTCTCGTTCTCCCCAACGGGGTACAAAAAAGGGTGAAAGCCATGGATCCTGCTTTCTTTCTGTTAATTACAGCGAGGCTGTTTAATTTAGCCCGGATGAAACCTAATGCTATCTTTTTTTGTACATTCATCCTTTCAAAGTTAGCATTTATGAAAGTATCTATCATAGGTTCCGGGAATGTTGCAACAGTAATGGGGCGTTTGATCAAACAAAAAAATCATGAGGTAGTTCAGGTGATGAGCCGGAGTAACCAACATGCATCGGTTCTGGGAAATGAGTTGGGTTGTAATTATTGCGATTTCAGTGGACTGGCTGATGTTTCGGCAGATATATTTCTTATTGCCGTATCTGATTATGCCATCATGGATTGCCTGCCGCAATTGCAATTACGAGATAAGATGGTATTACATACGGCGGGTTCAGTTTCGAAAGATGTGCTAAAGGTAAAATCTGCACATTATGGAGTGCTTTATCCATTACAAAGTTTGCGCAAGGAGATGATAGAATTGCCTGAAATCCCATTTTTGGTAGATGCTAATACTGCGGAAGCCACCCAATTTGTACTTTCATTTGCAAAAGACCTTTCTCCTAAAGTTGAAATTGCCTGCGATGAAGAAAGACTGAAACTCCATGTTGCTGCGGTGATTGTGAGTAATTTCACCAATCATCTTTATGCCATTGCAGAATCTTATTGCATTGAGGAAAAGGTTGATTTTGATATGCTTAAACCATTGATTGAAGAAACTGCTGTAAGGATAAAAAATAGCTCTCCGGCTACAGTTCAAACTGGTCCTGCGGTTCGTAAAGACATTCACACGCTGGATAAACATCTTCGTTTACTGGTAAATCATCCTAAACTTCGAACTACTTACCTAAGGCTGACGGATAGTATCATGAACCCATGAGCAGATCAATTATTGATGTGGAAAAATGATATCTGTCTGCACTTTATAGGGATCAATAGCTTTCCCGTCTTTCCCAATCGGGTCGCCAACATATACCTCATAAGGGGCGCCTGAAGGTTTTTTCTTTCTATCTTTAAGCCATTCCTTCAATGCTTCATAGCCCTGACTGGTTTCTTCATAGGGTCCGAAAAAATGAGCTACAACTGCACTATCGGGAGAAAGTTTACGATAAAAGATACCATTTGATAATTTCCCAGGCTTTTTATCGATAGCTACGCCTGCTTCAAAAAAGAAAGGCGCTTTCTGAGTTTTATACCAAGCCATTGGCGGACCCGAAGGTTTAAGTTTTACTTTGGCCATTTCAGCAGCTAGTTTTTCACCATAAATCAAGGCTAATTTTTGGGCAAGTCTTTCAGCAGTAAGCGCACTGTCTTTGATGTAGATAACATGATAAGGAATAGAAAGCGTATCGGTAATATTGATAATAGGGGCACTTTTAGCTGTAGCGGTTAATTTTGTAGTTGGTGTATCTTTCTTGATGGTGATGGGGCCGTTAACAACTTTACCGGATTTTTTTTCTTTACCGTTGCAAGCCATTAGGATAAGTACAGTAAGCAGAAGGAAAAGCGAACAATTGATGCATTTGTGCATGTTATAGGTATTTTGATGAATGATGCAACAATATTATAAGAAAATGGGCAATCTGTAACCTAAATAGCAGGCTGATTCACAGATTTTACGGAAATGGTAATTTGATGTAGGTTTGCTTACCGAAATTTGCTGTATGTATAATGTAACGTTTAAGTTTGAACAAAAAGGAATAGATCCGGTTACCATTGAAAATATTGCGCCATACCAGTCGCTTCTCGAAGTGGCATTATTGAACGATATCGAATTGCATCATAATTGTGGCGGCGTATGCGCCTGTAGTACCTGCCATTTGTATATTGAAAAAGGGGAACAGTTTGTTGAAGAACTGAGTGATAAGGAAGAAGATTTTATTGATAGGGCGGTTAATCCACGCCTGAATAGCCGCTTGGGGTGCCAGTGTGTATTGCATCCAGGCTCCGGTGAATTGGTGGTTACCTTACCCGATCAAACCCAGTTTCTTGGAGAATAAAATTATCATCCAAACCATTCAACATTCCCTATGGATTGCTTGTAAATGGTATATTGAGAATCATCATCAAAAAATCATAAAATAATAAAGAATGACTTTCAACCTCCCCATACACTGGAACGATTACGAAGATATTGCCATTAAGTTATATGAAAAATTCGGGGATGATTTTGGAGAAAGCCAGATTTACCGGGTACGTTTTACCGATTTGCATAAGTGGGTGATGGAAATCCCCAATTTTTCGGGCAAAGCGGATGAAAGTAATGAAGGCCATCTCGAAATGATACAGAGTACCTGGGTTTATGAGTGGCGGGATAACCGTAAATGACGGATGTTTTTGAAACCATACTTCATTATTCCCAAATTTGAAAACCGATGAATGTTCTTCAGCAATTTAAGCAGATAAGGTTGTTTGTGTTCGATGTAGATGGCGTTCTTACCGACGGAAAATTGCTATTATTGGATGATGGGCAGATGGCCAGGACGATGAATATCAGGGACGGGTATGCCTTGCAACTGGCGATAAAAAAAGGCTATGAGGTGTTGGTGATTTCTGGAGGAACCAGTGAAGGAAGTGTACAGAACCGGCTTAACAAACTGGGCATTCAAAAAATTTACATGGGCATTAAAGATAAAGTGAAAGTGCTGCAGGATTTCATGCATTCACAACAATTCAATGCTGCACAGCTATTATATATGGGTGATGACCTGCCCGATTTGGAAGCCATGAAGCTGGCATCACTTCCTACTTGTCCGGCTGATGCTGCACCCGAAATCAAATCCGTTTCTCATTACATTTCTCCTTTCAAAGGAGGAGAGGGTTGTGTACGAGATGTGATTGAGAAGGTACTGAAATTGAATGACCATTGGAACGAACTACAAACGGTAACATCGAGTTAAAATATAGCTCCGGGAAAAACTTTGCTTGATTATGGCTAATTTCAATACAGAATTTCCTTCATGAAATTGATCGCTGCTTTTTTTCAACTGATTCGCTGGCCCAATCTTTTCTTTATTGCACTTACACAAAGTCTTTTTTATTTTGCAGTGGTGAAGAATGTATATGGCATTTCATCGCAGGTTTCAAGGTTGGGTACGATGGATATTCTATTTGCATGGCTGGTTTTGGCTTCTGTATGTATTGCTGCTGCCGGTTATATCATCAATGATTATTTCGACAGGCAGATTGATGCCATCAACAAGCCTGATAAGATTGTGATTGACCGCCATGTAAAAAGGCGCTGGGCAATTGTATGGCACCTGAGTTTATCAGCTTTGGGTATTTTAATCAGTGCATGGGTAAGTTATCATACGGGCAAATGGGTGATCTTGTTTGCCAACACTTCTTCGGTAATGCTGCTTTGGGTTTATTCAACCCGGTTCAAGAAAAAACTGCTCACCGGAAACCTACTGATAGCTGCGCTTACGGCATGGGTGATAGTGGTTTTGTACTTTTTTTCAGGAGCGAGCCTTATCAATTACAAAGGATGGAACCCAGGAAACCATTTGCTCAAAAATGCCCAATTGTATAAATTCACTTTCCTCTATGCGGGTTTTGCTTTTATCATTTCGCTGATCAGGGAGGTGATAAAGGATATTGAAGATATGCAGGGCGATGCGCAATACGACTGCAGAACCATGCCGATTGTTTGGGGCATACCGGTTACCAAAATGTTCACGGCAGTTTGGATGGTGGTATGTATTGCAGCTTTATTTATTATCCTGCTTTATGCCTGGCAATCGGGATGGTGGGCGATTGCGGTTTACAGCACCTGCTCGGTGTTATTCCCTTTAGTGTACCTGCTCTGGCAGTTGCATCGCGCATCTTTGTCTGCCGACTATCACCGCTTAAGCAACCTGCTGAAGTGGATCATGCTGGCTGGTATTTTATCCATGCTCTTTTTTTTCCTTCCCAACAGATGAGAACAAATTCAATCATATTGGCTTCACAGTCGCCCAGGCGCAAACAATTGCTGGAATGGGCTGCACAGCCGTTCGAAGTGGTAGTAAGCAAAACCGATGAATCGTTTCCCGAATCACTTGGGTTTTCAGCTGCTGCCATTCATATTGCAAGAAACAAGGCGTTGCAGGTTCAGCAAAAGGTTGATAGCGAAAAAATCATCCTTGCCGCCGATACCATCGTGATCTGCGAAGGACAATGGTTAGGGAAGCCTGCCGACAGGGATGATGCGCTCAGGATGCTGGCATTGCTTTCCGGGAAATCGCACGAAGTGATCACCGGCGTTGTGATACTTACAGCAACGAATGAACGCAGTTTTGCTGAAACTACACGGGTGCATTTTCATCCGCTTACACCTGAACAGATCGCCTATTATGTGGATGAATTCCAACCTTATGATAAGGCAGGGGCTTATGCCATACAGGAATGGATCGGTGTTACGGGAATCAAAAGTATTGAAGGTGATTTTTACAATGTCATGGGCTTACCGGTAAGCAGGGTGATGCAGGAACTGGTTTTTTTGGAATCACAGTAGTTTTTTTCTCTTTTCAGAAAAAGAAATAAAGTGTAACCAATTGGTGTATTTACTCTCCATGAATTTTTCATTGCCGCTACTTTTATTTTTTAAGTGATTGCAAAATGAAAATGAATGAAAAATTACTCCAGTACCTCTGGCAGGAGCGCTGCTTCGACCATAATAGCCTGAGAACATCCGACGGTCAGCAACTGGAACTGATCAGTCAGGGTAAACTGAACACTCACCAGGGCCCTGATTTTCTGGAAGCCCGTATCAGGCTGGGTAATACCGTTTGGGCAGGCAATATCGAGCTTCATGTAAAAGCATCCGACTGGGATAAGCATCAGCACAGTCATGATTCGCATTATAACAACGTCATCCTTCATGTGGTTTGGGAAGAAGATAAATCACTGAACCTTAGTTTTCCAACGCTCGAATTAAACAACAGAATACCCAAACATCAGTTGAAAAGATATCAGATTATTTCTTTCGCTTCAAAATTTATTCCCTGCGAAAATTTGTGGAACGAAAATTCGCCAAAAGGCCTCAAAGCATGGAAACCTCAACTTATCCTGAACCGTTTGCAACGTAAGGCAGGTAAGGTGCTTGAATGGTATGAAAAAAGCAATCACGATTGGCAGGAAACTTTTTGGTGGCTGATGGCAAGGCAATTCGGTATGAAACAGAATGCAGATGCTTTTCAGGCTGTGGCCTTTTCGGTTCCGCTGAAACTTTTATTGCGGCAGCAGTATGCATTGCAACAATCTAAAGCGTTACTGCTCGGACAAGCGGGTTTGTTAAAAGCCGACGATCAGGATCCGGAAACCACTTTCCTTTACCGGAATTATAGTTACCTCAGTAAGATTCATCGCTTACAAGTTCCATTGATGCGAATGGATTTACTCAGGATGCGGCCTGCAAATTTTCCGCAACGGCGGCTGAAGCAATTAGCCCATCTGGCAGGTATTTTGCCTGAAATATTAAACCTGTTGCTGGATGCAAAGCAACCCAATCAGGTTTTTGATTTTCTGATGGAAAATTTTAAAGAGGCGGCAGGTGATCCTTCGGAAAAGGAAGCGTTGCAGCTGGGCAGTCAATTACAAGATCATTTATTGATCAATGTATTTGTGCCGTTTCTTTTTGCTTATGGTGGCTATAAAAAGCTACCCCATTTTCAACAGAAAGCCTTACTGTGGCTGGAATCAACCAAACCCGAAATCAATGCCATCACCAAAAAATTCACTGAACTTGGATTCGAAAATCTTGATGCATCTGTTTCCCAATCCTTGTTAGAACTGAAATCTGAATTTTGCAATAAGCGGTTATGCCTGGAATGCAAATTGTTTCCATTGCTGTGGAATCAGCCTTCCCAAATGTAAACAACATCGAGGATAAGATCGGGGTGCAAACTTTTCACAACCGGACAATTATCTCCGATTTTTTGAAGGATCGCCCGGTTTTTTTCATCAACTTCTTTTCCGGGAAGATGTAGGGTAAGTTCAATTTTCCCAATTCTTCTTGGATCTGCCAGCATGTGTTTAGTAACTTCAACCGTAGTACCTTCCAGCGCAATGCCCATATCTCCAGCCCGGATACCCATAGTTGTGATCATGCAGGTTGCCAGTGCAACGCATAGGGTATCCGTAGGACTGAACCTTTCTCCTTTCCCACGGTTGTCGGTAGGCGCATCAGTTTCCATTATCGTTCCGCTTTGAAGGTGTGTGCAACTGCACCGTAATTCTCCTTCATAAACTACTTTGGCTGTCATATTGATGTTTTTAAATGTTTTGGCTTCAAAAAGCTAATTAGATTTCTCATTTCCTGAAGTCAACTTGGTATTTTTGCCTAAATTTACTGTAGTAAATGGCAACCATGAAGAAAATAATTTTTAGTGTGATGGCGATATTGTTTCTTATGTCAGCTGAAGCTCAGGATAACAGCGATAGTAAGAAAAAACGAAAGGAGGAAAAAAGGGAGCGAATCAATGCCATCATCAGGCAGGAGGAAGAAGGTGTGATTACCTATAAGAAGCATTTTGCGGTTGGCTTCAAACTCACTAATGATGGATATGGAGGATTCATAGAAATCGGGCGTGCCAGAAGTATCCGTAAATCGATGTTGTACCAACTTGAAATCACCGAAAGAAAGAATCATAAAGAAGAGAAACTTGAAAGCCTTATATATGGCGGCACGTCACCTTTCATTTTCGGGAAGATCAATTATTTCTATCCGATTAAAATTGGGGCCCAGTTTCAATATTTGTTGGGTAATAAAGGAAACAAGAACGGTGTTAGTCTTTCTGCCAATGCGGGCGGCGGTTTCGTTCTCGGGCTACTTCGTCCTTATCTTGTAGAAGTGGAAAAAAATCCCGGCGAATTTCAATATGTAGGCTATAATTCACCAGATAGTGCATTTTTCCTGAACCCTAATTCGATTGCCGGTGGTCCAAATTTGGGTACCGGCTGGAGTAATATGGAAGTAGTTCCCGGAGCGTATGTGAAAACAGGGCTCCGTTTCGACTATGGCAAGTACAATGAAATGATAAGTGCTTTAGAGGTTGGAATTACCGGTGAATTCTATAGTAAAAAGGTACCTCAGATGATTTATATCGAACAAAAGCAGTTCTTCTTATCTGCTTATGTTACTTTGATGTTCGGACGACGCAAATGATTTTTTGCCGAAAATTTCCATTTTGATTCCAGGTTCCGGTTTTGGAATGCACTCTGCAACAACCTAACTTTGCTTACTCAATCATAAATTATGTCTTGTGGCCCCGTTTCTGCAGAGCAGCCAGCAGTGCTGAAAAAACCCGATTGGTTGCGTGTTAAACTCCCTATCGGAGAAGAATATAAGCATGTTCGTTCTTTAGTTGATACTCATAAATTACACACAATCTGTGAAAGTGGCAATTGTCCGAATATGGGTGAATGCTGGGGTGCCGGAACCGCCACATTCATGATACTGGGCAATATCTGTACCCGCAGTTGCGGATTTTGTGCGGTTGCAACCGGAAGGCCTGAAGCGGTGGATTGGGACGAACCCCAACGGGTAGCCGAAGCCATCCACCTGATGAAAGTGAAACATGCGGTGATCACTTCGGTAGACCGCGACGAACTTAAAGATGGCGGCAGCACCATCTGGCAGAATACCATTCTTGCAGTGAAGGCATTGAACCCTGATACGACATTAGAAACATTGATCCCCGATTTCAAGGCGGATAAGGAACAGATTCAACGGATCATAGATGCCGCACCTGAAGTGGTAAGCCACAATATCGAAACAACGGAAAGGCTTACACGCCAGGTGAGGATACAGGCCAAATATTGGCAAAGCATGGAAACTCTTAAGATTCTGAAAAAAGCAGGCATGCGAACCAAAAGCGGAATCATGCTTGGTTTAGGAGAAGATAAATCGGAAGTGGTTCAAACTTTAAAAGACCTCAATAACGCCGGTGTGGATGTGGTTACTATCGGCCAATACCTGCAACCCACAAAAAACCATCTTCGGGTACAACGTTTCATTCATCCTGATGAATTTGCTGAATACCGCGAGATCGGCTATACGTTAGGGTTTGATTATGTGGAGAGCGGACCGTTGGTAAGATCGTCCTATCACAGTGAAAAGCATGTGATCAAAGGCTGGGGGCGCAACAAATGGAATGCAGAAAAAGCAAATCTGGTTTCCTGATCTTCTAATGCTGTTACCAGATCAAAGCACTTGCGCCTAATATTGCAGCATCCGATTCTTTCAACTCACTGAAAATGATTTTCACCTTGTTCCTGAAAATAGGCAGCAGGTTCACTTCCATATGCTTTCGGGTAGGGTTGAGCAGCAGGTTGCCGGCTTTGGTCAATCCACCAAAAAGAACAATAGCTTCCGGTGAGGAGAACATCACAAAATTAGCCAGCGATTCTCCCAGTATCTGTCCTGTAAATTCAAAAATTTCATTGGCAATGGTATCGCCCTGCAAGGCGCATTGGTAAACGGTTTCACTCGTCAATTCATTGATGCGGTAATTGCGGAGCAGGCTCTCACGTTCGGGATATGCCGTAAGCAGTTCAATGGCAGTTTCACGAACGCCAGTGGCAGAAGCATAAGATTCCAGACTTCCTTTCATACCGGTACTTTTATGTATCCGGCCTCCGGGGCGGATGATGGTATGGCCCAACTCTCCTGCAAACCCATCATGACCAACTACGATTTTTCCATCGATTACTATTCCGCTGCCAACCCCGGTTCCTAGGGTGATGGTAATAAAATGTTTCATCGATTTCGTACATCCATACATCATTTCACCAACCGCTGCTGCATTGGCATCATTGGTAAGCCTGGTGGGCAATCCAAATTTTTCTTCAACCAGCTTAGCAATCGGGATGATACCTTTCCAACGCAGGTTGGGCGCATACTCTATCGTTCCTGAATAGATATTTCCATTAGGAGCCCCGATGCCGATACCAATGAAATTACTGATGCCACCAACTTTTTTCATCATCGGGGTGAGTTTAACAAAAAGACTTTCAATAAAATCTTCCACAAACTCATGTTCATTACTGGGAATTCGATCCTGTTCCAGGATAGTACCTTTACTATCAACCACACCAAATTTGGTTGTGGTACCGCCTATATCAATTCCGATTGCATATTTTGCTGCCATAATTAGCATTTTACATTGATCAATAAAACTTGCTTATCATTCTGGTATCAATGACCGCCTGAAAATTCAGCTGCATCATAATCTATTCCTTGTTTCTTTAAGATACCTTTCACGGCAATGGCAAAAAAAGCGAGATACGAAAAGCAAATCACCGGTATCCAGTACGACTGATGAATACCAATAACATCGGCGAGTTTTCCCTGAATAGGCGGTATGATACCACCTCCAAGGATCATCATGATCAAGAAGGCGGAACCCTGAGGTGTGTATTTTCCCAATCCGGCAATCGACAAACTGAAAATACATGGCCACATGATCGAGCAACATAATCCACCGCTAAGAAAGGCATAAGTGGCAACTGTTCCTTTGGTATACAAACCTACGATCATAGCCAATACGCCAAGGAATCCAAAAATCATCAACGTGCGGGCTGGCTTATCCTTACTGATGTAAAACGCTGCAATCTGTATCAATACACAGATCAGGTAATAGAACATCGGTTTCATATTGTATTGAGCCAAAGTACCCACGCCTAAAAGTATGCCGAATGCAATCAATGGTACAACAATTTGCAAAAGCACTTTTTGGTTACGGGAAAGCTTAAACGCAGATACGGCTCCTGCCCATCGGCCAATCATCAAACTTCCCCAATACATCGAAATATAAGGCGTTGCTTCAGATGCCTGTAAGCTGCCAAATGCTTCCTGTTTGAGCAATTCGCTTAAATTACTTCCAATGGCTACTTCTACGCCAACATAAACAAATATGGCAAGCATCCCAAGAACCAACTGCGGGTATTTCATCGCGCCCCAGCCTTCAGGCTTCTTTGAAGCACTTTTGTTGGCAAGCAGGAGTCCTAAAACAACAGCAGCTAAAGCTCCAAGCAACCATTTCAAGCGATACTTTTCTAGTGGTTCCTTAAAAGATTTTATTTCTGTTGTTTTGGCTTTGATATTATCCGAAAAACTATTGATGCTGGCCAATCCGGATAAAGCAAAAGGATTATTTGCATAAACAATCCTAAGGGAATCCATATGCTTTTTAACCTGATCGTCTTTTTTATCTTTCAGGAAATTTTTTGCCAGTAGCGTATCTTTTCCGCTTAGTGTTAGTGAAGCTCTTAGGGTTGAGTCAACGGCATGGTGCTGATTTGAAATTGAAGCTTCCAATTGTTCAATGCTTTTCTGTTCTTTCGAGTTATAACTGCTGAAAACCGGAGCAAAGCATATGATCAAAATACCTGTCAATATAAGTAAGGCAGAAAGTGCTTTATTAGCTTTTTCAGTTGGGTCGAGTATCACTCCGGAAGGTACTTTTTTGGAGAAATAAAACAGGGCTGCTGCACCTACAAACAATGCTCCAACACAACTATATAATACAATCACTTTTCCCAATCCGAGTGCTGCAATCTGTTCGTCGGTAACGGCAGCGGTTGTTCCAAATAACGCCAACGCCACAACGATCGGGCCGATTGTAGTTCCAAATGAATTGATGCCACCTCCTAGATTCACCCTGCTGGTTCCTGTAGCCGGATCGCCAAGTGAAATGGCAAATGGTTGTGCTGCCGTTTGCTGAAGCGAAAAGCCAAGCGCCACAATGAAAAGCCCTACCAGCATACCTGAAAATGCATTGGCATTTACGGCGATGATCATGGCAACCGCTCCTAAAGCAGAAAAAAGTAATCCATATACGATGCTCTTTTTATATCCCCACTTGCCAACTAATTCTTTTCCACCAAGTGAGCCATAGGCAAAAAGTGCCAGGGCGCCGATGTAGTAGGCAGTGTAAAACGCAAAATCAATCAACTGGCTTTGAAACTGATCTAACGCAAAATAATGCTTGCAAAAGGGGATGAAAATGCTATTACCCGCAGCAATAAAGCCCCAGAAGAAAAAAACGGTAACCAATGTGCCTAATGCTCCATAATTAGTTGGGATAGGATTGCCTTTTGAATCAGTAGCGCCGGAAACGGGCTGTAATGTTGCCATAGCATTTGGTTTGGCCAATGAAAATAGTAAGTTTTAATGGATATGCCATTTATTTTAGTACGGAATATTTTTTTCTAGTTTATAGAAATACATGAGTAAGAATCTTCATGAGCGTTCTTTTTTCAAACAATCCTTCTTACTTTCATCTAAATATTTTGAAGATATGGAGATCTTACATGTGAGTGCTGAGTGTTACCCGATGGCAAAAGTGGGTGGACTTGCAGATGTTGTTGGAGCCTTACCAAAATATCAACAGGAGTTAGGCCATGTGGCTAAAGTGGTGATGCCCATGTACCGCACCGGTTTTCTCTATAATAATACCTGGGAAGTGGTTCATAAGGCAGGTTTCATGATGAACGATGCTTATGTAGAATTCACCATCATCAAGGAAAAGACTAATAAGTTAGGCTTTGATTTATACTGTGTTGATATCAATGGATTACTTGATCGCGAAAAAGTGTATGGATACGATGATGATGCAGAAAGATTCACCGCTTTTCAGCTAGCCGTTACCGAATGGTTGAATGCCTGGCAACATCAGCCTGATGTGATCAATGTTCACGATCATCATGCAGGATTGATTCCGTTCATGTTGCATCATTGCTTTGTTTACCGCAAATTAGCCAACATAAAAACAGTGCTAACCATCCATAATGCACAGTATCAGGGCTGGATGGGCTGGGATAAAATTACCTATCTGCCTTCCTGGGATACCTGGCGTTGGGGATTGCTGGATTGGGAAAATACCGTTAATCCACTGGCTTCCGCCATTCGTTGTGCCGACAGGGTGAATACCGTGAGCCCGGGCTATTTGCAGGAGCTGATGAACAATGCTAACGGTCTTGAACAATTGTTCAATTATGAAAAAGGGAAATGTTCCGGCATCATCAATGGCATAGATTATGAGGTATGGAACCCTGAAAAAGATACCTATATACTGGATAATTTTTCAGCGAATGATGTTGCTCATGGGAAAGCATTAAATAAGAAAAAGCTATGTGACGATTTTGGTTTCGATCAGCGTTATCCGTTATTTATTTTCATCGGCAGACTGGTAGGTGAAAAAGCTGCAGATTTGTTACCTGCCGCGATAAGGCAGGCATTCGAATATTTTGGAAGGGAATTCAGTTTCCTTATTCTTGGAAGTGGAAGTAACGCACTTGAACATGAACTGGCTTCCATCAGTGAAGAAAGATTCGGATATTATCATTCCCAAATCGAATACAATGAAAAGCTGAGCCATCAGATGTATGCCGGTGCCGATTTCCTGCTGATGCCAAGCAGGGTAGAGCCATGCGGACTTAATCAGCTTTATGCCATGCGCTATGGTACGGTACCGGTTGTACGCCGAACAGGCGGCTTGCGCGATACCGTAATTGATTATGGAGAAGATAATGGTTACGGAGTTTGTTTCAATCATGCAAGTGTAGAAGATATTCTTAATGCTATGAGCAGATCCTTAGATTTGTATAAGGATAAAGAAAAGCTTCAACACATCAGAACCCGGATGATGGAGATCAATAATAGTTGGGAAACCAGCGCCGCTGCATACATCAGGCTATATCAATCTATTTAATTTAAATCTTTCCATATGAGTAGCAAAAAAGTGGTTGCCGTAATTTTAGGTGGAGGAGCAGGCTCCAGGCTTTATCCTTTAACTGCAACCAGAAGTAAACCTGCTGTTCCTATTGCCGGTAAATACCGTTTGGTGGATATCCCCATTTCCAACTGTATCAATAGCGATATCAGCCGCATGTTTGTGCTCACGCAGTACAATTCGGCTTCACTAAATAAGCATATCAAAAATACATATCAGTTTAGCGGTTTCAGCAGCGGCTTTGTTGATATTCTTGCGGCTGAGCAAACGCCTGATAGTCCCGGTTGGTTTCAGGGAACTGCAGATGCCGTTCGTCAATCACTGAAGCATATCCATCCTTTCGAGTTTGAATATGTGCTGATACTGAGTGGCGACCAGCTTTATCAGATGGATTTCAGCCTCATGATCAATGAACACGAAAATTCGGGAGCCGATATTACGATTGCAACGATACCGGTAGGGGAAAGGGAAGCACCTGAATTCGGACTATTAAAAGTTAACAGCAGCAATGCCATCACTTCATTTATCGAGAAACCCGATAAATCATTATTGCCCGAATGGGAAAGCCCAACCGGTGATGAAATGGTTGCACAAGGACGGTTTTACCTCGCATCAATGGGTATTTATATCTTTAATAGAAAAGTGTTGTTTGATCTGCTTCAACAGGAGAAAAGGGATGCTACCGATTTCGGAAAAGAAATCATTCCTGATTCTATCAATCATTATAAGGTGATCAGTTATCAGTATGATGCGTACTGGACGGATATCGGAAACATCTATTCATTCTTTGAAGCCAATCTTGCCCTCACCTTAGATATGCCGCCATTCAATTTGTTTGATAATAATAAAATGGTGTACAGCAGGGCGCGCATGTTGCCTCCGGCCAAGGTAAGCGGAACCACTATTGAACAAACCATCATAGCTGAAGGTTCTATCATCCATGCCAATAAAATTGTCAACTCGGTAATTGGTATCCGTAGCCGCATCGGAACCGGAAGTAATATCGTAAGCTGCTATATCATCGGTAACGATTTTTATGAAACCATTGAAGAGATTGCACACAATTACCAGAAAGGAATTCCTAAACTGGGTATTGGCGAACGATGCAATCTTACTAACGTGATTGTAGATAAGGATTGCAGGATTGGCAATGATGTAAACATCGTTGGAGGTTCGCATTTACCTGATGCCGATCATTCCCTGTTTACCATTAAAGATGGTATTGTTGTGGTGAAGAAAGGAGCCGTGATTCTGGATGGTTTTGAATTGAAATGATTTTCAACAAAATAAACATTGGTCTGATTTAGATGCATTTAAAACGGTACAACGTAACGAAGCAATTTACTTCGTTGTGTTGAGATAGCCAAGGGTGTGATATTTATTGTGCCTCTGGTTTCAAGCTTACAGAACTGTAATGAGCATTGAGTCACTAACATCCCTCGTGCTTTTTCAACAGGTTTCGGTTTCATCAAAAGAAACTTTGTGGTATTGCAAACATCGTCTTGAAAAAGTATAAAGCCGTTATCATTGTTAATCATTGTTTTTGGCAATATATTATAACTGTTTCTTTGTAAACCTCCGCAAGGCAATGCCGACTGCTCCGTAGATAGCATTAATACTATTAAGCGCACTGATAGCGCCCGCTATAGTTCTATATGAGGCGGATAAATTAGGGGTAGTATTCGTGTTGCCGAAAACAGTAACATTTTGGCAGCATCAAAATAAGGCTTTTGTTGAACTAAACCTTCGGTAGCCTTTCCCTGACTTCCTTACATTTATAGTTCATTTAAAAATACAACATCATGGTAACAAAAAAAAATCACCGGAAGAACTTCGCTACAACAAGTTCCTGA